>Ga0335072_10006052_pt1 | contig 17752 bp, 17 predicted proteins | sample Lox_Sample_21_FD_206725 | JGI IMG/M metagenome (GOLD analysis project Ga0335072, IMG submission 206725) | Soil microbial communities from Loxahatchee National Wildlife Refuge, Florida, United States - Lox_Sample_2.1 | ecosystem: Environmental > Terrestrial > Soil > Wetlands | place: USA...
ACCGGCTTGCCCGGCATGCGCCGCCGGGTCGCCGCGCTCGACGGGACATTCACCGTCACCAGCCCCGCCGGGGGCCCGACCGTGATCAAGACAGAGCTGCCGTGCGCGTGGTAATCGCCGAGGACAATGCCCTGCTCCGCGAGGGCCTCGTTCTGCTCCTCACGACGGCCGGGCATGAGGTGGTGGCCGTCGCCGCGGCCGAGCCGGAGATCCTCCCGGCGCTGCTCACCCACCGCCCCGACATCGCCGTGCTCGACGTCCGGATGCCGCCGAACTTCCGCGACGAGGGCCTGCGGGCCGCGCTCGCGGCCCGCAGGCAGATCCCCGGGCTGCCCGTGCTCGTGCTCTCTCAGTACGTCGAGGAAGCCTACGCCGCCGAACTGCTGGGCGGGGGCGCCAGCGGGATCGGCTACCTGCTCAAGGACCGCGTCGGTCGGGTAGAGGAGTTCCTCGACGCACTCGACCGCGTCGCGGCCGGCGGCACCGCGCTCGACCCCGAGGTGGTCACCGAACTCCTCGCCCGTCGTCGCAGCACCCCGCTTGACTCGCTGACCCCCCGCGAGCGCGAGGTGCTCGCGCTGATGGCCGAGGGCCATGACAACACCACCATCGCCGCCACCCTGGTCATCACCGAGCGGGCAGTCAGCAAGCACATCGGCAACATCTTCCTGAAGCTCGGGCTTCCGCCCACCGACATAGGACACCGCCGCGTACTGGCGGTCCTCGCCCACCTGAACAACCCTTAGGTCCGTTCCTCACGGCCACACCGGTAGTTGCGGAATTTAACCTGCGGGGAACGGGAAATCCGCCGTCAGATCTGGTCCCACGGCCTTGACTCGTAGGCGTTGACGACATCCCCGATGAAGCCGGGATCAATGGACAGGATCTGGTCGTCCACCTGACTGACCGGGGCCACACCGAGCGAGTTCGCCAGGAAGACTGACTTGAAGGAGGGCATTTCGGTCATGCGGATCGTCTTCCGCCGGGACGGAATACCTTGCTCAGCCAGAGCCGTGGAAACCAACTGCATGGTTATGCCTTCCAGCGAAACCTCGCTCGGCCAGATCACCGCGTTCCCGTCGAAGAAGCCGATGTTGCTGATCGTGGTTTCGGAGATGACGCCGCCGGGTCCGATTAGCAGGGCGTCGTCGTAACCTGCTCGTTCGGCTGCCTCGCCGTGGTAGATCTGCCCGAACGTGCCGACGTGCTTGATGCGCGCAACGGGGCGCAGGTACGAAACGGCGATAAGGCGCTGCGGGACGGATGGCTGCTGACCGGGCGGACGGAGCACCACCATGATCGACGGCGGCTCGTGGCGGTCTTCCCGGAACACGCCTACCCGCACGGATGCGTCCTGGATGTCGGTCCCCATCGCGTGCCGGATGTACTCGCGGGTAAGGCCACCGTCGAGGCCGGGCCCGAACAGCTCTCGTGTCGCCGAGTCGAGGCGTGCCAGGTGCAGACCGAGGCCGCGGACCGCGCCATCGCGGACCTGCATGGCGGTGAAGTGGCCATAGTTCACGAGCGCCGGGTAAGCGAGCTGGTCCACGGTTGCGGGTCCGCCGTTGATCTCTAGGCGAAGGATATTCACATCCCGTCACATTAGCTGCCACGCACGCTGGAGGTGGAAAGCAACGGATGGCCCCAGCCCTAGTAATCGGGTGCCTGCTCGGCCAGAACGCTGCGCCCCTTCCGGTGATGGCCGGCGGGCCAGTGCGGTCGCTCTGGCCGCCGCGGTCCGCGATGATGTCCGCATGACGACCCTTGGCGCTGTGTGCCTGCCTCAGGTACCGCCGGAACAGCTGCGGAACGTCGCCGTCGCGGCGGAGGCGGCGGGACTCGACGAGCTTTGGCTGTGGGAAGACTGCTTCTGGGGCGGTGCGGTCCCGGCCTGCGCGGCGATGCTCGCGTGGACCACCAGGCTGCGGGTGGGGATCGGCGTGCTGCCGGTTCCGCTGCGGAGCGTCGCGACGACCGCGATGGACGCGGCTATGCTGCACCGGCTTTTCCCCGACCGGGTGACCATCGGCGTGGGGCACGGCCTCCCGACCTGGATGCGGCAGAACGGCGCCGCCCCGCAGTCCCCGATGACCCTGCTGCGCGAGTACCTGACGTCGCTGCGGGCCCTGCTGGCAGGCGACCGGGTGACCGCCGACGGCCGCTACGTGCACCTCGAGGATGTGGCGCTTGAGTGGCCGCCTCCTTCGGCGGCTCCGATCCTGGTCGGGGCGATCGGGCCGCGCTCGCTGAGACTGAGCGGCGAGGCCGCCGACGGGACGGTCCTCGTCGCGGGCACCGGCCCGGACGAACTCCGCCGCGCGCGCGTGCTCATCGCCGAAGGGCAAGCCACCGCCGGCCGCGGTGACGCCCACCGGCTCGCCGTCCACCTGGGGGTCGCCGGCCGCGACGCCGCTCATACGGCGGCGGCCGTCCGTGGTCTAGCGGAGGCGGGCGCCGATACCGTCATCCTCCAGCCGTCACCGGAGCAGGCCGACCTCGATCACTTCGAGCGCTTCGTCCGCTTCGCCGCCGAGCAGGTCCGCCCGCTGCTGTAGCGGTACGTCGGGACGTGTGGCTTTCACGCGGGGGCGGTAGCTGAAGCCGCTGGACTTAGTTAGAGAAATCCTGCGTGAGCCAGACCGTGCCGGAGCTGTCGCGGTAGACCGCGATCCCGATGTGGGTGAAGGTGGTGCTCAGGATGTTGAGCCGGTGACCGTCGTTCGGGGGCTGCTCGTTGAGCATGGACTGGGTGAGACCGACGGCCATCGAGGCGATCGCCGCGGTGGTATCGGCCACGGGGCCGCCTTCGCCGATGTTTTCCCCGGCGGCGGTCCAGTCGATGCCGGCGGCGGTCTCGCGGTCTCCGATCGGCGGCTCTCCCGGGCACTGGTGGGAAAGGCCGCAGCCATCGGCCATCAGCAGGTTATGCGCGGACGAGGTGCTCTCCAGGCCTGAGGTGAGGGTCAGTGCAGGCAGCCCGGCCGTGGCGCGGGCCTGGTTGATCAGCTCGAGCACCTGCGCGGCGGGCGCGCCGTCCTGGTTCGCGGTCGCGCTGCCGGTCGGGGAGGCCGCGGGGGAAGCGACGGCGGACGCGGCCGGTCCCGGCGCTGACGAGCTGGCGGACGCGGACGCCGACGGCGTGGTTTTCGTCGGGTGCGCGCTGACGGCGGTGTGACTCGGTGGGACGGTCACCACGACCGGCGCGGCGGCGACGGCCATCGCGGCCGGGCTGTTGGCGCACGGGCTGGCACCCGTCGCAACGCAATCGGCCGCCGTGGTCCGCGAGCCCGTGACCGTCCCCGCGGACGACGGGCCGGAGGAGAACGCGCCCCGAGCCAGGTACAGGCTCCCGCCGATCAGCACGGCCAGCGCGAGCGCACCGGACGCCGCGATCATGACCCGGCGGGACGAGGCGGCCGACGCCGGTGCCCAACGACTCATTTCATCACCACCTAGTAGGCGGTGACACACTAGGACACTTGCACCAGGCTTCCCGCCGAAATGAGCAAATGTAGCAACTATTACGGCCGGTACCGCAAGGAGCGGGTGCGGCCGTTACCGGGACTTGACGGCGACGCCGGCGAGCGCGTACACCGGCTTTCCGGCCGGCTCGCCGCCGGTCCCCGCTATCCATCTGCGCGCCTCGCACACTCCCGGCTCGACGGGCTCGAGCCCGGCCAGCATCGACGCCAGATCCGCGGCGTCATGGTTCCAGAACCGGGCGTGCGTGGCGGTCTGCTGCAGCTTGGCGGCGAGTTCGATGTCCTGGTAATGCCCGGTCGACACGATCAGCCACGAGTCGCGGGCCGCCCGGCTCAGGTAGCTGGCGCACACCGCGGCCGCCGCGTCGGCCGACAGGAAATGCAGCACCGCGGCCAAGATGACGGCGACCGGCTCGGACATATCGATCACGGCCGACACCCGCGGATCAGCGAGCACGGTCTCCGGCTCGGTCAGGTCCGCCCGCACCGCGGCGAGCCCCTCGCCGCGGGCGAGCAGCGCCTCTCCGTGAACCACGGCCACCGGGTCAATGTCCACGTAGCACACCCGAGCGTCCGGGATTACCTGCCGCACCGCCTCGTGCACCGCCGGGTGCGCGGGCAGCCCGGAGCCGAGGTCAAGGAACTGGCGTATCCCCGCGGCCGCGGCGCGGGCCGCCGCGGCGCAGATGAACTCCCGATTGTGCCGGACCAATTGCGGCAGCGCGGGGTTCACCTCGGCCATCCGCCCGCCCATTTCCCGGTCGGAAGCGAAATTGTCCTTTCCGCCAAGCCAGAAGTCGTAGACACGGGCGACGCTCGGCCGCGTCACATCGATGCCCGCAGGGGGACTCTCGTTCATCACGACCCCAGGCTACGCAGGGATACCGGCGATGGTGGCGCGGAAGGCGATCTTGAGTCCCGGGCCGCTTGAGAAGCGCTTAGGTATGGCCCGATGCTGCCAGGAACTTGTTAGGAAGCGAAGGCGCTGGCCGCGTCGAGGCTAGATTCGCTGCCGTGATGATGCATAAGCACTCGTATCGCATCACAAGGTATGCCCCCGAGCATCGAGGCGGCCGCCGTCTGATCATGCATGCTTCGTTCGACCCGGCTTTTGTCGCAGTGCTGAGACGCGCTGTGGTTCCCGCTGCTCGCGGCTTTCCTGCCCCGGATGTTCCGGTAAGCGCGGCGGCGGCGCTCCCAGTGCAGGCGATTGTCCGGGTCAAGCTGGCTCCGTGCCTGCGGCCGGAGGCATTCGAGCAGCGCCTCAGGGCGATCCCGTCGGTGCAGCGCGCCGCGCTCGTCACCGGGGAGGTCGACTACGAAGTCGAGCTCGACTGCCCCAGCGTCGCTGACCTGGGCGACGCGCTGTCCCGCATCCGCGGCTGCGAGGGCGTCCAGGTGGCGTCGACCGCGCTCGTGCTGCACGAGGTCGCCGGGCTAAGGCTGAATCGGCAGGCAATTCCGGCCTGAGGCCGCTCAGACGAACAGCGTCTCGGCCGCTGTCCGGTCGGCGAGCGCGCTCATCGCCGCGTCGTCCGGCGCCCCGGTGAACCGGCCGGCTGCGTCGAGCACCCTCGGGAGCAGGTCCAGGTCCCCGGCGCTGCAGAGGAACGCCCCGGGGCGGCCGAGGGCCCACCAGACGGCCAGATCGATGTCGTCCTGCTGCTCAAGCGGCTCGTACCAGGTCGCCCGGGTGTGCGGTCGGCCCGCCCAGGCGCGCAGTGCGATCGACTTGATCGTCTGCACCGCGACACGGCGCTGGCGGCAGGTCTCGTACACGGCGTTGAAGTTCTCGGCGTAGTACGGGTTCTGCATGGTGACGAAGTTGTACGGGAGCAGCACCGAGTCGAAGTCGTACCGTTCGAGGCTGCGGCGGTGCGTCGCGGCGATCTGACTGCCGTGGCCGGTCACCCCGATCCAGCGGATGAGGCCCTGCTCCCGGGCTTCAAGGGCGGCCTCGAGCGCTCCGCCAGGGCTCAGGGCGATATCCCACTCGATCGGATCGGCGAGGGCGTGCAGCTGCCAGAGGTCGACGTGATCCACGCCCAGCCGGTCCAGGGACCGGTGCAGTTCCTCGCGGGCCCCGGCCGCGGTGCGCTCGTCGCCCTTAGTGGCCAGGAAGAACCGGCCCGGCTCGCGGTGTAGCCACGGCTTGATGCGGACCTCCGCGTCGCCGTAGGACGAGGCTACGTCCAGATGGTTCACCCCGTGGGAGAGCAGGAGGTCCAAGGTCTCGTCCGCGACCCGCTGGGAGACCTGCGCCAGAGCCGCCCCTCCGAAGATCACCCGGCTGCTCTGATGACCGGTGCGGCCGAATTCTGCCTGTTCGATGGGCACGAGACCTCCCGAATGCCGAAAGCTGGATCTGAGCGTGCAGCGGGTCGCGGCGGCAGGTCGGCGCAAGGGCGCCGAAGCGTATAGTCCCGATCATAGGATGAGCCGCTGACGGGCACTGGACCAGACGGCCCGACGCCGGAGCACGTCACCGCGGCGCGGGCCCGGGTGACAGGAGAAGGGGACGGCGTGCCTGACGAGCTTGACGCGCTGGCCGATCGGCTGACCGAGCGTCTGGCCGGATTGGGCAGCGCCCTGATCGCGTTCTCCGGCGGGGTCGACTCCTCTCTGGTCGCCGCTCTGGCCGCCCGGGCGCTCGGGGAACAAGCCCTGGCGGTGACGGCCGTCTCGGCTGCCCTCGCGTCGGGGGAGCTAGACGGCGCCCGGTCGGTGGCCCGGGCCGTAGGGGTCCGGCATGAGCTGATCAGCACGGCCGAGCTTGAGCGCGACGACTACCGGCGCAACGACCGCTTCCGCTGCTACTACTGCAAAACCGAGTTGTACGAGCGGCTGGCAGCGCTGGCCTTGCGCCGTGGATTCGCCGCCGTGCTGTCCGGCGCCAACGCCGACGACACCGGTGACTGGCGGCCGGGGCTGCGCGCGGCGGCCGAGCACGGTGTCTTGCATCCTCTGCTTGAGGCGTCCGTGGGGAAGGACCAGGTGCGGAGGCTGGCACGCCACCTGGGGGTGCCGAGCGCCGACAAGCCCGCGTCGCCCTGCCTGGCATCACGGCTGCCTTATGGCACCCCGGTCAGCGCCGACGTGCTGTCGCAGGTAGACCGGGCCGAGCTGAGCCTGAAACAGCGCGGCTACCGCGAACTGCGGGTGCGGCATTTCGGCGATCTCGGCCGGGTGCAGCTCGGCGCGGCGGAGCTGCCGAGGGCGGCTGACCCGGACGAGCACGCGGCGGTGCTGGCCTGCGTCCTGGCGGCCGGATACCGGCGCGCGGAGATCGACGAGGGGCCGCTGCGGTCTGGTTCGCTCAACCTCGACATCACGCCGGTCAGCCATGCCGGCTGAGGGTCCCGGCAGGCCGGCGGGCGTGCCGCTGGGCGAGTTCGCCCTGCTGGACGTGGATCGCCGACGGCGGACCGGCATCCCCGAGGTTGTTTTCGGCGAGGCCAAGACGTCGGAGCAGATCTTCGCGCTGCTAGCCGAGTTGCGGGCCCACGATCCTGAGGCGCCGGCCCTGGCGACGCGCTGCCCCGCTGGTGTCCTGGACGGGGCGGCCACCCGTTTCCCTGGCGATGCGGTGCATGCCGATCACCTGGCCGGGACGCTCGCGATCGGGACCCTGCCGCCCGCCCGCGGCAACGTGCTGGTGGTTACGGCCGGCACCACGGACCTGAAGGTGGCCGGGGAATGCGCGGCGACGTTGGCCGTGCTTGGCGTCCGCAAGCAGGTCCTCGCCGACGTGGGCGTGGCCGGGCTCGGGCGGCTGCTGGCCCGGCTAGACGACCTGCGCGCGGCCGAGTGCGTGGTGGTCGTGGCCGGGATGGACGGTGCGCTGCCGAGTGTGGTCGCCGGACTCGTCAGCGCGCCCGTGATCGGCGTGCCGACCAGCGTCGGCTACGGCGTCGCGGCGGGCGGCCTGGCCGCGGCGGCCAGCATGCTCGCGTCCTGCAGTCCTGGTCTGGCCGTCGTCAACATCGACAACGGGTTCGGGGCGGCCGTGCACGCCGCGAAGATCATCAATGCGGTGCACCAATGACGGACCGGCCGCCTGCCGCCTACGTCGACGCGACCGCAGGCGTCGCGGGCGACATGCTGCTTGCCGCGCTGCTCGATGCGGGGGCCGACGCGGAGCGGGTGAGCGGGGCCATCGCCTCGCTCGGCGTGCCCGGTCTCGGGCTGCGGACCGAGGCCGCCCGCCGGGGCGGCCTCGCCTGTCTCCGGGCGGTGATCATCACGCCGTCGGCGGCCGATCGCGAACGCCACCTCGCCGACGTGCTCGGGCACATCGGCGCCAGTGATCTCCGCCCCACCGCGAAGGGCCTCGCGATGCGGGTCTTCCGGCTGCTGGCCGAGGCGGAGGGGGCGGTGCACGGCGAGCCGCCGGAAGACGTGCACTTCCACGAGGTGGGTGCCTTCGACTCACTGGCCGACGTGGTGGGATCGGCGGCCGCGCTTGATGATCTCGGACTGCTGCGGGCCGGCGCGGTGATTTCCTGCTCGGCGCTGGCCGCCGGAAGCGGATTCGTCACCAGCGCACACGGCCGCCTCCCGGTGCCTGTCCCCGCCGTCCTCCGTATCGCCGCCGCGGCCGGCCTGGACCTGGCCGGCGGCGACCTGACCGGTGAGCGCACCACCCCGACCGGCGCGGCGCTGCTCGCCGCGGCGGCCGCACCGGGCGGCTTTCCAGCCATGACGGTACGCGCGGTGGGCACCGGCGGCGGTGGCCGCGACACTCCGGACCGGCCCAACATCACCCGGGTGGTCATCGGGGAGTCCAGCGTTGAGCCGGGCCTGCGCGAGGGTGACGTGACCGTCGTCGAGAGCACGGTCGATGACCTCGACCCCCGGCTGTGGCCTGCTGTCCTTCAGGCGGTACGGGCGGCCGGCGCCTGGGACTGCTGGTGTACCCCGATCGTCGGCCGGCACGGACGCCCGGGGCAGGTCCTCACCGCCCTGTGCGCTGAACCGGTCCGTCGCGCCGTCGCGGCCGCGATTTTCGCCCACACCGGTACGCTCGGCGTCCGCTGGTCAACGATGAGCCGGCTGACCGCCTCCCGGACATCGGTAGCGGTGGAAGTGGGGCCGCCGGGCGGCAGGCAGGTCGTCACGGTCAAGGTGGCCGACACCACGGACGGCCTCCCGGGCCTCGGCACGGCGACGGCGGAACTGGCCGAGGCGGAGGCCGCCGCCCGGGTCCTGGGCTGGCCGGTGCGGGCCGTCTGCGAGGCCGCCGTCGCGCAGTACCGCGCCCAGGCGACGGTCCCACGGTTAGACGGGCGCTGGCGCAGTCCGGCCTCGGCCGGACGCCCTGCCGACGCGGCGACGCGTCCCTGGGGTTCCTTGTCCTCAGCGATCGCCTGGCGTGCGGACCGCGGCGTGCTGCGCGTCGAGGAAGGCTTGTTCGGCCGGGTTCGCGGTCAGTGAGCGGGCGGCGGCGTAGGCGGCGGCGGCTTCGTCGTCGCGGCCGAGGCGGCGCAGCAGGTCGGCGCGGGCCGCGTGGAACAGGTGGTAGCCGTCCAGGCTCGCGCAACCCAGATCGTCGACTGCGGCCAGGCCGGCCGCGGGGCCGCGAACTTCGGCCAGCGCGACGGCGCGGTTGAGCGCGACGACCGGCGTCGGGGTGAGGGCGTGGAGCTGGTCGTAGAGCGTCAGGATGGCGGGCCAGTCGGTGCGGTCAAAGGCGGGGGCGAGGGAGTGGACGGCGTTGATGGCGGCCTGAAGCTGGTACATGCCCGGGCGGCCGCGCTGGACGCAGGCACGCGCGATGGCCTGGCCCTCGGCGATCAGCCCCCGGTCCCAGAGCCGCCGGTCCTGCTCGGCCAGGCGAACCAGGCTCCCGTCGGCGGTGACCCGGGCGGCGCTGCGGGCGTGCAGCAGCAGCAGCAGCGCCAGCAGGCCCTGCGCCTCCGGCTGGTCCGGCATCAGCCCGGCGAGCACCCGGGCGAGCCGGATCGCCTCAGCGCAGAGGTCAAGCCGCAGCAGGGAGCCCGCGGTCGCGGCGTAGCCCTCGTTGAAGATCAGGTAGGCGACCGCGAGGACCGGCGGAAGGCGATCCGGGAGCTCCGCTTCCGCGGGTACCCGGTAGGGGATGCGGGCGTCCCTGATCTTCCGCTTGGCCCGGACGATCCGCTGGGCCATGGTCGCCTCGGGGACGAGAAACGCCCGCGCGATCTCCGGCGTCTCGAGGCCGCCGAGCAGCCGCAGGGTCAGCGCGACCTGCGCGGGCTGGTTCAGCGCAGGATGACAGCAAGTGAAGATCAGCCGCAGCCGGGCGTCGGGCACGGCTCCCTCAGGAAGCGGGGCCGCGTCGGCGCCGTACAGGTGATGGGCCTGCGCGTGCCGCTCGTCACGGAGCGACTCGCGGCGCAGCCGGTCGATGGCCCGGTTGCGGGCGGTCGTCACGATCCACCCGCCGGGGTTGGGCGGCAGGCCGCCGGTCGGCCACCGGGCGGCCGCCACGGTGAACGCGTCCTGGACCGCTTCCTCGGCGGCGTCGATATCGCCGAGGAACCCGGTCAGGGTGGCGACGCAGCGGCCGTACTCGCCGCGGAAGACCGCCTCGGCGCTCACCGCGCCAGAGTCCGCGGCCGCCGCGCGGGCCCGATCGCAGCGTCCAGGACGCGTCGTCAGCCCAGCCTGATCGCGTCGTCGAGGTCGCCGCCAAACAGCGGGCGGACCTCGATCGGCCGCTGCTCGGCCGCCGCGGCGAGCCTGGCCCACTCCAGGGCCGCGTCCAGGTCGGCGGCGTTGATGATCCAGAACCCGGCCAGATGCTCCTTGGTCTCGGCGTAGGGCCCGTCGGTGAGCAGGAATTCGCCGCCGGACGGGCGTACCACGGTCGCCGACTCGCCGCCGCCCTGCAGGCCGCCCTTGAACACGAACGCGCCCGCCTCCTCGAGCTTGTCGCCCAGCTCGTTCACCGCGGCCCACACCTGCTCGCTCCGTTCCGGGGGAACGGGCACGCCGTAGTCGCGGTAGAGCGCCAGCAGGTACTGCGCCATAACGAATCACTCCCGATCGTCATCCGGAGCCGGTCTCCGCCCGGCCCTCACTCCCGCTACGAAATGACCCCCGCCGAATCGACACCCCGCCCGCCACGATGCCAGAAAACTTCGCCCCAGGCTTACGGGCGCAGCAGGCGGGCGAGAAACTCCTCGACCGCCTGCCGCTCCTCGGCGACCGCGATCCGTGAGTCGGGGGCGCGGGCGACAACCATGGCGGCCTCGTCGAGGGCGGCCAGGATCATGTGCGCGAACGGGACGACGAGTTCCCCCGGCAGGCGGCCGGTGTCGCTGACTGCCTGCAGCATGTCCCGCATCGCGCCGACGGTCCGGCCTTCGTCCATTGCCCGCCACTGCTCCCAGCCGAGCACCGAGGGCGCGTCTACCAGCATGACCCGCTGAATCACGGGGTCGCCTGCCAGGTCGATCCAGCCCAGGGCGGCGGCGCGCACCGCGTCGACGGGGTCGGCGCAGCCGCTGATGACCTCGGTCAGCTGCGCCGTGATGCGGTCGCTGAGCACTTCAAGGACGGCCGTGAACAGGGCTTCCTTGCCCGCGAAGTGATGGTAGAGGGCGCCCCGGCTGACCCCGGCGGCGGTCAGCACCGCCTCGATCGAGGTGCCCTCGTAGCCGTGGTCGGCGAACAGGCTGGTGGCCACCTCGATGAGCTGCCCGCGGGTCGCACGGCCCTGGGCCGCCCGCTTGCCACCGGCAGCCTGCTGTTCGCTCATGGGACTCATTTGTACCTGGTGTTCCCTCCTCGCGGAGCGCGCCTTCGACAGCGACCGATCCGGAGCCGATCTTGACAGACCGACAGTCGGTATGTATTTAATAGACCGACAGTCGGTATGTAGATCATAGGAGCACATCTCATGGACGTGAACACCTTCCTCTCCCACCGCCGCTCCCTGGCGACCCCGTCCGGCGAGCTCGCCTACACCGAACTCGGCACCGGGCCGGCCGCCCTGTTCGTGCACGGCGTGGGCACCAGCGGCGCGCTCTGGCGGCAGGTCATCGAGGAGCTGAGCGACACCAGCCGGTGCCTCGCGGTCGACCTGCCCGCGCACGGAGCCAGCCCGGCCCGCGACGACATGACCCCGGCCGCGCTAGCCGAGGCGGTCGCCGATCTGTGCGACGGCCTCGGGGTCGGCCAGGTCGACCTAGTCGGCAACGACACCGGCGGGGCGATCGCGCAGATCCTCGCCGCTCGCCACCCTGACAAGATCCGGACGCTCACCCTGACCAACTGCGACTGCGAGGGCAACTTCCCGCCGGCCGACTTCGCGCCGGTCATCGAGCAGGCGCGGCAGGGCACGCTGGCGCCCCTGATGGCCGGACTCGCCGCGAACCCGCAGAGCTGGCCGACGCACCCGCTGAGCATGGGCTACCAGTACCCGGAGCGGGTCCCCGAGGACGCCTGGCGCGACTACCTGACCGGGGCCGCCGGGACCATCGAGCGGGCGCGTGACTGCGAGCGGCTGCTCGCCTCGCTCGACGCGGCCGACATCGAGGCCGCCGGAGACCAGCTGCGGACGCTCAAGGCGCCGACCCTGCTGGTCTGGGGCACCGCGGACACGAATTTCGCCCTCAAGTGGGCGTACCACCTGCGCGACCTGATCCCGGGGGCACGCGAGGTCATCGAGGTCGACGGGGCAAAGATCTTCTTCCCCGAGGAGCGCCCCGAGGACCTGATCCCGCACCTGCGCCGCCACTGGGGCCGGTAGCGGTCACGCGGTCGGCGGCATGCCAGGATGGCGCTGCGAGCACTCGGCCGTATCGCGTCCGCCGCCTGGAGCGCGGCCGGGCGCCCAAGGGGGCACAGTGGATCTGATCATCGGTACGTACACCGAGCAACTGCCGCACGTCCACGGCAAGGCCGACGGCGTTCTCACCGCGAGCTTCGACCCGGCGAGCGGGCGGATCGGGCCGATCACCTCGGTGGCGGCGGCCCGCAACCCGTCCTACCTGGCCACCTCGGCCTCGGGGGAGAACGTCTACGCGGTCCACGAGACCCTCACCTTCGAGGACCAGCCAGGCGGCGGCGTCACCGCGTACGCCCGCGACCCGCGCACCGGCCAGCTGACCGCGCTCAACACGCGGGCCACGCTCGGGGACTCGCCCTGCCACGTCACCCTCGACCGCAGCGGCCGCTTCCTGGTGAACGCCAACTACGGCGTGGACGCCGGCTCGGTCACCGTGCACCGGATCGAACCCGACGGCCGGCTGGGCGACATGACCGACCACGTCGAGCACGCCGGCTCCGGCCCCGACCCCGTCCGGCAGGCCAACTCCCACGTCCACATGATCGCCAGCGACCCGGTGACCGGGGACATCCTCGTGTCCGACCTCGGTTCCGACACGGTCTTCGTCTACGCGCTCGATCACGACGGCCGCCTCGCCGCCAAGGCTTCCGCGAACCTGGCGGCCGTCCCCGGCGCGGGGCCGCGGCACCTCGCCTTCCACCCGGACGGCCGCCACCTGTTCGTCGTCAACGAGCTCGACAGCACCGTCTGCGCACTGCGCCGCGATGGCGACCGTTTCGTGGTGACCGACGGGGTGCCGACCCGCGGTGCCGGCGCGGCCGCGGGTGGGCAGAACCTGGCGGGCGCCATCCGCGTGACCCCGTCCGGTCGGCACGTCCTGGTGTCCAACCGGGGCGATGACAGCCTGGCGGTGCTGCGCTTCGACCCCGACGCCTCGTCGCTATCGGTGGTCGGGATCACGCCCGACGTGGGGGAGTGCCCCCGGGACTTCATCGTCGCGCCCGACGGCCGGCACGTCATCGTGGCCGGCCAGGACAACGATCACCTCGCGTCTTACCGGTTCGACGACGAGACCGGCGAGCTCTGGCTGCTGCACTCGGCCACCGCGCCCACCCCGGTGTGCCTGATCCTCGCCTGAGGGTACGGGTCGCCCGTCAGCGACCTGAGTAACGCGTGCGCGTGGGGCCTGCGGTGGGATCGGTCCCTACAGCGGGGCGACGGCGAGCGGAAGGATCAGGTCGTTGATCACCTGGGCGGTGAAGCTCGCATCGGGGAGCTCGCCGAAGATGAGCAGGTGGTGGATCACCAGCGCGGGAAAGACCGAGATGAGGAGATCGAGGTTGCGGCCCGGGGGGATCTCGCCCCTGGCCACGGCGCGCTCGAAGACCTGTCTGAGCCGGATGCCGCCGCGGCCGAGGAACTGCTCGCGGATGACCTGGCGGAGTTCGGCGTCGCGGGCCAGGGCGGTGACCAGGCCGAGCACCAGCTGGGCGTCGAAGCGGATGTCGGGGCTGTCGGAGCTTTTCGCCAGCGCGTCGAGGTCGCCGCGGAGCGAACCGGTGTCGGGTATCTCGCCCGGCTTGCGCAGGGAGCTGATCGCGTCGACAACCAGCTCGGCCTTGCCCGACCATCGGCGGTAGATCGTCATCTTGCTCGCCTTGGCCCTGGCCGCCACCGCGTCGATGCTCAGGCGGTCGTATCCGATCTCGGCCAGCAGCTCAAGTGCGGCGTCGCGGAGCGCGGCGTCGCGGGACGCGTCAAGCTGACGGCCCCGGTGCCCGGTTGCCTCGTGGGCTTCCTGGCTGGTGGCTCGCTCCATGGTCCCTCTTCTGCACGCTCCGCCGGGTGCCGACTCGTTGGGCAACACCTTACGGCACCCGTCCGCGAATGATGCAATACGATACGGTATCGTATCGCTGAAAGCGGGGACCTCGCAGCACGGCAGAGGAGAGCGGAAGCATGTTCTTTCGACTAGGACGGGGCGTCGTCAGGCACCCGTGGCTAGTGATCGGGATCTGGATCGTGGCCGCGGTCGCGATCGTCGGGCTGGCGCCGAAGTTGGCCACGTCCAGCAGCGAATCCTCGTTCCTGCCCAGCCACTATCAGTCCGTGCAGGCGCAGAACCTGCAGCAGAGCGCCTTCCCGACCGCGGCCGCGCCGGGCGCGATCGTGGTGTTCGAGCGGGCGGACGGCGGCCATCTCACCGCGGCCGACTCGAGCCTCGTCGACAGCATCGCCAGCAAGCTGGCGGCCGACGACATCCCCACGCTGAGCACCATGCAGGCCGGGCCGCCGTCGGCGAACAAGCTCATTCAGACGATCTCGGTGCAGATACCGAACGTCACCGGTGAGCTCACCACCGCGCAGACCAACGCCATCGGGACGCTCAGGTCCGACCTGTCCTCGCTCGTGTCGGGCACGGACCTCAAGGCGGGCGTGACCGGGACGGTGCCCGAGGACGTCGACTCGGCGTCGACCGGCAACAACGCGCAGAAGATCGTCTTCGTCGGCACGATCCTGCTCATCATCGTGCTGCTGCTGCTGATTTTCCGCAGTCCCATCATCGTGCTGCTGCCGCTGCTCACAATCGGCCTCGTCTCCTCGGTGGCCAACGGGCTCATCGACTTCCTGAGCAAGGCGCTCGGCTGGAGCGCCGAGAGCTTCACATCTATCTTGCTGATCGTCGTGTTGTTCGGGGTCGGCACCGACTACATCCTGTTCCTGCTGTTCAGGTACCGAGAGCGGCTGCGCGCGGGCGAGCCGTCTAAGCAGGCCATGGAGAGCGCCATCGCCCGGGTCGGGCCGGCCATCGCCACCGCCGCCGGCGCGGTGATGATCGCCTTCCTGGCGCTGACGCTGTCCAGCCTGTCGCTCTTCCGCGAGCTCGGTCCGGCCCTCGCCATCGCCGTCTTCAGCGCCGCGACGGCCGGGCTGACGCTCGTGCCGGCCGTGGTCTCGCTGCTCGGCACCCGGGTCTTCTGGCCGTCGAAGGCCTGGAAGACCGAGCCGAAGGCCGCCAGGTTCGCGGCGCTCGGGCGGTCCCTGGGGCGGCACCCCGGTCGTTTCGCGGGGACGATCGTGGTGCTGCTCGGCGGGCTCGGGATCGTTGCCTTCGGCTTCCACCCGACGTTCGACCTGACCTCGGGCAACACCGCCACCACCCAGTCCGCGCAGTACGCCAGCGTGCTGCTCAAGGGGTTCCCGGCCGGGGACTCAGAGCCGACCGCCGTGCTCGTGCAGTCGACCGACGGCAAGCCGCTCGACACCGCAGCGCTGGCGCCGTTCGGCGCGCGCCTGGCCAAGGTGCCCGGCGTGGCCTCGGTCAGCCCGGTCAAGGTGAACGCCAGCGGCGACGTGGCCGACTACACCGTGATCCTGTCGTCCTCGGGTGAGTCCGCCGCCGCGATGAACACCGTGCGCGGGCCCCTCGGCACCATCGCCAGCGCCGACGCCCCGCCCGGGAGCCGCGCGCTGATCGGCGGCATCACCTCGGTCTACGTGGACCTGCAGGCGGCGATGGAGCACGATTACTCGATCGTGTTCCCGGTCGCCGCGGTGCTGATCTTGATCATCCTCGGGCTGCTGTTGCAGAGCGTGGTCGCGCCCTGGTACCTGATGCTCTTCGTCGGCCTCGGCTTCGCCGCCACCCTCGGCTCCACGGTGGGCATCTTCCAGGACCTCGACAACCAGAGCGGCCTGTCGTTCATCCTGCCGATCATGATGTACCTGTTCGTGGTGGCGCTCGGCACCGACTACAACATCCTGATGGTGTCGCGGCTGCGGGAGGAGGCGACCGAGGGCAAGACCCCGAGGGAGGCGGCGGCCGTGGCGCTCAAGCACGCCGGTCCGACGATCGCCTCGGCCGGGCTGATCCTGGCCGGGACCTTCGCCTCGCTGATCTTGGCGGGCGGGTCCACGTTCGAGCAGATGGGCTTCGCGATCTCGTGCGGCATCGTCATCGCCGCGTTCGTGATGGCGATGTTCCTCACGCCTTCGGTGACGGCGCTGCTCGGGGCCAGGGCGTGGTGGCCCGGGCACCAGAACCGCGGCCGCCACGGCGGTGATGGCGCTCATGGCGGGCAGGCGCCCCGCGACTACCTGCCGAGCGGCCTCGACGCTTCGAGCGGCGCCCGCGCTTAGGGAAGCACCGGAGCCTCGGTCTGTCCCCAGTGAAGAGGTACTTCACTCGGGCAGACCGAGGCTTTGGCGTTCCGCCGCATAAGTCCCATTTCCGTCCTGAGATTGACATAAAGCGTTCATCCCGAGGCGGTCTGTGGTGCGCACAGCTGACGTTACATAACGACTTGTACACACAAGTACGCCCAGATGTCAGCGCGGGCTCCTCCAGCAGAGCTCCGACCTGCCCCGAGAGGATCGACCAGGATGACCAACTCACGTGAGCAAGGCCCCGACGCGACCGGATCACCGTGGCAGCCCGGCCGGCCGGTCGTGCCGGGCGTCACCCGACGACACTTCCTGCAAGCCACCGGGCTCGGCGCCGCCGCCGCCGCTGCCGTGGGCATCGGCGCCGGGACGGCGGCCGCCGCCACGGCGGGCCGCGCGACGGCCGCCAAGCCGCTGGCCGCCAACCTGACCGGGACGATCGCCGACCTCAAGCACGTGGTGATCCTCATGCAGGAGAACCGCTCCTTCGACCACTACTTCGGCACCCTCGCGGGCGTCCGCGGATTCGGCGACAAGCAGGCCCTCACCTGGCAGAACGGCAACAGCATCTTCCAGCAGCCGGACAGCGGCCGGACCGACCTGGGCTACCTCTACCCGTACAACCTGACCGACCAGACCGACGGCGACCTCGACCACAGCTGGTCGGGCGACCACCAGGCGCGCAACAGCGGTCAGTGGAACGAGTGGGTGGCGGCCAAGGGCGAAGAGACCATGGGCTACTTCACCCGGTCCGAGATCCCGTTCCAGTACGCGCTGGCCGACGCGTTCACCATCTGCGACGGCTACCACCAGGCGATCATGGGCCCGACCAGCCCCAACCGGATGTACTTCTGGACCGGCACCTCGTCCGGCTGGACGTCCAACCCCAGTGACTACAAGGTCGACTTCGGCTCCGACGCGGGCACGGCCGAGGTCACCACCTACCCCGAGCTGCTGCAGGCGGCCGGCGTGAGCTGGCAGGTGTACACCAACGACCAGGTCGGCGACAGCGGCAGCTACCCGAACTACTTCCTCGGCGACTACGGCGACAACCCGCTCTGGTTCTACCAGCAGTACAACACCACCAACAGCACCAAGGGCGGCACCGGCACGCTGGCGACCCGCGGCGCCGTCACCAAGTGGGCGACGGCCAAGGGCGCGCCCGCGCTCAGCCAGACCCACGCCGCCTACGTGCTGTCGGAGTTCATCACCGCGGTCCAGAACAACACGCTCCCGCAGGTCTCGTGGATCGTCGCCCCGGCCGGCTACTGCGAGCACCCGTCCTACACCCCGGACTACGGCGCCCACTACGTGAACACCGTGCTGCAGACGC
>Ga0335072_10006053_pt1 | contig 17752 bp, 17 predicted proteins | sample Lox_Sample_21_FD_206725 | JGI IMG/M metagenome (GOLD analysis project Ga0335072, IMG submission 206725) | Soil microbial communities from Loxahatchee National Wildlife Refuge, Florida, United States - Lox_Sample_2.1 | ecosystem: Environmental > Terrestrial > Soil > Wetlands | place: USA...
GGCCGGGGTGGACCGCGGCGATCAGCTTGATCCGCTCGGTGGCGAGCAGCAGGGCGAGGCTGAAGCTGGTGGACTCGTGCTGGTACTCGGCGCCGTAGCTGGCGGTGTAGCGGACCTGACTCAGCGCGTAGTCGAAGCCCGCCCGCTCGGCCAGCCGGGCCAGCTTGCGGTTGTACTCGAACGACCAGTCGGTGCGCTGCTCGATGGTGGATGTGACGAGCCCGCCGCTGACGTTGGGCACCCAGTAGGCGAAGCGGATCGGCTCGGTAGCCGGGTTCGTGGTCACGGGACAACCTCCAGGAGTTGGTGATCGGGGTCCGGCGCAGCTAGCAGTCCCCGCCGGCGCAGCACCGGCGTCACACCCTCGCCAACCTGGTACACCTCTTCGAGGTGCGGGTAGCCGGACAGGATGAACTCTTCGATGCCGAGCTGGTGGTACTCGGCGATCCGGTCCGCCACCTCGTCGTGACTGCCGACCAGCGCGGTTCCGGCGCCACCGCGGACCAGGCCGACGCCGGCCCACAGGTTCGGGGAGACTTCCAGCGCGTCGGTCCGCCCGCCGTGCAGGGCGACCATCCGCCGCTGTCCTTCCGATCCGGACGAGCGCTGGATGGCCTGGGCCCGCTCGATGGCGGCGGGGTCGAGCCCGTCGAGCAGCCGCTGGGCCTGCGCCCAGGCCTCGGCGGAGCTGTCGCGGGTGATGACGTGCAGCCGGATGCCGAACCGCAGCTCGCGGCCGGCGGCCCGGGCCTCCTCCCGCACCCGGTCGAGCTTCTCGGCCACCGCATCGGGAGGCTCGCCCCAGGTCAGGTACACGTCGGCGTGCCAGGCGGCGACCTCGAGCGCCTGCGGCGATGAGCCACCCAGATAGACATCCGGCCAGACCGGAGCCGGCACGATCACGCCGCCCCGGAGGTCGTAGTAGTCGCCCGCGAAGTCCACGGTCCGCCCCTGCCACAGCTCCCGCATGATGTGCAGGAACTCGGCGGCCCGGCGGTAGCGCCCGGTCTTGTCCAGGTGGTCGCCGAACCGGCGCTGCTCGGCGTCGTCGCCGCCGGTCACGATGTTGAGCAGCAGCCGCCCGCCGGAGATCCGCTGGTAGGTGGCGGCCATCTGGGCCGTGAGCGTCGGGGAGGCGAGCCCGGGCCGCAGCGCAACCAGGAACTTGAACGTCTCCGTGACCTGGGTCAGCCCGGCGGTCATGACCCATGCGTCCTCGCACCACGAGCTGGTCGGGGTCAGCGCGCCGGTGAAGCCGAGCTGCTCGGCTGAGCGGGCAATCTGCCCGATGTAACCGATGTCCGGCGCCCGCTCGGTGCCACCGGCGGTGACCCGGCTGCCGGCCAGCCCGACCGCATTCCCCAGGCTCAGGTCGGTACGCGAGTCGCCGTTGGTGGGCAGGAACCAGTGGAGAACGATCCCCATGGGTGCTGGCCTCCGTCCTCGGCCCCGGTCGGGAACCCCCGTCGTGACCAGGATGCGGACGGCGCCGGTGCGCCGTCCAATACCGATTCCCGAGGGGGCTATAAGCAAAGCCTATCAATTTGATCGATAAAATATAATTTGCGGGAGACCCCGAGGAGCGGACGGTTGCCATGCGGATTGAGCAGCTCGAATATCTCGCCGAGGTGGCCCGGCTGGGCTCGTTCCGCCGCGCCGCGGAAGAGCTCCACATCTCGCAGCCGGCCCTGAGCGGGTCCGTGCGCAGCCTGGAGCGGGAACTCGGCATCGACCTGCTGGAGCGGGGACGCCACGGCGCCACGGTCAGCGACTCGGGCCGCGAGCTTCTCCCCCACATCCTCACCGTGCTCGACTCGGTCGACCGGCTGCGGCAGGCCGCTGGCGAGCAGCACCGGAGCGTCCGGATGATCCGGGTCGGCACCGTCAACACCGCGACGGTGCCGCTGCTGACCCCGGCGATACGCGCGTTCCGCGAGACCCATCACGCGACCCAGGTCGAGATCATTGGTGCCCAGCAGGAGGAGATCCACCGGGCGATCCTGGCCGGAAGCTTCGACCTCGGGCTGGTCAACTACCTGGAGGGCGACGACATGCCGCCCGAGCTGGCCACCACGACGCTGCTGCGCGGCCGCCCGGTCGTCTGCATGCGCCCGGACAGCGCCCTGGCCTCGCTGGCCGCGGTGCGAGCCAGCGATCTGCACAACGAACCACTGATCGTGATGCGCTCCGGATACGTCATGCACCGCTTCGTTCACCGGCTGATGCAGGGCCAGCTGCCGGGGTTCTCCTACTCCACCGACGGGGCGGAGATGGGCAAGCTGATGGTCGCCGAAGGGCTGGGGATCACCGTGCTCCCCGACTTCAGCGTCGTCGGCGACCCGCTCGAGCAGCGGGGCGTCATCACCTGGCGGCCGATCGCCGGCGACGATACGCGGGTCGAGCTGGTCATCCAGCGGCTCAGGTCGCTCCGCGCGACACGCGCGGTCATGGACCTGCACCAGATCTTCATCGAGCGCGCGGGCGCGTTCTCCCCCGGCCATGACGGACAGGTGGCGCGGCCACCCTCACCGGCGGCGTGAGGATGACAGCACATCCCTGATTGCCCTGATGGCCAGCACGGCCAGCACCAGCGCCGTCGTCACCGCGGTCCCGGCTGGCGCGGGAGCGGGCGCCGGCTGGCCGGGGACGGCCTGCTGCGGCTGGGCGGCCAGCCGCAGGTCGGCATCGGTCTCGGCGGCGGCCAGCATGTGCCGTTGCTGCAGCCAGTAGAGCAGGGCGAAACCGGGCGCCACGAGCAGGACCGCGAGGCCCGCCACGACGAATTCCGCCACCAGGGACGCGGTGGGCGCGCTGCCCGCGCCGAGCGACAGCGAGGTGGGCAGCAGGTAGGGGTACTGGGCCAGTCCCCAGCCCCACACCACGGCCGCCACCGCGATCGCAGCCGTCACCCGCAGGAACAGGCCGTGGTGCCAGCGCCGCCAGAGCATGCCGAGCACGGCGATCCCGGCCGCGATCGAGATCGCCACCAGCGGCAGAGCGCGGCCAGTCAGGCCGGCGAACAGGCGTGGCGCGCTGGCCGACAGCTCCGTGAACGTGCCGCCAGCGAGCACACCGGTGATCAGCCCGGCCGCGGTGGCGCGCAGCGAGAAGTAGCGCCTCAGCTCTTCGTGCCCGCGCTGGCGGGCCTCCAGGACCAGGAACACCGCGCTGACGTAGGCGCAGGCGGCGACGAACAGGAACCCGGTGAGGATGGCGGTGGGCGAGGTCCAGGCGGCCAGGACGTTGCCGGCCGGGTGCGCCGGCACCTGGCCGGTGGCGACCGCCCCAACGATGGTGCCCATGAAGAACGGGGTTATCAGCGAGGAGGCGGCGAACGCCGCACCGCTGAGCTGCTGCATCCGCAGCCGGTGCGCGGTGTGCCGGAAGGCGAACCCGACGCCGCGCAGGACGATTCCCAGCGCGGACAGGCTGAGCGGGACGAACAGCGCGGTGAAGATGGCGGCGAACGCGGGCGGGAACGCGGTCCACAGCAGCACCAGGATGAAGACCAGCCACACGTGGTTGGCTTCCCAGACCGGGGTGATGGACTCGTCGATGAGCTCCCGCGGCGCCGCGCCGCGCTCGGGCCCGCCAGCGAGCAGGTCCCAGATCCCGCCGCCGAAGTCAGCCCCGCCGAACAGCGCGTACGCGGAGATGACCACGACCAGGATTGCGGCGACCGCGATCGCCTCTGGCGAGGGACTCACGAAGCCCCCGGCCCGCCCGGGGATGCCCGGCGCCGGGCCGGTGGCGCCGGGAGCCCGGCGGCCGACGCCCCGGCCCTGGCCGGCGCGGGGCCGTACGGCACCTGCTCGGCCTCTTCTTCGGTCGGCGCCTCCCGCCGCCACCGCCGTGACATGATCATCGGAACGCCGATCGAGATCACGGTCAGGATCGCGTACAGGACCAGGATCACCGCCAGCGTGACCGGGACCCCGCTGGCCGGGGTGACCGCGTTGCTGACCAGCAGCACGTGGTAGACGATCCACGGCTGCCGCCCGACCTCGGTGACGACCCAGCCCGCCTCCATCGCGGCCACTGCCGCCACACCGCTGAGGGCCGACGGCACCAGGAACCACGGGGTCATCAGCAGCCGGCGGTGGAACCACCACCACCAGCCCTGCCATGCGGCCAGCGCGAACAGGAAGAAGCCCAGGCCCACCATCACGTCGAAGCTCAGGTGGATAAGCGCAGGAAGCGGCGGACGCTGCGCCGCGGGCACGCTGTCCCAGCCGATGACCCGGGTGTGCGGCGAGAAGCCGACCAGGATCGAGTCGAACGCCGGGACGGAGAGGCCGAAGTAGACGTGGCCGTTGATCAGGATCCCGCCCACCCATTCGGGAGCGTCCCGGGTGGTGCTGGAGATGTATTCCATCGCGGCGAACTTGACCGGCTGCTGGTGCGCGATGAACCGGGCGATGATGTCCCCCATCATCACCTGCAGCGGGGCCGCGATCCCGGCGATGGTGAACGGCACGGCGAAACCCAGCCGGTGGTAGCGGTCCCGGCGGCCGCGCAGCAGCCCGGCCGCGTACACGCCGGCGATGAGGAATCCCGTCACCATGTACGCGGCGAGCACCATGTGCGCGGTCTCATACGGGGTCGAGGCGTTGAAGAACACCGATACCGGGTCGACTCTGGTGATCTTGCCGTGGCTGAGCGTGTACCCGGCCGGGGAGTTCATCCATGAGTTCGCCGCGACCACCGACAGGGCGCCCAGCAGCCCGGCCACCACGATCGCCGTCCCGCTCCACCAGTGCGCCCAGGGCGGCAGCCGCCGCCACCCGTACAGGTACACCCCCACGAAGATGGCTTCCAGGAAGAAGAAGATCCCCTCCACCGAGAACGGGAAGCCGATCGCCGCCCCGAACCGGCCCATCAGGCCGGGCCACAGCAGGCCCATCTCGTAAGACAGGACAGTCCCCGACACGGCGCCGACCGCCACCAGCACCGCCATGACCTTCGACCAGCGGCGCGCCAGCAGCATCGCCGCGGCATCGTGGCGCTTGATGCCGATCCATTCCGCCGTCAGGGTGACCGCCGCGAACGCGATGCCGAAGCACGCCAGGATGATGTGGAACCCCAGCGACGATCCCATCTGCGACCGGGCCGGCACCGGATCCACGGCCAGCACGTGCGCCACTGCGCCCATCGCGCCCCCCGTCGGCTGCATGCCCGCATCGCGGCTGCGAGGCCGTCACGCTATGTGTACCGCTACCGCGCTCCGGGTACACGCGGGGAATACCCGCAACTCAGTGCGAGGTGCATCGGGGGTAGATGAGCAGCAGAAACGCAGGAGCGGTCCCGGTTGCTTCGGTTGCCCTGGTCATCCTGCTCGGGCTGGTTGCCGGCACGCTCGGCCTGGTCTCGGCCGACCTGTACGCCGTCGGGGTCCTGATCCTTTTCCTGGGCGGCGTCGGCGCCGCCGTCCTGGCCGGCGACTACCTCATCCGGTACCTCAGCAGCAGACGGCCGCCCGCCTGACCGGGCGGCTGCCAGCCGGCACCCACCCACCGGAGGGATCATGACCCGCGCAGCCACCTTTGCTCCCACCCAGCGCGAACCACAACTGGCCGGGCAGACCGTCGTGGTCATCGGCGGCAGCGCAGGCATCGGGCTTGAGACAGCCCGGCGCGCCCAGGCCGAGGGCGCAGATGTCGTCCTCACCGGCCGCGATCCCGACCGGCTCAGCCAGGCGGCGCTGGAACTGGGCACGCCACGGACCGCGGTCTTCGACGCCAGCGACACCGCCGGCCTGGAGCGGTTCTTCCAGGACCTGCCGGCGCCGATCGACCATGTGATGGTCACGGCCGGCGGCCCGCGCTACGGGCCCCTGCTCAAGATGGACGCGGCCCAGGTGGGCCAGGCGATGAGCGGGCGCGTGGTGCTCGCGCTCGAGGTGGCGCGCAACGCGGCCGGCAAGATGCGGCCGGGGGGCACGCTGCTGCTCATGGGCGCCACCGGCGCCCGGCGCACTGGCCACGGGGTCGCCTCCGTCGTCACCGCCGTGCTGCCCCCGTTCACGGCGGCCCTCGCCGTTGAGCTCGCACCGGTCCGGGTCAACCTGATCGCCGCCGGCTTCGTCGACACCCAGATGTCGGCGTCGCTGCTCGGAGATCAACTCGAGCATCGCCGGGAAGAGCTGCGGGCGACACTCCCGATCGGCCGCGTGGTCAGCCCGGCCGATGTGGCCGCGCTCGCCGTCCACATCATGACCAACACGGCGGTCACCGGCGCGACATACGACATCGATGGCGGGCAGCAACTCGTGTCGTGAGCCCACGGTCACTGCCGGCCGGGCTGGCCGCCTTGGCTCAGGCCGCCCGGCCAGGGTGCAGGACGACTTTGGTCCAGCCTTCCTCGCGCGCGTCGAAGTGCGCGTAGCCATCGGCCGCCTTCTCCAGCGGCAGTTCCCTGGACACCACGAAGCTCGGGGTGGCCCGGCCAGCGATGATCATGTCGCGCAGCTGGCGGTTGTAGGCCTTGACGTTGGCCTGGCCTGATCCCATCCGCAGGCCCTTCTCAAAGAACTTCCCGATCTTGAACAGCAGCTCGCCCTTGGCCGCGTTCTCGTCCGGCGCGCCCGGGTCGGACGGCACGTAGAGGCCGACGACGCCGATCATGCCGGTAGCCCGGACCGTATCCACAAGGCTGTTGAGGACCGCAGCGGGCTGCTCTTCGCCGCCGTGCACGGTGGCCTGGAAGCCGACAGCGTCGACGCCCTTGTCCGTGCCTTCCCCGCCGGTCTGGTCCTTGATCTGCTCGGCCGGGTCAGCGTCGTCCAGGTTGACCGGTATAGCGCCGATCTGCTCGGCCAGCCGCAGCCGGGCGGGCACCCGGTCGACCAGGAATACCCGGGACGCGCCCTTGATGAGCGCAGAGTAGGCGGCCATCAGGCCCACCGGGCCGCCTCCCATCACGGTGACGGTCTCGCCCGGCTTCACCTGGGCCAGCGTGGTGGCGTGATAACCGGTCGGGAAGATGTCCGCCAGCATGGCGAAGTCGGTCTCGTGCTCGGTGCCCTTGGGCAGCTGCAGACAGTTGAAGTCGGCGAAAGGCACCCGCAGATACTCGGCCTGCCCGCCTCGGTAGGGGCCCATCGAGACGTAGCCGTAGGCGCCGCCCGCGAAGCCAGGGTTGACGGTCAGGCAGAAACCGGTCATGCCCGCCAGGCAGTTCTTGCAGAAGCCGCAGGCCACGTTGAACGGCATCACCACCCGGTCGCCCTTGCTGACCGAGACCACGCCCGGCCCCGTCTCCACGACGATCCCCATGTTCTCGTGCCCGAACACCGTCCCGGTCTCGACGTCGGTCCTGCCTTCGTACATGTGCAGGTCAGACCCGCAAATCGCGGCCGTGGTGATCTGCACCAGGGCGTCGGTGGGCCGCTCGACCCTCGGATCGGCGACGTTCTCGACGGTTACGGTGCGCGGCCCTTCGTACACAACTGCTTTCATGGGTCGCCTCCGGCCTGCTAGTAGCGAGCGCGTTCGATTACAGATCGTGTTTAGGCCGTCACTACCCGCGGGTACATCATGGCAAACTAGTGACCTCGGATGCCTAATGTTTTGGCAGTGGCGGAAGGGGATAGGGCCAGGTAATGGGACCTGTCGTGTGAACGATGGGAGCAAGCCATGGCCGGCCGCCACGTACTCGCGATCGATCAGGGGACCACCGGGACGAAAGCGCTGATCGTCGCGGATGACGGGCAGGTTGTCAGCAGCCAGGGCCAGGAGTTCCAGCAGTTCTATCCGCGGCCTGGCTGGGTGGAGCACGATCCCGATGAGATCTGGCGCACGGCCACCGAGACGGCGGATGCGGCCCTGCGGTCGGCCGGGATCCGGCCCGGTGAGCTGGCCGGGATCGGCATCACCAATCAGCGCGAGACCACGGTGGCCTGGGAGCGCGACACCGGGCGCCCGGTGCACAACGCGATCGTCTGGCAGGACCGGCGCACCGCGGGCATGTGCCGCCGGCTGGCCGAGGCCGGCGCGACGCCAACGTTCCGCGACAAAACCGGCCTGCTGCTCGACGCGTATTTCTCGGGAACGAAGATCGCGTGGCTGCTCGACAACGTCAGCGGCCTGCGCAAGCGGGCAGAGGCCGGCGAGATCGCCGTCGGCACCATCGACTCCTGGCTCGTCTACAAGCTGACCGGCGGCCGCGAGCACCTGACCGATCAGACCAACGCCTCCCGGACCCTGCTGATGAACCTGGCCGGGCTGTACTGGGACGACGAGCTGTGTGACCTGCTGCAGGTGCCGGTACAGGTGCTGCCGGCCATCCGGCCAAGCTCCCAGGTCTACGGCGAGACCGACCCGGCATCCTTCCTGGGCGCCGCGGTGCCGGTGGCCGGCATCCTCGGTGACCAGCAGGCGGCGCTGTTCGCGCAGGCGTGCTTCGAGCCCGGCCAGGCGAAGAACACCTACGGCACCGGGTCGTTCGTGCTGGTGAACACCGGTACCCAGCCGCGGCTGGGTTCGGAGAAGCTGGTCGCCACGGTGGCCTGCGGAATTGACGGGCAGCCCACCGAGTACGCGCTCGAGGGGTCGATCTTCGTGACCGGGGCGGCTGTCCAGTGGCTGCGGGACAGCCTGGGGATCATCAGCCACGCCGCCGAGACCGAGCAGCTGGCCGCGAGCCTGGACAGCAACGAGGACGTGTGGTTCGTGCCGGCGCTGACCGGGCTGGGCGCTCCCGAGTGGGACCCGCAGGCGCGCGGCACGCTGCTCGGCGCCACCCGGGGCACCGGCCGGGCGCACCTGGCCCGTGCCGTGCTGGAGAGCGAGGCCTACCAGACCCAGGACGTGATCGAGGTCATGAATGCCGGGTCGGGCCAGCCGGTCACCGAGCTGCGCGCGGATGGCGGCGCGGCGGTGAACGGCTGGCTGATGCAGTTCCAGTCCGACATCACCGGCATTCCGGTGGACGTGCCGATGGTGACCGAGACCACCTCGCTCGGCTCGGCGTACGTGGCGGGCCTGGCCACCGGTGTATTCAGTGACCGCGAAGAGGTGCAGTGCACCCGGCGGACCGCCTGGCGATACGAGCCGCGGATGAACGCCGACCAGCGCGAGGCGCTGCAGACGCGGTGGCGGGAGGCGGTGGAGCGAGCTAGGCACTGGGCGCGAGATGAGGCGTAAACACCGATGGCGACGCACGTGGCGGCTTCCCGCGAGAGCCGTAATCCGTTCCTGGGACTGCGGGCCGGGCTTGGCGGTGAGATGCTCGCCGAGTTTTTCGGCACGTTTGTACTGATTGCCCTGGGCGATGGATCGGTCGCAGCGTCCGTGGCCGGGCTGCCCGGTTCTGGCCGGCAGAGTCTCCACGTGGCCCCGTTCGGGCCGGCCAACTGGCTGATCATCGTCTGGGGATGGGCACTCGCGGTCACGTTCGGCGTCTACGTGGCCGGCGGGGTGAGCGGCGCGCACATCAACCCGGCGGTGACGCTGGCTTTCGCGGTGCGCCGCGGCTTCGCCTGGCGCAAGGTGATCCCGTACTGGACGGCGCAGGTAGCGGGCGCATTCGCCGGAGCCGCTCTGGTCTACGCGGCGTACGGCTCCGCCATCAACTGGTACAACTCCACCAGCCACCTGACCCGGCCGGATTCTCTCAGCACCTTCTCGATCTTCGCCACCTTCCCGGCCTCCTACTTCCACGGGTCCGTCGTCGGCCCGTTCATAGATCAGGTCGTTGGCACCGCGATCCTGGTCGCGCTCATCGCGGCCCTCATCGACCGGCGCAACCAGGCGCCCGCGGGCAACATGTCCGGGCTGCTCATTGGCCTGGTCGTCGCGGCAATCGGGCTGAGTTACGGAGTGAACGCAGGCTACGCGATCAACCCGGCCCGTGACTTCGGGCCGCGGCTGTTCACCTGGCTGGCCGGGTGGGCCCACATCGCCTTCCCCGGCCGGTACGAGTGGTTTTCCGGCTACTGGTGGATACCGATCGTCGGCCCGCTGGCCGGCGCGGTGGTCGGCATCCTGGCTTACGACTTCTTCGTCGGCCAAGTGCTGGTCAGCCGGGGCAAACCGGCGGGAACCCCGCCACCTGGGCCCGGTTGCGCTGGAGAGCCAGCCGACAAGCGAGAGGCGGCGGACGCGCGAGAGGCGGCGCAGGCGCGCGGCCGGTAGCCAGACATCTGGCCGGTCAGCAGAGGGAGGAAGCAGTATGAGCCCCTACCCCTACACCACCAGCGCTGTTGAGTTTGACGTCATCGTCATCGGCGCCGGCATCAACGGCGCGGCCATCGCCCGCGACGCCGCGATGCGGGGCCTGCGGGTGCTGGTGGTGGACAAGGCCGACGTGGGCGGCGGCACGACCAGCTGGTCCACCCGGCTCATCCACGGCGGCCTGCGCTACCTGGAGCACTTCGAGGTGACGCTGGTCAGGGAGTCGCTGCACGAGCGCAACGTGCTGCTGCGCACGGCCCCGCATCTGGTCCGGCCGCTGCACTTCCTGCTGCCTGCCTACGCCGAAGGCGCGCACCGGCAGGGCATCATCAGGCTCGGCATGCTGGCCTACGAGGTACTGTCCGCAGGTGACCGCAGCACCGGCCATCACCAGATGCTGTCAGCGGAAGAGACGCTCCGGCTAGCTCCCGGGCTCGACCCTGACGGCCTGCAGGGCGGGGCGCTGTACTACGACGCCCAGGCCGTCTACCCGGAACGGCTCTGCCTGGAAAACGCGCTGTCCGCCCGCGAGCATGGCGCCCTGGTACGCACCTACCACCGGGTCGAGGATTTCGAGGTCTCTGGTGACCGGGTGGCCGCGGTCCAGCTGCGCGCCGAGCACACCGGGCTGGCCACCCGGGTCGCAGCGGCGGTGGTGGTGAACGCGGCCGGGCCGTGGGCCGATCTCGTGCTGGCCGGGCTCCCCGGTGAACGGTCCCGGCTGATCGGCGGGACCAAGGGCAGTCACCTGATCGTCCGTCCGTTCCCCGGGGCCCCGCAGGCCGCGGTCTACACCGAGGCCGTGGACAACCGGCCCTACTTCATCGTCCCGTGGGCCGGCAACTATCTCATCGGCACCACCGACGAGCGCTTCGACGGCACTCCCGACGGGGTCGTCGCCTCTGCGGAAGAGATCGACTACCTGATCGAGTCCACCAACCAGGTGCTGCCGGCCGCCGGGCTGACCCGCGACGATGTGCTGTGGACGTATTCGGGCGTCCGGCCGCTGCCCTACGAACCTGGTGTCCCCGAAGCCAAGGTGACCCGCAAGCACGTGTTCCATCGCGACGAGCGGATACGCAATCTCATCTCGGTGGTGGGCGGAAAGCTCACGACGCACCGGTCGCTGGCCGAGGAGGCCGTCGACCTTATCTTCGAGACCCTGGGCCGGGCCGCGCCCCGGTGCCGCACTGCCGACGAGCCGCTGCCCGGTGGCCGGGCGGGTGACTGGACCAGGTTCGCCGACGGCTTCCGTTCCTGGTCCGGCTTGCCCGCCGACATCGCCGATCACCTGCTTGACATCTACGGCGTGCGCGCGGCAGATGTGCTGGACTTCGCCGGCGACGACCAGCTGCGGGCGCGGATCCCGGAGAGCTCCGCGATCGCCGCGGAAGTGCCGTTCGCGGTCCGAGCGGAGCTGGCCGTCACGATCGCCGATGTGTTCCTGCGCCGCACCATGCTCGGGGTCCGCGGCGACCTCGGGCTTCCCAGCGTGGACGCCGTCGCCGGCCTGACCCGGGCCGCATTGGGCTGGGACGCGGTACGCGCGGCGGCCGATGCCCAGGATTACCGCCAGTCCGTAGCCCGCTACCACCCTGGTCATGCCGCGGCAATGTCCGGGCCGACACGCTGAGTACCCGGCGGGCTCAATGGCCAGCCGGGTCATGGGGCATACCCGGCATTGCCTCAGGAAGGCTGGCCGTCTTCGGCAGTGCGCGGAGCCGGTGGTTCCAGGCGACGAGCATCCGGTGCCGGCGGCGCAGCGAGCTGTGATCGCCGGCACCAAGAAACGCCAGGCGGGTCAGCGGCAGCAGAACGCTCTCCGGGAGCCCGCCGCTGCGGGCATCGGTGCCCGGGGCGGCTATGTTCACCGTCGCCTCGCTGGGCAGGCCGAACGCCTTGCGGACCAGGTAATTGATCCGGGCCAAATGCTCCCGGTGCGCGACCAGGCCCAGCGGGTTGCGCGCGGTGAAGGCAGTCCCGTCGAAGAAGCCGTCCTCCTTCACCCGGAGCGCGTTCTCCAGCGTGCTGTCGGACTCGGTCTCCAGGTACACGTCGGCGTAGCTGGCCAGGTCCGAGCCGCCGATGTCGGCGGCCATCGCCCGGTCCAGCATCAGGCGGCCCTCGCGGAACGGCAGCGGGGGCCGGGCAACGCCCTCGGCGGCCGCGGCCCAGCCGCCGCTGAACACGATCCGGCCCCGCCGCGCGGCGAACGCGGCGGCGTTCTGCCTGACGTACGTGACCAGCGCTTCGACGCGCTCGGCGCTCGGCTCGGTCAGCCGGAAGCCGGCCGGATCGGCCACCAGGCCCCGCCCGAAGACGATGATGCTGACAGCAACGGTGCCCGGCACTCAGCCAGCATAGGTGGCACGCCGTGGGCGAGTTTCGCTGCCCGGCCCGGCCGCCCCGGTCCCGTAGACTCCCTGCATGCGGACGGTCTACGAGGCGGCCGGCGGCGCGGACGGCCTGCTCTGCCTGGCCGGCGCCTGGCACGCCCGGGTGATGGCGGACGAGATCGTGAGCCACGCGTTCAGCCACGGCTACCACCCCGAGCACAGCGAGCGGCTCGCCGCGTACTGGGCCGAGGCACTCGGTGGCCCGGCGATGTATTCGGCCCAGTATGGCGATGAGACCTCGGTGGTACGGATACACAGCGGCAACGGCACGCACGAGGAGATGGATCTCCGCGCGATCGGCTGCTTCGACCAGGCGCTGGCGGACTGCGGCCTGGCCGGCGACCAGAGGCTGGCCCAGGTGCTGCACGACTACTTCGTGTGGGCGACCACCGTCACGATGGCTCGCTACCACGAGTCCGCCGACGATGTGCCGGACAGGCTGCGCATCCCGCACTGGTCGTGGGATGGGCTGGAGCCCGGCGCCTAGGGTGGCCAGCCGCCGGCCGTGGCCCTGGTTCCCCAGCAGCGGTGATCACCAATTTGGCGATGGGGTTCCCCCGTTCGTTGCCTGCGTGTTACATTCGCCGCTCATGCCACTGATTGTCCAGAGATGGGCCGCGGCCGCGGGCCCGGCTTGGGCCGTGACCTGGGGTGCAAGGCAGATGTCAAGGCGAGTGCAAGACAAGCGTCCAGGCTTGGCAGGAAACGATGGTGCTGCAGCCTCAGGCAGCGAGAGCCGCTGGCGGACCGCTGTGGAAGGGCGCAGCACGGGCGCTCGCGGCTATCGGGAGGTCTGCGTGGGTCTGAACCAGGGCCGAATCCCTCCGGATTCGCACCGGCGTAATCCTGGTCCCCGGTGGCCGCAGTTGGCGCCATGACAGCGATCGAACTTGCCGCGGCCGGCGGTGTGGCCTGCGCGGCTGCCATCGCCCTGTACGCCGGGCTGAGGGCCCGCCGGCAGATGCCGGTCGTGACCTGGCGAGCGTGGGCCGAAGGATTCCCGGTGCGGCCCGTGTCCTGGGTACTGGCCGTGGCGGTCACGCTGGCCACACTCGCCGGGGCGGCGACCGAGATCGAGGCCCGGGTCACCGGCCAGGGCGACCCGGCGGGCGCGTCACAGGATGGCGACGTCGCGCTGCCGCAGTCGCAGCCAGCACTTACGACGGGCAGCGCCAGCCAGCGACACAACGGAGGCGCACAGCCGGGGTCGCCCGCTGCCTCCACCCCGGCGTCGCATCCGGCGCCGACGCTCCCGGTCCCCCGGTCGAATCCGCCTACGCCGTCTCCCTCGCCCACCCCGGCCCGGACCTCGCACCCGAGCCCAACCCCCAACCCGACCCCGACGCCGACCACAACTCCGACTCCGACCCCAAGCCCGACTCCGACCCCAAGCCCGACGCCAACCCCAACGCCGACGCCAACCCCAACGCCAACCCCAACGCCAACCCCGACTCCGACCCCAACCGCGACCCCGTCGCCAACAGCCACCGCGTCGCCGACGGCCACCGCCACCCCGTCCTCGTAGCTTGCCAGCCAGTGCTTCCCGGCAATCGCCGGCCAGCGTGCTGAGGCTGACCGGGATACCGTGGGTAAGCACGGCGTCAGCGATCGGGTACGTCCGGGATGGAGGCACTGCATGGCTGCTCAGGTGCCGTTCGTCGGCTATCTAAAGCTCGGCAGCGACCCGCACCTGGTGGCGAACGAGTGCCGGTCGTGCGGCGCGCTGTTCTTCGACCGGCGCAACGCCTGCGCCAACTGCGGTGGCCGCGAGTTCGGCCCGCGGCGGCTGGCCAACGAGGGCGCAGTCCGGGCATTCACGATCGTGCACCGCGCCACGCCGGACATTAAGGTCCCCTACGTCTCGGCGATCATCGACCTGGACGGCGGCGGCGTGGTCAAGGCCAACATCGTCGGTGTGGACCCAAAGCCCGAACAGGTAGCGGTGGGGATGCGCGTGGCGCTGACCACGTTCGGGGTGGGTACCGACCCGGCCGGGACCGAGGCGGTCAGTTTCGGATACCGCCCGGCCTGACGGCGCGGCCCGGCTGGTGGTTCCGTAGCCGCCTGGGCAGATTACAGGGACGGCTGGCCCAGATCGAACGGGACGCCGGCCAGCCGGGCGGCCTCGGTCGCGAGTTCGGCAACGGTCCAGCGGCCCTCCTTGGTGACGCTGTCGATGATCGCGAACGGCTGGAACAGGTGGATGCCGCCGCCCGCCACGAAGAAGATCCGCCCCTTGATCGGGCAGTCCGCGGTCGCGAGGTAGGCGACAAATGGCGACACGTTGGCCGGGTCCATCGCGTCGAAGCCCTCGGCTGGAGGCTGCCGGATGGCCTCGGAGATGCCCGGGGTGGCGAGGGTCAGCCTGGTCCGGGCGGCCGGGGCGACGGCGTTGGCCCTGACTCCGTAGCGCTCCAGTTCACGCTGGGCGATGATGGTCAGCGTCGCGATGCCGGTCTTTGCCGACCCGTAGTTGGACTGCCCCGGGTTGTTGTACAGGCCGGAGGTCGACGTCGTGTTGATCAACGATGGCTGCAGGCTGGTGCCGGCCTTCGACTGCTCGCGCCAGTACCGGGCGGCGGCCCGGGTTGGCATGAAGTGGCCGCGCAGGTGAACCCGGATGACGTCGTCCCACTCGCCATCGGTCATGTTGATGATCGTGCGGTCACGCAGGATCCCGGCGTTGTTGACCAGCACGTGCAGCGCGCCGAACTCGTCGATGGCCTGCTGGATCATCCGCTGTGCGCCGTCCGCGCTGGTGACGTCGTCGGAGTTGGCGACGGCTTGCCCGCCCGCGGCCCGGATCTCCCCGGCCACCTGCTGAGCCGGGGTGGGGTCGCCGCCTGATCCGTCCGGGCCCCCGCCGAGATCGTTGATCACTAGCTTCGCTCCCTCGGCGGCGAACAGCAGCGCGTGCTCGCGACCCAGGCCACGGCCGGCTCCGGTGATGACTGCTACCCGGCCATCGAGCGCTCCCATGGCATCTCCCTTGTCGCTGGCGGTCCATGGACCGCCGAGTTTACGTTGGTTGTTATCAGTACTCTTATCTGCGCGAAAGGGCCGCGGGCATGGCTGATTCGCTGTGGGTCATCGGCGCGTCGATGACCAAGTTCATGCGCTACCAGGACAAGGACCTCATCGACCTGGGCAGCGAGGCGGCCATGGCCGCGCTGGCCGACGCCGGGCTGACGATCTTCGACACTGACATCCTGGCCGCCGGCTGCCTGCTCGACACCGGCGGCGTCGGGCAGCGCATCCAGAAGCAGATCGGCCAGACCGGGATCCCCGTGTACAACGTGGCCAACGCCTGCGCGACCGGCGCGACCGCGTTCCGGGTGGCCGCCATGGCCATCAAAGCGGGCGAGGCCGACATCGGGCTGGCCGTCGGCCTCGAGCAGATGGGCAAGCGCGGCCTGCTCGGTGTCCCCCCGGCGCGGCCGGGCGACGGCACCTACCAGCCGTCGGGCCGGTACGACGCGGTCGGCCCGGTCGAGGGCGTGCTCGGTACCAGCCTGATGCCCGGCACGTTCGCGCAGTGCGGCATGGAGTACGCCGGCCAGCACGACGGGGTCGGGTTCGAGCAGTTCGCACGGGTCGCGGAGAAGAACCACGCGCACTCCACGCTCAACCCGCTGGCCCAGTACCAGAAGGCGTTCGGGCTCGAGGACATCATGAACGCCGAGATGATCGCTTACCCCAACACGGTCCTGATGTGCTGCCCGACCGGGGACGGCGCCGCCGCGGCCGTGCTCGCCAGCGGCGAACGGCTCAGGTCCCTGCCCGCCGAGGTCCGGCGGCGCGCGGTCAAGGTCTCGGCCTCGGTCCTGACCAGCGACCCCTACGTCGACGGCGGCTCGGTCCAGTTCGACGTCAACACCCTCACCCGCCGGGCCGCCGACCAGGCCTACGAGGTGGCTGGCGTCGCGCCGCAGGATCTCGACCTGGTCGAGCTGCACGACTGCTTCGCCACCGCCGAGCTGTGCCACTACGACAACCTCCGGCTGTGCCCCGAGGGTGGCGCTGGCGAGTGGATCGACCGCCGCGGCCCGTGGCGCGACGGCCAGATCCCGGTCAACGTCTCCGGCGGCCTGCTCTCCAAGGGGCACCCGCTCGGCGCCACCGGCATCGCCAACATCTACGAGGTGACCACCCACCTGCGCGGCGAGGCCGGGGCGCGGCAGATCGATGGGGCCAAGGTCGGCCTGACCCACGTCATCGGCCTGGGCAGCGCCTGCGCCGTGCACATCCTGGAAAAGGCTGCCACCTGACGCCCCGGACCAGCCGGGCAGGGGTTGTTCTAGCGTGCCACCAGTGCCGGGTAGTCGGCCGGCACCTTGGCGATGACGGCGAGGCACTCCACGAAGAAGTAGATGGTCTTGAAGAACTCGAGCAGATCGCCGTCCTCGAGCAGGATCTTGCGGTACATGACCGTGCGCTGCGCGTCGTAGCCCTCGTGCAGCGCTAGCCAGTCCGCGTAGTCCATGGCCAGCGTGTAGGTCGCCGTGAAGGGGGTTGGGGAGGTGGGCGGGGGATCGTCCGGCCCGACGATCTCACAGCTGGTGACCGTCCCGCCGCCCCACTGGACAACCAGGTAGGCCGGCCCCTGGCCGAGTTCCGCGGGCAGGTCGCGGCACCCGAGCGCCCAGGACGACGGGTACATGCTTTTGATGAACCCGAAGAAGTCCCAGTACATCTGCAGCTTGCCGGCCCGGTCCTGCTCCGACGGGCCGGCCACCAGTGCGTCAAGGACCGCGTCGGCCCACTCCTTGCTGAAAAATCTGGGCTCGGCCATGGTCAGCCACCTGCCAGCACGGGCTGCACCTGCTGGAGCAGCTCTTCGAGGTCGGGAGAAAGATCGATGCCCACGTCGTTCAGCTTGCGGCGCAGCTGCTGGAAGAACAGGATGCGCACCTCGTCCTCGGTCCAGCCGAGCGGCTCGTAGTAGATCTCGCGGCTGTTGATGCCGGACACCGACAGGATCGTGCGCAGGGTGTCGTGGATCTCCTTGATCATCGTCGGGTCCTTGCGGACCGCGTCCTGCAGGTAGCGCATGCCGCCCTGGACGTGCCGCGACTCGTCCCGGCAGGTCGCGGTGAAGCCGGTGTAATACGCGGGCAGGAAGCCGCGCCAGCGGGCATACGACAGCGTCACCTTCATGACCGACAGCGCGAGTACGCCCTCAAT
>Ga0335072_10006054_pt1 | contig 17750 bp, 13 predicted proteins | sample Lox_Sample_21_FD_206725 | JGI IMG/M metagenome (GOLD analysis project Ga0335072, IMG submission 206725) | Soil microbial communities from Loxahatchee National Wildlife Refuge, Florida, United States - Lox_Sample_2.1 | ecosystem: Environmental > Terrestrial > Soil > Wetlands | place: USA...
GAGCGCGCGGATGACGGCCGTCAGCTCCATGCGATTGTTGGTCGTCTGCGCCTCGGCGCCGGCGAGCTCCTTCTCGCGGCCGCCGAAACTCAGCAACGCCGCCCAGCCGCCCGGCCCCGGATTGCCGCGGCACGCGCCGTCGGTATAAATATCCACACTGGCAGCGGTTCCTTCGACCATTGTTTTATTCGCTGAAGTCAAATGGCGCATCACGCTCTGAAGCGCGGCGAGGGTTTGACGAGTCCGCCGAGCACCGCCGGACGCTCGCGGAATCGCGGACGGATGGGTGTCAGGGTGTAGATGCGCTTGCGGGCCTTCAGGAGATAAGCATTGGCGGGCAGTGGGTACGTGAGTCCCCGCCGCAGCATCCGGCCCGTGCCATAACCCGCGTCCTGCCCCGCCGGAAGGCCGCCTCTCCACGGACCCCGGAACAAATAATGCTGCGCCGATACCACTTCGTACCCCAGCAGCACCAGCCATTCGCGGATTCTTCGTTCGGAGAGTACACGGCGCGTGCCCGGCGGAAAGCCGCTGCGGCTCCAGCGGGCGCGTAAGCCCCAGAGGCTCCATGGCCGAAAGCCGAGCACGAGCAGCTGCCCTTCCCCGACGAGCACGCGATCCGCCTCGCGCACGATCGCGTACGGATCGGTGGCGAACTCGAGGATGTGCGGCAGGAGGACCGCATCGATCGAATCGCTGACGATCGGGAGCTGGGTGGGCCGCCCGCGGATGTCGGCGCTTGACGACAACCCGGGTGGGGCGAGGATGGCCTGATGGCGGGTGCGCGCCCCGGACAACAACTCCCTGCCCGAGCCCCAGGCGCCGATCTGCAGCAATTCCCAGCCAAACACATCCTCGAGCGCCTCGCCGAGGAGCTGCGATTCCGCGGCGATCAGCGCATTGCCGAGCGGACTCGCCCACCACGCGAGGCGTGCGGCATGCGGTTCCTGGAACTGGGATTTGTGCGCAGGTGCCATGAAGTACTGGCAATAGTGTGAAGTTACCGGTTAAATTTCCGGTTCCGAGCCAGTAAGGTCGGATGACGGCACTCACTCCGGTGCCACAAGAAGTTAACACGCCTTCCAGAGGGTCGGGAACTTGACGGGAACATTTCGAGCCACTCGTATTGCGCTGCTGATGGCGGTGCTCGCGGCGGTTGCCGCCTGTGCGACACGCCAGCCGCTGCGTCCACAGCCGACGCAGGTCGTCGCGCCACCGCCCGCACCCGCTCCCGCCCCCGAAACTCCGCCGACGCCCCCGCCGGCCGCGCAGCAGCCCGTTGCGGCCCCGGTCGAGTATGCCGATCTCTTCGCGCGGATTCGCGCCGGTTTCGTGCTTTCCGATCCCGATGCGCCGTCGATCGACCAGCAGCTCGACTGGTACGCGTCCAATCCGGACTACCTGCAGCGCGCCTTCGGCCGCTCCGACATGTACCTCTACTACATCGTCTCGCAGCTCGAGGCGCGTCACATGCCGCTCGAGCTCGCGCTGCTGCCGGTCATCGAGAGCGCCTTCCAGCCGTACGCGTACTCCCGCGCGAGCGCCGCGGGCCTCTGGCAGTTCATCCCCGGCACCGGCTCGCGCTTCGGCCTGAAGCAGGACTGGTGGTATGACGGCCGCCGCGACGTGGTCGCCTCCACGAACGCCGCGCTCGACTATCTGCAGGCCCTGCACGATGAGTTCAACGGGGACTGGCTGCTCGCCGTCGCCGCCTATAACTGCGGCGAGATCGCCGTACAGCACGCCGTGCAGGTGAACGAGTCCGAGGGCCGCCCGGTCGATTTCTGGCACCTGCGCCTGCCGCGGGAGACCGAGGCCTACGTGCCGAAGCTCCTCGCCATGAAGCGCCTGGTGGAGGATCCCGCGAAGTACGGGCTCGACTTCACCGCCATCCCCAACCAGCCGTATTTCGCGCGCGTGCTGACCCAGGGACAGATCAATCTGCAGGTTGCCGCGCAGATCGCCGGCATCACCGCCGATGAGGTCTACGACCTCAATCCGGCCTTCCACCGCTGGGCCACCGACCCCACCGGACCTTTCTACCTGCTGTTGCCGGTCGATGCCGCGCCGGTATTCGAGCAGAACGTCGCCGACCTCACGCCGGATGAGCGCATGGGCATCGAGCACTACGAGGTCAAGCGGCACGACACCGTGTTTTCGATCGCGCGGCGCTTCAAGACGACGGCCGAAATCCTCCGCAAGCTGAACACGTTGCCCTCGGGGCGTCTGGGCGTGGGGATGGAGCTCGAAGTGCCGGCGACGGTCTATGTCCTGCCGGAGAACGTGAAGCTGGCCGCGGAGCGAGTGGATGGCCGCTCGCGCTGGACCCGCCACTTCCGCTTCCAGGTCGTGCGCCGCGGCGACTCCCTGTGGGCGATTGCCCGGCGAAACCGCATGAACGTCCATACCCTGGCGCGGCTGAATGGCCTCTCGCCCGGACAGACGCTGCATCCGGGACAGCGTCTGCGGCTGGTCTCCAGCGCGCCCGCTGCAACCGGCTGGCGGCATCACCGCGGGCATTCGCACTACTACGCCACGAGCTACCACTCGGAAGGCGGTGCGCGGCGTGTGGTCTACACAGTCCGCTCCGGCGATACGTTGTGGCGGATCGCCCGGCTATTCCAGGTGCGGGTCGCACAGATCCTCGCCTGGAACGCCATGAGCTCGCGCGCCCACATCCTGGCCGGCCAGAAGCTCACCATCCGGGTAGCGGCGGCTTCGGGCGGCTAATTTAAAGCGCTGGATCGGGGCATCCTGCCCCGCCCAGCGCGCCTCGGGCAAAAAGCGTGGTTTTTGCCCGAGGCTCCGCCACCTGCGGCGGCGGGGCACCTCCCTGTGCCTGGTTGCTGCTACGAACGGCCCGGCCTGATTCAGTCTAAACTGCCTGTTTCCGCATCATCGGGGCAGTTCGGCATGGGATTTCTCTCGGGCAAGCGCGCATTCATCGTCGGGGTCGCGACCGACCGCTCGATCGCATGGGGCATCGCACAGGCGATGCATCGCGAAGGCGCCGAGCTCGCCTTCTCCTACGTCAACGAGAAGATGAGAGAGCGCGTCGAGCCCCTGGCTGAGTCGCTCGGCTCCCGGCTCACGATGCCGCTGGACGTCACGGACGACGGCCAGATCGACGCCGCCTTCGGGCTCCTGCAGCGTGAGTGGGGCAGCCTCGACATCCTGGTCCATGCCGTGGCGTATGCGCCGCGCGAGGCTCTTGCGGGCGGTTTCGTGGCGAGCACGAGCCGCGATGCCTTTCGGATCGCCCATGACGTTTCCAGCTACAGCCTCACGGCTCTGGCGCGCCGCGCGGCTCCGCTGATGGCGGGCCGGTCGGGGGCCGTCGTCACCCTCTCCTACCTCGGCGCCGTCCGCTCCATCCCGAGCTACAACGTCATGGGGCTCGCCAAGGCGAGCCTCGAAGCCAACGTCCGCTTTCTGGCGCTGGATCTCGGTCCGCAGGGGATACGGGTCAATGGCATTTCCGCCGGCCCCATCAAGACGCTCGCCGCAGCGGGTATCACCGGCTTTCGCAAGATGCTGGGCCGCGTCGCGGAAGTGGCCCCGCTGCGACGCAACGTGACCCAGGAGGATGTCGGCAATGCCGCCGCGTTCCTCTGCTCCGACCTCGCCGCCGGGATCACGGGCGAGATCCTTTATGTCGACGGGGGCTTCAACACCGTGGGGATGAGCTTTCCGGCTGAAGCGGAGAGCTGACCCCTATTTGAGAAAGCGCTGGATCGGGGCTCCTGCCCCGCCCAGCGCCGTCTCGGTCAAAAAGTTTGGTTTTTGCCCGAGACTCGGCCACCTGCGGCGGCCGGACACGTCCTTGTGCCTGAGCGCACGATTGAGGATGGCTTCATACATCGGGGTCGACCGCAGGTCGATGGGCAACTACTGGAACGCGTCGGGGTTCTTGCTGACCTTGGCCGTCGCGCGCATCTCGGCCTGATAGCCTTTCGCCGCGGCATCCCCATTGCGCTCGAGCTCTTCCTGCTCGATGGCCTGCTCCAGGTACTTGTTGGTTTGCGCGTTGCTGCGGATCTGACTGACGGCGATCACCGCCGCGCCGCCGCTCTGCAGGGTCACGGCCTCGTACACCGGCCCGTGGACCGGCTTGGCCGAGTCGAACGCCGCCGCCAGGATCTCCGCCGAGATGGACGGATCGCCGCGGCCGACGAACTTCGGCGGGTCGGCGGTGACGTTGAGGCTCTTCGCGACCTGATCGAAGGAAGCACCTGACTGCAGCTGGCTGCGCGCGGACTTCGCGGCCGCAAGCGCAGCGTCCGTCTCGCGCTGCTTCTGCAGGGCAGCGACGATGGTGTCGCGTACATCCGCGAGCGGCTTCACGTGCGAGGGGTGACGGGCCGCCACCTCGAAGATCACCATCCGGTCGTTGTCGAGGATGACCGGGCCGCCGAGCGCCTGGTCCGCAATCGCGTTGGCGCCGAAAACCTGGCTCTGCAGCGGCTTGGCCGCGCCGAGCGGCGCGCCGCCGGCGTCGCGCAGGAACTGCGGCGCCTCGCCGGTCGTCAGGTTGAATTGCTTCGCGACGCTCGCCAGGGTCGCACCCGGGCTCTGCAGGGCGTCCTGGAGCTGATCCTCGATGTCCCCGAAGCGGTTCGTGGCCTCGCTCTTCTGGATTTCCGCCTGCAGCTGCGGGCGCGCTTCAACGAAGGTCTGGGTCCGGCCGGGTTGGATGCCGTCGAGGCGGATGATGTGATAGCCGTATTGGGACTTCACCGGCCCGACGATGTCGCCTACCGCCTTGATGCCGAAGAGCGCATCGGCGAACGGCGCGACGAAGCCGGTGCGGTCCATCCAGCCCAGACTGCCGCCGTTCTGCGCGGAGCCCGGATCCTGCGAGTACTTCTTCGCGAGTGCGGCGAAATTCTGTCCGGACTTCGCCAGCGCGAGCACCTGGTCCGCCTGCTTCAGAGCCGCAGCCGGATCCTTGCCGAAGGGGATGAGAATGTGGCTGGCCTCGCGCCGCTCCGGGATGACGAAGCGGCTCTTGTCCTTGTCGTAGGCCTTCTGCAGATCGGCATCGGTGACCGTTTCGGTGGCCGCGACCTGCTCCAGGGTCAACTGCGCGTATTGCAGGTCCACCGATTCCGGCACCCGGTAATCGGCCTGATGGGCCTTGTAGTACGCCTCGATGGCAGCCGGGTCCACCGGGGCATCGCTCTTGTAGCGGTCGGCCGGAAGAATGGCGTACTGAACCTCACGCTCCTCGTCGAGCAGCGCCTGCGAGCGCGCGGCCTCCGTCGGCGTCACGAAGTCCGAGGTGACGATCCCGTTCAGCAGCTGGATGCGCCGCAGGTCGCTGCGCTTCTGGTCATAATACTGGTCTTCCGTGTAGTGGTTTTCCTGCAGGATTTCCCGGGCGATCTGCGGGGAATACTGCCCGCCGACCTGGAAGGCGGGCTCGCTGCGCACGGCGGCGACCAGCTCCGGCTCGCTCACCCGGTAGCCGAGCTTCTCCGTCCGCTGGGACATCAGCGCGTCGCCGATCAGGCCCTCGAGGACCTGGTCCTGCACACCCTTCTGCACGGCCGCCGGGATATTGCCGCCGAACTGCTGTTGCAGCTGGGCCTGCTGGCGCAGCCAGGCGTTGTGCGCCTGGTCCAGCGAGATGGTCTGGCCGCCGGCCTCGGCCGCGTAGCTCGAGGTGCTGAAATTCAGGTTGACGATACCGTAGGCGCCCCAGGCGGCAAAGACGAGCGCGAGCGCACCCAGGATGCTGTACCACAGCCATTTGTGGGTATCGATGGTATCGGTGATTTTCTGCAGCATGGGCAGGGCGCGGCCAGAAATGGCGGAGCGGACGGGACTCGAACCCGCGACCCCCGGCGTGACAGGCCGGTATTCTAACCAGCTGAACTACCGCTCCGACTTGGGGGGGCGAATCCTATAGGACGCCCGGGCCGCTGTCCACGAGGGCGGGCCTGCGGAACCGCCGGAACGGCCCGGCCGGACGCCCGGTCTGTGACCTACGACAATCGCGTCAACCACCCGGCCATGCTAGCGTCCGGGGGCTCGGCCGGCCCTCCGGGCCCGGCCATTGCGGCGCACGCGTCAACCTGGAGCGCGTCGGAGCGCTGAATGAGGTTTGCTGGGACGATTCTTCCGGGAATTCGGAGGACGAGATAGATGAAAGCGTTCGGCTCGAGCCTCCCCGTTGCGCTCGCGCTCGGGATTTCCCTACTCGCCGGTGAGGCGATCGCACCCGCCCGGGCGGGCCTCGGGAACACGGTGGCTTCGGTACAGTCCGACCGGGTCAGCATGAAAGGGCAGCTTCGCGCCCGGTCCGAGGCGGGCTACGCCGTCGAGGAGATAACGGGCGCGAACGGCACCGTCGTCAGGGAGTACGTGTCCCCCGCTGGCGTCGTGTTCGCCGTCAGCTGGTACGGCCCGGCGATGCCCAATCTGCAGCAGACCTTCGGCGGGTACTTCGCACAATTCCAGGCCGCGGTGCAGACGCGGCGCGCGCAGCAGCATCACATGCGCGGCCACAATCATCTCGAGATTCACACCCCCTCGCTGGTGGTGCGCGCCTACGGGCACATGCGGCAGTACTTCGGCGTCGCCTACGTGCCGGCGCTGATGCCCGCCAATCTATCCGTCTCCGACCTTCACTAGACCCAGCGAGGGATCAGGTGCGCAAACTCATCGTCGTCGGTCTCGTACAGGTACTCCTCGTCCTCGGCGGCTGCGGCGGCGGCGGCAGCGGCTCCATCGCCAGCAAGAGCACTGGCACCGGCGGCGGCGGCACGGGGACGGGCACGGGCAGCGGGGCCAATGTCGTTACAATGATGGTCGACGCCGGCCCCAACACCTCGAGCCCGGATGCGGACACGCCGTTCATCACGGTCACGGTCTGCGCGCCAGGCAGCACGACCAACTGCACTCAGATTCCCAATGTCGAGGTCGACACCGGCTCCTTCGGCCTGCGGATCATCTCCAGCGCGCTCTCCTCCGGCGTCGCGGCCGGGCTGACCCAGGAAATGGCGGCGGACAGCCAGCCGCTCGTCGAGTGCACGCAGTTCGTCGACGGCGTCAGCTGGGGACCGGTCAAGCTGGCGGACGTGCAGATCGGCGGCGAGTCGGCCAGCAGCATCCCGATCCAGGTCATCGGTGATTCGAGCTTCGAGAGCGAGATTCCCTCGGGCTGCCTGTCCAACGGCAACCCGGAGGACACCGTCGCGCAATTTGGCGCGAACGGCATCATCGGCGTCGGACCTTTTGCGTCGGATTGCGGCAGCGGCTGCCAGCTCTCCAACGCCGGCTACGCGCAGGATCCTACGTACTACGCCTGCCCCGCCGGCGGCACCTCGGGCAGCGATTGCGCGGCCACCGGGGCCACCACTGACCAGCAGGTCACCAATCCGGTGGCCGAATTCACCTCGACGGGCGATGACAACGGCGTCATCGTCGAGCTGCCGTCGATTGCCGACCCCGACGGCACCACGACGGCCACCGGCTCCCTGGTATTTGGTATCGGCACGGAGAGCAACAACGCCTTGGGCAGCGCGACCGTGCTCACGGGTGACGACTTCGGCGACATCACTACGGAGTACGACGGCCAGTCGCTGCCGTATTCCTATCTCGATACCGGCTCGAACGGCTACTACTTCGATGCCGCCAACACCAGCTCGATTCCCGACTGCACGAGCTCCGGCGGCTCGGGGTCAGGCTCGGGCTTCACCAGCTCGTGGCTGTGCCCGACGACGGAACAGACGATCAGCCTGACGAACATGGGAGTGAACGGCGCAAGCTCCACCGTCAGCATTCACATCTACAATGCCGACACGCTGTTCGATGAAGACAACGGCACCTACACCGCCTTCGACGACCTGGGCGCGGACACGGGCTCGCAATCGACCTTCTGCAGCCAGAATTACCAGGTCAGCGGCGACTGCTACTTCGACCAGGGCCTGCCGTTTTTCTTCGGGCGGAGCGTTTACGTCGCGATAGCCGGCGCCAACACGCCCGGCGGCGAAGGCCCGTATTTTGCTTATTGATTGGCGCAAATCGCTCCCGGCGATTTTGTGGGCCGCTCGATCATTTGCTTTCGGACGGACTACGGATTGAGGCTTACCGGGGGTAAACGAGCGCGGCGCAGGCGGACGTTGAGCTGGCGGATCTCGGTCTGAGCCTCGTGCCAGGCGCGATCGGCGTGATCCAACGCCTTCGCTTCCATCTCGAGCACCTGTTCATCGGCGGGCGTGGGCGCCACGTCGGCTGATTCGGCGTCGGCTTCCATCGCGCTGATGCGGCCGCTGATGGCGGCGGGCTCCGTGTCGTCGTGTTGGCCTGCGGTCGCATCGCGGAGTTTCTCGACGGAGCGCAGCAGCGTGCGATCGCCGCGTCCGTCGGCCAGGCGGTGCGCCAGCGACTCGAGATCATCGTGCGCAGCCTTCTCTCCCTGGTACAGCGTGTCCGCGCGCTCGAGCGTCGCACAGAGCGACTGGCTGAAGGCGAGCAGCGAGCTCAGGTCGGCACTGCTCGTGTGAACGCGCGGATCGAGCTGCACGACCAGGGGCGCCCGGTACTGCTGGCCGTCGACCGTCAGCACGGCGCTGTAGATGCCGGGCAGCGCGAAAGGGCCGTCCACGGCCGTCGCGGTGTCCTCGCCGAACACGGCTCCCATGCCGTATTCATAGGAGATCGCCTCCGGACGCGCGTAGCGCAGATTCCAGACGAAACGGTGCATGCCGGGGGCGCCCGAGAGCCGCTCGGCCGGCCGCAGCCACTCCTCGTCGAAGTAGCGGACGGCCTCCACGTGCTGCGGCGTCTCATCGGAGGCGAAGCGGCGCACGAGCTGGCCGGTGAAGTTGTAGATCTCGAGCGTCACCGGCCCGTGTGTGTCCTTGCCCAGCCAGTAGTCGATCACCGCGCCTTGCGGCGGATTCAGTCCCTCCGGCGTCTCCGGCGGCAGCGGCGTGTCCTTGTTGTTGTTGGAATGAACCCGCCACGCGACCGGCGGCGCGAACAGATGCGCCGGCGCGCTCAGCGCGGCATCCGTGAGCTGGCGCAGCGGCGTCACATCGTCCAGGACCCAGATCGCCCGGCCCTGGGTTGCGGCGATGAGGTCGTTGCCGTGCAGCAGGAGATCGTTCACCCGGGCGTGCGGCAGGTTGAGCCGCAGCGACTGCCAATGCCCGCCGTCATCGAGCGAGAGATACACGCCTTCCGACGTACCGGCGTAGAGGAGTCCGCTTCGCACCGCATCCGCGCGTACCACCGGCACCTCCTCACTGGCCGGCAATCCCGTGTCGACTTCCGTCCAGCTCGCACCGTAATCATGGGTGCGCAGCACATGCGGACGGAGGTCGTCCTGACGATGATCGTCCACTGCAACGTAGGCCGTCGCCGGATCGATCGCGGAGGCGTCGATCGTGCTGACCTTCTCCCACGGCTTCAGTGCCGGCGGCGTCACGTTGCTCCAGTGTCGGCCGCCGTCTCGCGTCAGGTGGATCAGGCCGCTGTCGCTGCCCACCCAGATCAGGCCATCGGTCCCGGGCGAGGGCGCGATCGCGCTGATCACGCCGTAACCGCATGCCACCGCCTGCTTACCGGACACCTGCCCATCGCAGTCGCCGGCCTCCTCCTTCTTGCCCGTGAGATCGGGCGAGATGACCTCCCAATGATCGCCTGCGTCCGTGGAGCGGAAGAGCACCTGCGCGCCGAGCAGGAGAGCATGGGGTGCGGTGGGGGTGAACGCGAGCGGCGTCACCCAGCCGTAGCGATACTTCACCCGGGTCGGCGGGGCGCCGTAACTGTTGACCGGCCAGGGCGTGACGTTTGCGACCTGTCCGGTGGTGCCGTCGTAGCGGGATACCCTGCCGCCCATGCCGCTGCCGATCACCAGGTTGGGATCATCGGGGTCGGGCAGCATGTAGTCGCGCTCGTCGCCGCCGACCGGATGCCAGTCGCGGAACGTGATGGCGCCATAGTCGCTGCGGCTCGCGGTTCCGATGGTGCCGCTGTCCTGCTGACCGCTGTAGATCCAGTACGGGAAGTGATTGTCGGCGGCGACGTGATAGAACTGACCCGTCGGCTGGTTGTACCAGCTGCTCCAGGTCCTGCCGTCGTCCACGGTGACCACCGTCCCCTGATCCGAGGCCACGATCCAATGATCCGGGTGGTCGGGGTTGATCCAGACGAAGTGATAATCGTCGCCGCCCGGCGCGCCTTTGATGATCGTCCAGGTCTTGCCGGCGTCGGTGGAGCGGCGGACCGACTGACCCGCCGAGTAGAGGACGTCGGGATTGCGCGGATCGACCGTGATGCGTGAGAAGTACCAATTGCCGAAGGTATCCGCGTCGTCGTTCACCCGCTGCCAATGATCGCCGCCGTCATCGGAGCGCCAGACGCCGCCATCGCTGGTCGAGGCCACGGTCGCGTAGACACGGGTGCCCTGAGGGATGTGCGTGACCGCAAGTCCGATGCGTCCCAGGGAGCCCTGCGGCCAGCCGTTGCCGGCGAGCCGCGTCCAGGTGACCCCGCCGTCCGTGGAGCGGTAGATCGCACTCCCGGGACCCGCGGGCGGCTCGAAGTAGCTGAGCCACGGACGCCCCCGCATCTGCCAGGCAGCCGCGTAAAGGAGGTTGGGATTGGTCGGGTCCGCCGCCAGATCGACAACGCCGGTGTCGTCGTTGATTGCGAGTGCATGCGTCCAGGTCTTGCCGCCGTCCGCGGAGCGATAAATGCCGCGCTCCGAATTCGGGCCGAAGATGTGGCCGAGCGCCGCCACGACCACGACGTCCGGGTTGCGCGGATCCACCCAGATCCGGCCGATGTCGCGGGTGGCCGCGAGACCGAGTGATCGCCAGGTCTTGCCGCCGTCGGTGGACTTGAAGACGCCCCGCCCCCCGGCGACGTCATAGCGCGGGGCGACCTGCCCGGTGCCCGCGTAAACCGTCTCTGGAGCGGTCGGCGCGACCGCGAGCGCTCCGACGGCTGCGGGCAGGCCGTCCCCAACAGGTCGCCAGGTCCGGCCCGCATTGACCGTCTTCCAGATGCCCCCGCCCGCGCCCGCGAAATAGAACGTGTCCGCATTTCCCGCCACTCCGGTCGCCATCGTGGCCCAACCGCCGCGGAAGGGCCCCACGAGGCGCCAGCTGAGCTGCGAGTAGGCCGAGCGCGGGAGGTCCTGGATCCCGGCCATCGCGGCGCGTCCCTGCGGAAAAGGCACCTGCGCGGCGGCAGCGACGCCTTGCGCCCGTACGGGCGGCGGTCCGGCGGCGAGGAGCACGGCGGCCCCCAGCAAAAGCCCCGCGGTCCGCGGCGCGAGCGATCGGCAATCGGTTGCGGTCATTGGTGACCCCCGGCAATGAGACCGGTAACCATACCGTAATCAGCCGGCCGCCGCCGCGACCCTGGTCGCGCCCGGGTCTCTCACTGGCTGCGTAAAGCGGCACGATGCCGACGTCGGGGCCATATAAAATAGGCGGCTTTACGGTCACGAAAGCGCGCAGCTCAAATGCTCCACGTCATCATTCTCGCCATCGTTCAGGGGCTTGCGGAGCTTCTGCCGGTCTCCAGCTCCGCGCATGTGATCGTCGCCGAAAGGCTGATGGGCCTGGATCCGTCGGCACCGGACATGACGCTGCTGCTCGTCATGCTCCACACCGGAACCATGCTCGCGGTGATCGTTTATTTCTGGCCGCGATGGCGGCGCGCGTTCTTCAGCTCTGGCCCGGAGTTCAGGAATTTCGCGGTGGCGCTCATCGTCGCGACGTTCCTCACCGCCATCGTCGGCGGCGGCATCACCGAGCTCATCGAGAAAGTGGTGATGCGGCGCGAGGCGCACGCGTGGGTCGAGCAGCTCTTCAACCGTCTGGATCTGATCGCCGGCGCGCTGGCCGCCGCGGGCCTGTTCACTCTTTGGGCGGGCGTAGTGGAGAATCGTCGGCGGCAGCCCGCCGCAGCGCTCGAGCTGACGCCGGCGCAATATTCCTCGATCGGCGCCGTACAGGGGCTCTGCATTCCGTTTCGGGGATTCTCGCGCTCCGGCGCGACCATCTCGACCGGACTCCTCGGGCGCGTGGCACGCAGCAGCGCCGAGGATTTCAGCTTTGCGCTCGCGGTCGTGCTCACGCCGCCCGCCGACGCGCGCGAGATCTGGCGGCTCTACCAGTCGCAGCATCATCATCTCGCCGGCATGGCGCCGGCGGCCGTGCCGAGCATCGTCGGCGTGATCTGCGCGTTCATCGCCGGGCTGCTGGCACTCAAATGGCTCAGCCGTTGGCTGGAGACGGGCCGCTGGCACTTCTTCGGCATCTACTGTCTCTTCGCGGCGGCCGTCGTCGCCTACCTCCACCACACGGGCTTCTAGCCACATGAGCGATCTGTCAGCGTTCCCCATCACCCGCAGGTGGCCGCCGCGATTCCCGGACCGCCTGCAGCTCTACTCGCTGACGACACCCAACGGGGTGAAGGCCTCCATTATGCTGGAGGAGACCGGCCTCCCCTACGAAGCGCACCGCCTGAGCTTCGATGCGCAGGATCAGCTCTCGCCCGAGTTCCTTTCTCTCAACCCCAACAACAAGATCCCCGCGATCCTCGACCCCGACGGTCCCGGCGGTAAACCCCTGCCGCTGTTCGAGTCCGGCGCCATCCTGCTGTATCTCGCTGACAAGACCGGCCGCTTCCTGCCGCAGGATCCCGCGGCCCGCTACGTCGCGATCGAATGGCTCATGTTCCAGATGGGCGGCATCGGGCCGATGTTCGGTCAGGTCGGATTCTTCAACAAGTTCGCCGGCAGGAGCTACGAGGACAAGCGCCCGCGGGATCGCTACGTCACGGAGGCGAAGCGCCTGCTGCGCGTGCTCGACGGCCAGCTCGGCAAACACGCCTGGATCGCCGGCGAGGGATACACCATCGCCGACATCGCCACCTTCCCCTGGGTGCGCAACCTCATCGGCTTCTACGAGGCCGCCGACCTGGTCGGCATCGCGGACTTTCCCAACGTGACGCGCGCCCTCGCGACGTTCCTGGCGCGTCCCGCGGTCGCGAGAGGATTGGAAATCCCCAGGAGCGGCTGAGCCGTGAGCGCCCGCGCCCTGATGGTGCAAGGCACCACGTCGGATGCCGGCAAGAGCACGTTGGTCGCCGGGCTCTGCCGCGTGCTGCGCCGGCGCGGCGTTCGCGTCGCCCCGTTCAAGCCGCAGAACATGGCGCTCAACAGCGCGGTCGGCAGCGACGGCGGCGAGCTCGGGCGCGCCCAGGCGCTGCAGGCGCAGGCCGCGGGCATCCTTCCCACGGTCGATCTCAATCCGGTGCTGCTCAAGCCGAGCACGGATCGACGCTGTCAGGTCATCATCCACGGGAAAGCCGTCGGAGAGATGGGCGCCTGGGAGTATCACGAGTTCAAGCGCCGCGCGCGCGAGGCCGTGCTGGCATCCTATGCGCGGCTGCGCGACGCATACGACTTCATCGTCGTCGAGGGCGCCGGCTCGCCCGCGGAAATCAACCTGCGCGAGGGCGACATCGCCAACATGGGATTCGCGGAGACGGTCGATTGCCCGGTGGTGCTCATCGCCGACATCGACCGGGGCGGCGTGTTCGCGCACATCGTGGGCACGCTGGCTCTGTTGAGTGACAGCGAGCGCCATCGCGTCCGCGGATTCGTCATCAACCGCTTTCGCGGCGAGCTGTCGCTGCTGCAGCCGGGGTTGGACTGGCTCGAGCGGCACACGGGCAAGCCGGTATTCGGCGTTCTTCCCTATCTGCACGGGCTCCATCTCGACGCCGAGGACGGCATCAGCCGCGAGCCTGCGGCGCCCGCAGCCCGCTCGGGCGACACGTTGCGCGTGGTGGTTCCGGTCCTGCCGCGGATCAGCAATCACACCGACTTCGAGCCGCTGGCGCAGCATCCGCAGGTGGAGTTGCGTTACATCGACGCCGCGACGCCACCGCCGCCGGCCGACCTCGTCATCCTCCCCGGGTCGAAATCCGTGCGCGCCGACCTCGAGTGGCTGCGGGCGGGTCGCTGGCCGGAATACCTCGAGAAGCACCTGCGTTATGGCGGCAGGCTGCTCGGCATCTGCGGCGGCCTGCAGATGTTGGGTCGAGCGATCGCGGACCCGGAGGGCGTCGAGAGCGCGCCGGGCGAGAGCGTGGGTCTCGGTTGGCTCGATCTCGACACCGTTCTGTTGCCGGGCAAGCGCCTGTGCAACGTCGCAGGCCGTCTGCAGCCCGGTAATGAGCCCGTGAGCGGCTACGAGATCCACGCGGGCCGATCGCAGGGAGCGGCACTCGCCAGCCCCGCGGTGCTGCTCGATGACGGCACGCCCGACGGCGCGATCTCGGATGACGGCCGGATCATGGCCACTTACCTGCACGGAATCTTCGAGCAACCTGGCGCCTGCGCGGCGCTGCTGCGCTGGGCAGGGCTGAGCCGGCCGCTCGAGGTCGATCACGCCGGCCGCCGCGAGCAGATGCTCGACAGGCTGGCGGACACGGTCGAGAGCGAGTGCAAGCTCGACCGGCTGCTGTCCGCAAGCTGAGACGTCAGCGGCTCCGCTGCGCCCCGGATGGGGCGATTCGGATGTGCGATGGCGCACCGTCCGCCCCGGCAAACCGGCCCTATACTCCCGGGGGCAGCAGGAAGGCATGAAGCGGAATGAGCCAGAACGACGGGGCTGAGAGCGAGCGGCGGTATCGCGCGGTCTTCGAGAATCCATTCGACCTGATCGCCATCCTGGACGCGGTGCGCGACGCCCAGGGCACGATCGTGGACTGGCGCTACAGCGATGCCAACGCCAACTGGATGCGGTCGCTGCGCCAGCCGCGCGACCGGGTGCTCGGCCGGACCGTTGGCGAGATCATGCCGGCACGCGCCGCCGAGCTCATCCCGCTCTACACGCGAGTACTCGCGCATAGCCGCACGGAGCAGCACGAGGAGCGCATCGGCGAGACCGACCTCCTCGTCAGCCTGTTTCCGATCGGCCGCGACTCGATCGTCACATCGGCCGTCGACATCAGCGCGCGCATCCGCGTGGAGCACGAAGTAAAACGGCTGCTCGAGGTCAATCGCGCCGAGCGCGAGTGGCTGTCGGCGGTCCTCAACTCCATGACGGAGGAAGTCTATTTCGCGGACTCGCGCAAACGCTATACCTATGCCAACCCGGCTGCCATGCGCGAGTTCGGCCATGAGACCGTGGAGGGCATCGACATCAGGAAGGTCGTCTCGCAACTCGAGGTGCTCCGGCCCGACGGTACCCCGCGACCCTTCTCCGAAGCGCCCCCGGTGCGCGCGCTCGCCGGCGAGGTCGTGCGCGATGAGGAGCAGATCGTGCGCATCCCGCGCACCGGCGAGCTCCGCCATCGTCAGGTCAGCTCAGCTCCGGTTCGTGACAGCGGCGGAGCGATCATCGGCTCGGTGTCCGTGGTGCGCGATGTGACCGACAGCCGGTTGCGGGAAAAGGAGCGGCAGGAGGCCGCGCGTCAGCGCGAGCAACTGATCGCCACGCTGACTCACGAGCTGCGCAACCCGCTCGCTCCGCTGCGCACCGGCGTGGAGTTGCTGCGCAGAGTCCGTGAGCAACCGCAACTGCTGGATACCCTGCCGTCGATGATGGAGCGGCAGATCCGCCAGCTCGTCGAGCTGATCGACCGCTTGCTGAATGTCTTCCAAGAGCGTCCAGCAGGGAGCGAGCAGACTCTCCGAAAATAGTGTGGGAATGAGTAAGCGCCGTGCGTCTGACGACACACCTATAATCGCTCGACGTCCTTCAGAAACCCTCAACGCATGCGTCGGCGTCGGATCAGGGTCAGGGCCACGCCGGCGAGGCCCAGGGCGAGCAGAGCGAGCGTGCCCGGCTCGGGCACGGTGGAGGAAGAAGTCGTGAACAGGAAATTGCCGCCGAGCCAGGCGCCCATGAAGCCGTCGTTCTTGTTCGGGAACGAGAATGACTCCGTCTCGGAGTATTCGTCGGAAATCACCGTGATGTTGGGATTGAAAGTGCCCGACCCCAGCTGATCGGTATCGAGCGAGCTGGCGTCGCCGGTGTCATACGACCCGATGATATAATCGGTACCCGCGGTGAGCGCGAAGGGTGTGACCGCCTGATAAGCGAAGTCTCCCTGGATGTTGGCCGCCGAGCCCGCGGGCACCGTCACGGAAAGGAGCAGATCGCCCGAGGTATCCCAGATCCCGACCGTGCCGGCACTGGCGAGACCATCGCCGGTGTCGACGAACGTGCCGAGCGAGGTAATGGACATGTTGACGTTGGGTGCGAATTCGAAGCCCAACGTGTAGGGAGCACCGCTATAGATCTCCCCCGGCGTCGTCAGATTGACTGCAGCCTGATCGGCGCGTGCCGGCAGAGTCGACATCCCGATCGCAACGGCGGTAACCAGGCTGAGCGCGGCGGCTTTGACCATGATCGGGCGCATGACGGACCCCTCGGGTTAGCGAAGCCTTTACCTTCTCAGCGTGCAAAGGCCGTACCAACCAAAGAATATCAATGGGTTGCGGCGTCCTAGGGACTGCGGCGTAAACTCTGCCGACAGCCACCACGCCGCATTATGGTACCTCGGGCCTCACATCAATGGGTGCTGACGGGATCGAACCGGAGCCAGGGCCGGCCCCTGAACTGGAAAGAGACCGCCCTGCCGGTTCGATGCACGCCACTGTCTGCTAGCGTCCGGCACGGACGGTAGCGTCAGGTCAGAACATTAGCCCCGACGAATTGACACCGGGTAATCGCGGGGTAGACTGCGCGTCGTAAATACCCCCTGGCGGTCCGATAGGGACAGCAGGTGAAAATAAAGGGTGCTCCCAGGAGCTTTCTGGGAGTGCCTTTTTTTTGGCTCGCTTCTGGGGACAGCATGAATGCCGCACATCAGGCGTTGGCGGGCGAATGAATAATGAGGCTACCAGTGGTCTTTCGCAGCACGGCAGTAGTGCCGTCCAGAGCATCACGCATTCGATTCTCATCCTGCGCGGGCAACGCATCATCCTCGATCGCGACCTCGCCGCGATCTACGGCGTCACCACTAAGCGACTGAACGAGCAGGTCAAGCGTAATGCCGACCGATTCCCCGAAGATTTCGTCTTCCAGCTCACGCACGAGGAGACCGAGCTTTCAAGGTCGCAAATTGCGACCTTGAAGACCGGCCGTGGCCAGAACATTAAATACCGCCGCTACGCCTTTACCGAGCATGGCGCCATCCAGGCCGCCAACGTCCTAAACAGCCCGCGAGCCATCGCCATGGGTGTCTACGTCGTGCGCGCCTTCGTGAAGCTGCGCGAACTCCTGGCCTCGAACAGGGAACTGGCTCGCCGACTCGATGAGCTCGAGGATCGTATCGAAAAAAAGCTTGCCGCCCACGATGAGGCGATCACCGCCATCCTCTCAGCTATCCGCCAGCTCATGAACCCACCTGCATCCAAGCGCCGGCCGATCGGATTTACCGCCGATTTCGAAGAGAAGTGAACCCGGCGCGCCGCCTCGAGGTGGTGGGTGCTGACGTCAGTGCAGCGTCATGTTCTTGAATCCCACTCAATTCAGTGCATCCAGCACGGCAGTCTCGAACGTCGAATTGCCGGCGATCGCCATCCGCTCCGACGCTGGAAGTAATCAGTTGCGAGACGGGCAGGCGGTGCGGAGAGCCTTGATCGAGGCCTCTTCTAAGGCGTTCCTCTGCAGCGCTGGCCACGCGTCTGGACTTGACCCGCTTTCGTGGACACCCCAAGGTTCGTTTTGGAGGCGTTCACGATGGCAGACAAATCGGTCCGGTAC
>Ga0335072_10006055_pt1 | contig 17749 bp, 14 predicted proteins | sample Lox_Sample_21_FD_206725 | JGI IMG/M metagenome (GOLD analysis project Ga0335072, IMG submission 206725) | Soil microbial communities from Loxahatchee National Wildlife Refuge, Florida, United States - Lox_Sample_2.1 | ecosystem: Environmental > Terrestrial > Soil > Wetlands | place: USA...
CAGCCGCGCCTGCTGCCGGCGCTAATGGCTCGCGAGCCAGTGCTGCAATGACCGGTGCCGCGACGACCGGTGCCGCCCTCGCCAAGCCGCCGGTGCGCAAGATGGCGCGGGATCTCGGCGTCGACCTCGCGAGCCTCATCGGCACCGGGCCAAACGGCTCCATCACCAGGGATGACGTCCAGCAGGCGGCAGCATTGACGGCTGTCGAGCCCGTTCCCGGTCGAGGTATTGGTCTTGGTGTTGGCCTTCGGGCACCGGGCGGCGCGGCAACGGCGCGCGAAGAGCGGATAGCTATCAAGGGCGTGCGCAAGCACACCGCTGCCGCGGTGACCTCGAGCGCGTTCACGGCACCGCACGTCACGGAGTTCCTGCAGATCGACATCACCGAGACGATGGCAGCGACCGCACGGCTGCGGACGCTGCCGGAGTTCGCTGAGCTCAGGGTGTCGCCGCTGCTGCTGGTTGCGCGGGCTCTGATCGTCGCGGTCGGGCGGCACCCGATGATCAACTCAACCTGGGACGAGGCCGCGCAGGAGATCGTGGTCAAGCATTACGTGAACCTGGGGATCGCGGCTGCCACCGAGCGCGGGCTTGTCGTGCCGAACGTCAAGGACGCGCATGCCCTGACGTTGCCCGAGCTCGCGGCCGCGCTCGCCCAGCTGGCGCAGACCGCGCGGGCGGGTAAGGCCACCCCGGCGGATCTGTCCGGCGGCACCATCTCGATCACCAACGTGGGCGTCTTCGGAGTCGACAGCGGGACCCCGATCCTGCCCGTCGGCGAGGCTGCAATACTGGCGTTCGGCCAGGTCAAAGATGCTCCGTGGGTGGTCGACGGTGAGCTGGCCGTGCGCAAGGTGTGCACGCTCTCGCTGTCCTTCGACCACCGGATAGTCGACGGCGACCTGGGTTCGGCGGTGTTGCGGGATGTCGGCGCGATGCTAACTGACCCGCTGCGCATGCTGGCCTGGTCGTGACCGGCCCGGCGGACCGTGCGCGGCGGCGACTGAAGGGGGTCTGATGATCAGGCACGTGGCCATGTTCACGTGGGACGACGAGATGACCGACGACATGGAACGGCAGTTCGCGGCGGAACTTACCGCGCTCGCGCCGAAGCTCGCCGGGCTGCGCTCGTATCACTGCGGACCGGACGCCGGCCTAGTCGAGGGGAATTTTGACTTCGCTGTCGTCGCCGACTTTGCCGACACGGGCGCCTACCTCGCCTACCGCGACAATCCCGAGCACCGGGAGATCATCAGCAGGTTCAGCGGGCCGCACGCGAAGAACAGGGCAGCGGTCCAGTACGAGATCTGAGTCACGAGCCCGGGCGGGCCAGCTCTGTCGCCGGCCCGCCCGGGCGTGGTTCCGTTACTGCGCCGACCGCGCCGCGATCACAGCTTGATGTGCACGGTAGCGGTGATGGTCTCCTCGTTGCTGGCGGGCGCGGAGTTCAGGTTGCAGGCACCCTTGGAGTTGCGCTTGGCGACTTCCAGAGCGCTGATCTTCGCGGTGCCCGAGCCGCTGATGCCCTTGTAAGCGCCAGTGCCGCCGCCAAGGGTGATCCGGGTAGTCCCGGCGAACTGCGCCAGGCAGGTCTTCGGGTTGACCTTCTCCTTGGTGACGTGCAGCGCTCCGCCGTGATGGACCTTGAAGGTGCCGTTGGCGAATTTTGCAGTGTCGGTCTTGCTGCCCGACACGTCGGTGCCGCCGGCCGTGAACACGCCAGCGGCGATGATCACGTACTTGCTGGCACTCGGCTGAGTGGTCATCAGGCTGAAGTGCTCAGTGCCTGACGCCGCAGAGCCGGCTGGACTCGCCGCTGCGGTTGCCAGTCCGGCTCCCCCGACGATGACGATAGCGGCGGCTGACCCTAAAACCGCACCCATTGTCTTGCGCATCGCGTTCTCCCATCCGTATGCGCCATGCCGATGAGCTCGCGGTCGCGCGCTCATGGAGGACAAACGCTAGGACGCAAGAGGAACGCAAAAAATACACTCAGTTGTTATCTGATGCTGCGGAACAGTCAGAACGCGTCGTCGGGCAGTTCCATCGGGTCGAGCGAGGTGGCCTCGACGATCTCCCGATCCGCGGCGAGCCGCGGCAGCACGGTCGCGGCGAAGAATGCGGCCGCCGCGAGCTTGCCCTGGTAGAAGGCCTGGTCGCCAGGGGTCAGCGGGTGGCTGTCGAGACCGGCCTCGTCGAGCTTGGCTAGCGCGACCTCTGCCTGGCGGCCGAGCAGCCAGCCGATGACCAGATCGCCGAGCGCAAGCAGCAGCCGGGTGGTGTTGAGGCCGACGCGGTAGATCTCGGGTGCCCGTTCCAGGCTGCTGCCCAGGTAGCCGTTCATAGCCGAGACGATCGCCTCGACGTTGTCGGTCGCGCGGGCAACGGCAGCGCGCTCCTTCTTGAGTCGGCCATTGCCATTGTCGGCTGCGGCGAATTCGCGGATCTGGTCAATCAGGTTGGTCAGTGCGGCGCCCTGGTTGCGAACGATCTTGCGGAAATACAGGTCCATGCCCTGGATAGCGGTGGTGCCCTCGTAGAGACTGTCGATCTTGGAGTCCCTGATGTACTGCTCGATCGGGTAGTCCTGGAGGTAGCCTGAGCCGCCGAGGGTCTGCAGCGACTGAGCCAGTTGCTCGTAGCCGCGCTCTGAGCCGACGCCCTTCACGACGGGCAGCAGCAGGTCATTCAGCGCCACGGCGGCCTCGTCCTGCTCGCCTCTGGCGACGGCTAGCTGGACGGCGTCCTGCTGGGTGGCGGTATACAGCACGAGTGCGCGCATGCCCTCGGCATAGCACTTCTGCAGCAGCAGGCTGCGCCTGACGTCCGGGTGCTTCATGATCGTGACGCGCGGAGCCGTCTTGTCCGTCAGCTGAGTCAGGTCAGCGCCCTGGACCCGGGTCTTCGCGTAGTCGAGCGCGTTCAGGTAGCCGGTCGACAGCGCCGCGATCGCCTTCGTGCCAACCATCATCCGGGCGAACTCGATGATCATGAACATCTGCCGGATGCCGTCGTGCACATCGCCGATCAGCGTGCCGATGGCCGGATGCTCCGCGCCGAAGGTCAGCTCACAGGTCGTCGATGCCTTGAGGCCCATCTTGTGCTCGACGTTCGTCACGTACACGCCGTTGCGCTCACCGAGTGAGCCGTCCGGGTTGACCAGGAACTTGGGAACCAGGAACATCGACAGGCCCTTCGTGCCTGGCCCGGCGCCCTCCGGCCTGGCCAGCACGATGTGCAGGATGTTGTCGGCCAGGTCGTGCTCGGCACTGGTAATGAACCGCTTCACGCCCTCGATGTGCCAGGTGCCGTCGGGCTGCTGGACGGCCTTAGTCCGGCCGGCGCCGACGTCTGAGCCAGCGTCCGGCTCGGTCAGCACCATGGTGTATCCCCAGCGCCCGGCGATCGCCTGCTCAGCGACCTTCTGCTGGGCGGGGGTGCCCAGCTCCCAGAGTGCACGCGAGAACGCGCCGAGGCTCGAGTACATCCAGACCGCGGGGTTTGCTCCCAGCACCAGTTCCGCGACGGACCAGATCAGCGAGCGAGGCACGGCAGTACCGCCGAGCTCAGCCGGCAGCTCGAGCCGGAACCACTCAGCGTCGAGGAAGGCTTGATAGGACTTCTTGAATGACTCGGGCATCGTCACCGAGTGGGTGACCGGGTCGAATACCGGCGGGTTGCGGTCAGCATCGGCGAACGACGCGGCGATCGGGCCCTCAGCCAGCCGCTTCACTTCGTCCAGGATGCCGCGCGCGGTCTCCTCGTCGACCTCGCCGAACGGCGCCGAGCCGAGCAGGTCCTGCCGCTTGAGCACCTCGAACAGGTTGAACTCGATGTCCCTCAGGTTGCTCTTGAAGTGACCCATTAGCGCTCCTGCCGCACTCGCCGTTGGTGCTACCCACCAGTAGTACTGGCGAGTAACTTAATGGTACCTACCGCGCCGGGGCAAGTCACCTGCTCCGTTGACCACTGGAAGTTCCGATGCCGTACGCGCCGGAGACTGTCGTGGTCGAGGCGTACACGATCCGGCTGGTGCCCGATGTCCTGGCGGTGGCGCCTGGCGGTGGCGGAAGGGTGACAGCGCGCATCAGGGTGAAGCTAGGCGAGTCAGCGTGAGCGAGCATGGGCCAGGCGCCCGGAGGAGCGGCTGCCCGGCAGCGATAGCGGTCGGCGGAGCCCCCTCCGCTCCGCCGCCCGCTATCGGCTGAGTACTGGCTGAAGAACAGGCTCTCCGTTGCCGGCGAACCCGCCCGAACCCTGAAGAGCCGGCGCGGATAAGTCCGAAGCGCCGGCTAACGACAGTACAAACCAGTGTTCTACCAGCGCTGATCGCCGCGAGTCACGCTGGTGAGACGCAGCTGCGACTAGCTTGAGACGCCGGGTAAGCGAATGGGCTGGCTGGACAGGCGACTCTGCCTGTGCCAGCCAGCCCGGGTAGGCGGCGCCGGGGCAGGCGCCTTAGGCGCTGCCGGCCGCCAGGCGGGCGGGCCTCTATATCGCGCCGCTATAGCGCAACACGATGCATCGCGCCCCGCTAGAGCGCAGGCGCCATGACGCGCGTCGGCCGGCCCGCCACCCTGGCCCAGAACCGAATCGCATTCTAGAATGCGGGCGATGCCTAGCCGGTTCGAGCGGACGAGGTGGATCGATGGCACTTGCCCTCACTGAGGATCATGCTCAACTCGCCGATGCGGTCCGCTCATGGGCGGTGCGCACCTGTCCACCGTCAGCGGTCCGGACAGCGGCCGACGTTGACGACAGCGGCGCGGCTTTGTACCGGGATACGATCCGGCCCGGCCTGGCTGAACTCGGCGTGCTCGGGCTGCACTTGCCTGAGGCGGACGGCGGCCAGGGCGCAGGCCTGACGGAGCTAGCCATCGCGGCCGAGGAACTCGGCCGCGCGCTGGTGCCCGGTGACTTCGTACCGACCGTGCTGGCCGCAGCAGTACTCGCGTCGGCTGGCCTGCCGGGAAAAGTGGTCGCGTCGTTCGCCCAGGGGACCGGGAACGGGGCTGTCGCGCTGACTGGCGAATTTCAAGCAACCGGCAAACCGGGCGAGGACCTCGTCATTACCGGCAGCGCGGATTGCGTGCTCGGCGCGCCGGGCGCCGACCTGATCATCGTGCCTGCGCAGACGGCTGCTGGCTCTCTTGCGGCTGCTCCGCACGGGGCTTCCCCGGCCGAAGCTGGCACCGTCTGGGTCGCCGTGGACGCCGAGAACCTGGATGTCACTGCCGACGAGAGCCTCGACCTGACACGCCGGCTTGGCCGGGTGACTGCGGACCGAGTCACCGTCCCGGCGGACCGTCAGCTAACCCGGCTGGCGCCAGAAACCGTGGCGAACCTGGCTGCAGTCATCTTCTCCGCCGAGGCCATCGGAATCGCGGGCTGGGCTGTCAGCACGGCGGCCGACTACGCCAAGCTGCGGCACCAGTTCGGCCGGCCGATTGGCCAGTTCCAGGCGGTCAAGCACCGGTGTGCCCGGATGCTGGTCGCGGCCGAGCAAGCCGCGGCTGTCGTCTGGGACGCGGCCAGGGCGATGGACGACGCGGCGGATTCAGGCGGCGGGACGGCAGGCCACGCGAGCGCGGATGAGAGCGCGGGGTCTGACAGCACCGGCCACCACTTCGCGGTGGCTGCCGCCGCCTCGCTAGCCGCTGACGCCGCGGTGTCCTGCGTGCACGAATGCATTCAGGTGCTCGGCGGGATCGGCTACACCTGGGAGCACGACGCGCATCTGTACTACCGCCGGGCCATGACTCTGCGCGCGCTGCTCGGCGCCGCCTGTCCGGCCGGGCAGGACTGGCGACAGCGGACGGCAACACTCGCGCTGGACGGCCAGGGCCGCCGCGTCCGGCTCCAGCTACCGGGCGCCGACGGTGACCTCCGCGCGTCGATCAGATCCGAGCTAGCCGAGATTGCCAGACTGACTGGCGCCGAGCGGAACGCAGCGCTAGGCGCCGGCGGCTGGGTCATGCCGCACATGCCGAAGCCATGGGGCCGCGGGGCGGGCGCACTCGAGCAGCTGATCATTGACGAGGAACTGCGGACTGCAAGCATCCACGTTCCCGGTCTGGCTATTGGTGCGTGGGTGGTGCCCGCGCTGATTCAGTACGGCACGCCGGAACAGCAGCAGCGCTTCTTGCCTGCCACCCTGCGCGCGGACTACCTGTGGTGCCAGCTGTTCAGCGAACCCGGAGCCGGCTCCGATCTCGCCGGACTGACCACTCGGGCGGAGCGGGTCGACGGCGGCTGGAAGATCACCGGACAAAAGATCTGGACCTCGCTGGCCCGGCAGGCGGCCTGGGCCATCTGCATCGCGCGCACTGACCCGGCGCAGCCGCGCCATGACGGCATTAGCTACTTCCTGGTGGACATGCACTCACCGGGCGTTGAGGTCAGGCCATTGCGGGAGATCGGCGGCGACTCCTTCTTCAACCAGGTCTTCCTCGACGGAGTGTTCGTGCCGGACGACTGCCTGGTGGGCGAAGTGAACAAGGGCTGGCGGATCGCCCGTACGACGCTGGCCAACGAGCGGGTGTCACTGTCCCGGTCGTGGACGTTCGGGTGCGGCGTGCCTGAATTGCTGCAGGTGGCGCGAGTCGCGGCAGGACCGCGGCGGCTTGCCGAGGTGGGCGAGCTCACCGCGGCCGGGCAGGCGATCGAGTTGCTGGGGCTGCGCGCGACGTTGAAGCAGCTGTCCGGGACCGAGCCGGGCGCCACCGGCAGCGTCCGCAAGCTGCTGAGCATGCGGCACGCGCAACAGGTCGCGGAATTGTGCTGGGAACTGTCGGGCGGGACCGGGGCGCTGGGCAGCCGGCATGGCGGCGCGCCGCTGACAGCCGACGGTGTGCCCGATGGCGCGCACTGGGCTCGCCAGGTGCTGATCACGCGCGCGCTCACGATCGGTGGCGGCACGACTGATGTTCAGCTCAATATCATCGGCGAGCGGATACTCGGGCTGCCGCGCGACCCCGACCCGCCGGGGTCTGGCAGCTGAGCGCCAGGCGAGATCGGTCGGCGCGCCACCGTGCGGGGCGGCCCGACGGTCGGCGGCAATTTCGCATGTGATTTGTCCCGTTTGCCGTGCCGACATCGAGCTCGCGACTCACATTTCACGGATTTTGGTCGCGCGAAATGGCACAAATCATCCGCTACTGCGGACAAGATCGATGAAATGTCGGCGCCGGAGCGCCCCGCCGACTACGAGAAACTCAGCCTTGCGGCGCGGCGCCGGGAGCCTCGTCGTCCGGAGCGGGGAAGAAGCTGGTCGTCGTGTCGACAGACGGCATCGCGCCGGCATCGCCAGCGGGCGACGGAGTCTGCGCAGGATCGGTCTGTGCTGGGCCAGCCTGGCCAGGAGCCGCCTGCGGGTTGGCAGGGAACCCCGGCTGGCCAGGTTGCGCCTGCCCGGAAGCGGGCTGACCGAAGCCGGCTGGCCCTTGCGCCCCCTGGCCGGCCGGCGGCTGCCCTGACGAAGCCTGGCCCCACACTGACTGGCTCAGTACCGACTGGCCCAGTACCGACTGGGCAAAGCCCTGCTGCGGCGGATCTGCCAGGTTCAGGCCATTCTCGCGCTCGTGCGCCGAGATGTCGTTGATCAGCTGGTCGATACGAGCCTGGCTGTCGGCCGTACCGCGCCCCGTGCGCTCGGCGAACACGAGCGCGCCCAGCTGGCGCAATAGCATGTCGCCGCGCCGGCCAGCCTGAGCCTGATCAAGCCTGTTACGGCCCTCCTGTGCTGCCTCCTGGGCCTGCTGTGCGAGCTGGGTCGCCTGCGCCCTGACCCTGTCCATAAGTCCCATGTACAACGCCTCCGTGGACTGACCGGGCGCCCGTCCGGCTCGGCTAGCCGCAGCGCCGAAAGCTCTGTGGGCAGCATAGAACCGTGACGGCCCCGACGGCACTCTAGGTGCGGCCGCGGCCACCCTTCATGCGGCCGCGGCCACCCTTCATGCGACCGCCGCCATAGCTCATGCGCTGCGGCCACCCTTCACGCGGCCGACGGTTCTGATGCCAGCTATGCCCCGATATGCGGTCCACGGTCGCATGACGGGTGAATACGGTCAGGCCGACGCACCGATTACGCCCGCGCACCAGCCAGTTCCGAGGCCACGGCTCGCGTTATGGCCAGGACGTCGGAGATCACCGTGACGAGGCGGCAGCCGTTCTCCCGGTACAAGCGCGCAGTCGCGCCATCGGTCGCGTGCACGCCGGCCGGCTTTCCCGCTGCTGCAGCGTCCGCCCAGATCTTCTCGAGCGCCGGGCGCAGCACGGGGTCATGCGGGTCGAGCGGGCAGCCCAGCGAGTAGGACAGATCGCGCGGGCCGACATAGATCCCGTCCACGCCGGGCAGCCGCAGCGTGGCCGGAAGCTCGGCCATGGCTTGCCGCGACTCCACCATCACAACGCACAGCGGAAGAGTCTGGCTGGCGATGACACCGCCGCCCGAACGGTAACCGTCCGGCGGGAACCGGCACGCGCCTGCCACCGCCGCAGCCTGCTCTGCCGATTCCACGTTCGGCACGATCACGCCTTCACAGCCGAGGTCCAGCGCCCGGCCGATATCCGCCGGGTGCGCGTGCCGGACGCGGCCGAGCGGCGTCGCTCCGGCGTGCCGGATCGCGGTTGTCAGGGCCGGCAGGTCATGCTCGGTCGCGGTGCCGTGCTGCAGGTCGACCACGACATAGTCGAGGCCGCGGGCAAGGATCCCGGCACTGACGGACGTAGGCGCCACCGCCCACCCGCCGAACACGGTCTCGCCCGCGCGGACGCGGTCACAAAAGGGGAGTTGAGTCACTGGCTTAGCCAAGCACACGCCTGGGCTAAGCACACTTCCAGGTCGATGCTCCGGTACGGCCGATAACCTGACCCGCGGCACCGTATTCCACCGAGCTAAGTACGGACAGGTGCACAGGGATCGCGTAGCCAACGAACCAGCCGTCCGCCTCGGCTGCCGGGAACGTACCCGTGCTGCCGTCGGAATACCTCAGCACCACTGTGCGGACGTCGGAAGCCGCAGCGGCCAGCCCCGATATCGGGGCCGTACGGAGATTGCCGCCACCGAGCGGGCCGCATTCCATCGCAGCGATGACATGTTTAGCCGGCGCGAACTGCGCGTCAGCGGCGGAAGTCGGCGCACTCACTGCCGTTGCTCCACGTGTAGCAGTAACCCCAGGGACCGATCTCCGCCATGTCGCGCCACGCTATGCCGTCCGTGCTGCCGGTTCCGATCAGCTTGGTCAGACGACGCGGCGGTACCTGGCCAGGCCGCCACCAAGCGGCGAGATTGATAGCGCCGGGTCCTGCCCCGTGTCCGCGAAGGCAGTGACCGCCACGGACTTGCCTGCCCGGTCGATGCCGGCGACGCGGACGCTCGCGGGCGCTTGCCCGCTACCGGCGAAGGCTGGCGCAGCGAGACCCAGCGCGCCCAGCCCGGCAGCGGTAACCCCGGTAGCGACGAGGAGGGTGGCGGCGCTGAGGCCGGCAACGCGCAGGTCTGATGTTCACATAAGCGTCCTCGATAGAGGCCAGGCACCGCGTAGTTGTCGTCGTAGCGTAGCCCTGACGTCACAATACATAGCAAATCTGCTCAGCCGACGTCGTGCGGCCGTAGCGCACCAGCGATCGAGAGGCCCCCTGAGGCCCAGCTCCCGTCAGGCGCCGCCGGTGACAGCTAGCGCAGCGACTGCTACAGCGATCGACAACGGCACGGCGAGGACACCGAGCCGGCTGGCGCGGGCCAGTGACGGGCAAGCGCCCGCGTCCCGCGCTGACCGGATCCAGAGCAGCCAAGCCAGCGACCCGGTCACGCAGAGGTTCGGCCCGAGGTTCAGGCCAATCAGCAGCTCAAGGGGATGCGGGGGCGTCCTGGCCGCGAGCATGCTGGCGGCCGGCAGGTTGTTCACCACCGCAGTGGCGATCGCCGCGAATGCTGCGGTCGCCCACCCGGACAGGTGTGAGAGCAAGACCGCCGGGCCGGACCAGGCTCGCCCTAGCGCCCCGAGCGCCACCGCGGCGCCGAACAGCCCGGCCAGCACCGGCACCCCGAGCACCTGCCAGATCCGGCTCATGGTTACCTCGCCGCCGCGCCTCACCCGGAGGGCCGCGGCGACCACGCCGACAGCGAAGACTGGCAGTGCGGCGGCCCGGATGACGATCACCAGCACAGTCGCCGCCACGATCGCCGCCAGGCCGGTCCCGAGGACGGGCCGGGACACCTGGCCGGGCTCGGTAGCTACCGGGCCGAGCGAGTGCCGCTCGCCGATAGCGACGACTGCAGCGGTAACGACCACGGCGCAGAGCCACGGCAGCCACATCCGCGCCGCGAACTGCCCGCCGGTCAGGTGCAGATGGCCGAGCACGATCAGGTTCGTCAGGTTGGATCCGGGCAGCAAGAGCGACGCGGCGTTGGACAACAGCAGGCAGCCGTACAAGAAGGCCGGCTCGCCCTCTCCCCGGCTGCGCGCGGTGTGGACGAGTACCGGTGTCAGGAACGCGACCGACGTATCAAGGTTCAGTGTCGCGGTGACGATGCTGACGAGCAGCACAGATCCGGCGAACAGCAGCCAGCCATGGCGAGTGGTGGCCGCAAGGCGCGATCCGGCGGCAGCGAACAGGCCGTCGTCATCAGCGACCAGCCCGATCAGCAGCAGCCCGGCGACCAGGACGAACGGTGACCAGTCCTGTGCCGCCGCCGCTGCGGCATCGGACGGCCTGGCCGCGACGGCCGCTATAAGCCCGGCCAGGCCGACAGCGGCCAGCAGCCAGTCCGGCCGTATCGGCTGACGGCCAGCTCGCACGCTGGCTCAGGCCAGCCCGGTCACTCGCTCGCGGGCGGCTTCGATGCGCCGTAGCGTTTCCGTCCGGCCGAGCACCACCAGAGACTCGAACAGCGGCAGGCCGACTGTCCGCCCGGTCACAGCCACCCGGACCGGAGCCTGCGCTTTGCCGAGCGACAGCCCGTAGGTAGCTCCGACTGCCTCCAGCCGCTCCCGGAGCGCGTCGGCCTCCCAGGGCACGTTCTCGTACGCTGCCGCGACCTCAGCCAGCAACTCGGCGGCGGGCTCCCGCATGGTCTTAGCCCAGGATGCCTCGTCGTAGCCGGGGTCAGGCAGGAAGGCGAAGTCCACCATCGCCACGACTTCGGGGAGCACCGACACCCTGGTCTGTGCCAGCGGCGCAAGCTCGGCGAAGACAGCCGGGTCGAACCGCTCCGCAGGCCACGGCGCGACCGGAGGGCTCAGCCACGGCTGGCACGCGGCGATGAACTCGGCCGGCGTCAGCGCGCGGATGTACTCGCCGTTGAACGCGCGCAGCTTCTTTACGTCGAAGAAGGCCGGGGATGGATTCACGTCCTCGAGCCGGAACTCAGCCACCATCTCGGCCCACGGCACGATCTCCCGATCGCCTCTGGGCGCCCAGCCGAGCAGCATCAGGTAGTTGCGCATGGCCTCGGGCAGATATCCCTCGTCCCGGAAGCCCTCCAGCGCGACCTTGTCCCGCCGCTTGGACATCTTCTGCCGCTTTTCGTTCACAATGATCGACAGGTGCCCCCAGGCCGGGGGTTGATGGCCAAGCGCCTCCCACAGCAGCTGCTGCTTCGGCGTATTCGACAGGTGCTCTTCGCTGCGCAGCACGTGGGTAATCCCCTGCGCCATGTCATCGACGACATTGGCCAGCAGGAACAGGATCGACCCGTCTGCCCGGGCCAGCACGAAGTCTTCGATGGCTGAGTTCTCGAACACAGTCTTGCCGCGAACCAGGTCATCGATCACCGTCGCGCCCTCGTCCGGCGCGCGGAACCGGAGCGCCCGGCCTTCGCCCGGGCCGAGACCGCGGTCCCGGCAGAAGCCGTCGTAGCCGCGGTGCTGGTCGCCGGTCCTGGCGATGACATCGTCGCGGGTGCAGTCGCAGTAGTAAGCGCGCCCCTGCGCATACAGGATCTGCGCGGCTTCGGTGTGCTTGGCGAGATTCTGGGACTGGAAGAGCGGCCCCTCGTACTGGCTCTGGTCGATGCCTAGCCAGGCCATGGCGCTGATAATGCCCTCGGTCCACTCCGGCCGGTTCCTGGCGGCGTCGGTGTCTTCGATCCTGAGGACCAGCGTCCCGCCGTTGTGCAGCGCGAAGGCCCAGTTAAACAGGACAGATCGGGCGCTGCCCACGTGGAACATGCCGGTAGGCGATGGCGCGAAGCGCACCCTGATCGCAGAACCCGAGCTAGTCACGGCAGCCGAGTCTAGTCCAGCCGGAGCCGCCGCCAGCGGGGACAACGAGTACGAGCATGATCAGCGGCGCCACGCAGAGGGCGGCCATCGCCCAGCTCAGCCCTAAGTGCTCGGCCAGCAGACCGACCGCAAGCGGACCGAGCCCGCCAGCCAGCCCGGAGGCGCTGGACAGTGATACGGCAAGTCCGCTCCGGCCCGGCAGGCTGCCGAACAGTTCGGCTTTGAGCACGGGGTACCACGGCGCTGTCGCGAGTGTGAGCACCGCGACCAGTATCAGCTTGGCGCCGAGCCCTCCGATCAGCAGGAACGCCGGCAATAGCCCCGCGGTCAGCCACACACTGGCCCGCAGCACCCGCCCTCCGTCGAACCGCTCCAGCAACCGGATGAGGACGAGGTCCCCGGCCAGGCCGGCGCCAAGGCGCACACCGACGCCGAGTGCCGCACCGAGCGGATCGGCATGCGCAGCTTCAATCAGATACAGAGCCAGGAACGCAGTGAACACATCCAGCAGCAGGTCCGACACCTCGAGCAGCAGGAGCCAGCGAAGCGCGCCGGAACCGCGGACGATGCTAGTGGCGAGCCGCCAGCCGGGCCAGCCGGATTCGTCGTCGGCAGCAGTGCCATCCCCTGTCCCGGCCGGAACGGCACCAACGTCGGAGCCAACGGTCTCAGGCCCCCGCGCAGGGTCACGCCGCCCGGTTGCCGCTACCGCCAGCCACGCCAGGATCGAGCAGGCAGCGCAGGCAGTGAATGCCAGCCGCCAGCTGCCGCCGACAGCCAGAACCGCCGCCACGAGCAGCGGCCCGGTGACGGCGCCGGCCGAACCCGCCAGCGTCCAGCGGGCCATCTGCTGAGCCTGGCGATCACTGGCCAAATCCATGAGCGCCGACTGGCTCAGGCTGACAAACGTGCCCGAGGCCGGGAAGAAGATCGTTAGCGCTACCAGCAGTGCCGCGAACTCTGGAGCGAGCCCGGCGGCGAGTACCGAGCCGATGAAGACCAGGCCGCCAGCCAGGATGAACCGCCGCCGCCGCGCACCGGTCCCGCTGATCACGCCGACCGGCAGCTCAAGAAGGCTTCCGGCGATCAGCGGCACGGCCGAGATCAAGCCAATCTCAACGTAGCTAAGCGACAGGCCGTGCTTGATAAGCGGCAGGGCCGCGCTCTTGGTGCCGTCGAAAAGCTCATCGACGAATTCCACAGCTAGCGCTGCGAACAAACCGAGTTTCAGTCGTGCGAACTGCATGTCTCCGCCTCCCTCGTCGTCTGCTGTCTGGACAGACGAGGGAGGCGGTGCACGAGCCGCTAGCTCAGGTCACAGTCAAAGGAAGCCCACGGCATGCAGGCTATCCCGCTCGCTGCCTTCGGCGTAACCCGAGAAAACGAAGCAAACTCCGCCCGTTAGCTGCCGGCGGGCAGCTGCGGGGCCGCGGGAGCACTCGCGATTTGCGACTTGAGCGCGGCCAGCTCGGCGTCGACGTTCGCATTGGTGCTGGCCTGGTCCAGCTCGCGCTGGATGTCGTCGGTGTCGCCACCCACGTCCTCAAGCACGCCGGACTGCAGCAGCTCGTCGGTAGCGGAGGCCCTGGCCTGCATGTTCGCGATCTTGTCCTGGGCTCGCTGCAGCGCCGCTCCGGAGTCGCTGAAGCTCTTGGAGATACCCGCGGCCTCTTCGTTCACCGAGGTCATCGCTGACGCCGCAGTGTACTGGGCCTTCATGACTTCCTTCTTGGAGCGGAAATCATTGACCCGCTGCTGGAGCGTGCTGAGCGTCTGCTCCATCTTCTGCTCTTCGTCGTTGAGCTGCTGGTGCTGCGGCTCCATCTCGTCGATCTGCTGCTGCGCGGTGGCCTTGCGGGACAGCGCTTCCCGCGCCAGGTCCTCCCGCCCCTGCGCCAGCGCAGCCTTGGCCTGATCGTTCAGGTGGTCAATCGAGTGCTGCAGCTGCTGCTCCTGCAGCTCTAGCTGCTTCTTGGAGGCAGTGATGTCGACCAGCGCGCGGCGGACCTGGGTGATGTGGTCCAGCATCTGCTCGTAGGAGTAGTCGAGCATCTCATTCGGGTTCTCAGCCGCGTCCAGTGCCTTGTTGGCCTTCGCGGCGACGATGTCGTGGGCCCGTTGGAAGAGACTCATGTCAGTTGCTCCCTGCGACTATGAAACTCCAGCCTCGACTTACGCTGCCGAGCGTACTAGCCGGGGGGAACGAGCATTTCGGCCTTTAACCGATCTTGGTCACTGGCCGGCCGCACGGGCTCCCGGCATTCGCGTCACTAAGCTCCCGGCGGGACGGGGTCGCGTGGCCACCAGAGCAGGGCCAGATGCGCCGCAACGATCGGCGGCCATGACACTGCGGCCTGACGGCGACCTCCGCAGCGCGCTTGACGGCGAGCTTCGGCTCCGTCAGCGCGGGGTCCGCCAGTCACGAGCCGATTTCGACGCCCTGCTGGATCCCGGGTTCGCCGAATCCGGCGCAGCTGGGCGCCGCTGGAGCCGACCGGAGATCCTGGCCAGCCTCGCGGGCGAAGAGCGGGCGGCAGCGGTCGCTGCTCACGACCTGCGTGCGGTTCGGATTGCGGAGGGTGTCGTGCTAGTGACCTACGTCAGCGACGACGGGGAGCGGCGCTGTAACCGCAGTTCCCTCTGGCGGCTAACGCCAGACGGCTGGCGCGGGTACTTCCATCAGGGTACGCCGATACGCCGGAGTTTAGCTTTTATCGCTTATACCCGATTCGCGCAGTGCCTGCTTTCGCCTTCGTCGCGATTTCTTTACTGTTTGTCTTTGCGTTTCGGTCACATTGGGACCGAAATCGGTGCATGGTGGTTGGCGGAGAGCACCCAGCGTGCGCGACGGCAGCGGCCGTAACCCGGCCCGCCCTGACCTTGCACTGCATCCGCATGCCGCTGGCCCGGAGGCCAGCAGGGAGGTGAACAGCACAGAGCGCGGGACTGCGCTCCGAATGAAGGCACATCGTGTCCGATACCGGCCAGCACCGGAAGCTATCCGAATCCGACATTGCGCGGCACGCCGCGTCGTCACGGCGCCGTAGGCAGCACTCGGCCCATGCTGACGGGCGTAAGGCCAGGCGCACCTCGCTCGTGGTGGGAGTAGTCACCGCATCGGCTGCAGTGGCAGCGACGGTCGTTTTCGGCCTGCCGGCCCTGAGTACCGGAACAACTGCGGACACCAGCCACACCGCGGCGGGCTCGGTCGCCGATTCTCTTGGTAGCAGCATCGTTGGCGACACTGGCCACGCGGTGAATAAGCTTCCGCAAGCAGACGCGGCGAAGAGCTCCAAGCTCGGCAAGTCAGCGTCTGCGAGCTCTAAGGCCCGTAAGCCGGCCGCCAAGACGCCGGCCAAGGCCTCCGTCACCAAGGCCCCGGCCAAGGCCTCCGCGACTAAGACGTCCGCGCCGAGCAAGTCCGCCACCACCCGCCCGGCCGCCAAGACGCATAAAGCAGCCACCGCCGTCTACCTCAATCCGCTGCGCAAGATCTCCGGGCTGATGGTGGAACGCATCGACATGGGCGCTGACTTCGGTGGCTCCGGGCCGGTCTACGCGATCGGAGACGGCGTCATCACCAACGCGACCGCAGACTCGCCGGGCTGGCCGGGCGGCGGCTGGATCACCTACCAGCTGACAGACGGGCCCGCCAAGGGCCTGGTGGTCTACCTCGCCGAGGACGTGACGCCGACCGTGCAGGTAGGCCAGCACGTGACGCCGAATACGGTGATCGCCAACATGTACAACGGCAGCGCCGGAATCGAGACGGGCTGGGCAATGGCGGACAGCAGCTCAGCGGAATCACAGCTGCCGGAAGCAGGCGGTATCAGCGGCAACGGTCCCTTCCCGACGGCGGTCGGGAAGAACTTCGCCGAGCTGCTCAATGCCCTCGGAGTCCCGTTGAGTCCGTTCAACGGCAGCGCCGCTACGTACGGCGTGCTGCCGTCGAGCTACCCGGGCAGTTACTCAGAGCTCAAGGCGTAGGCCGGGTCAGCCCGCCGCTCACACGGCTCAACGCCGGAGAGCGGGCGGCCGCCGCAACGATGCGCGCGACCGCCCGCTCTCGCCAGATGGCTGCGTCAGCGCGCGAGCGCAAGCTCGGCGATCTTGATGATCACCAGGACCATTGCGACACCCAGATAGAGCCGCAGCGCGCCCATCCCGATCTTCCGGCCGACGGACATTTCCGGTCGCTGCAGCAGATTCAGCGGAGGCATCCGCCAGGTCTCCTTGCCCGTACGGTCAACCGCCGACGCGGCCGCCGTACCGGACCGAAGCCGGCGGCTCAGCGCGTATCCGGCCGCCAGAACTCCCGCCGCGCCGCAGGCGATCATGATGTCGATGATCTGCCGTGAGCTGATTGCGGGAAACAGAACCGAGGCAGTCAGGATGACCGACAACGACACCAGGACGGCGACCACTGCGGAAACGAACAAATTCACCTTGCGGCCGTTAACCCACGGACCGAGCACATCCCGGTCGTTGCACAGCAGCAACAGGAACACCGAAGCGGACGGCAGCAGCACCCCCGCGAGCACCTGGACGCCCTCGGTGAGCAAGCCGAGCGGGGAGCCCGGCAGGAGCACGATCGTCGCGGCAGCACCGATAAGTGCCGCGTACACGGCGTAGAAGCCCTTCGCTCCCCGGACGCCACGGTGCAGCGAGTGGTTGATGCCGAACACGTCGCTGATCGCGTATGCGGTCGACAGGGAGACCGCGAATGCGCCGATGATCGAGGCATCCAGCAGCGCGACCGCGAACAGGACGCCGGCGGCCTTGCCCGCTGAGGCCTGCAGCCCGGATGCGAGCCCGGCCGCGTCGGTGAACCGGCCAAAGGCCGGGCTGTGCGCGAAAGCGGTGGCGGTCGCTCCCATGACCGCGGCGCCGCCGACAACGACGATGCAGATGCCGATCCACAGGTCAGCCTTCTCGTACCGCATGAACCTGGGCGTAATCCGCTTGTCAATCACATAGCTCTGCTGGAAGAACAGCTGCCATGGCGCGACCGTCGTGCCCACAATGCCGATGATCAGCAGCATGACCGTGGACAGGCCGCCCGGGCCGCCGGGAAGCTGCGGCAGGACGAAATTGTGCGCCATCTGCGGGAGCGCGGGGTGGGCGAAGAAGTAAAGCGGGATCAGCAGCAGACTGCCAGCGCAGAACGCGATCGCGATCCGCTCGAACCTGCGGAAGCTGCCAGTGAAGGCGGCGGCGACGACCACAGCAGCGGCGAGTATCACCGACGGCACCTTCGGCAGGCCCAGGTAGCCAGCGCCGAGGGTGATGCCGATGAACTCGGTGATGATGGTGAGCGCGTTCAGGATGAAGAGGTCGATAACGCTGAATGCGCCCCAGAACTTACCGAACCGCTCCAGGATCAGGCGGGCGTGCCCGACGCCGGTAACCGCGCCGAGCCGCAGCACCATCTCCTGGTTGACGTACAGCACGGGCACCAGGAGAAGCAGCGTCCACAGCAGCCTGGTCCCGTAGTTCTGGCCGGCCTGGCCGTAGGTCGCGAA
>Ga0335072_10006056_pt1 | contig 17749 bp, 13 predicted proteins | sample Lox_Sample_21_FD_206725 | JGI IMG/M metagenome (GOLD analysis project Ga0335072, IMG submission 206725) | Soil microbial communities from Loxahatchee National Wildlife Refuge, Florida, United States - Lox_Sample_2.1 | ecosystem: Environmental > Terrestrial > Soil > Wetlands | place: USA...
CAATCTGATCCTGAATGTGGCGCCCAACCGGGACGGCCGCTTCGACGAGAACGCGATCGACCGGCTTGCCGAGATTGGTCAGCTGTGGAAGGACCGGCAGCCGGCTCCTCAGCTGCAGCCCGCCGTCGTGATCACCACGCCGAATCTCGCTTTCGCGCAACCGTCGTACGCGAGCAGCATCGCCGATACGAGCGGGCCGGACCTGGCGAACGATAATAATCCCGGCACTTACTGGCTCGCGGACGCGGGGCAGACCTCGGGATGGCTCGATCTGGACCTGAGAGGGCCGATCGCGTTCGATACGGTGACGGTCATCGAGCCCGTTTATCTCCAGGATTATGGCACGGCGAGCCGCATCGTCGCCCAGCGTGTGGAAGTGTGGAGCGGCGGAGCGTGGCAAACGCTCCTCGACAAGGGTGAGGGTGGCGTGAACGTCTACCGCATTCCGAAGACGACGGCGGGGCGGATCCGCCTGACCGTAACAGGACGGGGTCGGCCCCCGGGAATCGCAGAGTTTGGTCTCTATGCTGAAGGCATGTCATCATGAGGCTCACTGGAGCGCGGATCGCGTCCACTGCAAAAGATTTGCGGGGGACCGCCCCTGTGACTCTGAAATAACGCCCCGACAAATATGGGGGCATCGCCGTTCGCAGATGGTGGCATCCGTCGCACGAACGAATCACAAACGCTGAGAAGCGCGAAATCTGTGAGCGGACCGGATCGGCAAAGTGAGTTCCAGCGATGTGCCTGCGCCCGGTTCGCTCGATACTGTCAGAGTCGCCCCGATCTTCCGTGCCCTCTCTTTCATGTTTTGAAGACCCCAGTGGCCTGGTCGACCGACGCTGAACAGATTGGGATCCATGCCATCGCCGTTATCGCGAACTTTGAGCTGGAATTCACCATGCCGATACAGGATCTCGACCTCGACTTTTGAGCCGTTTGAATGCTTGAATGCATTGCCAATCGCCTCCCGGCCGATTCTGTGAATTTCGTCGAGGAAAATGGGATTGAGCTTAGGCTCCGCACCTGTCGCTTTTATGGAGAATGCGACGGGCCGCAGCTTCGAGAGTTCGTTTCCGTACTCGGCGAGCGATTTGGATAGCTCATCGAACGCCTTCGTATCCGCTCGAATGTCGCGGATGTAATTGCGCCCCTCCGTGAGAACCTTATCCGCGTAGTCGAGGCCCTCTTCCAGCACTGCCCGGTTGGGATCTCCACTGGCCATTCGCTTCTCCGCCAGCTGAAATCGAAGTATGACCGCCTGGAAGTCCTGCAGCAGGGTATCGTGAAGTTCGCGCGCGATACGTTCTCGCTCCTGAAGGCGTTCTCCCAGGCGGGCCCGAATTTCGGCAGTGGCGCGCCGGAGGCGTCGAGCATAGAGTGCCCAGACCGCCAGTGCAGAAGCGGCGATCAGCAGGATTTTGAACCAGATCGTCTGGATGAATGTCGGCGGTATCCTGAATGCGACCGAAGTCCCTGTTTGGTTCCACACGCCGTCGTTGTTCGAAGCAATGACTTTGAATGTATATGAACCCGGCGTCAGATTTGTGTAGAAGGCCTGCCTTCGATTGCCGGCGTCCTGCCAACCTGTATCGAATCCGACAAGCTGATAGCGATAGCGATTTCGTTCGGAAAGTGTCAGGCTCAACGCAGTGTAGTCGAGCGTTACCACTCTCGTGGATTCAGGAAGAACAAGGTCCTTGCCGATGGGATAAGTCCTGCCGTCCGCTGTCAGGCTGAGGACGTATACCGGTGGCGGCAGTCCGTTATGCTCGAGGTGGGTTGGGTCGATCATGGCGACCCCGGTAGCGTCACTAAACCACAGCTTGCCGTCGCTGCTCCTCACTGCATCTGTGCCGGAGGAAGCCGGCCTGTAACGGGCCAGCGGCGCAACAAGGTCCGTTGCGCCATCGAAGATTCGATACCGGACCCGGTGCGCAGGGTCATGAAAGAAACTCGCCAGTTCGTCCGGCGGAATTTCTATGATGCCCTCCGGCGCCTTGAGCCAGAGACCGTCGTGATCTGTGGGAATGACCGCACTTATATTTTTGAATTCAAAACCATCCGACGCCCGAATATTTACGAAGCCCTCTCCATTGAAGAAACCAAGCCCGGTTGTGCCGGAGACCCAGACCTGTGTTCCTGTCGCCCATCCAACGATGGGACTGCCGAGGTCAAGTCCGTGGCCAGCAGTGAAGAAGGCGCGCCTGGGACCATCGACCATCACGACGGTGTTGCGGGCATAGTATGCAAGCCATGCGCGGCCACGGGGGTCGACGAACTGCGCATCGGGGGCGATGTCGCTGTCTGTTCCTGTGAAGACCGGGATCCGCTGCCATTTGCCATTCTGGAGTGTGTATTCGCCGTAGCCTCTGATGGTCATCCACAGGCGTCCGTTGGCGTTGCCAACGATCCCATCGATAAGAGGTCCTTTCATATCCGGAGGAGATTGTATTTTCGTTATTCTGCCGTTCTGGTCCTTCCAGAGTCCGCGGCTCTGCCATGATGCCGCATCGGACTGCATCGCGGCCCAGAGTATGCCATTGGAATCCATGTAAAAACTGCGAGTGAACCAGTTGCGAAGGAGGAATGGCTTGCAATTGTGGACCGGGATCAGATAGGGGGACTGTGCAAACTGGCTGGCCCACACCTCAGAATGGGGGCCGGCAATAAGATCGGACGGAGTATGGCCGATGTAGATCTGGGTGACGCTGCGATCGCTGAATCTATCGAGCCCGTTCGATGTTCCGACCCAGATGTTACCCTCTCGATCTTCAAGGACGGCATTAACCTCGCGGCCGGAGAGACCGTCGGCGAGCAGAAAGTGATCCTTCTCTGTTTCCTGGTTGGTTTGCCTCGGCAGGGCACTGATGGAACCGGCGGGAATGCGGTATAAGCCGCGACCTGCTGCAAGCCACAGCGCGTGGGCGCTGTCAAAACGGATTCCGTTTATATCCTGCAGACGATCCGCGGTGAAGGAAACGTAAATCCCCACAGGTGACTCGCGAAAATTGAAGAGTTTGTGTGCGATCGAATCCACTATCCATATTGACCCATCAGGACCCACGCAGACCTGGGTCCAGGCGCTTACCCTGACCCCGGTCGGCTGAAATCTTCGACTTCCGGGAAGAAGGAAATAAATGGACTCTCCGCCAGTGACCCACAACGTTCCGGCGCCATCCACTACTACTTTTTCAGCGGAGTTGGCGGGATAGTTCCAGTTGGATCCGATCTTTTCCCACCGGCCGTTGGAAAAACGAGCCAGCCCAGCCAGAGAATTTTCGCCGCCTTCCGCTTTGCCTCCACCGGACAATGTAACCGCGGCCCAGATGGCGCCGTCCCGAGTTTGCGCGAGATTGGTCACCGACCCGTACGGCAATCCCTGGCGCTCACTGTAGAAGAAGGCCTTGCCCTGCTTCAAAAAGGCAACGCCGTGTCGGTAGCCGACCCAGAGGCCTCCATCGCTGGTGGGAAGGAGCGATCGAGCTTCAAGGATGGTATTGTCTCCGGTCGACCCTGGGTAGAGGACAAATTTTATGCCATCGAAGTAATAGAGACCTGTGGAGGTGCCGACCCAGAGAAATCCATCGCTGGTTTGGGCGAGGGACAATACGGAGCCGACGAGGCCATCCGCCTCGCTCCAAGAAGCGTGGCGCATTTGTTTAATGGGTCGATTGGGGTCCGGGCCAGACGCGCCGGCTTGCCATGTAAGAAACAGCGGCCACCAGAGTAGGAGTCCCAATACTTGCCGTCGCATCGTTCCTGTTCCTGCCAAACATTATTGCAACCGGGATTGCCGATTTGGCGATGGCGCTCATGAGCGGTCGCGCGGTTTGATCAGGAACCATCTTAAGCGGTCTGTAGATCAACCTGCACCGAAGACCGCTCGCGATGCCTACGGCCAGAACTCGAACGGCGGCATTCAGCATCAGATGAGCCGGCCGCCAATTTCGACGTTTACTGCGTTAAGCCCCTGTGAGACGTAGCTCGAGGTCTGCAACCGAAGAAAGCACAGGACTGCCGCTCAATTTGGCCGCTAAGGCAGAAAGCCCCGGTTTGTCGCGAGCACGACAGCGTGTGTGCGATCTGAGGCGCCCAGTTTGAAGAGGATGCTCTTCATGTGAGCCTTGACTGTTGTCTCTGTGATGGAAAGCTGATCGGCAATGATCTTGTTCGATTTACCCTCAGCAACTGCCCTGAGAACCTCAATCTCGCGTGCCGAAAGATCATCCTTTTCGAAGTTTTGAGCGAGTTCCAGAGCGATTTGCTGAGGTATGTACTTCCTGCCGGCATGCACCGCGCGAATGGCCTCGATGAGTTCCTTCCGGATCATGTTCTTGAGGACATAGCCAGCAGCCCCCGCCATCAAGGCACGGCGAACGCGAACGTCACCGTTGTAAGTGGTCAACACAATGATTCGGGCGCTCGGGTGCTTTGCACGAATCGCAATGGTAGCATCGATGCCGTTCAATTCTGGCAATTGCAAGTCCATGAGGGTCACATCGGGCCGACACTTGCCAAAAACTTCAACGGCGTCACGGCCATTTGAAGCCTCCCCGACAACCATCATGTCCGCTTCCTCGCGGATGATTGCAATAATGCCCTCGCGGAGGAAGGGGTGATCATCCACGGTGAGGACCTTAATCTTGGTTTCGGTCATCTTTGTTGACCAGTGGGCGCAGGATTCAAAATGTGCCGGCCCTTTTTGCGAATCAGCTCCGGGCTGGAAGGGGAGATTCGGTTCTGAACTTCAAAAATTCGCTGGGGAAAATCTGCCTTTGGCCCGGTCAGGAAAACCTCTCGAAATCTCTTTAGGATTACCGCGCTACTACCCTAAAGTACAATGCCGCCGTACTCCTGAGCCATCTCAGAAAACGAAATCTGAGCAAAGGAAAGGCGAAGACAAGCCCGGCGAGCGACCCTCGATGAATTCGATCAACGAATTGAAGCGGTTATTTATGCGGACCATAAAGCCCGACGGGGCTGGCCAGATTGCCTGGGGCACACTAAGTCGGCTGCGGAGTGTTCTCGCCGGATCCCTGCTCCATGGGATCAGGTCGACTCGTTCGAAGCCGGCTCCACTCAATAGCAAGCAAATGGTCAGGTGACCGCCGGCAGGCGCATTCGAGCGGACGCGGTTGTACCAAACCAAGTGCAGATGCAGGGTCAATTCGTCTGGTTCCGCCCTCGGAGAACCCGATGGAGGCGCGAGAGAAACCACTCTGCTGATCCGCTGATACGGATGGTGGTTCTGTTTAAATGAAATTCACTGTGGTGTGGAAATGGTAAGCCAACCGCGACGCTCTGCACCAGGCAGAACGAAGATCATGCACGGTCAGGCTCCGAACACGATTCGGCACACCTCGTTATTCGAGCCCGAACGAGAATTCATGCAGGCACTGAAGACAAGCCGAGCATCCCGACAAAAAGCTCTGAGAGCGACGTTCCGCGGGACGGTTCACAGTGCACTCTCATGTGCGATTTTCTTTAGTGCCGTTGGCCTCTCCTCCGGATGCAGATCCTCAAACAGCTCTCCCAGACCTTCCATCCGCTTTGAACAAGTGCCTCCGGCCCAGGCCGGAGGTCCAGCTCTGCTCGATCAAATTAAAGGGACAGTTCTTGCCGGAAAGCCGGGAATGAGAATTGTCGTCTATGCACATGGCGACAATCTGTGGTGGGTCCAGCCCTTTCGGAGCCATGAATTCACAGACGTTGGGAGTGATGGAAGCTGGGAGACGGCAACCCATCTCGGTACCGACTATGCTGCTCTCCTTGTGGGGCCGGGCTATCGGCCGCCGGCGAAGTTAACGACGTTGCCGGCGGTAGGCAACAACATATTGGCGGTAGCGATGACTCATGGTTCTTCGGGGCCGCGAATCGAACCTCACACGCTTCAGTTCAGTGGCTATCAATGGCGCGTTCTCTCTTCAGCCAGCTTCAATGGAGGAGAATTGTGTGATAACAGCGCTTCGAATTCATGGGTCGACAAACAGGGATACCTCCATCTCGTTATGGGCCCGGACGGGGATCAATGGCACTGTGCAGGTGTCGCACTGCCGCGAAGCCTCGGCTATGGAACATATCGATTTGTAATCTCTGAAAGCACACCCCTGCCTCCTTCGGCTGCGCTGGTTATGTTTATCCGTGACGATCGCCAGGACAGCGATGATCGAATTGACATGGATATAGAATTGAGCCGCTGGGGCAAGGCAAGCCATTCGAATGCTGATTTCGTTGTGCAGCCCTACTACATTCCCCAAAACACCGTCACTTTTAATGTGCCGGCGGGACTGATGACCTACGTACTTCAGTGGGAGCCCGGAACAGCGGAGTTCCGGGCCACCAAAGGAGCCATGATGTCACCTGGCGCGGATGTGATGGACCATGTGTTCACTTCAGGAATACCCGTTCCTGCCGACGAAACGGTCCACCTCGCTCTTTATGATTTCCAGCATTCACGGAGCGGACTGCGGCACCCTGTCGAGATTCTGGTGAGGAGGTTTGAATACGTACCTTGATCAGGGCGGACTGCAAGATCGCGACGTTGAGCCTTGCAGCTCTCTTGATCGTCCTGTGCGCAAGACCCACGTTCGCCCTGAGTAGCGAACGAACCCTCGCTCAGTATGTCCATACTGTCTGGGGTCCCGATCAGGGATATCCCGGTGGAACGATTTATGCCATAGCTCAATCGAAGGACGGATATTTATGGCTGGGCACGGACCGTGGATTGGTGCGGTTCGACGGGTTCAACTTCACCTCGATTTCAACGTTCCCAACGGATCACAGGCGCATAGGGGCGGTCCGAGGACTTGTGGAAGGCGCAGATGGAAGCCTCTGGGTCCGGCTGGACGGTCCTCGCGTATTGGAATACCGTGACGGTGCTTTCATCGACGCAACCTCGCAATTCGGACTCTCGGATGTCTCTTTCACCGCTGCGTCGCGCGACACGACTGGAGATTTCCTTCTGTGGGGACCGCGCAACAGATTGCTGCGCTTTCGGGATGGCCAGTTCCGACCCATCTTCCCTCCGGAGCGAAACGGGGGGATTGTCGTTTCCGTCGTTGAATCGCCGGGGGGGATCTTCTGGCTCGGCACGCGGGACGCGGGTCTATATCGAGTGGAGAAGGGAAATTTCGCGAAGGTGTTATCCGACGCGGAATTGCACGGAGTTAATGCCCTCGCCCCGTCGGACGGGGGTGGAGTCTGGATTGGGTCTGAAAGCGGGCTCTATCTTTGGGAGCATGGCGCTTCGATCAATTTGGGGCTTCCCGACCGGTTGCGCAAGGCGCAGGTTCTGGCGCTCGTCCGCGACCACAACCATAACCTCTGGGTGGGGACGGACAATGGTCTTTATAGAATCGATTCCAGACTTCGAGTCGTGACCGGGTTTTATCGGAACAGAGACGATCCGGGAGTCTCCGCCATTTTTGAAGACCCCGATGGCGATATCTGGTTCGGTGGCTCCAAAGAAATTGAACGCTTGCGCGATGGGATGTTTGCATCCTATTCGCAACGGGAGACTTCGCTCAAAGAGATCGGTGGTCCAATTTTTGTCGATGACTCGGGGCGCGCGTGGTTTGGCCCAACTTCAGGTGGGCTCTTTTATCTGGAAAACGGTATCACCCGGCGTGTTGCGGTCCCCGGCCTCAACGACGACGTGATCTATTCGATTGATGGAACCAAGGATGGGACCAGGGATGAGCTTTGGCTGGGACGGCAGAGAGGCGGACTGACTGAACTCACAAGACACGGCCCTGAATGGCAGGCCCGCACATATACCCAAAAGGACGGTTTGCCGCAGGACAGCGTTTTCACGGTCACAGTAGCCCGGGACGGGAGTGTCTGGGCAGGCACCGTTAGCTCAGGTGTGGCTGTCTTGCGCCACGGGAATTTTGAGTCGTACACCCTGGCCAATGGCCTTCAGTCAAATGCTATTTTCTCCTCACTGGAGACCGCCGACGGAAAGATGTGGTTTGCTTCGCCCAGCGGCCTGCTGTGCTTTGATGGGCAGCATTGGACTGTCTACACTGCGAAGGATACGCGTACCGAGCCCCTTAACATAAGGACCGCGTTCGAGGATTCCGGCCATCTGCTCTGGATCGGTACATCTCGCGGTCTTGCGCGCCTCAGCCAGGGAGAGATTGACCTTTTAAGCGACTTGCCCCCGGCACTCGAAGAAGAAGTTTTGGGCATTGGCCAGGATAAGCTCGGGTTTTTGTGGATCGTAACAACCCAGCAGGTTCTTCGGGTCGATCGTTCGAAGCTGCTTTCTGGGAGTCTTGGGAAAGACGACGTACAGAGTTATGGTGCCGATGATGGCTTGACTGAGACTGACGGGGTCAGGCGGGACCGCTCACTCGTTTCTGATTCGGCCGGTCGCATCTGGCTCTCCCTGCCGCATTCCCTCGCCGTCGCAGACGTTGGAATGGCCGATGCGTATCGCATGCCGGTTCGCGTTCGGATTGATTCAGTGGTCATCGATGGCGAAACTCCCGTGTTGGGACGGAGTGCCGATTTGCCTTCCACGACGCGCAACATCGCGTTCCGTTGTTCGGGAACAAGCCTCTCGATGCCGCAACGTACGCATCTCCGATACTTCATGGCGGGGGCCGCTCACACCTGGAGCAATGCTGCATCACAACGCGAGATCGTCTACAGCAACCTGTCTCCCGGGAAGTATACGTTTCGCATCATGGCTTCCAACGCGCTCGGTCTCTGGAACGGTCCGGAGTCCGATTTCTCCTTCACGATCGAGCCTGCATTCTGGCAAACCTGGTGGTTCCGGCTGTTGTCTCTTGCCCTCCTTTTGGGCGCCTTATGGGCGGCCTACGCATTCCGAGTCCGACATCTGACAACGCTCCTCCAAATTCGTCATCAGGAACGGCTGTTGGAACGAGAAGAGATTGCCCGGGATCTGCACGACACGTTCTTTCAGGCCGTTCAAAGCCTCTTCCTCCGTCTCCACACAGCTTCACGCCGGCTTCCGGAAGACAGCCCGACCCGACGCGCGCTGGATGAAGTGCTGGACGATTCCGATCAGGTGATGTCGGAAGGCCGGGAGACGTTCCTGGACGCTCCAGGAAAGGTGCCTAAAGAGCGAGACTTTGAAAAAGTGGTTGCCGGTTATTGTGCAGAGTTTGCGGCAGCGTATCCAATTGAATATCGGGTACAGGCTGATGGTCAGGCTCGGAGCCTTAATCCCCTTGTCGCGGAGGAGTTCTGCAAGATCGCGCGCGAGGCAATCTACAACGCCTTCCGCCATTCAAAGGCTACTGTGATTGAAGTTGAAATAACTTATGGCCGAAGCGAGATGCAGTTCCGCGTCCGGGATAACGGACAGGGTTTCGAGCCGGCGCTCCTTCATGGGGATGCGCCTCGCTCACACCTTGGCCTCAAAAACATGAGCAGACGAGCGGAGAAACTGGGCGCAGAATTCCAACTCTGGAGCCGTTTAGGTGGCGGGACCGAACTGGAAGTCACTCTTTCCGCGCAACGTGCCTATATCTCGACAGGCAAGAAGTGGGCTTTTCTGAGCTCATGGCGCGGGAGATGAAGCAGACCGCGATCTGGTTGTCGCGGAATCGAGCGTCCATCGCAAAACGGCAATGCCGGTATGATCAGATGTCGATGTAACCCCGACGGGCAGCAGTCATCACTGCTCCGGTCCTGTCGTCGACTCTTAACTTAGCCAGTATGCTCTTTATATGATTCTTGACTGTATGCTCTGCGAGCTGGAGATCTGAGGCGATGGTCTTGTTTGCTTTTCCTTGTGCAACCATGCGCAGCACATCAAGCTCTCTGGCGGTGAGCACATCGTCTTCCAGGTGCTCGGCAAGTTGCTGTGCTATATCGGGCGGAATTCGTCTCAGACCCGAGTGGGCCGCTCTGATGGTCTCAGTCAATTCCCGCCGAACTAAGCTTTTCAACAGATAACCGACAGCACCCTCCTTGAAAGCGCGAAGCACCTGAACATCGCCTATCGCGGTCGTAAGCACAATAATCCGTGCCTTTGGAAACTCCCTGCGAATTGAAGCTAACGCCTCGATGCCGTTCATTTTTGGCATACGAACGTCCATGATGGTCACGTCGGGCCGATGGCTCCTGAATAGAGACAACGCCTCTTCACCGTCGGCTGCCTGAGCCGCGACTGTCATATCCGGCTGTGCATTGATCTCTCCCACGATTCCCGCGACCATTAAGGGATGATCGTCGACCACGAGGACTCGGATCTTATGGGATGGATCCATGGGTGCTCCCTGCGGTGATCAAATCGGTCCGCACATGGCAAACCTCATCATACGACGAAGCGGGTGGCATTGGATGGCTCAAAAGGGCTAGTCGATCCCAGCCCTACCGGACCATCGGGCCTGGCGGGGCCAGCAATATCATGAAGCGGTGCAACGACTCTTTACAATGTTCCCGACCGGACTGCCCGGCGCAGCATTGTTCCTGTTGCGGTTTGGTGTGATGGGAATGCTGTTCGACTCGATCTTCGAGATCTCGTCGAGCGGGAACATAAGCCCATGGAAAATTGCGGCCCTGGCGCTGGTAAGCCTCCTGCTCATGTTCGGTGCATTCACTCCTGTCGCAAGTTTCCTCTCGTTAATTTTTGACGCCATTTGCTGGCCAGCATGGGGCGGGATCCGTTCCTTCGAATTCTCCCTCCAGGCGGTCGTCATCGTTGCACTCTTCGTTCTGGGGCCCGGAGCGTATTCGATCGACTCGAAAATGTTTGGAAGGCGCCTCATCCTGCCGCCGGAATGAGTGAAGAGCCAATGTGCACTCTGCCGCTACTTCTAAAGGGCTAGCTTCCAGCTAGTCAATCGGGTCTGTTTTCTCAGAGTGGAAACAGCTACGCTCCATTCGTCAGGAATTCGCTCTCGTTTCCCTTGACGAATTCCATCAGATGACAACCGGCACAGTTTATCGACGCATTCATCAGATGGAGCTCATCATGTCAGCTGAATTGTTTGATGCCGACCGCGAAGCGGAAAGGGCATATTGGCAGGCTCGATTGATGAATCTGGAATTACTGTTGTGCGAATTGCTCATCAAGAACGAACGATTGAGACGGGAAAGTGAAACGTTCGGTTCGGGCAGTCTGACGGCCGAACAGTTCCGCCGAATTCCTGGAGGAACAACGCAGCCTGATCGCATGGAGTCTGCACAACATCGGCAGACCACGCAATGCTGATGTCGCGTGGCTAACCCGGCAGGAGAGAGAGATGTTCGCGTCTTCCCCAGCAGTTCATTTTCCCCGTCTGCGGCCCGGATACCCTGCGACTCAGCCGTCGCGTCCTCCCGGCGCCTCACACATGATCCCGATCGACTCCCCAACAATTTCAGCCCCAATCGTTCATGTCATTTCCAACGATGCGACGCGCGCCGCCAGTTTGGCAGAGTTTTTCCTTTCACGCTCTATCGACGCCGATGTGTTTGTGACGGCAAGGGAATACATTGACAAGCCTCGCTCTGAGCGAGTCGCGTGCGTGATCCTCGATTTGAATCTGGCCGATATTAGCGGTCTTGAGGCACAGAGCAGGCTCGCGGAGAGAGATGGGCCGCCCGTGATATTCGTGACCGCAAGCGGTGATCTGAACACTGGTGTGCGGGCCATGAAGAACGGAGCTGTTGATTTCATGAGCGAGCCCATTGACTTTCAAAGGCTGCTCTTCGCTGTTGAGTTAGCTTTTGCCATGGAGCGTACGCATCGTCGCGACAATGTCGAACGATTGTCTCTGCTGAGGAGATGGGATTCCCTTACGCCACGAGAGCAGGACGTATTCCAATTCACCGTAGCCGGATTTCTCAACAAGCAGGCAGCCGCCGAGCTCGGGATCACAGAAAACACATTTCAGGTGCATCGTGGCCGTGTGATGCGAAAGATGAGGGCCGATTCCCTGGCTGCCTTGGTACGAATGTCGACGCGGCTCGAATCGATGGACTGCCTCGAGAAGAAAGGCGAATGGTCAGCACAAGCCGTGACAGCCCTTCTTGTCAAGAGGCCGGAAGGAACTTTTGGGGAAGCGAACCCAGTGTCTCGAATCGTTCCGTCGTTTCCAGACACGAGTAGAAATCGCGCATCCGGCGGAATCGAGGATATGGCCAGTTTCAAGGGCCGGTCGCCCGCCCAGCCACGGCTTCGGCTCGCTCGAGTCTGATCAGAAGCTGGTTTCTCCGGGTAGTCGAAAGATCGATACCACTTTCGGCGTAATGGCCCTGATCAATCGTGACATTTGCGGGAGCCGCATCTGGAAGGCTCAAATTGCGGCGATTCAGCTGGCACCCGTCCACCCATCACGCCCGAGGCAACGTTTCTCGAATGGAGGCTAAAAACTCATGTACAAGGCAAAGGCATTCTCTGCTGTCAGCCCAACATCGCCGCTTGCTCTCGCTTCGATCGTGCGGCGCGACCTCAGCGAACATGACGTACAGATCGAGATCCTGTTCTGCGGCGTGTGCCACTCGGACCTTCACCTGGTTCGTGACGAGTGGAAAGAGGTAGTGCCTGCCGTATATCCCTGTGTCCCCGGGCATGAGATTGTGGGGCGCGTGACGAAAGTCGGATCGGCGGTAAGGAATTTCAAGGCCGGTGACCTGGCGGCAGTAGGATGCATGGTTGATTCAGATGGAACCTGCCAGGCCTGTAAGCATGGGGAGGAGCAGTTTTGCCCCAATGTCATTTGGACCTACAACTCTCCTGACAAATATCTCGGCGGCGTGACGTACGGTGGATATTCGGAGAGTGTGGTGGTCGCGGAAAATTTTGCGCTGCATGTTCCCGAGAACCTGAATCCGGCGGGAGCGGCGCCGCTGCTGTGCGCAGGAATCACAACTTACTCGCCCATGAAACACCACCACGTCGCCCGCGGAGCAAAGGTTGGAGTCATGGGCTTGGGCGGTTTGGGCCATATGGGTGTGAAGTTTGCACATGCGCTGGGGGCTCATACGGTCGTGTTCACAACCTCTGAAAACAAAAGGGAAGATGCCCTCCGGTTGGGTGCCGACGAGGTGGTAATGAGCCGCGACGCGAATCAGATGCAGAAACACAGGACGAGTTTTGACTTTATCCTCGACACCATTTCAGCTCAGCACGATCTGAATGAGTATCTGCAACTGCTGAAACAGGACGGTGATCTGACGCTGGTGGGCATACCGGAGAAGCCATTGCCGATCTCTGCGTTCAATCTGATATTTGGGCGGCGCAGTCTGTCCGGCTCCCCAATCGGAGGCATCGCTGAGACCCAGGAGATGCTGGACTTTTGCGGAAAGCACAACATCACGGCCGATGTGGAGGTGATTCCGATCCAAAAGATCAACGAGGCGTATGAGCGGTTGCTGAGGTCGGATGTGAAATACCGGTTCTCAATTGACATCGCGTCTCTCAGATCCGAATGACTTCCGGCCATAGAGGCGACGGCAACTCTCAGAACACACCCGGCAGAGAGGTGACTTATGCTACAACGCACACTGGGAAACAGTGGCCTGAGAGTCTCGGCTCTCGGTCTTGGATGCTGGGGAATGAGCAACGCGTACGAAGGGGGCAAGGACAAGCAGGAGATGATTGCGCTGCTGCGGGCGGCGGTGGACCGTGGAGTCACCTTCTTTGACACGGCCGAAATCTATGGGCCGTACGCGAATGAAAACCTGCTGGGCGAGGGGCTCGAGCCTGTGCGCGAACAGGTAGTGATTGCGACAAAGTTCGGATTCATTCCGAAGGCCGACGGGAGTCCAGGCTATCAGGGATTGAACAGCCATCCAGACCACATCAGACAGGTGGCCGAGGCATCGTTGAAGCGGCTGAGAACGGATGTGATCGACCTCTTTTATCAGCATCGGGTGGACCCCGCGGTACCCATTGAAGATGTGGCAGGAGCGGTAAAGGATCTGATCGAGGCGGGGAAGGTGAAGCATTTCGGCCTCTCCGAGGCGGGCGCCCAAACGATCCGTAGAGCTCACGCTGTGCAGCCCGTGACTGCTCTACAGAGTGAATATTCGCTGTGGTACCGGGAATTGGAGAAGGAGATCCTCCCTTCGCTTGAAGAACTCGGCATCGGACTTGTTCCCTACAGTCCCCTGGGACGGGGATTCCTGACCGGAAAAGTGGACGAAAACATGTCTTTCGGAGATGGAGATTTCCGTCACAACCTGCCCCGGTTCAAGCCTGAAGCGATGCAGGCCAATCGAGCGTTCGTCAATCTTCTGGAAGCGAAGGCGAAGCAGAAGGACGCGACGGCAGCGCAAATCGCGCTGGCCTGGCTGCTTGCCCGAAAGCCCTGGATTGTTCCAATTCCAGGAACGACGAAGCTCGCCCGATTGGAAGAAAACCTGAATGCATTGGCGGTAGAACTGACCCCGGAAGACATGAAGGAGATTGACGACGAGACGGCGCGGTTAACCGCCCAGGGCGATCGCTATCCGGAGCGGTTGGAGAGAATGGTTGGGATCTAGAGCGGATCAAGGGAAAGTGGAAAATGGATGCCCATTGCAGTCGTGCCTGCAATGGGCTCTTTTGTGTTGGACCCCACTGGTCGCGGGAATGGAATGCAGGCCGGTTGAGGGTCCCGAGCCGCCGCTCATGCTCGATCCCTGCTTAGCTCATACAGAAACCATGCGCGGCGTTGAGTCTCGTCGATCCAGTTCTCGAGCACACTTGTAGAGGCGACATCGCCGGCCTCGTCGCAAAGATCATGTGCGCTCCGCATCGACTGGACCAGGGACCTATTGTCCTCCCACAGCTCACTGAGCATGTCTTCCGGGGTGACATAATCAGCGTCGTTGTCAGCGATGCGTTTGATCCGGGCAACGTGGCCGATCGAGCGCAGGGTCGTGCCGCCAATTTTGCGCACTCGCTCCGCGATGTCGTCTGTCATCGAGAAGAGCTGATCTCCTTGCTCGTCCAGGAGGAGGTGGTAATCGCGGAAATGCCGACCGCTCATGTGCCAGTGAAAATTCTTCGTCTTCACATAGAGAGTAAAGACATCCGCCAGAAGCGCAGTGAGGGCAGCTGAAATTTCCTTCACGGATTCTGGTGCAATGTCTGTGCGCTGATTGTGCGCTGCGGATCTGCGTGCTTCAATTTCGGACTTCGACTCTTTTGCCATTACTGGATTCTCCTTCTGACGGTTACGCGGGTTGCCGGGCAGCCCTTTCAGCTTGTTCCACCCGGGATTTTTTCTTGAGATCTCCTGAACCCTCTCGTTCTCGATCGATGGGAAGAGGCGCGACCGGCGAGACAAGCGCTTGTTCGCGCAATGCATGCCAAAACTCAGCGGGCACCTTTTCATTGATCGCGGCATGGTCTTCGGCGATGCGTTCAGGCCGGCTGGCACCGGGGATGACGGCTGCAGTCGCGGGGTGGGCCAGAGCGAAATGCAGGGCTGCTGCCTTAGTTGTAACGTTGAAACGATCACACAGGCTTTTGATCCTCTCAACCCTCGCCCTGATCTCCGCACTGGCCGGCGCATATTCGAAATTTGTGCCTCCAGCCAGTACACCGGACGAATAGGGTCCGCCGACGACAATGTCCACCTTTTTGGCTTCGCACGCCGGCATAAGACGCTGCAGCGCCTGAACATGATCGAGGAGGGTGTAACGGCCGGCGAGCAGGAACGCGTCCGGTTGTAACTCCGTCATGTCAATCGTCAGCTCGCAGGGCTCCACCCGATTTACACCGAGACCCCATCCTTTAATGACCTTCTGGTCGCGTAGTTTGGCTAACGCAACCATGGCGCCACGATGAGCGATCTCGAATTGGGCAATCCAGTTGTCTCCGTGGAAGTCTCGTGCAATATCGTGGATCCATACGAAATCGAGATATTCCACACCCATCCTCTTCAGGCTGTCTTCGATGGAGCGAACCGCCCCTTCTGCCGTGTAGTCGTATACCACCCTGTTCTTAAGCCCGTGCCGGAAGAGATCGCCCTTCTCGCCAAAAGTCTGAACTTCCTGCTCGATGTCATTGAGAATGAGACGGCCCACTTTGCTGCTCAGGCGATATTCGGATCGTTTGTGCTTCGAGAGCTCCCTCCCCAGTCGAATCTCGGCAAGGCCCGCTCCATAGAACGGGGCCGTATCGAAGTATCGCGTCCCCGCGAGCCATGCCGCCTCAACGGTTGCGTCCGCCTCGGAGTCGGGAATGTTTCGGAACATGTTTCCCAGAGGCGCCGCTCCGAATCCCAAAGGACCACTTGGCAGATACTCTCTGATGCTCATGCCGTTAGTATTGGGAGCGCTCGTGTGATCGCACAATTCCATTTTTCTTGAATGTCTGGATGGCGGTGGCCGCGCGTTTCGCAGACCACTGCGTCTCCACATTCATGGAATGGACAGCCCTTTTCCCGCCATCTACTCTGGTGGCGTCTTATCGTGACCGCGGCGTTCAATCCCCTTAAAGCGCACGGAGACAAAGCATGACAAGCACGCTGCTCACCTGATCTTCGAGAACCGGCGCGCACTTGATGAGATTTTGTTCGACCTCGCAAGAATGCTGAAGTCGCCCGCGAGCGAATTTGCCGAAGCACTCCAAAAGCATCCGTTGCGCCAGAAGATCAAGGCAGACTTTTCGGGAGGAGTCCGCAGCGGCGTAAATGGAACTCCCACGTCCTTCGTGAACGCGCAGCGGCTCGACGGATTCCATCACTTTGACTCTCTGGTCAAAGCCATAGAAGACGCGGATCCCGCTTTGTAGTTGTTGGCTTGCTCCCGATCATCTGCCGCCGACAGATAACGGCCGGCGTCGAAATGTGTTCTGGTCTCGATCGCATTTCGGCCGCGATGCGTGTTCGGACAAGCCCGCGACACGCGACGACGTCCGCACCACAGATACGGGGAGAGACGAAGAATTGCGGGAAGATGGAATTTCCCCGCCGAGTTGTTCTCGCTAATGTTGTTTCAGATGCCGCGGATGCGTGAGCAAGCTGTCTGACATGAGTGACGAATCAAGTTATCGGTGGATTTGGAATCAGTTCGGACGCACTACGAAGAGGGCGTCCCCGACGACCTCTCCCGTCCTCGACTCGCAAGCTAGAAAGCGGGCGGGCGTTCCGATTCGCGCATTATGGGAGAAGAGGTTCTTTCTATGGGCGGTAGCGGCCAGCGTGAGCCCCGACTTTCATTTGGCGCTTCAGCTCTCCTGTGCCCTTCTTGGGGTATGGGGCGGGATCGCCGTTTCGAGATTGTTCATAACTCGCCGGAATCGACAAAAGCACTGGCTTGATGCCACAACGAGCGATGCGGCGAGGCCGGTCGCCCTCGCGACCGATCATCCAGGAGGAGCGTGAACATCTCTATGGAAGCTCGATGCTTTTCCTTTGGACATTTTGTTCTGATCCCCGCCCGGCAGGCATTAATGAGGAGAGGCGCTCAGGTGCGTCTTGGCGCTCGGGCTCTGGAGATACTGACTGCTCTCGTGGAAAAACCTGGAACCGTAATTGACAAACAGGAACTGATCTCGCGGGTTTGGACCGACACATTTGTCGATGAGAGCAATTTGAAGGTTCAGATTGCGGCTCTTCGCAAGGCTCTGGACGAGGACGCTGCCCAACCCAGTTGCATTGCCACGGTGATTGGGAAGGGATATCGATTTGTCGAACCTGTTCTCGACGGCGCCATGAACGCGTCGATCGAACGGGAGAAGCCAGGACAGAATTCGCCCAAATGTTCCAACGATCTTTTCGGGCGTGACGCGATTGTCCAGCAGGTAGCATCAGAAGTTGATGAACATCGATTAGTCACACTGGTGGGCCCA
>Ga0335072_10006057_pt1 | contig 17748 bp, 31 predicted proteins | sample Lox_Sample_21_FD_206725 | JGI IMG/M metagenome (GOLD analysis project Ga0335072, IMG submission 206725) | Soil microbial communities from Loxahatchee National Wildlife Refuge, Florida, United States - Lox_Sample_2.1 | ecosystem: Environmental > Terrestrial > Soil > Wetlands | place: USA...
AGGAGTTCCCCGAGGTCCGCAAGTACCACCGGGCGAGGCGCCGCGAATACAAGGACACCGGCACCGTCCTGTCACTGAACAAGATGGTGCTGGGCCGCGGCGTGAAGAAGGGGAACGAGATGATCAACTTCCCGATCCAGAACGCCGAGGCGGAGATCGTGTTCGCCGCGCAGAACGAACTGAGCGAGCTGTCGCTCGAGCGCGGCGATCCTTACTTGCACCCGCGTATTAATGTCCATGACGATTTGAGTTTCATCCTGCCCGACGACGACCGCTTAGAGACGTATATAGACACTATCACGCCGATCATGCTGAAAGTCCGCTTCGACTGGCAGTGCCTGCCTCTGGCGGTCGAATGGTCGGCGGGGCCGAACTGGTGCGACTTAGAAGAAGTCGTCACGCTTACTGGAGACTACGCACGATGACAAGAGGAAGAATCTCGGTGCCTCCGCCCCCTTTCCGGACCCCGAGGGGAGGATATGTATACTTCATGGATGTTACAGGAGGAGACGTCCGAATCGGACACACGAATGATCGACAGGTCCGAATGGACACGCATAGTCGCAGTGGCTTCAAGTTACTGGCAATACGCCCAGGCAGTAAGGACGACGAGGGTCTGCTACATGCTTACTTTGAGAAGTACAGGATAACGGACGGTAAATACGGCAACTCCACCTCTTTCTATACACAGGAAGTGAGGCCTTATGTGGATAAGCTGTTGCTGCTTGGTAAAGCCGTCAACAGTGACCTACTACTATACACGTTAGGACGCGAAAAATACGATAATTGGTCACCCAGGACTATAGAAGGACAGGCTAGAAAATTAAACGGCTTGTTTGATGACATATACGAGTCGCCAGAGCGTAATACCTGGTACACACCGGACCTGGTATTTCAGATGGTTGCTAAGGTATTTGGCGGTGAAATCACTCTCGATCCTGCCGCCGATCATCGTACCCTGGAAATTCCGGAGGAATACCAGCCAAAGTATTGGTACACTGCGGAGACCAATGGTTTAGCCGAGCCCTGGTTCGGCAATTGCTTCTGCAACCCTCCCTATGGCAAGCCGGATCAAGGCGGCGAGAGAGGCGAGACTGGTGCGGCGCAGTTTGTCCGTAAGGCCGCTGATGAGATCAATCGGGGCAACGCTAAGCAAGTGATTCTCTTGCTCAATGCCCAAAGCATAGAAACCAAGTGGTTCTCTCGCGTGTGGGAGTGCACCAAATACGATCCAGTATTCGCCGTGACAAAGAGCCGCCTGAGGTTCAAAGGTCCGCCCCCGAAGAGCAAAAGGGGTACGGAGATTGAGCCGTCGGACCGGGACACCGCCTGGGGAGGTTCTAAGAATGGTACTGTGTTCGTGTACTATGGTCCCGACCCCATGCTGTTTCTAAAAGTCTTCGAGGATATAGCGTACCCCAAGATCATGAATACCAGCGTCAAGCTGCTGCTGGAGAGCGCCCGCTATCTAATAAGCGCTTCCGAGCGTGCTTCAGGAGGAGCATAACAATGGCTGAGATTGTCGGGCTGATCCCGTTCACGCACTACACTCTGCCGCATGGCCGGAGGATCGAGGAATCATTCAAGTGCGACAACGCGGAGACCCTCGCGCTGGCGCATAAGATAATCAACCGCGGTGGGAGGTTCACCGTGGAACTGCTGCGCACCGGACATGCATCGCTGGCGGTCGAGGCTGAAGTGGAGGGCGAAGGCTCGCAGGACATCGCTTGTGTGGTCTGCAAGAACGGCCCACCACTTGTCGCGGCGATTGACGAGCTGGTCCGCGAGGCCTGGAAGTGGATGGAGGAGTGGATGGAGGAGGAATCGCCCGCGCCATGAATGACATGTCGTGGTTCGAGACCTATCGTCGGCTCACGCCTGCCATGCTGCCGGCGATGGACGATCACCGCTGGCTGCCGGTCGAGCAGGAGGACGCCTACAACGAACTGCGCTTTGTCCATGACGGTACGCGGGTGTTCACCGCGCGTCGTGTTAAGACGACGGAGGGGCGTATAGAATGGCATGACTGGGCATTCGTCGTGTCGCCCTCCCACTTCATGGTGATTACATGAGCATACTCCCCGCACCGCGCATTATCAGTGACATCGGTAGCACCAATCCAGAGCGGGTCGACGTGCCTGGGATGCCGGATGTCTATTATGTGCCGGAGACAGACAATTTTTACAGTCGATCAGAACGGCGCGGCATGGGGGACGCTTTCTACCGCGAGCATATCCATCTGATGCGCCAAGGGCGCGTACTGATGTCACCGCTGCCTACGCAGGTGCGCATCTTCCACAAGCTGACGTGCCGGTTGCAGCAGAAAGAGATGCTGCCAATGTGGGTCGTATATAATCCCACGACCAGGGAGTATCCAGGCCAGTGGGTGGCGCGGTTGTTTGTCCTGCGACCGTGGATACAGGCCACACGCTTTGTCATCACGCACGATACGCTTGAAGATCTGCGCACACTGCTACCGTCCTGGCTCTATCGCCAGCACCGTCGCGCAAACGATGTTCCTGAAGTTGCAGAGGTATGGTTCTAATGAGCGCGAACGAGCCGTTGATTGTCAAATACCGCCCGCGGCACTTTGACGAAGTGATCGGCCATGAAGAGGCTATGCGCGCGTTGCAGCGCCGCCTGCAGGATGCTTCGCGTCCGCATGCTTATCTGCTGACCGGCACTTCCGGCGTGGGCAAGACCACCATTGCCCGGTTGATCGCGGCCTACCTGAAGTGTGAGATAGTGGAGATCGACGCCGCTACCTATTCCGGCGTAGACGCCATGCGTGAGCTGATGGACACCGCGGCGCACCGTTCGCTGGGCGCCTCCGGCAGTCGCATCTTCCTGTTCAACGAGGTCCAGCGCTTGAGCCGCGGCGCGTTCGACGCCATGCTGACGACGCTGGAGGAGCCGCCCGAGCATCTGTATTTTGCGCTGACCACCACCGAACTGCCGAAAGTGCCGGACGCGGTAGTCACGCGCTGCTACCACCTTGACCTGCGCCCTCTAAGGGACCCGCAGATCGAGACGCTTATCGAGGCGGTGTGCTACGCCGAGGGCTGGGAGGTCTCCGGCGACATCGTCAACGCCGTGCTGCGGGCGGCGAACGGCTCCCCCCGTCAGGCAATCACCGTGCTGGAGGCGGTTCACGACGCCGAGACGCCGGAAGAGATCCACCGCATTCTGTCGATCACCGATGACAGTTCGCCTCTAATCAAGCTATGCCAGTTACTGCTGGCGGGCAACCGGAACTGGGCGCAGATTGGCCCCCAACTGGCGCGGCTGGACGATGAGAACATCGCCAACAGCGATGTGGCCGCGGCGCGGTATATCATGGCTGCGATGGTTCGCAGCAAGGACGAGAAGTCGGCGCGCTACGCCTGGCAGCTCTTAGACGCGTTGCTGTTTCCGGCGCAGAGTTTCGACAAGAAGGCCCTGTTGTACGCGGCGATTGGCCGCATGATGTGGAGTTGAGCGCATGGACCATACCGAGATGGCCACCTACGACCGCCTCAAGGCCCAATTGAGGCCCAATCCGCTCAACATAGACCAGGAGCTGATCGAGATGCCAGCGCTGGTCATGGAGGCAGCCGAGATGACCGCCTTCGCGGTCGCGGCGCGCGACGCTGCGGCGTTCGACTTCGACCTCGCCGAGGCGCGGGCGGCGGACGATCTGCGCGTAGCCACCGGCGCCAACAAGGACGGCTCGCCGAAGATGAAGTCTGAGGCGCAGATCAAGTCCGAACTGCCGAACCACCCACTGGTCAGGACGGCGCGGGCGAAGGTGGAGGAAACCAAGCTCGACACCGCGCTATGGATGGCGTTGTCGTCCGCGATGCACACCAAGTCCGGCTCGCTTGAACGCGTCAGCAATTTGATCCAGGCCGGCTTCATCACCCGCGATTCGGTGGCCACCGTGGAGGCGAGCAAGCTGCGGCGTCCCCCGAGGAAGGAAATCTAAGATGCTCCTGCACGCTGCGCAGGCCGTCGTCACCATACTGGCGGGGTTCATGGCCTTGATCCTGCTCTATCTCTGCACGCGGCTGGTGCTCAAGGCCTACTACGTCAGTCGTAGAGAGTATGATATCGCCAGGGATAAACACGAAACACAGAAGGTGAACCGCAATGGCTAAGTTCAAGTACACCCGCCGCACCGAGGAAGATTGGGAGAAGGCAGCGGCCGGGTCGCGCGAGTTCGAGGGTGCGTTCAAGGATGCATTCACGATCTACAAGGCGCGCGCTGGCGAGAACGCGATCCGCATCTGTCCGCCCACTTGGGAAGGCGCGCGCCACTATGCCTATCCGATCCATGTGCATTTCCGGGTGGGTCCCACGCTCGCCTCAGTGCTGTGCCTGCGGCGCATGAAGAACCAGCGCTGCCCGATCTGCGAGGAAGCCGAGGCGTTGCAGAAGTCGGGTGACGAGGATTCGGCCAAGGACCTGTGGCCGCGCAAGCAGCACGTCGCCTGGATTATCGACCGCAAGGACGAGAGCGCGGGCCCATTGCTCTATCCAATGCCGGCGCAGAAAGTGGATCAGGCGATCGTCGCCATCTGCCGCGATCCGGAGACCGGCGAGCTGCTGTACGTTGACGATGTGGACCAGGGCTACAATCTCACCTTCCAGAAGACCGGCCAGAACCTCAATACGCAGTACACCGGCTTCGTACTGTCGCGCCGGCCTTCGGCGATGTCATCTGATCCGAAGCGGCAGGAGCAGTGGGAGGACTTCATACACGACCACCCGATTCCGGATACCCTGCAATGGCGCAGCTATGACGACGTCAAACGCCTGTTCGAGGGTGTCGCCTCCGATGAGGCCGAGCCGGCCAGGAACCGCGGCAATGGCCACCGCGAGCCGGATCGCCGGGAGGAGCGGGGGCAGGAGCGGGAGCGGACCGAGCGCCGGGAGACGCGCCGGGAGGAGCGCGAGCCCGATCGGACGGAGCGCCAGACTGTTGACGCCCGGCAGGCACGCCGGGAGCCCGAGCGGGAGGATACGGCCACAACCACCACCAGGCGCGCGCCAGCGTCGCGCAGTGACGCCCCCTTGCTGGAGGGACGCGCCGAACCCGAGGGCGCTCAGGGCACGCTTGACCGCCCGCGCACCAGTGCCGCGGCGCTGCGCGAGAAGTACGCCCAGCGGGGCCGGCAGGCCGATACGCGCCGTGAGCGGGATCTGGACGACGAGATCCCGTACTGAGGGGATGTAACCATGCCGATATTCGCTTGGGGCAAAGAAAACGTGGTCGAGGTTGGCCCGTCCAGTGACGGCACCGCCACGTTTCTCGCGGTGCGCGGCACCGGCGTTTGGATACCGCCGGAATGGGCGCGCCGAGTCGCTGAGAGCCTGACCGAGTACGCCGACCGGCAGGAACGCGGCGAGCCGCACCATGTCGTGGGCGGAGGGTAACGCCACATGGTTGCGCGCCGCCGCCCAGTGGAGACTATGGCCAGCCTGCCTTCCGGCTCTACACTGCTTGACCTCGCCCTGGGCGGTGTCCGCCGCCCAGGCTGGGCGCGGGGACGGGTCAGCAATCTGGTGGGCGACGAAAGTACCGGCAAGTCGCTGATCGCTATCGAGACCCTGGCCAATGTCGCGCGCATCTCCGGGGCCGACCACGTGCGCTACGCCGAGTCGGAACACGCCTACGACGTATTGCTGGCGCACACTTTGGGAATGCCCAGAGATGTGGAGCCGGAGGAGATCAACACCGTCGAAGAGTTCTTCGATGACCTGAATGAGTTCTTGGACAAGCAGAAGCCCGAGATACCGTCGATCTACGTGATGGACTCGCTGGACGCGCTGGCCGATGAAGACGAGCTAGACGAGGATATCCGCAAAGGTTCGTTCGGCACCGCCAAGGCCAAGCTGATGTCGAAGACCTTTCGCACACTGAATGACAAGGTGGGCAATTCCGGCTGCCATCTGATGATCGTCTCGCAGACCCGGGACAAGATAGGCATCACCTTCGGCGAGAAGAAGACCCGGGCCGGCGGCAAGGCGCTCAACTTCTACAGCAGCCAGACGGTGTGGCTGTCCGAGGTTCAGAAGCTGGTCCACGAGGCCCACGGCATCAAACGGGTGACCGGCGTGCGCATCCTGGCGCGCAACAAGAAGAACAAGATCTCGGTGCCGTTCCGGCAGGTCGAGTTCAATATCCGGTTCATGTACGGCATAGATGACGAGACCAGCATGATTGTCTGGCTGAAGGAGAACAAGGCGCCATGGGACAGCGGTTCCAGCCTGGATCAGGTGAAGCGCCAGCTAGACAAAGCGCGGGAAGATGGCGACCGGCCAGCGGTGGAGCAGATTCGTGATCTGCTGAAACGGGCCACCGTTGAACACTGGGAGCGCGTCGAGCGCTACTTCGCGCCGCCCATGCAGAAGTACGGCTGATGCCAATCAACAGCCGGGCCAAGGGCAAGCGCGGCGAACTGGAACTGTCGGCGTTCTTAGATTCGCTAGGTCACCCTGCACGACGCGGCCAGCAGTTCAAGGGATCGGGTGATTCCCCCGACGTGGTGTGCCCGTCACTACCCGGCATTCACCTGGAGGCCAAGCGCGTACAGGCCGGCAATCCGTACAATTGGCTGTTGCAGGCCATAGGCGACGCCGGGGCAAAGATCCCGGTGGTCGCGCACAAGCGCAACCGCAAGGAATGGCTGGCCATCCTGCGTTTAGAGGACCTGATCCGTATAATAGACCGCAAGTAAGGACGTGTGCTATGGCGGTCGAGATCAGGTGGGATGCGTTCAAGCCTCTTAGTGGCAAATGGACGTATGGCGGCGTCGTCACCATCTCCGGCGACAATCCTATCTGGGAACAGAAAGCGCTGTTGGAGGAGATTGCCGGACTTCAGAAGGAGGTCTACCCGCCCGTCCTGACAGGCGGGCGGTTCGCCATTGTCATCCGTGAGACCGACGCGCAGGCGGCAAACCCGGAGTACCGCGGCTTCTTCACCGTGCTGTATCCCGCGACGAGGCTTTAGCAATGGAATGCATCATTCTCTACCGCAACCCGAGTAGCGGCAAGGTCGGCGCGCTGGTTAAGGGCAGCGACGACAATATCGCGGTGTTCCCCGACCGAGGCGCCGCCATTGCCTGCGCGGAGAACAATACCATCTGCCGCTCATGGCCGTACCAGATTGTAGAACTGGACGAGCTATAGGATCGCATCATGACCTATCTGCTGACCGCCGACATCCATCTGGACGATAAGCCGGAGAATGAATACCGCTGGGAAGTGTTCACCGAACTAGACAAGGTGGACGCCGACGAGATCATGATTCTAGGCGACCTGACCGACCGCGCCGATTACCATTCCTCGCGGCTGGTCAATCGGCTGGTCCCCCAGCTGAAACGAAGGCGACGCCGGGTGACGATCCTGCGCGGCAACCACGACACGCCACTGAATGGCCCGGCCTACTGGTCGTTCCTGTCTGAGATATCAGGCATCGAGTATATCGACGGGCCCATGGGCCGTAATCACAGATTGCTGCTGCTGCCCAGCACGCCGGACCCGGCGATGGACTGGCAGGCGGTTGCATGGGACAGGCATATCTGCACCTTCATGCACCAGACCGTATTCGGCGCCACGCTGCGGACCGGCATCTATGCCGACAAGGGCATGTCGCTGGATATCTTCCCGGAGGGCATGAGGGTCTACTCGGGCGACCTGCACTATCCACACAAGATCGGCTGCGTGACCTATGTGGGCGCGCCGCACCCCAAGAACTTTGGCGATGACCATGACTGTCGCTTCCTGGTGCTAGACGACGACTTTCGCATCCAGAAGTCGGTGCCACTCAGCCCGATGCGCAAGCACATCATAGACGTGGACTCGGTGGCAGCGCTGCGCGACTTCGCGGTCAACCCGCATGATCAGGTCATTGTGCGATTCCGCATGGACCCGGCACACGCCGAGCATTGGCCTCGAGACCGCGACACCATTGCCCAGTGGGCGCAGCAGAACGACGTCAATCTGGTGTCGTCTGAGCCGTCCGCGGTGTTCGTGCGCGGAACCGCCGCGCAGCCGATCGCCGCCACCGACCCCAAGCAGGTACTGGAAGCGTTCGGCATCTCTGAAGGGCTGGACGAGCACACCATGAAAGTGGGCATGGAACTGCTGGCAGAGAAGGTAGCACTAGGATGAACGAGACCGATAAGACGTTCAGCCATTCGAGCTTCGGCTATGAAGTCCGCATAGAGCAGTATGGCCGCGAGGTCCATCTGATCTTTGCCGCCAACACCAGGGCGCAGTCGGATGACTTATGCGCAGAGCTGCTGCGGCAGCTTAAAGGCGGCGAGGTCAAGCTCACGCTCAAAGGCGAACCCAGCAGTATTGAGGAGTACTAGGACATGCGAGCCACGAGATCAGAGCGCGAGTTCCAGCTGAAGTACCATGACAAGGTGAAGGATATGCCGGCCACGATTGAGCGCCTGCGCACCTTGCTAGACGAGAACGCGTCGACCTCGGCGGCGCACCTGTATGACGTGCTGTCGGGGATCATCGAGATACTAGAGGAGATGCAACACCAATGGTCGAGTGGGAAGACGCGATAGATCTTTTAGAGGTCATCACCGAGCGCGAGGAACGCAAGTACTCGGACATCCCCGGCTTCGACGGCGATATAGAAGCCTCGACCGAGAAGGCCTTATGCCTGGTATGCAACGGCAAGGAAGTGTGGTTCCCGCATTCCCAGCTGCGCAAGGCTGAAGACGGCCAGTCGATCTACGCCTCGAACTGGATTCTGGAACAGAAAGGCCTGTGACTGTGCAACTGATCGCGCTGACGCTGGAGCACTTCAAGTCGTACATCAAGCCCACCCGGATCGTGTTCGACAACGCGCCCGGGCTGCGTTCCATAACCGGCCGCAATGAGGTTGACGCGGAGCTGGGTTCTAATGGTGCCGGCAAGTCGTCAATCTTTGACGCGCTGGAGTGGTGCCTGCACGGCGTAACCCCGCGCAAGGGCCGCGCCTCGCGGATCGTATCGCAAGGCCACAAGCGGGTGCGCGTCAAAGCCGAACTGCGCGACGATGACCTTGATATTGTAGTGGAGCGCACCGCGCCGCCGGAGCGGCTGACCATCAACGGCGAGCCGGTATCGCAGGCCGATCTGGACGCCATCCTGGGCGGGCGGGATCGTTTCCTGAACTCAGTGGTGTTCGGTCAGACCGTGCCGATGTTTCTCGACCGCAGTGAGCCCGAGCGCCGCGCCGTGCTGGACGATGTCCTGCCGGATCTCGGCATGTGGCTGGAGCTGTCCGAGAAGGCCGCGGTGCAGGCCAAGCTGATGACGGCCAAGGTGGCGACCGCGGCGCAACAGGTCCGCTACGCCGAGGGCAAGCTGGCCGGCATTCGCGACGAGGCCGAGCTGGTCGCGGCGCACGATTCGTGGCTGGTGGAGCAGGACACCCAGCTGACCGCCACGCTGGACGCCCTGGAACGCGCTGAGGCGGAGTTGGACGGGTGGGCGCCACCACCGTCCGCGGTCGCGCCCGATACCGCCCAGGACGCCCAGGAAGGCCCTGGGGCCGATATCGCGGCGGAAGTCCGGCGTGAGCTGGACACCATCATCACCCTACGCACCAACATTAGCGCCGCCGCCACCCGCCAGCAGGACCTGGCAACCCGGGCGGCGTTCTACCGCGCGAACAAGGTCTGCCCGACCTGCGGCCAGCCGATCAGCCAGTCGATGGCAGACCATGAGCGCTGCAACGCCGACGCCGATCTGGCGCAGACCAAGTTGCAGATCATGGAGGACAAGGAAGCGCTGGCACTGGCGACCGCGCGCCACCAGAAGCTGGAACAGGCACAGCGGGACAGGGACACGGCTGACGCCGAGGCGCGCGCCGTCGTCACCGCCGAGCGGGCCATGCGCCAGCGGCTGCTGGACCGATTGGGCGAGCTGATGAGGCGCGCCGAGCAGCTGGGCGAAGCCGAGAGCCCGTACCTGCCGATGATAGAGGAGGTCCGCGCCGCGCGCCGCGAGGCCGAGGCGCAGCTGGAAACCGCTACGACGGAACACCAGCGACTGCAGGGCGAGCTGATCCCGCTGGAATTTTGGAAGCAGGGATTCAAGCGGGTGCAGTTGTTTCTGATCAATCGCATCCTCGGCGTCTTGGAGCTGGAGGCCAATACCGCGGCGTCCAGCCTGGGACTGCACGGCTGGACAATCAAGTTCGCCACTGAGAGCGAGACCAAGTCGGGCACCGTCCGCTCCGGCATCACCATCACGGTAGAACGCCCGGGCCAGAGCGGCGAGTGCGAGTTCTCGCCCGGCGAACTGCAGCGCGCGCGGCTGTCCATCTCATTCGGCCTTGGCCACACCATTGACGCGATCTCCGGAATGAGCTGGGACTTTCTGGTGCTGGACGAACCGTCATCCAGTCTGAGCGTGGAGGGTGTCGAGGATCTGCTGGAAAGCCTGCAGTTGTATGCACAGGCCAACCACAAGTGCATATATCTTGTGGAGCATCACGTCCTGGCACACCAATTCGATCAGGTGTGGCTGGTCACGAAAAATGCCGAGGGGTCTAAAGTCACCATTGGGGTATAGTCCTCCCGAGTAAATGGAGGCGTCCGATGCCGGACCCTGGTCTGTGTGACATATGCGGCGTCAACCCGATGATCGGCGTGGCCTCTACTTCGATACCGCTCAGTGTCGCGTTCTGCGCTGAATGCGCACGCCGCGGCGCTGACCCGGAGATCGTGTTCGAGTGCTGGGCAGAAGATATCCCTCCGGATCGTCACGTCTGCCCGGATGACGTCGTGACCTACAAGGACGGCGCTTATGTGACCTATCGCGAGTGGTACGCCCGCCGTCATGCCTGACCATGAACGGCTGACCGGGTCTCTCGAGGAGAACGTGCTGACCGCGCTGTGCTGGTCGGACGCGCTGGCCTCTACTATCCTACTGAAAGTAGATCCGGCGTTATTCTCCACCAAGACCTATCGCATCATTGCCACCGCCGCGGTGGATTATATCCAGCAGTACAATGCGCCGCCCAAGGCGCACATAGAAGATCTGCTGGAAGACCGGCTGCGGCGCGACAACGACGAGGGCGCCGAACTCCGGCGGTCCTGCGCCGACATGGCGCGGTTCCACCCGCACCTGAATGCCGCCTACGTGCTGACCGAGCTGGACCGCTTCATCGTGCTGGCGCGCATGTCACGCGATCTGCGCGACGCGCAGCTGGCACTGGACCAGGGCGATCTGACTGCGGCGCAGCAGGCGCTGTACGGCAATCCACCAGTCCCGGTGGACACGCCCGGCATCTGGTTCGCCGACACCGACGCCATGCTCAGCTTCATGAATCATGAAGAGGGCGAAGACTTCACCTTCGGTATCAAGACGCTGGATCGCTTAGGTGTGCGGCCCGAGCGCAAGACAGTCAGCTTGCTAACCGCCCCCAAGGGAAAGGGGAAGTCATGGTTCCTGATCAATACCGGTGTCGCCAACCGCTTCCTGGGCAAGGACGTGCTGCATATCACGCTGGAGCTGTCGGCGAAGCTGACCGCGCAGCGCTACGTGCAGGCAATCACCGCGATGGCGGTGGAGCCTGGCGAGCCTATCCGCGTGCCGCGATTTGTCACCGACGAACGAACCGGCCGCTTCCTGCGGCTGGAGATGGACAATGAGATACCACGCCGCGTGATTGGCCCCGACACCAGACAGACAGTGATCCGCAAGCTGCGCGCCGGTGCGCGGCGAGGCCGGCTCTATATCAAGGAGTTCGCCACCGGGACACTCAGCACCGCGCAATTGAAAGCGTTCTTGGATAGCCTGAGGACGCGCGACAACTTCATACCTGACCTGGTGCTTATCGATCAGGCGAAGAACATGCAGATGGACCTGCAACAGATCAGGCTGGAGACCGGCCGCGTGTTTGTCGAACTCAGGGGCATGGCGCAGGAGCGCGATATGGCCCTGGTGACGGTCAACCAGGGCAACCGCTATTCGTCCGGTGCCAAGATCGTCTATTCCAACATGACCGCCGAGGACTGGTCAATCATCGGCACCGCTGACACGTCCATGACGTTCTCCCAGACCGACAAGGAACGGGAGATCAACCTGGCCCGGTTCTTCGTTGAACATGCGCGCACCGTGCGCGACCATGTCATGGTGCTGATCTCGCAGTCATACGACACCGGACAGTTCTGCATGAATGACACGCTGTTCTCGGCGCACGTCGAAGCCGCGGTAGCCGCGGCGAACGGTATCGAGCACGACAACGCGGAGGCAGCCGAATGAGCCCGCAGGATCTCATGCTGAACCACATGTACGCGCTGTTCTATGACGGACTGGAACGCCGCGACCCGGAGGGCGTCGAGGCCAGGATTGACGATCTTGGCCGGATGATCCCCCGGATGCCCGGCGTGCTGGACGACCCTGTCGCCGGAACCGCGGCGGTCCAGGACATGCAGCAGGTACTGACCCGGCGCGCCGAGCAGTTGCGCCGAAAGGCTTGATTGTAGAGAAGTGCCGGCTTATTTTAGTGGTATGACCAAGCACCGCAACCCCAGCGAACTGACCCGGCTGCCTCGCGAGGGCGAGACGGTCATGCTGCGCCATGAGTTCTACACCGTGACCCGGGTGGCGGATACGCCGTCGGGTGTAGAACTGGTACTGCGCCGGGAGGACGTCAGGCCTGCCGCTCTGCGGCCGGTCAACCCGGAGCGCGACATCCCGAAGGCGCTGCCGAGGCTGCGGCGTCTCCACACGGTCAATGAAATCGCCGCATCGCTGGGCGTCTCGGCGAGCGGCCTCGCGCTGGCGCTGCGCGCCCATGCCAAGGCGAAGTTCGCCGAGGGGATCGCGGCCGGCCGGTCGGCGAGTGAGATGCGCGACGAACTCTCGGCTATGGGCTTGGGTAGGCGTCACCGTGCGCCCCATGTGGACGTGGCACGGGCGGTGCGCTTGCTCAGGCACGCCAGGACGGCGGACGTAGCGAATACCCTGGGGGTGACACCGCAGCAGCTGACGCGCGCCCTGATGGCGTCTGGGACCTCGGTGGCGGCGATCCGCCAGGAGTCGCCTTTGGCCCGGCCGCAGGTGGAAGTGACCACGGGCCAATGGCGTCAGGCGGTATCGGCCGACTAGTTGCGCAGCACCAGCTTAGGCGCCTCGCGCATCAACGACGCGTTCACCGTCTTGCCTTCCTGCACCAGATCTAAGATGCGTTGCTCGATCGGTGCGCAGATCAGGTCAGTGATGAATAGCGGCCGTGTGCCGCGGTCGGCCAGCGGTCGCGCCTCGGCCTGGGTGCGGGTGCGACTGGACAACGGGCATTCATAGAACACCAGGTAGTCGGCGACTGAGAGGTTGATAGACATCCCGCCGGTCGCGGCATTGGCCACCAGCACCTGGGCCTTGCCGGTCTGGAACGCGGCGACGCCGCCGGCATTGTCGTCGCCCCCGCCCCAGATCCAGCGATGGCTGATCTGGCGCTTCGCCAGAACCTTGCACAAGAGCTCGCCGGAATGCACAAAGTCGTGGAAGATGACGAGTCTTGCGTCGCCCAGGTTGGCGAGCATTCCGTCAATCCATTCCAGCTTACTGGAGGCCGGGAAGTTCACAACCTTGGCCTCGCCGCGCGCGTTGGTGTAGGGCAGGAAGCCAGAGGCGATCTGGCGCAGCCGCTGGAAGTGGTGCTCATGGTGGTCGGTCGACTTAGACTTTATTACCTCGCCTAGATCGCTGGTATAGGCATCGGCCTGCGGCGCCGTCATGGCCAGTTCCACCCGCGACGGCTTGATATCGGCGGGCCGCACTTCGCTTCGTATGTAGGCGAATGACATGTGCGCCAGCTTCTGCTGCAGTATCGGCAGCCGGCGCTTGCGGAACTTCCACACCGCGCCGCCGGGGTGGAACCGGCTTTTCTGGCGGTAGCCGAAGGCCTGCTCGAAGAAGCCATAACTGCGGCCGAGCGTATCGCCGCGGTCCATCAGATAGCTCTGTGTCCACATGCCGAACGGGTCACGGCCGAGCGGCGTGCCGGTCAGGCCAAGGCGGAACCGCGTCTGCGCGGTCAGCTCGCGCGCTATCTGGAACCACAGCCCGTACGGGTCCTGCGCGCGGTGGATCTCATCAACGATAACCAGTGAGAACTCCGGCGCCACGTCGCGGAGCAGGTCCAGGTCCGGATACAGCTTGGTCTGCCCGGTGCGCTTGCCGCGGCTGATGACACCCTTGCGGGAGAAGATGTTCTGCAGCCCGGCCCAAGGGACGGCGATCAGGTCAGCGTCCGATTCGCAGGCATCGGCCAGTTCCGCGGCGCTGTTCTGCACACAGGCCAGTTTCAGCGTGGAGTGCTTGCGGGCTTCGCCGGCCCACACATAGAGCCCGACCGGCGCGTGCGCGACGATCAGCCCACGGCCTTTCCAGATGCCAGCGCGTCTGAGATGCTCAGCCCAGCGCAGCGCCACGATCGACTTGCCTAGCTGCATGTCCAGCATGAGCATCGCGCCCTGGCGCGTATTGAGCGCGAACGCCAGCGCTTCAAACTGGTAGGGCCGCAGCTTGGTGCTGTTGTCTTCCCGGTAGCGCATGCCGGTGCAGTTGTAGATCAGACTGTCCAGCACGTCCGGCGCCACGCCCTTGCATGACGTGAACATGCGCGGCGGCGTCTCGAGGAACGCGTCGATCAGCTTGACGGAAACGACCATTAGTTATCACCATCCCGCCTGGAAGTCCTCCAGGTTATTCAGCGCATCTATAAGCCAATCGACGTAACTTGTAGATCCTTGATACTCGTAGGCATCGCCGCCTGGTGTGCGTACCATCCGAGACGCCACCGCCCGTGCCGCGCATCTTAGATCCTCCGCCAATTCCCCAATACGGCCAAGATCTGGTTTGCTCATGGATTCCTCCAAAACGCACCATAGCCTAACTCGGTGTAGTCCTCTGGCCGTATGTGGCCGGATATGACCGATAGATATGCCACGCGCTCACCCGCCGTATTGGCATCGGCCTCATTCCACGCCGTACGGCCGCCCTTGCGCATCGCTGCGTTGCCTGCGTCCATGCCTGCGGCGCGTATCAACTCTGGTGTAAGCTTCATGGGTAGTCCTCCAGCGGCTGGCCGCGCTTCACGTACAGCGGGTGGCGCGGATATCCGCCCTTGGTTTTGCCGAGGCACTTGAGCTTGGCCCCAGCCTCGCGCGCCAGCACCAATGCGAGGCCGACGGCTTGCGTGACGTCGTGCGTACCCCAGGCGCAGATGATAGGCGCGCCGGATTCGGCGGCGACCATCGCAGCGTCATAGACGACTTGCCGGTTGAATGGGCCTACCGGGTCCTCAACCTCCCACAAGCGCTTGGGATCGGTGGTCCGGTAGGCGTACAGGTTGACCACGTCTATGCCGCCGCATCCCTCGCGCCACGCGAACGCCACACAACGCCGGATTGTCGAATCGTCCTGGCTGGCGTCTGCGGTCGACGGGTTCAGCATGACGAACGGCATATACGGCCTGCTGCTATCCCACTGGCGTACCAGCGTATAGCGGTACATGCCGCACGGGGAGATCATGGCGCCCCGGTAGATACCGTCGCCCAGCAGATCGGACAGCTTAGGCTCAGTCACATGGCCTCCTACGCGTTTCAGCTCCCGCAACACTGGTCCCGTGCCAACCAAAAGTCAAGTTACCAGTTTTTAATGCGTGACCACTTTACTTTTTGTCGAAGCCGTCCTATCGTGTGTGTTCCGAATGAAAGGAGTGCACCCAATGCTGATCGTTATCCAGGTCGCCGAAGACCTGATCGTTGACAAGGGCGGCGTCTGCGTCCTGCAGGACAATATACTGACTGTCATGGGCCCGACCGAGCAGAGAATCCCGGTGACCGTCATCACCGCCGGCACGACCGCCGCGGTGGCGCCTACCTCGAAAGTGGTAGTTGCAAAAGTCAAGACGCCTTCTAAGTCTACTATGGACCGGCTGACCGGCAACGCACTGCGAGCCGCCCGCTACCTCGCCGACCATCCCGGCTCGACCTCGCGCGATGCCCAGATCGCTACCGGCATGAAGGAAAACTCGGCCAGCGCGATATGTTCTACAATGGCACAGTCTGGCATTCTGAGTATGGACCGCGCCAATGGCCGGGCCGCATACACCCTGACCGCCAAGGGCAAGCACTTGCTGGCCGCGGCGGATCGGGTGGCGCGGGAAGTGGCGGCGCACCCGATCCGCCCGATCCCCAGTGGCGACGCGGCGGAGTGACCGGACGTGGTCAGCCTCCCCGATCTGCTGGCCCGCCGGTGGCCCAACTTCCGGCTGGCCGAGGACTGGCTGGCGCGGGCGAAAATCGACCCCGCCAGACTGGGCCTGATCCTGGTCATGGCGCCGGACGAGGGCGTTGCGCTGGAGCGCAATACCGCGGTCGACTGGGTGACGGTGCCCGCTACCCCGCAACGCGCCTCAGGGCGCGCTACGGGACGCGCCAGGACGTCCTTGCGGGTCCCCCTGGTGGACCTATCGCCTTTGTTCGCCGACCCGCCCCAGGGCGCCCAGGGCCGCGCCCCAGGGGATATCCCGCCACACGTCCCTGGGCGCCTGCCCCGCCGCATCCCGAAAGGCCAATCCCATGCCAGTGAAGCGCCCCCGCCACCCGCTGAATGCCCCGCTGACGAAGGGTGAAATATCCTGGCTGGCGCGCAAGCAGCGCCACGAGACGCAGCGCGAATACCGGACGCGGCACCACCTGACCGCGGCCGAACTGCGCGAGGCCGAGACTGACCCGGCGCCGTCCGGCGGTCCGCCGCCATCGTCGCTGGACTGGCCTTCGCGGCTGCGGCTGGCGCGGCGCCGGTCCGGCCTGCGGCTCCGGGACGTCGCCCGCTGCCTGGGCGTGACCACCATGACGGTGCTGACCTGGGAGCGCGAGGGCGACCAGCGGATGATCCGGTTCTGGTCAGATTAACGACTTTTAATGAATCGTCGCTTTACTTTTGCTCTGGGACGGCCCACATTCGGAGGCGAACAAGGGGACTAAACCCGGAGGGCCTGCCATGAAAACCCGCGATCTGCCGTACATGGACCCCGCCATCATCGACTGGGTTCGGCGCCGCCGCGAGGAGGAGCAGAAAGACCACCGGATGCCCCTGTATGATCACGACGAGCCCCCGCCGGGCTGGGCACCTGAGACACCTGAGGCGTCGGTCTACGGCGAGAACACTTTCAGCATGATCTAATAGGAGACTGCACATGGCAAGCGTTCGCTACTGCACAGTGCATGGTGTTATCGAGGTAAGCCCCGAATCGCGCGGAGGCCAGATACACGCCGAGGTCATGGAAACCCGAGGCGGTTTATGGGAGGCGTACGACCAGGGCCGGATGGCCTATGCGATGGGCGAGCCTTTCACGACCAGCCCTCATCTGTCCTGGCACGTCAATAACAGCGACTGGGAACGGGGCTGGCGCGCTGAAGAAAAGCGCGCTCTAGAGACACAGTTGACCGAGCTGCTGGACTCTCATCGCGCCTTGCGCACGGGGTCGCTGGCCGCGGCGCGTGAGGCAGTGTCCCCTTGGCGCAATCCACCGCGCAGGAAAATGGGAGTGTGACATGCCCACGCTGTACAAGGTGCTGCTGTCCCGTCCCGTGCGCGGCCATGCGAACGGCCCGGTCAAGGCGGTGCCCGCGGTGTTCGCGGGCCACTGGCGCACCGAGGAGAACGACCTTGTGTGCGCCGATCTGGCCGCAGTGCGGGAGTGCCTGCCAACCTGCTACCGCAAGTCTTTCGACC
>Ga0335072_10006058_pt1 | contig 17748 bp, 17 predicted proteins | sample Lox_Sample_21_FD_206725 | JGI IMG/M metagenome (GOLD analysis project Ga0335072, IMG submission 206725) | Soil microbial communities from Loxahatchee National Wildlife Refuge, Florida, United States - Lox_Sample_2.1 | ecosystem: Environmental > Terrestrial > Soil > Wetlands | place: USA...
GACCCACCGTATCGGCTTTCTGAATACTTTCGTACACTGCCGGGTCTTGCGGAATCTGAGCGTAGTCGAGCGTCACGCCATAGTGCTTCGGCACAAGCTCCAGGCAGTCCGCAAGGACGGCCATCATCCCAAGGCCGAGGAGATCGACCTTGATAATCTTCATGTCCGAGGCATCATCCTTGTCCCACTGGATGACCGTTCGGCCTTCCATCGAGGCACGTTCGATTGGTACTACAGCATCGAGCTGGCCCTGACAGATCACCATGCCGCCGCTGTGCTGCGAGAGATTGCGCGGCAGTTTCTGTATTCGCTTGCATATCTCCAGATACTTCACAACGCGGGGATTCTTGAGATCGAAGCCCGCAGTTTTGAAACTGCTCTCCAGCGTGTCCTTCGGCCCTTTCCATTCCCACGGAGTTTCAAGCGCGGAGATGCGTGCGGTCTCCGCTTCGGTGAAACCAAGCACCTTGCCGGTTTCTCTCGATGCCGACCGGTGGCGATAGGTGGTGACATTCGCCATCATCGCGCAGCCCAACTCTCCGTACCTGCGATACACATACTGGATGGCACGTTCACGGTCAGCCTCACTCGGAAGATCGATGTCGATGTCGGGCCACTCCCCGCGTTCAAGCGAGAGGAACCGCTCGAAGAGCAGGTCGAGTCCCACCGAATCCACGATGGTGATTTCGAGCGCATAGCAGACCACGCTATTCGCGGCAGAGCCGCGGCCCTGGACGAGGATGCCGTTGTCCTTGCAGTAGCGAACGACGTCCCAGACGATGAGGAAGTATCCCGCAAGGCCCAACTGCTCGATCACACGCAGCTCGTACTCCGCCTGCTTCGTCGCTTTCGAGTAAAGAGTAGGGTCATTCTTCGGCAGGTATCGGCGGCGTATGCCTTCCTCCACGCGCTTGCGAAGAAAGGAGTCCATCGTCTCCCCATCCGGCACAGGGTAAGCCGGAAATTCGTATCCAAGATTCGTCATCTCGAATCGCAACCGCGACGACAGTTCGCGTGTGTTCGAGATCGCCTCCCGGCAGTCATAGAAAAGCTGGCGCATCTGGCCCGCCGAGCGCAGATACCGCTCGGTGTTGGTCGTCAGCAGCCGCCCGGCTTTGTCGAGCGTCGTCTTGTGCCGTATGCAGGTGAAGACATCGAGGATTTCGCGCTCATATTCGGTCGCGTAGTTGACTCCGCCCGTAGCCAGCAAAGGAAGATTCAAGGAACGCGCAATGCGAATGGCGGCGCGGTTGCGATGTTCTTCCTCACGGTCGAAGTGACGCTGAAGCTCGACATACACATTCCGCTCGCCGAAGAGATGCACCAGGCGCTCAACCGTCTTCTTCGCAGCCTCGTATCCACCTTGCACAAGGGCGGCGGCCAATGGACCCTCACTGCCACCTGTCAGGCATATCAATCCATCGCTGAACTCTTCAAAGTCCTCCGTCAACGCCGCGCCTTCTGCCTTCGTGCTCTCGCGCAACTTGTAGCGGGTGATGAGACGGCAGAGATTCTGATAGCCGATTTGAGACTCTGCGAGCAGCGGGAGACGCACAGGTTGACTCGGATGCTGATGCGGCAGATACCCGGCAGGCCGCAGCCGCTCGCCCAGATCGCTCACGGCAACCCCTGCGCCGATATGAGCCCGCACGCCGCGACGCTGGCCTTCCATGTGAAAGCGCGGCGCACCATACACGCCGTTCCGGTCGAGCAACGCCATTGCCGGCATCTCCAATTCGGCTGCCCGCTCAATCAACGCTTCGGGTAGCGATGCGCCTTCAAGAAAGGAGAACGCGGAACGGCTATGCAGTTCGATGTACTCAGTCATACGTCCCTTGCACATACCAGCAACGCGATCGTGGATCAAAGGCGATGCGGCAGACACGCTCCGCGCTTTCTGCCTTCAGCCGCACATCCCACTCCTCGCGGCACCAGTTGGCCTCCGACCACCATTGACCGCTCACACGCCACGGCCCCGCAATCTCGTGGACGACGTATCGCTGTCCCTCCCAAAAGACGCGCACAGGAGCATCTTCCACAAGCGCCACGCTGACCGCCTGCGGCGGACGACAAACCCGCAGTGCCGTTGCCACCGAGAACGATGGCTGCTCACTTTGCTTCGGCGCCGGAGGTGCGAATGGAACCATGCGAAATGCGTTGGGACGGTGATCGTCTTTGAGTTCTACGGAGCCGACCCGCTCCTCGCCCAGCAGCTTTCGCAAACGTGCCAGCAGGATCTCCAAACGCCCTGGCTCCGGGGCTTGCGGAAGGAACAAACCGTGTTGCGCTCGGTACGGCGCGGCGGACTGCGCGTACAGTTCCAGTTTCAGAATCGTGGCACTTGGCGGATGCGTTTCGAGATCAAGCTGCAACAGCTTGAGCAGCGTTGGCTTGTCCTCCAACGGCAGCGCAGGCCGGACAATCCTCTCGTGCTCTTTGCCGCGATCGAGATGGAGAACGACACGCAACAGCGCAATCGCAAGAGCCTTCGACTTCACTCTCTCCAGCAGTGTGTCCGTCATGCGTGCGAGCAGGAACAGCAAGGGCTCCAGCATCTCTACTGGAAAGTCCAACTCCATACGCTCGGCCAGACTCTCCTCAAAGCTCGGCTCCAACGGGAACATCAGGTGTGGAGCCGCGCCGCGAGCCAACAGATGCAGCCGCTTTCCCACCTGCCCGACGCGTGAGATCAGATCGGTTTCGGCAAGGGCAGCGAGTTGCCCGCAGGTGCGGATACCCCATGCGTGAAACGTCTCCGCTTGCTCCGCAGTGGGGTTCAACACATGCAACGGAAGATCCCGTAGAGCATTCGCTTCGTGGCCTGGCGGAACGACAGAGATTCTGTCTCTGCCCCGCGCGAGACACACGGCGGCGTCGAAGTTCTGCACCACAGCGACATTCGCCAGAAAGCCCGCCGCCATGATGCGTTGCCGCAGTTTGTTGGCAAGCTGTGCTTCATCGCCGAACAATCCGCTCATTCCGCGTATATCGAGCGCGTAGGTTCCAGGCGCATTTTCGACAGACTCAATGCGAGGCGAAAACATGCACGCGACCGTATGAAGGACTGCCAGCGCCGACGCTTCATCCTCCGGTATACGGCGCACAACCGCAACTCCGGGGATGGTTTCAGCTTGCAGCTTCGTCATCCCGGCTTCGGCGCCAGCCGTGCGTGCTGCCTGATTGGCCGTTATCACCACCTCAGCCGGTGGCTCTCCATCGACCAGCGCGAACGCGCGCTTCCGCAGCTCGGGGCGCTGCTTTGCCGCGACCTGGGCCGCGAAATTCGGCGGATGAAAGACGGCATACATCACCGTACCCTCGACCAGAGTGTTTCCGCGGGCCATTCCGCTCGCATGGGCGGCTTCTTCTGATGGATCATCGAGCCTTCATTGCGATTGCGTTCGCGCACCAGTGTGTAGCGTTGCCCCTCATACAAGGCAGTCTCACCGTTGCTGTTGAAAGGCCGGACATGCGCCGGTTCCGAGCGTAGCGAGAGCGCAGCGCAACTGTTGGCGCATGGGGTCTGTGTGAGGAGAAGCACCGCAGTGCGGGCCTGTTCTGCGGATAGGCGATAGCGATACCACGTTGACAAGGGAATCCGTGTCGCGTGTTGAGGCAGCACATCGCTCATATCGAGCACGATGGCTGCAAAGCCCCCGGCTTGTAGCAACAGGTCGGTCGCCTTCAATGCCTGTTCGAGACGCGACCACGGCTTGCTGGTGATCTTCTGTTGGCGCTCCGCCGATGCACGGAGCCATAGCAATCGCTTCAGCTCCACTCCCGCCGCTGCCGCCGACTCCGGCGAGAGCGCATCGCTGACATCGACCCAGGCGCAGGCCGCGCCGGATTGTGTGATCGCGGCGACGGCTGAAAGACCGAACGAGGTTTTGCCCGTCGATGCCGCTCCTGCGATCTCAGTAATGCAGCCGCGTGGGATGCCGCCGTTCAGAACCGCATCGACCTCCGCAATGCCGGTCGCAAACAGCTCCGGGGCCTGTTTGATCTTAAGCGTCAGGGCGGCAGGCACCCGGTTTGCGAGTGTTGTTTCGACCTGAAGGCGAATTGCGGCGGACGAGGGCATAGAAATATGTTCGCTTTATGTTCGCCTACAGGTGCCGGGGCGTGTCAAACGACACTTGACCTGTTACGTGTGCAGGACGCCTCTAAGTCATTGCAGAAAATAGGCTTAGTTTTATTGAAAATCTCGCTAGGAATACACTAGATTCGTGTGTGGCCGCTACCGTCGCAAATCCGATAAGCAACGCATCGCAGACACCTTCGAGGTGAGCGCCGGTCTGGATGAGATCGACCTCGCTCCCGAGGACGACATTGCACCCGGCTCTGTGCAGCCGGTCGTCTCTATCAATCAGGATGGAGAGCGGCAGATTGAACTGATGCGGTGGGGATTCAAGCTGCCCGACCGCCTTCTCTTCAATGCCCGCTCCGAAGGCATCGACACCGCTAGATTTTGGAAGGACTCCTTTGCGGAGCGGCGCTGCATCGTTCCCGCCGACGCCATCTTTGAATGGCAGAAGGTGGAAAGCGGCAAGAAGCCGAAGTATGAGATCAGCATTCCCGGCCAGCAGCCGTTCGGCATGGCCGGTCTATGGCAACTCTGGAAGAACCCAAAGACGAATCAGTGGGAGCGCACGTTCGCCGTAATCACTGGAGAACCGAATGAACTTGTTCGACCGATCCACGACCGCATGACAACCTTCCTTGAGTGGCGTGATTATGCGGCATATCTGGAACCAGCAGAAAGACCGCCGTTGCATCTTCTTCGCATTCTGCCGTCGGAGGAAATGCAAGCGATACTCGTTGCGAAATCAGGCATCACCAATAAACAAGTCAGCCTCTTCGATAGCCACTAATCGAAACTTGCCAATTCGCGCGCATACCGTTCTATGCAGCCGAATCGAACCGCGGATCGTGAGTATTCGTCGTTTCGCTTCGCAGCTCCATCCTGCGAGTCGATTGATTTCTCTGCTGGACTCGTATTCTCTGCACTCCAGATGGGGTCTCCGCTGGATCGGGCACGCGCTCGGGGTTTTACCGTCGTCCTGCGGCGCCGCGGGCCTCTGCTTTTCCGGTTCCTCGCCAAACAAACTTTTCGCAAAGAGCGCGAAAATTTTCTTCGGGTGCCCTCCCCAAAAGCGTCCCTTGGCCTTGGAAGCCTCACCCTCTCGCGTCGCTCCGCGCAGTGTGCCCCGACCCATCGGGAGACCACACAAACGGAGTGACCATCATGAATACTCAAACCATCCAGCAGCAGCTTCCCGTTAATACGATCCTGCATGGCAACTGCATCGAGAAGATGCGGAACCTGCCAGCGAACAGCGTGGACTTCATCCTCACCGATCCTCCCTATCTGGTGAACTACCGTGACCGCGCCGGCCGTTCCATCCAGAACGATGTCGATGACAACTGGCTCCGGCCCGCAATGCACGAAGCCTATCGCGTCCTGAAACAGGATCGCGTCGCCATCATGTTTTATGGCTGGACCAGGGTCGATGCGTTCTTCGCAGCATGGAGAAGCGCGGGCTTCCGTCCAGTCGGTCATATCGTCTTCCGCAAAACCTACGCCTCTAAGTCGCGGTTCCTGAGCTATCAGCACGAGCAAGCCTATCTACTCGCCAAGGGCAGGCCCCCGCTGCCCGCGCGACCCATCGCGGATGTCATTGACATGCCGTATAGCGGCAACAAGCTGCATCCCACGCAGAAATCCGTGCGGGCGCTCGCTCCTCTGGTTCGCAGCTTCACCCTGCCGGGAGAACTGGTTCTCGATCCGTTTGCAGGGAGTGGCAGCACTTGCGCTGCGGCCACACTCTGCGGCCGTCAGTATCTCGGCATCGAACTTGATGCGGCACATTGTGAACAGGCAACAAGCCGAATGAAGCGCATTCGGGAGCGATCTGCAAAATAGCGGACCGCCCTTCAACGCGCCGGGCCAGGCTGCGGCAGCTTTCCCATCGCTGCACTTCAACTCCTGGACGGCGATCTTGGAGCCACAGCTATGTTCCGGTACTCGTAGAACACTCCGTCCTCTTCCTCCAGCTTTGGTAGAGGCAAATGGTCTTCCGAGACCATCACGAGATAACGCGGCGATGCCACCTCAAATCCTGCCAGGATTCCTTGCCGGTATCGCTTGGCCTGCCGATACGCATCCTCCAGCTTCTTGGCAAGCTCCGGAGGATTACGAACGACCTTCCATTCCGTAAGTACGAGTCCGACCGAGGAACGCTGTACCTCCCCGGACGCTATATCGAGCGGATGGTTCAATACCAGGTCCGTTCGTTCCCCCTCGGCTGACGTCTTGAACGCCCAGATACCGTGGGAAAGCAGATGACAAGCTCCCAACGCTTCACACGCTGTCTCGCCTTCTGCGAACTTCTCCTTCCAGAGCGTACGCACCGCTCCGTCCACCACCAACGTCCGCTGCAAATGCGTGAAAGCTCGTGCGACCAGACTTCGCGCCAGCGCCGTCGTGTCTTTGCACAGATACTCAAACTCTGCGCGGAACGATGCAAGATACGTCACGACCGAAGTGACGCCCGAGAATCCAGTCACGGTCGAATGCGGAGCGCGCAGGTCATCGTCATAGCTCTTCAAAAAGAGGAACAGGCAGACTTGCTGATCGGCTTGGAGTTCGGCGTGAAACGCATTGTTAAACTCACGGATCTTATCGACCGTCGCGTGTGCGTTCTGGACGAGATGGCGCGAAGCGTTATGCATCTCCGAATCGGGAGTACGCAGGAAGAACGCACCCGCGTCGAGCAGAGACTGAATCCGAGCACTGATGGCACGCCATTCCTGAAGCCACATACTGCCTCTTTGCCTCTGAGCTGTTGAATTACTGCTATTCCAGCTTATCGTCCTCACGGAAGAATTGCTCTGATGGTTCGCAGGAGGAGGTCTCCTGCCCTCGCTGCGACCGCTGCGCGTTCTCCGCTCCCCACCTCAGCGGGGCCGTTCCTTCCCCGCAACGCCCCTCCCTGAAAGCAATGCGGAAGGGTTACTAAATTTCTTCTTCGTTCAAGTGCCCCCGCTTCAGGCGGCTTTTTCGCAGAGGCGGTCGGAACCCGTCAAGGGTGTTCGCTGACGCTCCATAAACGCGCAGAGGTGCGCGCGCCCTTGACTGAACCCTCCTCGCCCCTGCCGAGCCGCAAGAGCCATGAAGCGGGGGCACTCAAACAAAGAAATTTGGTTTGAGGCAGACGCCCTCCTTCAGATTCCGCCCCACACGGGCAGCAGAGGAGAGCACACATCATGCCTTACGCAGTCAACAACACAACCGCAACCATCGCGCCGCACAGGAAAAATGCGGCGCTCCGCACCACAAGCGAATCGTCCTACCAGCAGCGCACCACCCAGAAAGACAACCCCACACAGCAACTCATCAAGCAGGCCGTGGACTTCCTGCTCCAGCAGCTTGAGGCGGGCAAGAGCGAAACCCTGACCGCCTACCTTGCCGCAATGGCCCGGTTCCACTCCTATTCCTTCGGGAACATTCTCGCCATCGCGCGGCAGCGCCCGACCGCTTCCCGCGTCGCCGGGTTTTCGACGTGGAAGGAGTTGGGCCGGTTCGTCAAGCGAGGCGAGAAGGGCATCCAGATTCTCGCCCCAATCGTGGGCCACCGGAGCACAAAGAACGACCAGGAGCAGCAGACGGAAGACAAGCCGCGCCCAGTGCTGATTGGCTTCCGCGCCGTGTACGTCTTCGATGTGCAGACCGAAGGCGTGGACCTGCCTGAGTTCGAGCACAACGTCAGCGGCGACGTGGGCGACCATCGGGACCGGCTCATCGAGTTCATTGGACGTCAGAACATCGCGCTCGATTACACGGAAAAGATTGCGCCCGCGCTCGGCGTGAGCTACGGGGGAAAGATCGCCTTGATGCCGGGGCAGTCGAAGGCTGAGGAGTTCGTGACGTTGGTTCATGAAGTCGCGCACGAGCTTTTGCATAAAAGCGACCGCCGCACCAAGACCACGGCCACCGTGCGCGAGACGGAAGCCGAAGCCGTGGCTTTCATCGTGGGTCAGGGCATCGGCCTTGAGATGGGCCGCGCATCATCCGATTACATCCAGATGTACGCGGGCAATGCGGCGCTGCTGGCTGAAAGCCTTGAGGTCGTGCAGCGCGCTTCCGCCGTCATTCTCGGGGCCATCCACGCTGAATCGTCCGTTAGCCAAGAAGCGGCTTCGGAGGTTCAGGAACCCATCGCGGAGGTGGCCTGATGCAGACCATCCTTCGCATTCTTGAGCGGGCCGGAGGCTACCGGCCCTCGCTCTACTTCAAAATCGAGAACCCGCCCTACATGGCGCTTGTAATCGAGGCTGTGCCGGGACGCGGCCCGCTCGGTTCTCCGGCCCTTTCCGTCGCGCATTACGGCGAACAGAATGGCGACTTGATGCGCGACCCGGAGATGTGCTTCGAGTGGTCGAAGCCGCTGCTCTGCGGCCCTGAGCTTGTGCCGTATTACTGGCGCAACGACTACATGGGTGTAGAGCAGTATTCGCGGTATCTGGACGGCGCCAATTACGTCTTCGTGCCGCCGCTCTATGAGGAACACCGAAAGTTCGCGGCGCTGTGGGACAGGAACCTCCGTGACCAGCGTTTTCTCGACGCCTTTTCGGACAAGTCGATTCGCGGCTAGTCCGCTCCCCTCTGTGGAGCGGATACGGCCCATCGCATCCGCTCTGTGTCTTTCACCCGCAACCGCTCGAAAGGAGCACACATCATGGAACCGCAAGTCGTCAACGCGACCGAATACCGCAACGTCTCACTCTCCCTACTCAACGTGTCGAAAACCAACCCGCGCCGTACCTTCGAGGATGCCGCTTTGAAGGAACTGGCAGAGTCAATCAAGACCCAGGGTGTACTCTCGCCCTTGCTGGTGCGGCCTCTCACCGAGAACGGCTTCGAGATCGTCTTCGGAGAACGGCGTTACCGCGCCGCGCAACTCGCCGGGCAGGACACCGTGCCTGTCCGCATCCGGCAGATGAGCGATGCCGAAGCGCTGGAGGCTCAGCTTGTCGAAAACCTGATTCGCGCCGAAATTCACCCAATGGAAGAGGCGCAGGGCTTCCGCGCCCTGCTCGCACTGGAAGAACCGAAGTACAGCATCGAGCAGATAGCAGCGAAGGTGGGCAAGAATCCGATGTTTGTAGCCTCCAGATTGAAGCTGACCGACCTTGTTCCCAAGGCCGTCGAGGCGTTCTATGCCGATGAGATCGGCGTGGGTCACGCTTTGCTGTTGGCGAAGCTGCCAGCCGACCAACAGGAACAGGCGCTCTCGGCTTGCTTCAAGGAGGTATTCAACGGGAGCCAGAAGCCCGCTCGTATCCTGCTGCCCGTCCGCAACCTGCAATTCTGGATTGATGGGAACATTCTGCTTGTCCTCAAAGACGCGCCGTTCAACAAGCGCGATCCGCAGCTTGTTCCGGCAGCGGGCAGTTGTGCCGACTGCCCGAAGCGGACCGGACACAACAAGCTGCTTTTTGGGGATGACCTCGGCAAGCAGGGCGACCGCTGTACAGATCCCAGCTGCTATCAGGCCAAGGTACAGGCCCACGTCGCGGCGACTGTTGCCGCCAGACCCCAACTCGTGCAGATCAGCACGACCTACGGCGGGCAAAAGGAAGGCAGCGCCGTTCTGCCCCGCAACAAGTACACCGCGATTCGGGACGGCAAGCCGAAGTCAAAGGACGACGCGAAGCGGCCCGAGTTCAAGGTGTGCAAGTTCACCACCGAAGCCATCATCACCGAAGGCAGCGATGTCGGCACCATCCATAAGGTCTGTGCAAACCCCGCTTGCCCGATCCATCATCCGAAACAGTCAACCAGCCGCGACGAGAAGTGGAAGGCAGAGCAGGAGAAGCAGCGCCGGGAACAGGCCATCGCAAATGCAACCGGCCTCCGCGTCTTGTCCGCTGTGGGTGCTGCCGTGCCCGTTCGCCTGATGAAGCGAGACCTGCTTTTCATTCTGGAGAAGCTGACCAGCCTCATGGATAAGAACCGCCTTGCCATGCTGGCCCGGCAGCACGGCATCCGGCAGAAGAGGGATGATGGGGGCACTGCCAAAACCTTTGCGGCCTTCCTCCGCCGCTCCGACGAGGGAACGCTCTCGCGGCTTTTGGTGGAAACGGCCATCCTGTTGGCCGCGTCTCGCACGAATGTTACGACCGTGCTCCGCGATGCCGCCAGCACTTACAATGTGGACACCGAGGCGATCACGGCCAAGGTCAAGCAGGAGTTCGTCGCGAAGGAAAGAGCAAAGAAGGCTGTAAAAGGAGCAGAAAAACCTGTAAAGAAGACTGCCGCGTAATCTCGTCTGCCCGCTTGGAGCCTGCCATAGGCAGGCTCGATTTCTTTTGCCCGCTTTCCCACCCTCGACGTGCCGGCGTGACACGCCGGCTCAGCCTCGCCCTCCCGGCGGGCCAAACCCTATCAAAACTACTACTCCTGACATACTTGTTTCAAACCACTATTGTCTCTCCTATGAAAAAGAAGCCTCAGTACCGCGATCTCTTTCCCGGATCTGTTATTCCGCATCGGAATAGCGATGGGAAGAATTTTTATTGGACGGCGACGAGCGACACTGGAGATGATGTTTCTGAACTGCGGGGGATTCCGCGGTAGGCAATCAAATGATGACGCGGTCAGGACAGAATGCGGCGGTGTCGCAATGAATACGCGGTATTTGACAGAGAGTGACGTATCCGAGCGAACCCAGATCAGCCTTGGAACGTTACGCCGCTGGCGCCTGGAGAACAGGGGTCCAAAATTCTACAAGTTTGGCTCTCTGGTTCGGTATGGAGAAATGGATTTAGAAGAATGGCAGAATGGTCAGCCAAGCGGAGGAAGTGAGATGCAGCGTTATCAGCCTGAGACAACTCGTCTTCCTAAACAACTGCGGCGTTCCGGCTGAAAATTCAAAAATTGCGGCCTTGCTTTCGAATACCATGTATACTACCCATGGTACGAATATGCCTACTACTAAGCAACGCCGAAAAATCAAAAAGAGCTTCAGCATTTCCTCAGAATCGGATTCCTTCATTCGCAAGACGTGCAAGGACCGCAAATCCACTTCGGAGTCAGAGACATTGGATGTGCTTCTCGGAGAGCTCATGGTAATTCGCCAGCAAATAGCGATTGAGGCAGCCTACTCGGACTATTACGATTCGCTGACTGAGGAAGAGGTAGCTGAACAACAGGCCTGGGGCGCATTCGCTGAGTCGCAGCTTGCGAAGGAAGCGCGATAAACATGGCGACGGTTCAGAGGTTTCCGCAGCGCGGGGAAATCTGGTGGACGAACTTTCATACCGATCCGCCGGAGAAGGGCCGCCGGCCTGTGATTGTCGTCTCTCCCAATGTGCGGAATCAACATCAACGCACGACCGCCGTTCTCGTGATCCCGCTCTCGACATCCATCCACAAACTCGGCCCTGCCCACTTGCTTCTTCATGCCGGCGAAACTGGACTGCGAATGGCTTGCGCCGCACAGGCAGACAACATCGCTGTCGTCCTGCGCGACAACCTGAGGGAGCCGGAGCCAGGGCAACGCCCTCTCTCAAACACGAACATTTGCAAACTGGCTTCGCTCGTAAAGTTGGCGATGGGCTGCCCTGAGCCAACAGATACAGGAGAGAAATAGATGTCCCTCTTTCCACGCGGTGAAATCTGGTGGTACGAATTCTGGTTCGCGGGCCAACGGATCCGGGAATCCACAAAGTCTGCGTCAAAGACAGTCGCAAAACAAGCAGAGAAGAACCGCAAGCGCGAACTGGAAGAGGGTTTCAACAATATCGCCGACCAACGCCGCGAGCGTATCCGTACCTTTCGGGATATGGCGGAGGATTTCTATGATGCCTACAATCTTCGGCTGCCAGATTCCGCTGTCTTCGCCGAGTACGCGATCCGGCATCTGAATCGCTTGCTGGGCGCGAAGATGCTGGTCGATTTCAATGAGGCAGTCGTCACCAAGTATCAGAATGACCGGCTCAGCGAGAAGGCATCCCCCAAGACTATCAATGAAGAGGTGGGCCTTCTTCTTCGCATCCTTGGAGAGCCGGGCGACCTGATCCGTCTCCGACTCCGCAAGAAGAAGATGCTCAAGTTGAAGACGCGGGAGGCTATCGGCAAGGCCTACAGCGAGGACGAGAAGCAGCGCATGTTGGAAGAGGCGGCCAAAGCGCGGTCGCCCCACATCTACCTTGCGCTGACGCTGGCCCTCAATGCCGGAATGCGCGACGGCGAGATCAAACGACTGACCTGGGCGCAGATCCATTTCGACAAAAAGTATCTGGCGGTGGGCCGTGCCAAGACAGCGGGCGGGGAGGGCAGAACCATTCCTTTGAACTCCGAGTTGTTCGCTGTCCTGACCGATTATGTCGAGCGGTATAAGCAGAAGTTCAGAGCGACCAGGCCAGAGTGGTATGTCTTTCCGTTCGGCTCACCACAGCCGACCGACCCCACGCGCCATGTGACGACCCTCAAGACCGTCTGGACCAAAGTGCGTGCGAACGCCGGCGTGAAGGGGCGCTGGCACGACAACCGGCACACGCTGATCACCGAGCTTGCCGAGAGCGGTGCGGGCGACCAGACGATCATGGACATCGCAGGCCACGTCTCGAAGCAGATGCTGAAGCATTACAGCCACATTCGCATGGAAGCAAAGCGCAGTGCGCTTGAAGCAATTGTCCATAAGTCGAGCGATGCGAATGAGTCACGAGACGGGTACCCACAGAAGTCCCCACAGTCGCCCAAAAGCGGCGGTAAGACTCCCGAAAGCGGTCACGCGTCGGAGCCGACCGAGAACCCGATTGCACGCGAAAACGGCGCGCGCGAGTGCTCAGAATTGTCTGTAATTACGCAGGTTTTTGAAGGGGAGTACCCACAAAAGTCCCCACAGTCGGGTGTTTTTGAAGGTCATCGGGGAGTTTACAGGCGGCGTAAGTCGTTGAAACTAATTGGCTCCTCAGGTAGGACTCGAACCTACAACCCTTCGGTTAACAGCCGAATGCTCTGCCATTGAGCTACTGAGGAGTGTCTTGGCGGGAGGACAATTTCTTGTCCCCTCTGGTTATATCAAACGGTGTTCTGCCCGTCAAAAACCACGTGCCGTCGCGTTAGTACAAAACAATCGCAACCCGGTAGGTCGTAAAGCTGTTCTGCCTGCCTTCGTTGGGGCACGCTGCCACCGACGCCCTGCGATAGCTTCCGCCGCGAATCCGCGACATAACCCCGCCGGGCAACTGGGTGAGATCGGGAGTGTCGAACCGCACGACCAGCTTTCCTGTTTCTCCCTCGGGATATCCGCCATTCGATGAGCACGCGAGCTCCGCAGCATCGCGTGGAGCCGACGGATCGATGCCCTCATCGCGTAGCAAAGCACCAACCTTTCTCTCAACCTGCTGCGGCGTGAATGCCTGTGAGGCATCGGCAAAGTCCTCGACCGCATAAAGCGTCCCGTGCCGTTCGACTACACCGACACCGATCGCGTCCATCCGCGGATCGAGAATGTTTGTCCGGTGCAGGGCCGAATGCATCCACTCCGCTTCAATCGCGCTTTCGCTGTAGCCAGTTGCAATATTCTCGGCTATGGCCTGGAAATGTGACCCGGCCTGCGCGGCGCGCTCTGCCAAGTTCTCCTCGCCGGGATAGTCATGCGAGAGATACCCCTCCACTGCCATACGCTCCGCATGAGCCTGCGCCGCTGCCGCCAACGCTGCATTCCAGTGCAGCAGTTGCAGGCTGCGAGCCTCGCGGTCCTGGTTGGTCAGCTCAAAGATATGCCGAGCCCGCTCGCTGAAATCCTCCTGCGCATAGGCTCGCAGTGACAAGCTCAGAACCAAGCCCAGACATGTAAACCAGCAAGCTCGCAACCGTGTCCTCTTCTGCATCGGGCCTCCAGACACTTTTACTTGGATGCGCCCGCGGCGCAAATTTTCTCTAGCCCATGTACATGCCGCCATTCACGTCCAACACATGGCCGGTGATATAGGCCGCGTCGTCTGAAGCAAGAAACCGCACTGCATTGGCAATATCCTGGTCCGTTCCCGGTCTCCCCAGCGGAATCTGCGCTGTCATTGCTGCGCGCTGCTTTTCGTCCAGAACCGCCGTCATTGCGGTCTGGATGTATCCAGGAGCGACCACATTCGCCGTAATCCCGCGCGATGCCAACTCTCGCGCCAGCGATTTTGTAAAGCCGATCAACCCTGCCTTGCTCGCCGCATAGTTGGCCTGCCCAGCCTGACCTGTCTCGCCTACCACACTGCTGATGTTCACAATACGCCCCCATCGCGCCTTCAGCATGGGGCTCAACAGAGCCTGCGTCAGCAGAAACGTTCCCGTCAAGTTAGTGGCGATCACATCGTCCCAGTCCGCGCGCTTCATCCGCAGCAGCAGCGTGTCCTTCGTAATTCCAGCATTGTTCACCAGAATCTCAATGCTTCCGAAGTATGCCAGCGCCGCCTTCGCTCCCGCTTTGATTGACTCTTCGCTGGCCAGATCAATCGAGAAAACCTCAGCCGTACCTCCAGCCGCCTTGATTTCAGCGGCCGCTTCTGCAAGCTTGGTTTCGTTGCGGGCCGCCAGAGCGACGCGTGCTCCAGCTCTGGCGAGCGCAAGCGCGCATGCCCGGCCAATGCCTTGCGATGCGCCCGATATAAATGCGGTTCTACCTTCAAGTGACGGCATAATCACGATTATAAAAGGCGAAGTGTATCAATCGGCCGTTCGGCTCCAACTTGCCGTCGCCGTGTCCTTCCGCCAGCGCGCCGGCAGCGGAATTCTTGGCGCTATGGCATAGTTCAACTGAATCAGAAAAATAAATCCAATGCTCCAGTAGGTGCTGACCACGCACAGCAGCGCACCCAGCGCATACAGCCCTTGCGCAAACACAACTCTGCGCCGTACGGCGCGACGAATCTCCAGCGGCAGATCTTCCTTCAACAGGTGATTACGGGTCGCATACCGCCAGCTGATGTAAAGCAGCAGGCCCGACATAAAAATGTTGAGCCAATACGCCAGCAGCGCAGTACGATACGCAATGAACTCCGCCAGCAACCGTGTCGTAAACGGCATGAAGGTAATACTCGCCAGGAACGCCAGGTGTATCCACGCCAGATCGCGGTTGCCGCGCGCAAAGTGGTTCAGTTGCGTCTGCTGCCCATTCCAGAAAATACCCAGCGTCAGAAAACTCATCAGGTACATCACCAGTTGCGGCGCGAGAGCCACGAGAGCCATAGCCAACCCCTGCTCCGAATGGATTGTCTCTCGCATAGGCACACGCAGATCGAGCACCAGCAACGTCATGGCAAAGGCAAACAGGCCATCGCTCAATGCGGCCAGCCGGTCGAGGTTCTGATTGGCGATCTGATTGTAAAGTGTAGGCATATCCAGGGTGCCGCATTAAGTCCCCGAACCATCAAAACCTGAAGTGAGGAGAAAAACAAGGCCGCAGATCCTTCCGACTATGCAACCCTCAAATTTCCGGCGACTATTCAAAGCCATTGATCCATTCGACAATTATCTTGACGACCTGCGGATCGATATGCGAATACGCGGCCGTAACACCGAACCCGGCCGTCTTCGGAATGAACTGATATTGAGCCTTGCCGATGGTCTGCCTCTTGAGTTCGAGTGTGAACTCAGCCGGAGTGCTCTGCGCTCCGACGATGAGACCGCGATCAAACTCAACAACGCTCCCACAAGCCAACCCCGCACTACCCACCGCATTTCCCTCAACCAGTCCGAAGCCATCCTACTCGATGGACATAAAAACGATTACCCCTGCCACAAAAGAAACTCCTATGTATGATGGACGCCATGAAGCGTCTAGCCCTGCTCTTCTGCCTCATCGTCGCCGTTCCTCCGCTCTTTGCCGCCTCGCAGCCCGCCGAAGTCTCTTTTCGCAGCGGAAATGAAACCGTCCACGGCCTTCTCTATCTGCCATCTAGCCCCGGACCCCATCCCGCGATCATCGTGATCCATGAGTGGTGGGGGCTGGTCGACTGGATCAAGCAGCAGTCCGCCGATCTCGCAGATCAGGGCTATGTCACCCTTGCCGTCGATCTATACCGGGGGAAAACAGCCACCAACCCTGAGACGGCCCATGAGCTTATGCGGGGCCTTCCGCAGGATCGCGGCGTGCGTGACCTCGTCTCCGCCGCCAACTACCTCAAAGGTCTGAAATCCGTCGATTCCAATCGTATGGGGGCCGTCGGCTGGTGCATGGGCGGTGGGTATGCGGCTCAGTTAGCTGTCGCCGATCCTGACCTCCGCGCCGTCTCCATCAACTATGGTTCGCTGCCTACTGATCCCGCCGCGCTCCGGCAGATTCACGCTGCCATCCTCGGCAACTTCGGCGCGCTCGATCAGGGAATCACCCCGCAGGATGTGCACGATTTCGCCTCCGCGCTGCAATCAATGGGCAAATCGGTAAATGTGAAAATCTATCCCGATGCCGGGCATGCCTTCGAGAATCCCAATAATAAAGCTGGCTATCGCTCCGCAGATGCCCAAGATGCGCACGAACGTATGCGTGTTTTCTTCCGGAAATATCTGCAGGAATAAACGGTGCTATTGCCGCTTTCTTTCTTGCAAATAGCTGTCAGCTAAGTGCGATTCAGGATACAAAGTCCCGAAAATGCCCTAAATGTGTGTCAAAAATAGAGTTCCACAAAATAGTTCTTGCATCCACTAGTTACCTCATGGTAACTATGCACCCAACGCTTCGTTCCCTCAGCCGTCTGAACCAGTTCAAGAAGAACGGTGGAAGTGCAGTAGAAAGGCAGCTCGATGAAAATTGGCATGATGATCCGGGGCTACCGTCTCCAAAAGGGAATGTCTCAGGGAGATATTGAAAAGCGGACTGGCCTCCTGCGCTGTTATCTATCCCGGGTTGAGAACGGCCACACCGTTCCCTCGCTCGACACTCTCAGCAAAATCGCCCATGCGCTGGACGTCCCTCTGGCTCAATTCTTTACGGAAGACTCTCTCCGCCACGACCTCGATACGCACCGGCTCAATGATGATGAACTCCGCTTCCTCACTCAGATTCGGCGATATTCAACCAATCTGAATGAGAGCGATCGTAAGCTTCTCCTCGCGATGGTGAAGAAATTCGCCACCACCGCCGCCCGATAAATTAGATTGGATCCGCCACTCTGTTTTGTAGATATCAAAGAAAAAGGCGCTGTGAAGCGGCCTTTTTCTTTGATATGTCCTTCATATGACATGCATCGATCTGCATTTTGCCAGATCGACGCGGGAAATGCGCTATTTCGCTACTTCCAGAAGGCTTGCACCCAATAAGTCATCAGCAGCAACCCGAATACCATACCCCACACCCCTCGCCGTCGGCGTCGTTCAAAGAGCTCCTTCGGTGCGCCAATCCGAGGGACCAAAAGGACCCCCAGCAATAGCCCGCTAAGAAACCCGCCGAGGTGGGCCATATTGTCAATCTTGATCGGACTTGGACCGATCGCGGTATAAAGCCCGATGCCCAGATTGAGCAGGGCAAAATAGATTACGCTTTTACGCAGCCGCTTCAATTCCGCCTTTGGTAGCGGCAGATACGGAGAGTTAAGCAGAATAATCAATACGCCAGCCAATCCGAATACCGCGCCAGATGCACCAACACCGACAATTGAAGGATGACCCGGTACGCCTGGATACCGTGTAATACTCAACAGATTCCCGGCAAACCCGGTCAGCAGATAAGCTGCAATCACGCCGAATGGGCC
>Ga0335072_10006059_pt1 | contig 17745 bp, 15 predicted proteins | sample Lox_Sample_21_FD_206725 | JGI IMG/M metagenome (GOLD analysis project Ga0335072, IMG submission 206725) | Soil microbial communities from Loxahatchee National Wildlife Refuge, Florida, United States - Lox_Sample_2.1 | ecosystem: Environmental > Terrestrial > Soil > Wetlands | place: USA...
TCGACGGCGTCGAGGGCCTGGAGAACGTGATCGTGATCGGCGCGTCCAACCGCGAGGACATGATCGACCCGGCGATCCTGCGGCCGGGCCGGCTGGACGTCAAGATCAAGATCGAGCGCCCGGACGCCGAGGCGGCCCGGGACATCTTCTCCAAGTACGTGGTGGGCGCCCTGCCGCTGCACCCCGACGACCTGGCCGAGCACGGAGGCTCCACCACGGCCACCGTCGAGGAGATGATCCAGCGCGTTGTCGAGCGCATGTACAGCGAGACGGAGGAGAACCGGTTCCTCGAGGTGACCTACGCGAACGGGGACAAAGAGGTCCTGTACTTCAAGGACTTCAACTCCGGGGCGATGATCGAGAACATCGTCGCCCGGGCCAAGAAGATGGCCATCAAGGAGTTCCTGGAGACCGGGCAGAAGGGCATCCGCATCGCCCACCTGCTGGCCGCGTGCGTCGACGAGTTCAGCGAGAACGAGGACCTGCCCAACACCACCAACCCGGACGACTGGGCCCGGATCTCCGGCAAGAAGGGGGAGCGGATCGTCTACATCAGGACCCTGGTGTCCGGCAAGCACGGTACCGAGGCCGGCCGGTCCATCGACACCGTGGCCAACACCGGTCAGTACCTCTAAACCGGCGGCGGACGCAGGCGGGTTGGGCCCGGAATGTGCGGGCCCGGTCCTGCCTGGGCACGATGGCGGTATGTCGGCACTAGGCTCTCTGGTATGAGCCGGGCGGGAGACGCCGTATGAGCGTGCGGCGGATTATGGGCACGGAGACCGAGTACGGCATCGCCGTACCCGGCCAGCCGGGCGCGAACGCGATGGTGACCTCATCTCAGGTTGTCAACGCGTATCAGGCGGCGAGGTCGGCGCGGGCCCGCCGAGCCCGCTGGGACTTCGAGGAGGAGAACCCGCTGCGCGACGCCCGGGGATTCGACCTGGCCCGGGACGCGGCGGACTCGGCGCAGCTCACCGACGAGGACCTCGGCCTGGCCAACGTGATCCTCACCAACGGCGCCCGGCTGTACGTGGATCACGCCCACCCCGAGTACTCGGCGCCCGAGTGCACCAACCCGCTGGACGCGGTCATCTGGGACAAGGCGGGCGAACGGGTCATGGCCGAGGCCGCGTCGCGGGCCGGCTCCATGCCCAGCGGCTCGGCCATCCAGCTGTACAAGAACAACACCGACAACAAGGGCGCCTCGTACGGCTGTCACGAGAACTACCTCATGAGCCGGGCCACGCCGTTCGCCGACATCGTCCGGCACCTGACCCCGTTCTTCGTGTCCCGGCAGGTCGTCTGCGGGGCGGGCCGCGTCGGCCGCGGCGCCGACGGCCGGGACGAGGGCTTCCAGATCAGCCAGCGGGCCGACTTCTTCGAGGTCGAGGTCGGGCTGGAGACCACGCTGAAGCGGCCGATCATCAACACCAGGGACGAGCCGCACGCCGACCCGGAGAAGTACCGCCGCCTGCACGTGATCATCGGCGACGCGAACATGAGTGAGATCTCCACCTACCTCAAGCTCGGCACGACCGCGCTCGTGCTGGCGATGATCGAGGACCACTTCCTCGGCTCCGACCTCGCCGTCGAGGCGCCGGTGGCCGAGTTGCGCGCGATCTCGCATGACCCGAGCTGCCGGCACACGGTCACCCTGCGCGACGGCCGGCGGATGACCGCCGTCCAGCTCCAGCTGGAGTACCTGGACCTGGCCCGCAAGTACACCGAGGACCGGTTCGGAGCCGACGTCGACGACATGACCAGGGACGTTCTCGATCGCTGGGAATCGGTGCTGACCAGGCTGGGCGAGGACCCGATGCTCCTGTCCCGGGAGCTGGACTGGGTGGCCAAACTCGAGGTGCTCGAGGGATACCGGGCCCGGGACGGCCTGAGCTGGACCCACCCCCGGCTGCAGCTCGTGGACCTGCAGTACGCCGACATCCGCCAGGAGCGCGGCCTGTACAACCGGCTGGCCGCCCGCGGCCGGATCCACCGGCTGGTCGAAGAGAACGACGTCGCCCGGGCCATCGACTACCCGCCGGACGACACCCGGGCCTACTTCCGGGGCCGCTGCCTGCGCCAGTACCCGGAGGCGGTGGCCGCGGCCTCCTGGGATTCGGTGATCTTCGACATCCCCGGCCGGGAATCTCTGCAGCGGGTGCCGACGCTGGAGCCGCTGCGCGGCACCAAGGCGACCGTGGGCGGGCTCCTCGACCGGTGCGAGACCGCGGCCGAGCTGGTCGCGGCGCTCACCGGCCAGGGCTGACGAGAGCCCCCCAGGGGAAATCCAGATCCCGGTTCGGTACCGATGCCGGTTTGCAGGATTGGGCACAGCACGCGCGGGCGAGGATAGCGTTGAGGCTGCGGGGCGGTTCCCGCGGATCACGGAGGTTGCGGCATGGCGACAAAGGACACCAGCGGCCAGCGTCAGGCTCCCCGGCGCAGCGAGGAGGAGCAGGACACCGCGCCGCAGGGAACCGAGGACGTCAAGGAGCGCCAGGACAAGCTCACCGACGACGTGGACGCGATCCTGGACGAGATCGACGAGGTGCTCGAGGAGAACGCCGAGGAGTTCGTCAGGTCGTACGTGCAGAAGGGCGGCGAGTAGGCGGTCATTCCCCCCAGCGCGTAACCGGCCCGTGGTCCCGCCGCGGTTCGCGCGGCAGTAGGGTCAGTCACGTAGACGCGTACTAACGGAAGGATCCGCGTGGGCGCTGATTCCTACCCAGGCCAGGTCCCCGGGGTGTACCTGAGCGCGGGGATGTCGTCGTTCGCCGATTTCCTCGAGGCCGCGGCCCCAGGGCTGCTGCCGCGGGTCTCCGGCGCGGCCGGGGCGCTGCCGTCTGACGGCGCCGCGGCGGTCGTGCGTGACCTTCCGCACGGAACCACGATCGTGGCCGCGGCGTTCGAGGGTGGCGTGGTCCTGGCCGGCGACCGCCGGGCGACCGCCGGCAACATGATCATGCAGCGCGACATCGACAAGGTGTTCCGCAGCGACGAGTTCTCCGGCGTCGCCATGGCCGGCGTGGCCGGCGTCGGGATCGAGCTGATCCGCCTGTTCCAGGTCGAGCTCGAGCACTACGAGAAGCTCGAGGGCCACGCCCTGTCGCTGGAGGGCAAGGCCAACCGGCTGGCCAGCCTGGTCCGGGGCAACCTGGGCGGGGCGATGCAGGGCCTGGTCTTCGTGCCGCTGTTCTGCGGCTACGACGAGGACACCGGCGTCGGCCGGATCTTCAGCTACGACGTGGCCGGCGGCCGCTATGAGGAGCACCGGTTCCACTCGATCGGGTCCGGCTCGGTCTTCGCCCGCGGCTCGCTGAAGAAGCTCTACCGGGACGGCATGTCGGCCTCGGATGCCGTGCTGGCCTGCATGCAGGCGCTCTACGACGCCGCCGACGACGACTCGGCCACCGGCGGGCCCGACGTGACCAGGCGCATCTACCCGGTGGTGGCCACGATCACCGCCGACGGATTCGAGCGGCTGACCGACGAGGCGGCCGGGGAGTACGCGCGGACGGTCATCGAGAGCCGGCTGGCCGACCCCGATGGCCCGCCCGCGCCGCTGCTCTCGGGCAACGGCAACGCCGCGCCGAGCGCGCTGCCCCCGCGTTAGCGCTCGCCCGGGCAGCGGCCCGGCCCGTCCAGCCCGACCGACCAGACCGACCGGCACGACCAGCCCAGTCTCCAGCCCGACCAGCCCAGTCCCGACCAGCAGAGTGAGGAAAACGCAGCGGTGACGATGCCGTTCTACGTCTCGCCCGAACAGTCCATGAAGGACAAGGCGGACTACGCGCGCAAGGCCATCGCGCGCATCCGCAGCGGCGTCGTGATCGACTGCCACGACGGGATCCTGTTCGTCGCGCCGAACGCCTCCCGGGCGCTCCGGAAGTTCAGCGAGATCTACGACCGGATCGCGTTCGCGGCCGTCGGCCGGTACAACGAGTTCGAGAACCTGCGCAAGGCCGGCGTCCGCTACGCCGACATGACCGGCTTCGCCTACGACCGCGCGGACGTGACCGCCCGCGGGCTGGCGAACTGGTACGCCCAGGTGCTCGGCACCTTCTTCACCGACAGCCCGAAGCCCTACGAGGTCGAGATCGTGGTGGCCGAGGTGGGCAAGATCCAGGACGACGACGAGATCTACCGGATCACCTTCGACGGCTCGGTGGCCGACGAGCACGGATTCGTGGTCATGGGCGGGCAGGCCGATCAGGTCGCGGGGGTGCTCAAGGAGCGGTACTCCGACGGGATGACGTTGTCCGCCGCGTTCACCCTGGCCATCGCGGCGCTGGCCGGGCCCGGCAACGGGGACCGGGGCGAGCTCACGGCGGCCCAGCTCGAGGTGGCCCTGCTGGACCGGGGGCGGCCGCACCGGGCGTTCCGGCGGCTTACCGGAGCCCGGCTCGAGACGCTGGTCAGCGAGGCCATCGCGGGCGGGAAGAAGACCGAGGCCATCGAGGACGGCGGCGCCGGGCAGAACGCGGGGGAGACGGCGGGCGAGGGCGACGCGAACGCTGCGAACGGCGCGAACGGTGCAAACGGCGCGAACGGCCCAGAGGGCGCGGGCGGCACGGAATAGACCGAGGGGCGGCCGTTGTAATGTCGAAGGCGTACGGAGGGCCGGAACAGACCGGCTGACCGGCCTGGGAGGAAATGTGACGGCTGACCTGGCGACCATCACCGGCATCGAGGTGCCGACGGCGCTGATGATCGGCGGCGACTGGATCAGCGGACGCGGCGGCACCCTGCCGGTGATCGACCCGGCCACCGAGGACGCCGTGGCCGAGGTGGCCAGCGCGAGCATCGAGGACGCCCTGGACGCGGTCACCGCCGCCTATGACGCGCTGCCCGGCTGGGCCGCGACCCCGCCCCGCGTGCGCGGCGAGTGCCTGCGCCGGGCCTGGGAGCTGATGATCGGCCGGTCCGACGCGCTGGCCCGCCTGATGGTCCTGGAGAACGGCAAGGCGCTCAAGGACGCCAAGGCCGAGATCACCTACGCCGCCGAGTTCTTCCGCTGGTACGCCGAGGAGGCGGTCAGGAACGAGGGCGCGCTGGTCACCGCGCCGTCCGGGGCCAACCGGATCATGGTGCAGCATCAGCCGGTCGGCGTCAGCGTGCTGGTCACCCCGTGGAACTTCCCGGCGGCCATGGCCACCCGCAAGATCGGCCCCGCGCTCGCCGCGGGCTGCACGGTCGTGCTCAAGCCGGCCAAGGAGACGCCGCTGTCGGCGTTCGCGGTGGCTGAGATCCTGCGCGAGGCGGGGATCCCCGGCGGCGTGGTGAACGTGCTCACCACGGCCAAGGCGGGCCCTCTCGTTGCTGCCATGCTCGCGGAACCACGGGTGCGCAAGCTGTCGTTCACCGGGTCCACCGAGGTGGGCCGGTCGCTGCTGGCCACCGCCGCGCAGACGGTCACCAAGTGCTCGATGGAGCTCGGCGGGAACGCGCCGTTCCTGATCTTCGAGGACGCCGATCTGGACGCGGCCCTGGACGGGGCGTTCCTGGCCAAGATGCGCAACGGCGGCGAGGCCTGCACCGCCGCGAACCGGTTCTACGTGCACGAGGCGGTCGCCGACGAGTTCGGCCGCCGGTTCGCCGAGCGGCTGGCCGCCCTGCGGGTCGGCCCCGGCCTGGATGACGGGACCGACCTCGGCCCGCTGGTCAACGAGGACACCCGGTCCAAGGTGGCCAGCCTGGTCGACGACGCGACCAAGACCGGGAGCCGGGTGGTCACCGGCGGGCACGCGCCGGACCGGCGCGGTTACTTCTACGAGCCGACGGTGCTGGACAAGGTGCCGGCCGACGCGGGGATCCTGTCCGAGGAGATCTTCGGCCCGGTCGCGCCGATCGTGCGGTTCACCGACCAGGACGAGGCCATCGCGCTGGCCAACGCCACCGAGTACGGCCTGGTGTCCTACCTGTACACCGGCGACCTGCGCCGGGCGCTGCGGGTGGCCGAGGCGCTGGAGGCGGGCATGGTCGGGATCAACCGCGGCGTGGTGTCCGACCCCGCCGCGCCGTTCGGCGGGGTGAAGCAGTCCGGCCTGGGTCGCGAGGGCGGGCACGACGGGCTGCTGGAGTTCACCGAAACCAAGTACATCGCCGTGGACTGGTAATTCGGGGGCGCCATGGACAGACGGATTTTCGGGCTAGAGAACGAGTACGGCGTCACGTGCACGTTCCGCGGGCAGCGACGGCTGTCCCCGGACGAGGTGGCCAGGTACCTGTTCCGCCGGGTGGTCTCGTGGGGGCGCAGCAGCAACGTGTTCCTGCGCAACGGCGCCCGGCTCTACCTCGACGTGGGCAGCCATCCCGAGTACGCCACGCCGGAGTGCGACAACCTGATCGACCTGGTCGTGCACGACAAGGCGGGCGAGCGGATCCTGGAGGGCCTGCTCGTCGACGCCGACCGGCGGCTGCGCGAAGAGGGCATCGCCGGCGACATCTACCTGTTCAAGAACAACACCGACTCGGCCGGGAACTCCTACGGCTGTCACGAGAACTACCTGGTCGGCCGGCACGGCGAGTTCGGCAGGCTGGCCGACATCCTGATCCCGTTCCTGGTCACGCGGCAGATCATCTGCGGGGCCGGCAAGGTGCTGCAGACCCCGCGCGGCGCGGTGTATTGCGTCAGCCAGCGCGCGGAGCACATCTGGGAGGGCGTGTCGTCGGCGACCACGCGGTCCCGGCCGATCATCAACACCAGGGACGAGCCGCACGCGGACGCGGAGCGGTTCCGGCGGCTGCACGTGATCGTCGGCGACTCGAACATGAGCGAGACCACGATGCTGCTCAAGGTCGGCGCGACCGACCTGGTGCTGCGGATGGTCGAGGCCGGCACGGTGATGCGCGACCTGACGCTGGAGAACCCGATCCGGGCCATCCGGGACGTGAGCCACGACATGACCGGCCGGCGCAAGGTGCGGCTGGCCAACGGGCGCGAGGTGAGCGCGCTCGACATCCAGCAGGAGTACCTGGCCAAGGCCAGGGACTTCGCCGACCGCAAGGGCCCGGACCCGGTCACCGAGCGGGTGCTCAACCTGTGGGAGCTGACCCTGCGCGCGGTGCAGACCGGCGACCTCGGCCTGGTGGCCAGGGAAATCGACTGGGTGACCAAGTACCAGCTGATCGAGCGGTACCGGGCCAAGCACGATCTGCCGCTCTCCTCGCCGCGGGTGGCGCAGCTCGACCTCGCCTACCATGACGTGCACCGCGGCCGCGGCCTTTACTACCTGCTGCAGCGCCGGGGCGCGGTCGAGCGGGCCTGCCGCGACCTGGACATCTTCCAGGCCAAGTCGGTGCCGCCGCAGACCACCCGGGCCCGGCTGCGCGGCGAGTTCATCCGGCGCGCCCAGGAGCGGCGGCGCGACTTCACCGTCGACTGGGTGCACCTCAAGCTCAACGACCAGGCCCAGCGCACCGTGCTGTGCAAGGACCCGTTCCGCTCCGTCGATGATCGCGTGGAGAAGCTCATCGCCGGCATGTGAGGTCGTTTTTATCACGCTCCGTCGCGGCCGGATCTGGCCCCCCGGCCGGGCGGGCGGCCGCGGGGACGGGCTGACGCGGCGGCGGCACCCGAACCGGACAATCACCCTGTGCTCACGAAACGTGTGCGGCTGACTACTTTCTGTTGTTAGCATCCCGGGACGGGGTCTTCTCATCCGACAGGCGGGGGTCATTCGGTGCCGGAATCACGCCGCGCAAGCGGCTTCACCTGGGATGTCGTTGTCATTGGCGGCTGCGGCCGGGTCGGGCTGCCGCTGGCGGCCGCGCTGGCCAGCCGGGGGCCAAGGGTCGCTGTCTATGATGTCAGCGAGCCGGCCGTGGCCGCGGTCAGTTCGGCGCGGATGCCGTTCGCCGAGCCCGGAGCGGACAAGCTGCTGGAACGGGTGATCGCGACCGGGCGGCTCGTCGCCTCGGCCGACCCGCGGATCGTGAGCGCGGCCGAGCACGTGGTGGTCGCGGTCCCGGCGGACGACTACACGTGGGAGTCCTACGGGCCGAACGCCATGTGCCGGGCGCTGGACGACTGCGCCGGATACCTGCGCGACGGACAGATCCTGATCGTCCGCAGCAGCGTCAGCCCGGGCAGCACCGCGCAGCTCGAGAAGATGGTGGCCGAGCGCGGCCTGGACGTGGACGTCGCCTACTGCCCGGAGCGGGCGGCCGAGGGCCGGGCCCTGACCGACCTGGGCGGGGTCCCGCAGATCGTGTCCAGCCGGAGCTCGCGCGGCCTGGAGCGGGCCGGGCGGCTGCTGGCGCGGCTGAACCCGTCGCTGGTGCCGATGGCGCCGGAAGAGGCCGAGCTGGCCAAGCTGTTCGCGAACGCGTGGCGCTACATCAGCTTCGCCGCGGCCAACCAGCTGTACATGATGGCCAGCGACCGCGGCCTCGACTTCGAGCGCATCCGCCGCGGCCTGGTGCTCGACTACCCGCGCGCCGCGGCGCTGCCGCCGGCCGGGCTCGCGGCCGGGCCCTGGCTGCTCAAGGACATGATGCGGCTGGCGACCGCGTGCAAGACCTTCACGCTCGGCCAGGCCGCGGTCGGCGTGAACGAGGGGCTGCCCGGGTACCTGGTCGGCCACCTCGAGCAGCGGTATGACCTGCGCTCGCTGACCGTCGGGATCCTGGGCATGACGTTCAAGGCCGGGACCGACGACGTCCGGTGCAGCCTGGCCTACCGGCTCCGGCAGATGCTGGCCGACCGGGCCGCCGCGGTGGTCTGCACCGACCCGCTGGCCAGCGCCGATCCGGCGCTGCTGCCGCTGGACGAGGTCATGGCCCGGGCCGATCTGCTGGTCATCGGCGCGCCGCACGCCCAGTACCGGGACCTGGTGACACGCAAGCCCGTCGCGGACATCTGGAACCTGCTCGGCCGCGGGGTGCTGGCCTGACGGCCCGGATTTCCGCCCTGGCGATGCGCTCCAGCTACGCCGGGTAGAGTGGCTGCGCTTCATTCATGATCCCGACAATGAGGATTGGCATGCGACGCATCGGCGCTGCACTCTTGGTTCCATTGGCCGCGGCGGTTGTCCTGGCCGGCTGCGGCTCATCGTCGGCGGCTCCGTCCAGCCCGAACGCATCGGTGATGGCGACCGGCGGGTTTGGCAAGGCGCCGACCGTCAAGATCCCGGCCACCAAGGCCGGGACCAACCTGTTCGTCAAGACCGAGGTTCAGGGCAACGGGCAGAAGCTGGCGAAGAACGAGGCGTTCCTGTCCAATTACACGGTCTACATCTGGAGCGGCAAGACCCACAAGCTTGTGCTCAGCACGTACACCCATACGCCGCAGGTGCTGTCCGGCACGCTGCTGCCCGGCCTGCAGACGGCCCTGACCGGCAAGAAGATGGGCAGCCGGGTGCTGGCGGTGCTGCCGCCCAAGTACGGCTACGGCTCGACCGGCAACACGCAGGTCGGGGTCACCGGGACCGACACGCTGGTGTTCGTGGTGGACATGATCAAGACCTACTCGGCCACCGCATCGGCCTCGGGCACCCAGGTGTCCAACGGCGGCGGCACGCTGCCCACGGTCACCGCGACGCCGGGCAAGGCCCCGACGATCAAGGTCCCGGCCTCCACGCCACCGACCAGCCTCGTGGTCAAGACCCTGATCAAGGGCTCGGGGCCGCCGGTGTCCAAGCACCAGTACGTGGTAACCCAGTACGTGGCGGTGAACTGGCGCACCAAGGCGGTGTTCGACTCGTCCTGGTCCCGCGGGGCCCCGCTGGGCTTCGAGATCGACGCCAGCCCGGCCCAGATCATCCCGGGCTGGGACACGGGCCTGGTCGGCGTGCCGGTCGGCAGCCGGGTGATGCTCGTGGTCCCGCCGAAGGACGGCTACGGGTCGGCCGGCGAGTCCCAGGCCGGGATCAAGGGCACCGACACCCTGGTGTTCGTGGTGGACGTCATCGACGCGGTCAACGGCTCGTCATCCAGCTGACGCCGGGCGCTCGCTGAGCCCGTCGATCACGAGTCCGAGGCCGATCCCGAGCAGCCAGACGTCCTTGGCGAGGGCGGTGCCCTCCGGCGTCGGGCGGAAGCCGTCCTCCAGCCGCGTGCCCTCGGTCCGCAGGTACAGACCGAGCAAGGCGGAGGAGAAGGCGGCCAGGCCCGCGCCGGCCAGGGCGGTCGGCACCACCGGCAGCAGCATCGCCGCGCCGAGGCCGATCTCGGTGACCGACAGCAGCCGAGCGAAGTCCTTGGCCTTCATCCTGGTCAGGAACGGGTACGGTCCTGAGGCCATGGCGTGCAGCGCCGCGGCGGTCTGCTCGTCGGCGTTCCACTTGCTCAGCCCCGAGTTGAGGGTGAACGCGCCGGCGGCCAGCCGCCCCGGCAGCCGCCTCGCCTTCGTTGAGAAGCTCATCTGCCCCCGCCTTCTGCTCCGTCGGCGCAGCCGCCGAGCGAGCCAAGAAGTATGAATCCCCTCAGGTCATTGTCTCGCGGTCCCGGCCAGGGCCGCCGCGTGCCTCCCGGCCGCCGCCGCGGCCAGGAAATAGGCGAGGTCCTCGTCCAGCCCGCGGCCCATCGTGGACAGCGGCACCGGGCAGGACCGCAGCGCGTCGGCCAGCCCGGCCACGCTCACCCGGACCAGGGTGTGCCGATCCGCGAGCGGCCGCGCCTGCGCGGCGATCCGGTCGCCGAACTCGCCCGGCAGGTCCGGCAACACCACATCGGCCGGGGCCAGCGCCACCCGTCCGTAGCTGGTCAGGCTGTGGTGGGAGATTCCGAGGTGCCGCTCCCGCGGGTCGGCGTCGCTGATCCGCAGCGAGGCGACCGGCCGGCCGCCGAGCACGGCCACCGCGTTGACCGCCTCGCCCGCGGCCACCCCGGAAAAGCCCCACTGGGTGCCGGTGCCCAGGTTGCCCGGGCCCTGCGCCACCACGGCCAGCTCGGCCCCGAGCACGTGCCGCGCGGCCAGCAGCCCGGTGTGCACGGTCACGGCCTCCAGGTCCCCGCCGAACGCCTGACCGACGGTCACGGTGCCGGCCAGCCAGCCCGCCTCACGCAGCCCGGCGGCGGTGCGGGAGAACCAGGCGGGCAGCGCGCCCCCGTCAAGCATCACGTAGGCCGCCCGCAGCGGTCCGCGGCCGGCCCGCGCGCCGGCCAGCACGGCGGGCAGCGCCGAGTGCAGGTCGGCGATCACCGTCGGCATGCCGCCCAGGTCATCCGCGTCGCGCAGCACGTCGTGGTGCGGCGAGCCCTGCTCGTCCGCGCCGAGCACGCTCGCCTGCAGCGGCGTGTAGCGGGCCTTGATCACGTGGCCGGGGCCGGCCGGGTCCGGCGGCAGCCGGTCGGGCAGCGCGACCACCAGCGCGTACCCGCCGGTGCCGAGGCGGAGGTCGAGCGCTCCGGTATTGAGCAGGACCCGGTCGCCGGGCTCCGGCCGGCCGGTCAGCTCCGGGTAGGCCAGCGCCCTGACCGGTTCGCCGGCGACGGTCACCTCGACCTCGACCGCGCCGGGCCACTCCCGCCGCAGGCGGGCCACGAGGCCAGAGCGCCATCTGATCATCCCGGTCACCCCGGAAGCGTAACGTTCGGGACGCTTGAAACAGCCTCAGAACCGCCATCGAACGCCGCGGCAAGGTAGCGTCGGATCCGGGAGAAAAGGCCTGGCGGAGCAGCGTGTCGAGCGGGCCGGCCGGAGAGGTTGGGCGGGCGGGGAAGGGAGGGCGGGGCGGAAATGTCACGGCGGAAGACCGAGCGGCTGCTCAGCCTGGTGGTCTGCCTGCTCTCGGCCGGTAAATACCTCACCGCGGCCCAGATCAGGGCGGCCGTGCCGGGCTACCCGGAGTCGTTCGACGCGTTCAAGCGGATGTTCGAGCGGGACAAGGACGAGCTGCGTGAGCTCGGGATCCCGCTGGAGACCGGGGTGAGCGCCACCGCCGACGAGGAGCCCGGGTACCGGATCCCGCGCCAGGCCTACGTCTTGCCCGAGGTCAGGCTGGAACCGGACGAGGCGGCCGTCCTCGGCCTCGCCGCCCGCACCTGGCGCCAGGCCGAGCTGGCCGGCGCGGCGGCCGGGGCCCTGCTCAAGCTGCGGGCGGCCGGGATCGAGGCGGAGGAGACCACCCAGCCGGGCATCGAGCCGAGGCTGCAGACGGGGGAGGCCGCGTTCGGGCCGCTCTGGGAGGCGGTGCGGGACCGCCGTCCGGTCTCGTTCGGCTACCGCGGGGCCGGCCGCAGCTCAACGCAGCAACGCCGGCTCGAGCCCTGGGGCGTGGTGAACCGGCACGGCCACTGGTATGTGGCCGGCCTGGACCGCGACCGCGGGGAGACCCGGGTGTTCCGCCTGAACCGCATCGACGGGCCGGTCACGTTCGGCGGGCCGGCGGGCACGATCACGGTCCCCGAAGGCACCGACGTCCGCGGGCTGGTCCGCACCTGGGGCACCGAGCCGCAGACCCAGCGCACCGCCGTCGTGCAGGTCCGCAGCGGCGCGGGATACGGCCTGCGGCGGGCCGCCAGCACGGTCCGGCCGGACCCGGACCGGCCCGGCTGGGACCTGGTCGAGCTGCCGTTCCACGACGTGGGCTGGCAGAGCGAGCACCTGGCCTCGTTCGGCGCCGACGTGGTCGTCACCGAGCCGGCCGACCTGCGCGAGGCGGTCATCGGCCGGCTCAAGGGGGTCCTGGCGTGAGCGAGATGGAGAACACTGCATGAATTCTGGACCGCCGCCGCGGGTGACGCCGGCCACGGACCGGCTGCAGCGGCTGCTGGCGCTGGTCCCGTACGTCGTCAGCCGGAAGGTGGTCGGGCTGGCCGACACCGCGGCCGCGTTCGGCGTGAGCGAGCGCGAGCTCGTCGACGACCTCAACATGCTCTGGTGCGTCGAGCTGCGCGCGCCGGACCCGTACTGCCCGATCGACCTGTCCTACGAGGGCGGGGAGATCGTGGTCAGCGAGGCGGAGTCCATCGACCGTCCGCTGCGGCTCGGCGTGGACGAGGCCAGCGCCCTGCTCATCGCGCTGCGCATGCTGGCCGAGGTGCCGGGCCTGGAGGACCGCTCGGCCCTGAGCCGGACGATCGCCAAGCTGGAGGTGGCCGCCGGTGCGGCCGGCGCGGTGAGCGCCCAGGTCACGGTGCAGCTCGACGATCGCGGGGCCAGGAACGCGGCCCTGGTGCACGATGCCCTCGAACGAGGCAGACGGCTGCATTTGTCATATTATGTCCCGGGACGCGACGAGGCCACCGAGCGCGACGTCGATCCCATGCGGCTGCTGGTCGTGGAGGGCCGGACCTACCTGGAGGGCTGGTGCCTGAGAGCCGAGGCGGTCCGGCTGTTCCGCATGGACCGGGTGCTCGACCTGGCCGTGCTCGATGAGCCCGCGTCGGTCCCGTCCCAGGCCCAGCAGCGGGATGTGGACCAGGGCCTGTTCCGGCCCTCGCCCGACGACGTCCGGGTGGTGCTGGAGCTGTCGGTGGGCGGCCGGTGGGTGGCCGAGTACTACCCCTGCGAGCAGGTCGACGACCTCGGCGACGGCCGGCTGCGGGTGCGGCTGCGCACCCCGGACACCCGGATGGTCCGGCGGCTCGCCCTGCGGCTCGGCGAGGACGGCCGGGTGATCGCGCCGCCCGGCCTGGTCGCCGAGGTCCGCGACGACGCCGCCGCCGCTCTGGCTCAGTACGCCTGAGGGAGGGCTATCGCCAGGGGGCGTGACGTGTAGACTTTCGGCTGAAAGCGACCCTAGGCGCGGGGACGCGCTACCCGCTGAGTGGGGACTGAGATGCTTGGTGACCTGTTCGACAGTCCGTGGAAGATCCTGATCATCGCGGTCGTCCTGATCATCCTGTTCGGCGGCAAGAAGATGCCCGACGCCGCGCGCTCGCTCGGCCGGTCGATGCGGATTCTCAAGGCCGAGGTGCAGGACCTGCACAACGACCACGACCATGACCACACCGAAGACCAGCCGGCCCAGCCCGCCCCGCCGGCCCCGGCCATCGCCGCGCCGCAGATCCAGCAGGACCAGATCGACCAGCTGCAGCAGCAGATCCGCGACCTGCAGCAGCAGTCGGGCCAGGCGGTCACGGTCAACGGCGCGGCGGCCTCGGACGCGCCGCGCACGCAGCAGCCCGGCTGAGCCCGGCCGCTACCCTCCGTAGCCCACGATGCCCAAGCTGGCTGACACCATCACGGGCGCGCGCCTGCTCGGCTCGCGCATCGTGGCGACGCAGCACCGGTCAAACCCCGACGGCCGTATGCCGCTCATGGACCACCTCCGTGAGCTGCGCAACCGGCTGCTCAAGGCCGTGCTGGCGATCGCTGTCGGCATGGGCATCGGATTCATCCCGCAGGTCTACAACCGCATCTGGGCGTTCGTCTATCACCCGTTCAAGCTGGCCGCGGGACATGACCACCTCGTCGTCATCGGCGTGTTCGACGGGTTCATGCTCCGGGTGCAGGTCGCGTTCTTCTTCGGGCTGATCATCACCAGCCCGTTCTGGCTGTACCAGGTCTGGGCCTTTATCGCCCCCGGGCTCTACAGCCGCGAGAAGAAGTGGGCGTACGCGTTCGTGGGCGTGGCGGCCCCGCTGTTCGCGGCCGGAGCCGCACTGGCCTACGTGGTGATGAGCCGCGGCCTGCACTACCTGCTGGCCCTGGTCCCGCACGGGGTGACGGTGATGGCGACCGTCACCAACTACCTGAGCTACTTCGAGGCCATGATCCTCGGCTTCGGGCTGGCGTTCGAGCTGCCGCTGGCCCTGGTCCTGCTGAACGTGGTCGGCATCATGACGCACGAGCGAATCCGCAAGTGGCGGCGGATCATGATCTTCCTCGTGTTCGTGTTCGCCGGCATCGCCTCGCCGAGCCCCGACCCGCTGACCATGCTGCTCCTGGCGGTGCCGTGCATCGTGCTCATCGAGGCAGCCGAGATCGTCATCTGGGCGAACGACCGGCGCCGGGCCAACCGGCCGTCAATCTACGAGGGGATCGGCGACGATGACCTGTCACCGCTCGACCTCGACCTGACCTCCGGTGACGGTGCCGACAGCGGGCGGTCACCCGGCACGGACGCTTGACCGAGGACGAGCCGGAACTCGCCGCCTTCCAGGCGCTCTATGACTTCGGCTTCGATGACTTCCAGCTAGACGCGTGCCGGGCCCTGGCCGCCGGGCACGGGGTGCTGCTGGCCGCGCCGACCGGATCAGGCAAGACCGTGGTTGGCGAGTTCGCCGTGCACCTGGCCCTGGCCGCCGGGCGCAAGTGCTTCTATACGACCCCGATCAAGGCGCTGTCCAACCAGAAGTACGCCGACCTGGTCCGCCGGTACTCGCCCGCCACGGTCGGCCTGCTCACCGGGGACAACAGCATCAACGGCGAGGCCCCGGTGGTCGTGATGACCACCGAGGTGCTGCGCAACATGCTGTACGCCGGGTCGCCGACGCTGGCCGGGCTCGGCTACGTGGTCCTCGACGAGGTGCATTACCTGGCCGACGTGTTCCGCGGCGCGGTCTGGGAAGAGGTGATCATCCACCTGCCCGAGTCGGTGCGGCTGGTCGCGCTCTCGGCCACGGTCAGCAACGCCGAGGAGTTCGGCGACTGGCTCTCCCAGGTCCGTGGCGGCACCACGGTCATCGTGGACGAGCACCGGCCGGTACCGCTGTTCCAGCACATGCTCGTCGGCTCGCGGCTGTATGACCTGTTCACCGGACCCGACGCGACGCGGGGCGCGGGCCCGTCGGGCTCGGGCGGACCGCCCAAGGTCAACCCGGAGCTGCGGCGGCTGGCCCAGCGCGACCAGTTCGCCGACCGCCGGGGACCCGGCCGGCCCGCGCGCGGCGTGCGCCGCCCGGCCCGGTTCCGCGGGCCGGGCCGGCCGGAGGTGATCGAGCGGCTCGACGCGGCCGGCCTGCTGCCGGCCATCACGTTCATCTTCAGCCGGGCCGGGTGCGACGCGGCGGTGCTGCAGTGCCTGAACGCGGGGCTGCGGCTGACCACGCAGCAGGAGGCCACCGAGATCACCGCGCTGGTGCGGCAGCGGACCTCGGACATTCCCGACGAGGACCTGCCGGTGCTCGGCTACGCGGACTGGCTGGCCGGCCTGCAGCGCGGGATCGCGGCCCACCACGCCGGGATGCTGCCGACGTTCAAGGAGGTGGTCGAGGAGCTGTTCGCCGCCGGGCTGATCCGGGCCGTGTTCGCCACCGAGACCCTCGCGCTGGGCATCAACATGCCGGCCAGGACGGTGGTGATCGAACGGCTGGACAAATGGAACGGCGAGAACCACGCCGACCTGACGCCGGGCGAGTACACCCAGCTGACCGGGCGCGCCGGGCGGCGCGGCATCGACGTCGAGGGGCACGCGGTCGTGCTCTGGCACCCGGGGGTCGACCCGGTCGCGGTGGGCGGCCTGGCGGGCACCCGGACCTACCCGCTCACCTCGAGCTTCCGGCCGTCCTACAACATGGCGGTCAACCTGGTCGGACAGGTCGGCCGGCGCCGGGCCGAGGCGCTGCTCGAGTCGTCGTTCGCCCAGTTCCAGGCGGACCGGGCGGTGCTCGGCCTGTCCCGCCAGGTGCGCCGGATCCGGCAGACCATGGAGCAGCTCGACAGCTCTTGTGACCGGGGCGACTTCGCCGAATACGAGTCCCTGCGGCGCGAGCTGTCGCAGCGCGAGGGCGACCAGTCCCGGCGGCGGTCGGCGGCGCGGCAGGCCGAGGCGGTGGCCTCGCTGGAGCAGCTGCGCCGCGGCGACATCGTCCAGGTGCCGGGCGGCCGCCGGGCCGGGATCGCCCTGGTGCTCGAGTCCCCTGGAGCCGCGGCCGACCCGCCCGGCCTGCTCGTGCTCACCGCGGGCCGCCAGGTCAAGCGGCTTTCGCTGGCCGACTTCCCGGTGCCGGTCACGCCCATCGACCGGGTGCGCATACCCAACTGGTTCAGCGCGCGGTCCGCGAAGCACCGCCGTGACCTGGCCTCGACCGTGCGCAACAAGCTGGCCGGCCACGACCTGGGCGCGTCGCGGCGGGCGGCCCGCGCGCCATCCTCATCCCACGGCGACGGCCGTCCCGGCGGCACCGACCGGGAGATCGAGAGCCTGCGCCGCCGGCTGCGCCAGCACCCGTGCCACGGCTGCCCCGACCGGGAGGAGCACGCCCGGGACGCCGAGCGGCGGCACCGGCTGGAGCGGGAGGCGGAGACCCTGGAGCGCAGGATCGCGGGCCGCACGCACGTGATCGCCCGTACCTTCGACCGGGTCTGCGCCGTGCTCGACGAGCTCGGCTACACCGACGGCGACACGGTCACCGGGGAGGGCCGGCGGCTGGCGGGCCTGTACACCGAACTCGACCTGCTGGTCGCCGAGTGCCTGCGGCGCGGGCTGTGGGACGGGCTGGGGCCGCCGGACCTGGCCGCCTGCGTGTCCGCGCTGACGTTCGAGTCGCGCCGGCCCGACGACGTGAGCCCGCCCCGGCTGCCGCAGGGGCAGGTCCGCGGGGTGCTGGCCGAGATGGGCCGGGTCCGGGAGGACCTGCGCAGGGTGGAGCAGGAGCACCAGCTGTCGTTTCTGCGCGAGCTGGACCCGGGCTTTGCCTGGACCGCGCACGCCTGGGCCCGGGGCCGCCCGCTGGAGCAGGTGCTGACCGACGACCTGACGCCGGGCGACTTCGTCCGTGCGGCCAAACAGCTCATCGACCTGCTGGACCAGATCGCCGCCGCGTCCGGGCCGACGCCGGTCGCGACCGTCGCCGGGCGCGCGATCGCCGCCCTGCGCCGTGGCGTCGTCGCCTACTCGTCGGTGGGCTAGG
>Ga0335072_10006060_pt1 | contig 17745 bp, 14 predicted proteins | sample Lox_Sample_21_FD_206725 | JGI IMG/M metagenome (GOLD analysis project Ga0335072, IMG submission 206725) | Soil microbial communities from Loxahatchee National Wildlife Refuge, Florida, United States - Lox_Sample_2.1 | ecosystem: Environmental > Terrestrial > Soil > Wetlands | place: USA...
CCAAGGTAGCGGTTGCCATCGGCGTGATCACGATCCTCGGCTACATCATCGCGTTCGGCGGCATCTACATCTTTGTCGGCAGCTACATCGTGCAGAACGTGTTCGGCGATCCGCACATCTGGGGGATCACTCAGCTGACCACTATCCTGTACGGCGCGCTGGTGGTGGCTCCGGTTGTGGTCGGCCTCAAGTTCGGCGTCCGCATTACGGTCGTGCTCTATGTCTTCGAGGTGTTGCTGCTCCTGGCGATGAGCCTGACCATCCTCGCCCGCGGTGGCGCCAGCGGCCTGTCTGCGACGCCGTTCAGCTGGCCGAGCGGGCACTCAAGCGACGTTCTCCTGGCCTTCAGCCTGGCGGTACTCGCATTCGGCGGGTTCGAGGCAGCGGCGCCGCTGGCTGAGGAAACCCGCAATCCGCGGCGCGCGGTCCCGGTAGCGGTGATCGGCGCCGTCGTGATCAGCGGCATCATTTACGTGCTCGGCTCGTACGCGCTCGTCACAGCATTCGGCATCGGGCACACGGGCACGCTCGCGGCAGACCCCAACCCCTTCCACACTGCCGCCCGGGCGTTCATACCGTTCGTCGCGCCGCTGATCACCTGGGTCTTCCTGTCCAGCGTGACGAGCTCCTACGTCGCCGCGAACACCCAGACCTCGCGGGTGATCTTCGCGGGCGCTCGCGGCGGACTGTGGAGCAGCGCACTCGCCACGATCAACCCGCGGTTCCGCACGCCGGCGGTCGCGGCGGTGGCCTTCGTGGCGCCGAGCGTCCTGATCGGCGTGGTGGCGACGGCGTTCACGACGCCGTCCTCCGCCTCCGGATTCCTCGGGACTTACGGCATCCTGGGGCTGATCATCATGTACCTGATGGCCAACGTGGCGCTGGTCGTGGAATGGGCGAAATTCCGGGCGCGTGGCATCCGCAAGAACGTCTGGCTCTGGGTGGTTGTGCCGATCATCGGCGTCGCGGTGCTCGCTGTCCCGGTGTGGGGCGACCTGCGGCCTGGCCAGCCGAGCCCGTACAACATTCTCCCGTGGCTGACCCTCGGCCTGATCGCCGTCGGCGTCGCCTACGCGGTGATACTCGGCGTCACGCGACCGCAAGCGCTGGAACGGGCGCCCGCATTGCTGGAAGGCGACGAGAGCCTGGCTACGGACCCGCTGGCCCTCCCGGCATCGTGACAGAACGGACACAGTGATACCTGGATCGCGCATCTGCGCGGACTTAGCACCCGATCCGTGCCCCGTAGATCGGCTATAGCAGCACATAGCTCCGCTGGAAAGGGCCGGATCGGGTGCAGAGTGCGGACCCTTAGCGCCCCAGACCGGTAGTGTCAATCGATTTTCGCGTTCGGCAAAGTTGCGCAGCACGAAAGTTTGGGTATGCTTGCTGGCGTGACTTCCGCGCACGTACTGACGAGCTCAGTCGAGCAGCTTGCTCAGTGCCCGGTGGCGCCGTCGGATGCGCCGCCGGGACTGCGTGAGCGCAAGAAAGTTGCGACCCGGCAGTCGCTGAGTGAGGCCGCGATGCGGCTTGCCATCCAGCGCGGACTGGACAACGTCCTGGTCGAGGACATCGCCGAGGCGGCGGGGGTCTCGACACGGACGTTCAACAACTACTTCGCCAGCAAGTACGAGGCCATCTGCGCGCTGCAACAGGACAGGGCTATCCGGATCGGCGAAGCGCTGCGCTCCCGGCCGCCGGGCGAGCCGCTCTGGGAGTCGGTGACACACGCCGTCATGTCGCAGTTCGGCCTGGCGCCCAGGCAAAGCGGGCCCGGCGGGCAGTCGCTAGCGGAGTGGATCGCGGGAGTCCGGCTGGTCGTCACTTCTCCCGCCCTCGCTGGCGAGTACCTCAAGGTCCAGGGCCTAGTGCAGTATCACCTTGCCGCAGCGATTGCTGAGCGGCTCGGGACGAGCCTGGAGACCGACATGTTCCCGCGGATCATGGCCGGCGCGGTTTCCGCGGCCATGCAGGCGGCCATGGAGCGCTGGCTGCGTTCCGACCCGCCGGTGCCGCTCCCTCCGCTGATGCGGGAGGCGCTGCGCCGGCTTGCCGAGGGAATGTTGCGCGTCATTCCCGCCGAGCCCGGACTCGACGATTCCGGCTAGAGAGCCGCGGCCCGTCCGGCCGCGGTGACTGCGACTACCCCGTTCCCGCCTTCATCTCGTTAAAATCCCGATCCCCGAGAGGGTCCCGGTGCTGATCCGATTGCTGCGCGAGTACCTGCGCCCGTATCGCAAGCCGCTATCCCTGGTGCTCTTGCTCCAGCTAGCGCAGACACTGGCGACGCTGTACCTGCCCACACTGAACGCCGACATCATCGATAAGGGCGTGATCACCGGCAACACGCACTACATCCTGAGCATTGGCGGGGTGATGCTCGCGATTACGCTCGTGCAGATCGCGTGCGCGGTCGGCGCGGTGTATTTCGGCGCGAAGACGGCCATGGCGCTCGGCCGGGATGTTCGGCACGGGATCTTCAGCCAGGTGCTCAGGTTCTCGGACCGGGAGGTCAGCCACCTCGGCACCCCGTCGCTCATCACCCGCACAACGAACGACGTGCAGCAAGTTCAGATGCTCGCGATCATGACGTTCACGCTCCTGCTGTCGGCCCCGATCATGTGCATCGGCGGCATCATCCTGGCGCTCAACCAGAACGTGCGGCTGTCCTCTCTGCTGGTGGTCGCGGTCCCGCTGCTGGGCGTGATCGTGTCGCTGATCATCTCCAAGATGCGCCCGCTGTTCCGGCAGATGCAGGAGCGGCTGGACAACATCAACCGAGTGCTGCGCGAGCAGATCACCGGCGTCCGGGTTATCCGGGCGTTCGTGCGCGACCCGGAGGAGCGCGACCGGTTCGCCGGCGCGAGTAACCAGCTGTTCGAGTCCGCGCTCGGCGCTGGCAAGCTGATGGCGCTGATGTTTCCGTCGGTGATGCTGGTGCTGAACCTGTCGACGCTCGCCGTCGTCTGGTTCGGCGGCCACGAGATCGCCGACGGGACCATGCAGATCGGATCGCTGACCGCTTTCATCACTTATCTGGCCCAGATCCTCATGTCGGTGATGATGGCTACCTTCATGTTCATGCTCGTGCCGCGTGCCGAGGTCAGCGCCGAGCGAATCATGGAGGTCATCGACACCCGGCCTGCTCTGTCGCCGCCGGTTCGCCCGGTGCCGGCAGCTGGTCCGGCCGGGCAACTGGAGCTGCGCTCAGCTGAGTTCCGGTACCCGGGGGCGGAGCAACCGGTCCTGCACGAGATCTCGTTCACGGCATTGCCCGGTCAGACGACGGCAATCATCGGCGGTACCGGCAGCGGCAAGACCACCCTGGTCAACTTGATCCCGCGGCTCATCGACGTGACAGCAGGAGCGGTGCTGATCGGCGGCGTCGACGTGCGGGAACTCGATCCGGCGGCGCTGTCAGGCGCGGTCGGCCTGGTGCCGCAGAAGCCGTACCTGTTCTCCGGCACGGTAGCTAGCAACTTGCGGTACGGCAATCAGGAGGCGACCGACGAGGAACTCTGGCGTGCCCTCGAGATCGCGCAGGCCCGCGACTTCGTGGAGCGGATGCCGGACGGGCTGGACGCCAGGATCGCCCAGGGCGGCACGAACGTGTCCGGCGGCCAGCGGCAGCGCCTGGCCATCGCCAGGGCGCTAGTCCACCAGCCGCAGATTTACCTGTTCGACGACTCGTTCTCGGCGCTCGACTACGCCACGGACGCCCGGCTCCGGTCGGCGCTCGCCACGGAAGTCGCCACCGCGACCATGGTCATCGTGGCGCAGCGGGTTAGCACGATCAGGCACGCTGACCAGATCCTGGTGCTGGACGCCGGCCGGATCGTCGCGCGCGGAACGCACACCGAGCTGATGGACTCGAGCGAGACCTACCGGGAGATCGTCCTTTCCCAGCTGACAGAGCAGGAGGCCGCGGCGTGAGCGGGGGAGCGAATCAGGACAAAGCGGATGGGTCCGTGTCGGGACCGGCGCCGATGTCAGGCACGGGGCCGGTGCCCGCGACCGCGACCGCGCCAGAGGACGGCGGTACCGGTCAGGTGCTGGGCACGGGGGAGCGGGCGACGCCCAAGCGCGGGCCGGCTCCTGCCGCGACGATGGGCGGGCCAGCGCGCTTCATGGGCGGCATGTCGACGGAGAAGGCGCTGGATTTCAAGGGCTCGAGCCGGCGGCTGCTCGGGCTGCTGAGCCCGTACCGGCTGCTGATGTACCTCGCGCTCGCGCTCGCTATCGGCAGCGTCACCCTGGCAGTGCTCGGCCCGCGGATGCTCGGCGAGGCGATCAACGTCATCTTCTACGGAGTCGTCGACCACCGCGGCACCGACTTCAATCACGTCGGGCAGATCCTCGCGGTCGTGGTCGCGCTGAACGTCGGCAGCTCCATCTGCGCGTTGTTCCAGGGCCGGCTGGTTGCCACGATCGTGGCGCGGGCAGTGTTCGCGCTCCGCGAGCAAGTCCAGGCCAAGCTCTCCCGGCTGCCGCTGCGCTACTTCGACCGGCAGCCTCGCGGAGAGATCCTGAGCCGGGTTACCAACGACATCGACAACCTGCAGCAGTCCGTCCAGCAGACGCTGAGCCAGCTAGTTACCTCGCTGTTCACGATCGTCGGCGTGCTGGCGCTGATGTTCATCGTTTCCTGGGAGCTGGCGCTGATCGCACTAGTGACGGTGCCGGCTTCCGCAGTCGCGATGCGCAAGATCGCCCAGCGGGCCCAGCCGCAGTTCATCAAGCAGTGGAAGTTCACTGGCGGGCTGAACGGCCACATCGAGGAGATGTACACCGGCCATGCGCTGGTGACTGCGTTCGGCCAGCGGGAAACGGCCATGCAGACCTTTACCGAGCAGAACGAGGCGCTGTACAACGCCAGCTACCGGGCGCAGTTCATCTCCGGCACGATCCAGCCGGTGATGATGTTCATGTCCAACCTGAATTACGTCCTGGTCGCTGTCGTCGGTGGCCTGCTGATTGCTCGCGGGTCGCTCACGCTCGGCGCAGTCACGGCGTTCATCCAGTACTCCCGCCAGTTCAGCCAGCCGCTCACCCAGGTCGCGAGCATGGCCAACCTGCTGCAGTCCAGCGTCGCGTCAGCGGAGCGGGTGTTCGCGCTGCTGGACGCGCCGGAGCAGGAGCCGGACGCCGCCGAGCCAGCCCGCCTGGCGGGAGGAGCCGGCGTGCGCGGGCGGGTGGAGTTCGTCGATGTGTCGTTCCGGTACGCGCCGGACCGCCCGCTCATCGAGCACGTGTCGCTGACCGTCGAGCCGGGCCAGACTGTGGCTATCGTGGGCCCGACCGGGGCCGGCAAGACCACCCTGGTCAACCTGCTGATGCGGTTCTATGAGATCGACTCGGGCAAGATCCTCCTGGACGGCGTCGACACCGCGGCCATGAGTCGCGCCGAGCTGCGCGGGCTGACGGGCATGGTCCTGCAGGACGCATGGCTGTTCGGCGGCACCATCGAGGAGAACATCGCCTACGGCTCGTTCGGCGCAAGTCACGAGCGAGTAGTCGAAGCGGCCAAGGCGACCTACGTCGACCGGTTCGTGCGGACGCTGCCCGAGGGGTATGACACCGTGCTCGACGACGACGGCACCAACGTCAGCGCGGGGGAGCGGCAGCTGATCACCATCGCCCGCGCGTTCCTGGCCCGGCCTGCTGTGCTCATCCTGGACGAGGCAACCAGTTCGGTCGACACCAGGACCGAAGTGCTGATCCAGCGGGCCATGGCGTCGTTGCGCCAAGGCAGGACTAGCTTCGTGATCGCGCACCGGCTGTCCACAATCCGCGATGCCGACGTGATCCTGGTTATGGAAGACGGCCAGATCGTCGAGCAGGGAACGCACGCTGAGCTGCTGGCGGCTGGCGGCGCCTACGCGCGCTTGTATCAGGCTCAGTTCGCCCAGGCGATGGCGGAGGTTGGCTGACGGCGGGCGGCGATTCGCTAGCGGTCCGGTGAGTATCTGGCTGCCTGGGGTAACCGCGGCTGGCCCTTACGCGCGACCCCGCCCCACATCGCCGACTTCGCCTGAGCTTCAAGCTCGGACCGCGGCCGCCACTGCTGGACCGGAACCACGCCTGGCGGGAGGAGTTCAAGGCCATCGAAGAACCTGGACACCTCGGTGTGGCTGCGGTGCCGCTGGGTCTCGCGCGCCATCCGGTTATAGCGCCTACGTGCCTCGGCCATCTGCTCAGCCTGAATATCGGACGCCACCTGTGACAACGCCAGGTAGCTGCCAGCCGGGACGGCGTCCATGAGCGCGCGGACGATTCCGTAAGGGTCATCGTCGTCGCCGATCAGGTGCAGCAAGGCGATCAGCATGACGGCCACCGGGCGGGAGAAGTCGATGGTTCGAGCGGCCCGCTGCAAGATCTCGTCGAAGTTCCGGAAGTCGGCGTCGATGTAGTCGGTGGCGCCTTCTGGTGAACTCGCGAGCAGCGCTCGCGCGTGCGCGAGCACGACCGGGTCGTAGTCCACGTACACGACCCGGGCATCGGGCGCTACCTTCTGCGCTACCTCGTGCGTGTTGTTTGCCGACGGTATGCCCGTACCGATATCAAGAAACTGCCTGATCCCTCCCTCAGCCGCAAGGAACCGGACGACTCTGGCCAGGAAGGCCCGGTTGGCGCGGACCGACATGACGATTCCCGGATAGGCGGCGATCACCGCATCGCCCGCAGCGCGGTCAGCGGCGTAATTCTCTTTGCCGCCCAGCCAGTAATCGTGCACCCGCGCGCTATGCGCGACGCTAGTGTCAAAGCCCCGCCGGTGACCTTCGGCCACGTCGGTGCTCTGCGAGTCAGCGAGCTCTTCTTCGCTGGGCATGGGGGAGGCCTTTCACGGGAAGCTGGTCGCCGGCCTCTGCCTAGGAAGCCGGCTTCCGCGCCAGCTCGGCGAGCTGGCCGCTGATGAAGTCCAGCCGCTGCCTGACCTGGACGAGGCGGTCGTCCATCTGGTCGAATCGCTCGCAGGCATGACGGAAGACTATTGCGCCGGTAGGCCGGTCCGGCGCCGATGCCACAATGGTGCGGAATTACGCCATTGTGATTCGGACGACGGCTATCAGGTGCCTGGCTGCGAGCGGGGTGCAGTGGCGCACGCGCTGACTGGCGAGGCGGCTGCGACAGTCTGCCTACGGCTCGTCAGGCCGTCCGCCCGTTCGCGGCAGGCCGGCAGGCGGCTGAGAGGCGGACGGCCCGTTCCCTTGATGCTGGCCTGTCTTGTCGCTGCGGGCCCCGAGCAGCGGCAGCGCTGATAGCCAGCCCGGCGGCATGATCACGGCCCGGCGGCGCGTCCGCTGTCGCCGGCCGGCCCTGGAACGGGCCGTCGCGTGAAGTTCCGGCGCGTTCGGCGCGCCCGCCTGCAGGCCAGCCATGACCAGGTCGAGGAGTCGGCCCGCTCTAACCTCAGCGCGCGGTCCGGGGTCGATGCGCCAGAGAGAGCCGAGCATCAGCAGGACGTCGTCGGGGTCATGACCGGCCCGGATGCTGCCGTCCTCAGTGCACGCCTGCATGAGTTGCGTGATCGCGCCAGTCAGCGTCTCGCCGACCAAGCCGTCGCTGGTAGCGGCGTTCAGTACGCCGGCGAGCCCGTGCTTGATCATGCCGTAGTGCGCGAGCTGGTCGAACCACAGCCGGAGCGCCTCAATCGGGGGATGGTCAGCAAGCAACTTCGAGGCAGTATCGGCGAGCTGCTGCACGTCGTAGCGGTAGACCGCTAGAACCAGAGCCTCCCGGTTGGGAAAGTGCCGGTACAGCGTGCCCGCGCCTACACCAGCCTTCTTGGCGATCGAGTTCAGCGACGCGTCGCCCGAGGTGGCGAGCGCGTCGCGGGCGGCTTCGAGAATGCGGTGTCGGTTCTGCTGAGCATCTGCTCTCAGAGGGTCGTGCTGCTGCGCGGCCATGGATCACATTATTGTGCCGGTCGGTCCGACGTTTAGCGGAGAAGCTGCACCAATCCCCGTAGATCTATCGGAGAGTTCTCCGCTTAACTGAGAGACTTCTCCGGTTAGGAACCGATAGATATCTCCGGTTAAGGACGTTCGGTTCGCCGGACGGGCATGCTTCACCACGCGTATTTCAGTGCGCCGAGCTCACTCTTGTGCGGAATCTGATGGGCTGAGCGCGGCGCGCCGGGTGTCGAGGAAGGCCCGTTCGACAGGATTAGCGGTGAGGGCGCGCGCAGCGGAGTAGGCTGCCGCGGCTTCGGTGCTGCGGCCGAGGCGCCGTAGCAGGTCGGCGCGTGAGGCATGGAACAAGTAGTAGCCGTCCAGGCCCGCAGAACGCAGATCGTCGATCGCGGCCAGGCCGGCTGCCGGGCCGTGGACTTCGGCGAGAGCGACTGCCCGGTTAAGTGCGACTACTGGGGTCGGCGTGAGCGCGTATAGCTGGTCGTAGAGCGTCAGGATGGCGTGCCAGTCGGTTTTGTCAAAGCTGGGCGCAACGGAATGGACAGCGTTGACGGCGGCCTGGATCTGGTACGGGCCGGGGTGGTTGCGCTGGACGCACGCACGCACGATGGCCTGGCCTTCGGCGATCAGGCCGCGGTCCCAGAGCCGCCGGTCCTGCTCTGCCAGGCGGACCAGCGAGCCGTCGGCGCTGACGCGGGCGGCGCTGCGGGAGTGCAGCAGCAAGAGCAGCGCCAGCAGCCCCTGCGCCTCCGGCTCGTCGGGCATCAGGTCGGCGAGCACCCGGGCGAGCCGGATTCCCTCGGCGCACAGATCAAGCCTGATCAGCGAGTCGGCGGTCGCCGCGTAGCCTTCGTTGAAGATCAGGTAGACGACGGCGAGCACGGGTTGGAGGCGGGAAGGGAGTTCGGCTTCCGCAGGCACGCGATAGGGGAGACGGGTGTTCCTGATCTTGCGCTTGGCCCGGACGATCCGCTGGGCCATGGTTGACTCGGGGACGAAGAACGCCCGCGCGATCTCGGGAGTCTCGAGCCCGCCGAGCAGCCGAAGGGTCAGCGCGACCTGGGCAGGCTGGTTCAGCGCCGGATGGCAGCAGGTGAAGATCAGGCGCAGCCGATCATCGGGCACGGTCTCCTCCTCCGGCGCCAAGGCATCGTCCTCCGCGGCCTGAGCGGCGGCACCGTACAGGTGATGGGCTTGCGCGTGCCGCTCGTCACGGACGGACTCGCGGCGCAGCCTGTCGATGGCCCGGTTGCGGGCGGTCGTGACGATCCATGCACCGGGATTGGGCGGCTGGCCGTCTGTCGGCCACCTGGCGACCGCCACGGTGAACGCGTCCTGGACCGCTTCCTCGGCAGCGTCAATATCGCCGAGAAAGCGGATCAAGGTGGCGACGCATCGACCGTACTCGCGGCGGAAGACGGCCTCGACAGTCACCGCGAGAGTCTATGGCCACCGGACGGATATGGTCACCGTGCGTCACGCCACCTGCCCTGCTCGTCTTGGAGTTCGACCAGCAACTCGTCGGCCTCCCGCTCATCGAACGGGCTAACCTCGATCGGCAGCCGGCACGCGGCCGTGGCGAGTTTGGCCCACTCCAGGGCCGCGTCCAGGTCGGCGGCGTTGATGACCCAGAACCCGCCGAGGTGTTCCTTAGTCTCCGTGTACGGTCCGTCGGTAATCACGAAGTCGCCGCCGGCCTGGCGCACTACGGTCGCCGAGTCCGTGAGCAGGCCGCCAGCGAAAACGAATGCCCCGGCGCCCGTCAGCTTCTCGTTGAACGCGTCGACGTCGGCGAACGACTGCCGCCACTCCTCCGGAGGAATGTCCGGGCCGGCGCTGGCGTGGTGGACTGCCAGCAGGTACTGCGTCATGACGATCACTCCCGGTAGTCCTTCGGGGCTGGTCGCTGGCCGGCCCTCACTCCCGCTACGAAGTGGCCACCGCCGAATCGACACCTGCCTGCCACGATGCCAGATATCCTTACGCCAGGCTCGCCGGCGGTCTGGCGCTTCTGCCGCGTCTCCAGGATCCGCGCCCCATCGCCGCCATCAGAACGGTGCGCTCCGGGGACGCCCTGCTAGCGCCCTCGATCACTCGCCGGCTTGTGGAGCGATTTGCGCTGCACAGTTCACAACCCGCGCTGATGCGCCGTGAACTGTCCTGTCTCACCCCCAGAGAACTGGATGTCCTGCGGCTGCTGGCCCGCGGCCTGAGCAACGCCGAGGTTGCCGAGCAGCTCACCCTCAGCCAGGCCACAGTCAAGACCCACGTTGCCAGGCTCCTGGCGAAGCTGCAGCTACGCGACCGGGTACAGGCCGTCGTGCTGGCCTATGAGACCGGGCTGGTAAGCCCTAGTCACGATTCCGGTGCTGGCTGAACGGGGTTCATGCAGGAAGCTTCATTCGGGGGCAAGGTGGGCACTCTGGAGCCGGGTAGCATCCAGGCCCGGAGGGGCGCCGAAGAGCCGCCGGTACTCGCGCGTGAACTGGGAGGCACTGGCGTATCCGACAGCGTGGCCGGCGCCTGCGACGTCCACGGGGTTGACCAGCAGCCGGACGCGGGCCCGCTGAAGGCGGATCTGCTTCTGGTATTGCAGCGGGCTCATCGAGGTTGCGGCGCGGAAGTGCCGGTTGAGCGAGGAGATGCTCAAGTTCACCTCGGCCGCGAGGTCCTCAATGCGGATCACTTCGTCGTAGTGGTTCTTGATCCAGGCGATCGCGCGGGCGACGTGGGCGACGCGGCTGTCGGCGAGGCCGACCTGGCGGACAAGGCCGCCCTGCGGCCCGGTCAGAAGCCGCCAGTGGATCTCCCGTTTCACCGCTGGACCCAGGATGCGCTGGTCGTCCGGGGTATCGGCCAGCCTCAGCAGGCGCACGACTGCGTCGAGCAGCTCTGGACTCGCGTCGCTGGTCGATAGCGCAGGGCCCGCCGGTGCTACGCGGCCAGGGAGGCGCGACTCTAGGAACAACTGGGCGACTGTGCGGGGGTCGAGCGGCAGGCTGACGGCCAGAAACGGCTCGTCGGCGCTGGCCGCGGTGATGTGCGAGGTGAGCGGAAGGTCGACGGTGACGATAAGGAACTGCCCGGCAGCGTAGTCGAACACCTGGCCGCCAAGCACGGAGCGTTTCGCGCCCTGCGCGACCAGGGCCATGACGGGCTCGGTGACGTTGCCGAGGGGCACGGTGGTCTGCGTTGCCGAGAAGACCTTCATCCCGTCGATCTGCCGCGGCTGCGAGTACCCCTCCGCCAGCCGAGCGATGCGGTCCCGGAGGTCGGCGAGAGCGGGCATGAGGCCAGTCAACCACGAGCGGGCGTTAAGCGCGCTATTGAAGCAGCCGTGCGCGGATCGTGCAAGGACCGGCGCGGATCGGTCTAGGTGCATCAGCCGGTCCCTGATGGACTGGAAACGACCCGAATTGTTCTACTGGGAGGAGTCCTGTGCCACTGACGTCTTATGTGACGCTCGGCCGCAGCGGCCTGCGTGTGAGTCCGTTCACGCTGGGCACGATGACGTTTGGCGAGGACCTGGGCTGGGGGAGTAGCCCGGAGGAGGCCAAGGCGATCCTGGCCGCGTATCTCGACCGGGGCGGCAACTCGGTCGACACGGCCAATGTCTACACCAACGGCCATGCCGAGGTCATCATCGGCGAGTACCTGGCTGGCCGTCCGGGCATGCGTGACCGGATCGTGCTCGGCACCAAGTTCTTCTGGAACCTCCACCTCGGCGACCCGAACGGGGGCGGCCCCGGCCGCAAGGCCGTCATCCAGCAACTCGACAACTCGCTGCGCCGTCTGCAGACCGACTATGTCGACATCTACTGGCTGCACAACTTCGACCCGGTAACGCCCGCGGAGGAGACCCTTCGCGCACTCGACGACCTGGTCACCGCGGGCAAGGTCCGGTACGTAGGGTTCTCCGACGTGCCGGCCTGGGCGACGGCAGAGGCGGCGACCATCGCCCGCTTCCGGGGCTGGGCACCGATCATCGCGCTGCAGCTGGAGTACTCCCTGCTGGAGCGCACCACGGAGGGTGAGCTCATTCCGATGGCCCAGGCGATGGGCATGGGAGTCCTGCCGTGGGGCCCGCTCAAGAGCGGGTTCCTGTCAGGCAAGTACTCCAGTGCGGCGACCGGCGACGTGGATACCACCCGCACGGCCCTGGTCGGAACCCCGAGCCAGGAGGACTACCGGGTGATCGACACGGTCAACGAGGTCGCGTCCGAGGCCGGCACCAGCGCCGCAGCCGTCGCGCTGGCCTGGGTCCAGGCACGCCCCGGGGTCACCTCCACGCTCATTGGCGCCCGGCGGATGGACCAGCTCGAGGCCAATCTCAGCGCCCTCGACCTCACCCTCAGCCCTGAGCACCAAGAGCGCCTGAACGAGGTCTCGGCACCCCGGCTGAACTTCCCGGCGGAAAACAACGCCAACCTCGCCCGCCTTGCGCACAACGGCGGAACGACCGTCGACGGCCTCGCCACTCCCGCACCACCGCGCCTCCACGAGGCCCCTGTCTATTGATCGCAGTGGGGCCTTGATGGCGATTCAAGGTGCTCGGCTGATCCGTCGTTTGTATGCGGAGGGGGTCTCCCCGCAGTGCCTGGCGAAGGATCGAGCGAACGCCCCGACGTCGTCGAAACCCACGGCGATCGAGACCTCGAGGACTGAACGGTCCGGCTGGACCAGCAGGGCCATGGAACGAAGCACACGAGCGCGAAGCAGATAGCTTCGCCACGACATGCCCAGGCTGGCGTTGAAGAGACGGCGCAGGGTTCGTTCCGAAACCCCGACCGCGTGTGTCACGTCACTGATCGTGACGTCGTCGAGGTGAGCGCGCGTGAAATCGGCGGCTGCGGTGACCACCGGATCGTTCGGGACCGGCAAGTGCAATGGCTTCTCGTCATCAAGCGCTTCCGCGACCACGTACCCGAGGGTCTGAAAGAAGGAGTCTGCCTCCGCTCCGGATTCGGTACGCGAGATCGGCCACCGTACCGAGTAGAGCATCATCTCGCGAAGCAGCGGTGAGACGGCAATAATCCGGACCCGGTCTCCGGCCATCGGAACGAGTCTTGGCTCAAACAGCACCGCGAGGGTCTGCACACCAGCGTTCAGCGTCGTCTGATGATGCAGGCCCGCCGGGATCCACGCCGCTTGGTGAGGTGGCAGCAGGTAGTGGCCGGCCTCTGTCTTGACCTCCACCATCCCGCGGCACGCGTACTCGATCTCGTGCACGTCGTGAAAGTGCCAGCCGGTGACTAGCTGCTCGCCGCCGTCATACATGTGGCTGCCCCCTGCCCAGCGGCTGTTTTCCCGGAGATTCACCAGGCCGGTGGTGGCCGTTCGGACCTGATCTTTGGCCGAATCAGCAAGGACGGTCATACCTCGGGAAGTCTACAGTCTGTTGCGAACGCCGACCGTGCCGTTGCTGGTGATCGAGGACGCGCCGAGAAAGGGTCCTGATGCCTACGTTGATCTACTCCATGTCCGTGTCGCTGGACGGTCACATCGCCGGACCAGATGGCGCCATCGACTGGGCCGCGCCTGACGAGGAACTGATGCGGTTCCACAACGAGCAGACCCGAGAACTCACTGGGCACCTATGCGGGCGCGGGCTCTATGAGGACATGCTGGGCTGGGAGACGGCCGAACAGACTCGCACCGATCCACGGGAACTCGAATTCGCCCGCACGTGGAAAGCCATCCCGAAGCTGGTGTTCTCGACCAGCCTTACGACCGTGGAAGGTAACGCCCGCCTGGCGAGTAGTGATGTCGCCAACGAGGCGGCCCAGCTGAAAAACCAGCCAGGCTCCGGCATCGTGTCCGTCGGCGGCGCCAGGCTCGCCGCTTGCCTTGTCGAGAAAGATCTCATCGATGAGTACCGGCTGTTCGTCAATGCCGTCGTGCTCGGGGGCGGCACACCGTACTTCCCGTCACTGCCGACGAGACTCAACCTCGAACTCATCGAGACGCAGGCCTTCTCGCAGGTCGTCTACCTCCGGTACCGGCGGACACAGTCCTGAGCACAGCATGTTCGCGCTCTCGCGGTCGGCCCCATTGACCCCTCTCGATGACCAGAGTCGGCGGCGCCGATAATGCACATTATGTTAAGTAGAAGCGGTCGGACCGACAATCGATGGAATGAGACACACGCTGTGTCCTGTCTCACTTGATCTGCTCGGTGTCTCACTTGATCTGCTCGGTCTCGCATGCCGGCTTTGCGCGGCATCGAAGGGCATCTCCGATCCAGTGCGGTGCTGGAAGCAGCCCGAGAACGTCATCTGCCTTCGCCACGAACGCTGGACAGGGAACGGGTCCACTGCCGACAGCGACCAGCCCGACCTTAGCGGCCGCAACCGCCTCGCTCTGGCGACCCTCTTTACCACTTGATCGTAGATCGGCGTCCGCACGACCCGCCGCTCTGAACTACCGCAGGTGGCGAGCTCCGTCATGGCTGGCAGACCAGCAATCCGGCTCGGGCGCGCCGCCTCCGGATGTCGTCTCAGCGTCGGACCGGCCGCCATACGCTTGTGACTGACAGGTTCTCAGTGACGACCGGAAGGCCCTGCCAATGAGTGCCAGGCCGACAAGGGCCGTGCACGTCCCTTACGGCGTCGAGCGTGACGAGGACGGCGTCTGGTGCGCACACGCCTGGCTGGGCTCAAGCGGGGGCGCTAAACGGCAACGGAACCAGCAAGAGGCAGGCCATCGCCGATCTGCGCAACGACGCTCAGGGACCACATTCAGTGAGACACAAACGAAGAAACGCCTGGACCGCCAATTAATGGCTGGGCGAGACCGGTCTTCGCTAGTGCCAGTGGTTGCTCGATGACGACGGCCCAGTCTTAGTTGCTCCGCTTGGCTGCGTGGTTGCCGCTGGTCAGACAGCTCGCTGTGGGTCATCCTCGCGCTCAGGTGTCGTCGGCTGGCTAGCTGGATGCGCCTGCCGCTGGGCTGCGTCAGGCGCCCGTATCAGGGCGGGACCGAGCAGCATGGCTGGAAGACCCATGGCGGCCGCGGCGGCAACGAGGGTGGCGGTGTTTCCATGGGCCAGGGTCAGTGCGGCGAGGCCGGCTCCCAGGGGCGGTGTGGCCTGCATCGTAGTTCGCAGCAACGCGAACAGGCGGCCGTGGCTTTCGGGAGGCGCGAGGCGCATCCGCAGGGTTTGCGCCCAGGCGGTCATGGGGGCGCTGCAGACGCCGAGGGCGGCCAGGGCGAGGACTGTCGTCGTAACCGACTGGACAACGAGCGCCATGACTGTCGTTGCGGCGGCGAGCTGGGCGGCGACAATCGATGCCCGCAGCGAGAATTTCCAGGGGCGGCTGGCCAGGAATGCTGCGGCTACGAGCTGGCCGCCGGTGGCGGCGGCCACGAGGTAGCCGTATCCGCCGGATCCCAGGCCAAGGCCGACAGCGCGATGGGGCAGGTACACCAGCAGCGCGCCTTCGCCCACGTTGAAGAGGGCGAACATGATGGTCGTAGTGCGAAGTACTGGATTGGTGGCGGCGAGGCGCAGGACCTCAGCGAGTCCGGTGTGGTGTGCCTGCTCGGTCTGGGGCCGTCGGGCTGGCATGAATCGTCGGCTCAGATCGCGTACCGACAGCAGGCTCAGCGCGAGTGCGAAGTAGCTGGCGGCATCGACGGCCACGATGTGCGCTGCCCCGATCGTGGCGACGCCGAGGCCGGCCAGTGCCGCTCCGGCCAGGCTGGCTAGGCCGAAACTGGCGCCTTCCAGGGCGTTGGCCCGCTCAAGATGACTTTCGGGGACCAGCGAGGGGATGAGGGCGGGAAACCCGGCCAGGCTGACCATCTTGAGCAGGCCGTAGACCGCGGCCACCACGTACAACTGGGCGGCCGTCACAGAGCCGAACGCAGCGGTGACCGGAATCCATGCGAATACCGCGCCCCGGATCACGCTGTCGGCGATCATCAGGCGACGACGATCGAACCGGTCGAGCGCCCACCCCGCAACGAGTCCGCCAACAGCTACCGGGGCTGTGTACAGCACAACCAGCAGGGGCAGGCTGGCGTGCGCCGCGCCCAGCGAGAGGGCAACCAGGGCGATCCAGCTCCCGGAATCCCCCGCCGCTGACGCTGTAGTGCCCAGCCACACCCGGCGGAATGCCGGCATAGACAGTGGGCTCTTTGCGTCTGCACTCTTGTCCATGCGGGGAGGCTAGAAGCTGGAAGTGGCCGGTGGCTGTGCGGAAAGTGCGCACGATCGCCGTTCAGCAGTACCGGGAACGATAGCCGGTCGGGGTAGTGCCGAACGCGGCGTAGAAGGCAGCATGAAAGCGGCTCATGCTGCCAAAACCGCTGTCGAAGCAGACCTCCGCCACCGGGGCCCGCGTCTCGGCAAGCAGCCGCGCGGCGTGAGTGGTCCTCAGCCCGACAACGTAGCGGTGGGGGGTGACGCCGACGACCTCCCTGAAGGCATGGACCAGCCTGGTCCTGCTCATGCCCAGCGCCGCGGCCTCGGCGACCAGGTCCAGGTCGAGGTCGGTGTAACGGACGTCTGCCTCCGCGCGGATCCGGGCGACCAGAAGGCCGGTCCTGGCGCTGACCGGTCCGGGCGGACCGGGAGCCTCTCGCGCCCGTTCCAGTAGCGCCTGGCACAACGTATCGACCCGATCCTGATCGGGCTCATTGGTTCGTAGCTCGGCAATCAGCGACCGACGTAGGCGTTGCAAGGTCGCTCCCAGTGGGACCAGCAGCCTGGGACCGGGGTCGACCTCGACGCGGTAACCCACTACCAGCATCCGGTCATCCACGCCGTCAGGATGCCTGCAGTCGTACTCCGCGCAGGCCTGCCCCACCAGCGCCACACGCGGATCCACGACTCCACCGCCGCGTCCCGAACGAACCTCCCAGGAACCGAAGGTCGTGAGCGCAACGCAGCTTTGCTGCCACCACTCAACGACCGCAGCCGACTCGCCCGGCTCATGCACGAAGGTGCCCGCTACAACCGACTCCGTGCGCAACCGCTCGAGTAGTGGCACCCAGAAACCTTACAGAACAGCGAGCGCGCAGAGCAGCGCGTCGCGAGCCAAGCGCCGACATGACCCCTGACGACCGCCGATGGCTGGCCAGCAAAGTCGAGGGGGCGCCAAATCCCATCCACACGTCTTGACTATTTCTCCAGTGAGACGGGACACCTGCCGCTCACCGGCCCGGGCTGTCGGTTCGGGCATTCGGCGCTCACCGAGCAGATCGGATGAGACGCCAGCCCTCAAAGACCCGCCACCGAGCAGATCGGATGAGACCGTCACCCGGCGTTGTCTCATCCGATCTGCTATCTCCGCTGGCCAGCGACATCCTTACCGAGCAACTCGAATGAGACGGGACAGGAGTTGTTTGTCTTATCTCACTTCAGCTGCTCGCTGTCTCATTCGAGGCGGGAGATCTATGTCGGCGTCCGCTCGAGTCTGCCTGGAACGTGCCGTTTGAACTCGCCCGCGCCACGCCCGGCATTTCCGCTGCGGGCTTCTACCCGAAGCTGCGGGGGTCAGCCGGCCCGGGCCGCGTCTTAGGCCGGCTGAAAAGCCGAGGTAAGTAATTGCCGGGCCTTTACTGGCATTTGCTAGTTCCCGGGCAAAATGGATTGTTCTGGGAGACTGTCCTTGACTCGGGAACGGGGATCGGCGATGAAGCTGACATCGTGCCGCACCGCACTGGGGCTGGCCGGCGGCGCGTTAGGACTTGCCTGCACGATGGCGCCAATCCCAGCTCAGGCGGCCACTACAGGGTGGCGCTTCTATGACAAGATCCAGGTGGCCGGAGGCGGGGACGTCGCGGAGCTGACCTCGATCGCTGTTGTCAGCGCCACCAACGCGTG
>Ga0335072_10006061_pt1 | contig 17744 bp, 16 predicted proteins | sample Lox_Sample_21_FD_206725 | JGI IMG/M metagenome (GOLD analysis project Ga0335072, IMG submission 206725) | Soil microbial communities from Loxahatchee National Wildlife Refuge, Florida, United States - Lox_Sample_2.1 | ecosystem: Environmental > Terrestrial > Soil > Wetlands | place: USA...
GCCAGCAGATCATCGACGGCAAGCTGCCCCACGAGATTCTCCTGAACGAGAAGGTCGGCGAGATCAAGGCCCAGATCATCGAGCGTGACGGCAAGATTCTGATGGTGAAGGATTGCCCCAAGCACGGGCACTTCGAAGACGTGATGTCCATCGATCCCACGTTCTTCAAGCATCTGGAAGAGGTTTTCCCTGGCCGCGACATCCGCGCCCACAACGATGAGAAGCTGCACAACCACGGAACCTCAACCGTGACCCATGGCCGAGGTTCGGTGCTTACCATCGACCTGACCAACCGCTGCAACATGATGTGCGACCCCTGCTTCATGGACGCCAACCAGGTTGGCTTCGTCCATGAGCTCACTTGGGATGAGATTAAGACCATGCTGGACAACGCGGTCAGCATCAAGCCGCGGCGCCAGATGTCGGTTCAGTTCTCCGGCGGTGAGCCGACCCTTTCCCCGTACTTCCTCGACGCCATTGCCTACGCCCGCAAGGTCGGCTATGAGTCCGTGCAGGCCGCCACCAACGGCATCGAGTTCGCAAAGAGCAAAGAGCTCTGCCGCGCCGCAGCTGAAGCCGGCTTGCGCTACGCCTACCTGCAGTTTGACGGCATCGGCAACGCAGCCAATTCCCACCGCAAGGTCGGCAACCTCTTCGATGTGAAGCTCCAGGCCATCCACAACCTGCATGAAGCCGGCGTCGATATCGTTCCCGTCACCACCATCATCAACGGCATCAACAACGAGCAGGTTGGGCACATCATCCAGTTCGCCCTCGACAACCCCAAGAAGATCAACTTCCTCAGCTTCCAGCCGGTTTCGTTTACCGGCCGCGATGAAGCGGTCAGCGACGAACGCCGGACCGCGCAGCGCTACACCCTGAGCCACATGGCTCACGACGTCAAAAATCAGACCGGCCTGGGCGAGCCTGCTCGCGACTGGTTTCCCATCAGCTTCATGAGCACCTTTTCCGACTTTGCCGATCTCGTGCACGGACCCAACCGCGAGTGGGGACAGATTTCCTGCGGCTGCCACCCCAACTGCGGCATCGGCATGGCCATCATGATCGACAAGGAAACCAAGGAAGCGGTCCCGGTTACCGCATTTCTGAATGCCGATCGCCTGGCCAAGGACATTGCCAAGCTGAACGACGCCGCCCGCGGCCGGTTCCTGTCCCTGGTTGGGATCAGCCTCGCCCTTATGCGGAACTACAATCCGCTGAAGGCGCCGACCCACATGCGGATCCTCGATCTGCTGCAGAAGTTCGACAAGTTCTCCGGTTCTACCAAGCGGAACTACGGATCTGTGAAGGCGGACCGGACGATGGCCGACATCGAGAAGCGCCGCGCCGATCGCTGGAACTTCCTGTTCATCGCCGGCATGTGGTTCCAGGACCTTTTCAACTACGACTTCCGCCGCACCGAGCAGTGCATCATTCCCTACGCCACGCAGGAAGGTGAAATCTCCTTCTGCGCCTACAACACTGGTGTGGGCTGGCGCAACATCATCGAGAAGATGCACATGACGGCAACCCTCACCAAGTGGTACGAGGAGCACGGCCGCCACGAGATCTTCGCCGGTGGCAAGAAGGTCGGAATGGGCAACATCACGCACGACCTGCTGCTCAATCAGGAACACGTGACGGCAGCCGCCAACGACACCTTCGAAAAGCTGGGAATTGCCAAGAACGCCCGCGAAGAAAAGCTGAAGGCGCGCGATTCGAAGCTGAAGCAGGATGCGGAAAACGCGAAAATGGCGCGGCTCTACCGTGAGCACGTACTTGGGGAGAAGCCGAAGGAAGGCTTCATCCCGGTCGACACGCTGATTTCGCCCGCACCCAAGCCGGCTCCGGCGGCCAGTGAAGAGACCGTCATGGGCGACTAGCCCTGGTTCCGAAAGGCAAAAAGGCTGCCACTATGGCAGCCTTTTTTCCACCCCAGCAGCAAAGCTGCCGGGGACCCCGGGTTTTGTGCTCCAATGAGGATCGATGCGCAAGTGCTGGTTCATAAGCCTGTTGGCGATCACCGTGACTCTGAGCGGCTGCACCCTTTACGGACCCCAGAAAAACCCCTCGTTGAAGTCCACCACCAGTGCCGAGCAATATCAGCGCCTCTTCTGGGGTGCTGTGAAAGCAAAGAACTGGCAGCAGCTCCCTGGCATGTTGGCCGCGAATGTCGTCTACAGTGCCGGCGGCAAGGTGATGAGCAAGGATCAGGTGCTGGCCTACCTTCAGGGGCTGAACGTAAGCGACTTCGCCATAACCCAAATGGTAGTCAAGCCAAACGGCCCTGACATGACCCTCAGCTACACCCTGCAGCTCCCCAATACCGGAGGCCAGCCACAAACCCTGCAGGCCATTGCCGTCTGGCAACAAGTCTCCTCCGGCTGGATTCTGACCGCCTATTGCGAACACCCGCAGTAGTCCCTGCGGGACTGACCTTCTTTCCCGGCTATGCATTTGTTCATTGAGAGACGTGAACTCCGAGCGCCGGAGGCGCGGTACGGCGAGCTTTGTTCCCTCTGGTACATTCAAAGCGTGGTCACCCATCCGGCTACGATCCGGAAATTTCAGCAGGATTTATCGGCCTGGTTTGATTCCCACGCGCGCGACCTCCCCTGGCGTCGAACTTCTGACCCGTACTGTATTTGGGTCTCCGAGATCATGCTCCAGCAGACGCGGGTCTCCGCGGTCATCGACTACTACACCCGCTTCCTGACTCTCTTCCCCACAGTTGCCGCGCTCGCCCAGGCGGCCGAACCGGACGTCCTTGCCGCATGGAGCGGTCTCGGCTACTACCGTCGCGCGAAGCATATGCACAAGGCGGCGCAGGTAGTCGTCCGGGATCACCAGGGAATCTTCCCGCGTTCCGCGGAAGAGCTGCGCAAGCTGCCGGGTATCGGCGACTACACCTCCGCGGCAATTGCCAGCATTGCTTTCGGCGAGCCGGCCGCCGTGGTGGACGGCAATGTAGAGCGAGTTGTATTGCGTCTCTTCCCAGGCAATGAAGAATCATCCTCGCCCAAATGGTTTCGTGAACGCGCCACGGAACTCCTCGATCCGGAAAGTCCCGGACGCTTCAATCAGGCCATGATGGAACTGGGAGCGACTGTCTGTCTGCCGCAGCGTCCTTTATGCCTTCACTGCCCGGTGCAAACGCATTGCCTTACCCGAGGTGAGCACCAGGCGCCTCCGCCGAAGAAGATGCGCAAGCGCCAGGTTGCCTATGCGCTTCTGTGCCGCAAGCGAACCGGAACAAATCAGGTTTTGTTGGAGCAGCGGTCCTCATCAGCTTCTTTGATGCCGGGCATGTGGGAGTTGCCCGAAGTGGCAATGTTCAAAGATGACGACGACCGGGTGGAAATCACCGTCCGCCACGCCATTACCGTCACCAATTACGAAGTGCGGGTGCTCCGATTTTCTGAACGCGAAATCGAATGCCGCCTCCCAGCTGGGGCCAATCCGCGTCAGTGGATGAAGAGTTCCGAGTTAAGCAGCCTGCCACTAACAGGGCTTGCGCGCAAAGTACTGCGGCGGTTGCAAATCATGCCCCATGAGGTGAGATGAAGAGATTTTTCAACCCTACTCTTTGCCTGACGTTTCTGCTTACGGCTTCGCTGCTCCAGGCACTCGATCACGGTTCAGAAATGCCCGAAGTCCCCGCGCTGCAGGGAATTCCAGAGGCAGCTCGCCAGGCGGCAGAAAGCATCGACCCGGAGAAAATTCGCGCCCACGTCCGCTTTCTTTCGAGCGACCTGCTCGAAGGCCGGGGTCCTGGAAAGCGAGGCGGCCAGCTTGCCGCGGAGTATATCGCCACGCAATTCGCTCTGGCGGGAGCGCGTCCCGCAGGCGACAACGGCACCTATTTCCAATCTGTCCCCCTGATGGCCGTACACACCGATGTCGAGCAGACCAGCTTCACCTTCCTTCCGTCCAGCGGAGCGCCTATTAAGTTGAAGTATGGCGAAGACTATGTAACCAAGGATCAGACCGGCGCTCCCAGCGTCGATCTTGACGCGCCCATCGTGTTCGTCGGTTATGGCATCGATGCCCCTGAGTATCACTGGAACGACTACCAGGGCATCGACGTGAAGGGAAAAATGGTGCTCGCGATCGTCAACGAGCCGCCCTCCAATGACGAGCACTTCTTTCAGGGCAAAGCCCTCACCTATTACGGCCGTTGGACCTATAAGTTCGAAGAAGCGGCGCGCAGGGGCGCCGCAGGGATTATGGTCATTCACCGCACCGATCTCGCCAGCTATGGCTGGGACGTTGTGAAAAATTCCGAATCAACCGAGACCTCCTATCTACGCGACGATCCCCTCGCGGTTCTTAAGGCCGCCGGTTGGATCCAACTCGACGTAGCCCAAAAACTCTTTGCCGCCGCGGGGATGAATGCGGATCAGATGATCGAAGCTGCCGGCAAGCGCGGATTCAAATCCATCCAATTGCCGGTGCGCCTCAAAGCCCACATCGTCAGCCAGGTGCGCGACTACAACTCCGACAACGTGATCGCCATGGTCCCCGGAGCCGATTCGCGGCCCGGTCGCAACGTACTCTACACCGCCCACTACGATCACCTGGGTATCGATCCCAGCCAACCTGGCGACAAAATCTATAACGGCGCCGTGGACAACGGCACTGGCTGCGGCATTCTGCTCGAAATGGTCCGCGCGTTTGCCGCCGCGAAAATCCCTCCGCCCCGCAATGTCTACTTCGCGTCCGTGACGGCGGAAGAACAGGGACTGCTCGGATCTAAATATTTAGGCCTGCATCCTCCGGAACCCATCCGCGATTTCGCTCTGGACCTCAACTTCGACGAGCTGCTGCCCATCGGCATCCCTACTTCCGTTCAGGTTCTCGGGGCCGAGCGCACCAGTTTTTACCCTGTAGTCGAGAAGACCGCCGCGGCCTTCAACCTGCAGATCCAACCGGACAATTCGCCCATGGCGGGCATCTACTACCGTTCCGACCATTTCAGTCTCGCCCGCGTGGGGGTACCCGCTTTCTCCATTGACGAGGGCGATCTCTTTGCCGGCCATCCCGAAGGCTGGGGCCGAGCGCAGAAGGACGACTACGATGCCAACCGTTACCACCGGCCGGCCGACGAATATAGTGCGAATATGGACTTCCGGGCCGATGCCAGATTGGCGCAGTTCGGGTTCTTATTAGGGTGGCAGGCGCTCTCATCCCCGCCCATTACCTGGAAACCGGGGGACGAGTTCGAAGCTGCCCGAATAAAGAGCATGGGGCCGTAAGGCCCGTGGTAGAGGCAAACTGTGCAATTCCCCCGTTGGCAAGCCATAGCACTTCTTGTGATCGCCCTGTCCCCCTCGATTCCGTCGCCGGTTTGGGGACAGGGCACAGCACCCCAGCCGGTACTGCATCGGCGCAGCTATAACCAGGTCGAGGAAGAGCTCGATATCGGTACTCGATCCACGGGCCGAACCATCCTTCCGGTGGATGCTTCCGGAGAATACCGGCTCGGTTCCACCGGAACCATAGAAGTGGACTTGCAGCCCGATCGGTTGAGCGGCTTCATCACCAGGTTGGGCGATCATGAAAGCGATGAGGGTACGCCGCTCACCTTCTTTTTTGCGACCAGCCGTCTGTCCGGACAGCGGCTATCCTTCACCACCCGCCAGGTTCATGGCATCTGGTTTTCCTTCGACGGAACCATCGTGCGTGGCTCGGCTCAAAGCCGCAGCCAGCAAGGCTACTACCTGCTGGAGGGCCAGCTCACCATGCACGACGCCTTCGCCCAGACGCTGCAGGCACGCATGGTGTCTTTGCCTCTAGCAGGGCAATCTACGAATGGTTGAAGCAAAATTTACGAAACGGTATTGGCCGGAGCAAGGAACCCGAGCGCTGCCGTTCCGTCAAAAGAGCGGCAGCACATGGACAGGCTAAAAACATCCCCGTGTTTCGTAATTTGCTTTAACTCGGCATCAATACAATGAGACCGGACATCTAAACGTCCAATTTGTCTCAACAGGAGTTTGTATGGAACGCACAGCAAGTGCAGTGTGGCATGGCAGCTTGAAAGACGGCAAAGGCACGATTTCTACCCAGAGCGGCGTTTTGAAGGACAGCCAATACTCATTCAGCACCAGGTTCGAAAATGGAATCGGAACCAACCCAGAGGAACTGATCGCGGCAGCGCACGCGGGTTGCTTCACCATGGCGTTGAGCGCTCAGCTCACTAACGCCAACCTGCCGCCGCAATCGCTCGAGACCAAAGCCGCCGTGACTTTTGAAAAGACTGACGCCGGCCCGACGATTACCAAGATCCACTTGACCACCACCGCCAAGGTGCCGGGCGCCGACAAAGCTGCCTTCGACAAGGCCGCGCAGGATGCAAAAGCCAATTGCCCCATCTCCCGCCTTTTCAAGAACAACACCGAAATTTCCCTGGACGCCAAACTAGCGTAAGAGCTTGGCCACACAAAAACTCGGGTGCCCCATCCTTCGCGCTTTTCGCGAAGGATGGGATTCGCTGTTCGCTGCCCTCATTGAGAGACCTTCCGGCCACAAAGTACAACTGAATCCAAAAAGTCACGGCTCCGACTGAAGCGGAGTGGACGGGCCTGGTGTTGGCTGACTTCTCAGATCATTTTCGACCGAACTGGAGGGACCTGTGGTTCAGGGAACCAGCAGCGAAACCAGGTTGAGGGAGGCCTAGCTATGAGCCACGATATATTCGCGAAGGCTGCGATTAATATCAGCTGCCTGGACCACCCCGTTATCCAGCAGCTGTATCCATTGTTTCGCGCTCTCATCGTGCGACATTGCGCCCAGCAGGTAATTGGCCTGCACGATGATTTCCAGCGCATTACTCAAGTCGTGTGAGAGGCGGCGGATCTCTTTCGCTTGCTCTGCAGGAATAGAGTGTAGATTTTGTGTCATTCCAACCTCATCCGGGAAGCCTCCCGTGGTCGTACTGGTTTTCCCACAATGCGACACACTTGTGACTTTCTACTCTTCGGTAACCTCATCCCGGTAAGTTGAGAAGAGGGGCTGCAACCGTTATTGTAATGTGATGAATCCATACGCACGACAGCTAGGCAGTCGTGACCCTCTTAAAGTAGTGGCCACCACAGCCCGTCATCTGGAGCAATTGTCTGTTGCCCTTGGTCCGGTAAGACTTGAAGAACCACCCGCACCCGGAAAATGGAGCCCGCACGAGATCCTGTGCCACCTCGCAGATTGCGAACTGGTCTTCAGCTACCGTATCCGCCAAGCCCTGGCCGAGCCACATCACGTGATCCAGCCCTTTGACCAGGAGCTGTGGGCGGCGAACTATTCCGGCTACGATCCACAAGCTGCCATGATGACCTTCTCCTGTGTACGTCAGTGGAATTTGATGCTGTTGCGCTCGATCTCGCCGGATCTTATGTCAAAGCCTGTTACACATCCTGAGCGCGGCCAAATGACATTGCGCACGCTCATTGAAACCATGGCGGGGCACGACCTGAACCATCTGGCCCAGCTGGAAGCGATCGCTGTACAGGTGCCCATAAGCCGCTAGCCCTCCGCGAGCCGGCTCTTCTTGGGAAGAGCCAGGGCTGGAGTCTGCCTGAAAGTAGCCCCCAAAAGGGGACGAGGAACACTACTCAGGAAGAAATCCTGGCACCTTCGGTCAATCTCATGTGCACGCTTCGACCGCTGTGAGAGTTCCAGAATCAAACCGCCCCGCGCTTTGACATCACGTCCCGCTCTTGTACACTAGACAACACTGTCTATCCAGCCGATCGCGCTGGATCAGCGTGCCGGAGTGGCGGAATTGGCAGACGCGCATGGTTCAGGTCCATGTACTCGCAAGGGTGTGGGGGTTCGAGTCCCTTCTTCGGCACCAAATTCTCAAGTCGTCTTAGCCGACACCGTACCGGTCTTTTCCAAAGCATCGAAGAAGCGATCGCGCCACGTCAGGATGTCTGCCTGACGAATCTGCTGTCGCAGCCGAAGCATCCGGCGCCGCCGTTCCTCTGGAGTCATTTCGAGGGCCTGTTTCAGCGTCGCAGCCACTCCCACTTCATCGTTAGGATTCACCAGGATCGCGCCTACCCGAAGCTCCGGAGCCGCCCCGGCAAATTCACTGAGCACCAGCACCCCGTTGGCTTCGGTTTTTGCCGCGCAGTATTCCTTGGCCACCAGGTTCATGCCGTCTTTGAGACAAGTAATCAGGGCCACATCGGCGGCGCGATAAATGGCTACCAGCTCTTCCCGCGGCACAGAACGGTAGATGAAGTTGATCGGAACCCAGCCTGGTTCACTGAACTCGCCGTTCACCTGCGTCACCAGCCGTTCGACTTCTCGCTTGAGCTGGTCATAACGCGGGATACCTTCCCGGCTGGGCACGACAATCTGGATCAGCACCACTTTGCCCCGGAACTGTGGGTAGGTGCGTAGAAACGAGCCGTACGCCTTGATCCGCTCCGGAATTCCCTTGGTGTAATCCAGCCGATCCACTCCGACGGCAATCTGGATCTCACGAACTTTGGCCTTGATCTGCTTCGCCCTTTCCACCACCGGAATCGACGCCGACAGATCAGAAAACGCCCGATAATCAATGCTGATAGGAAAAGCCTCCACGTGTGTGTGCCCATATCCGCTGATTACCGTTCGACCTTCTCCACGCCCGGAAATCTTGACTGAGGGAAGGAAGCCACGCAGGCAGGCAATCAGATTGCGCTGATCGCGCCCAGTCTGTAGTCCGACCAGGTCGTGTGCCATCAGGTCGTCCAGAATCTGCTGCCGCCAGGGTAACTTCGCAAATATATCCGGGGACGGAAACGGAATATGCAAGAAGAACGCCAGCCGCACCTTCGGCCGGTTGCGCCGAATGATCTTGCCCACCTGCATCAGCTGATAATCGTGGATCCAGATCAGGTCCTCGGACTTCGAGGCCTTTTCGACCGCCGCCGCAAACTTGGAATTGACCTTTTCGTAGAACTCCCAATAGCGCGGATCGAAGTTGCACCGCGACTGCAGGTCGTGGAAGAGAGGCCACACAATCTCGTTCGAGAAGCCTTCATAAAAATTGCTCTGCTCCTCCTCAGTCAGAAAAAGAGGTTCATAACGGAAGGGATGATCTCCGCTGGACTTCTCCAGAATTTTCCGGATCTCCCGGGAATCTTCGGTTCCGCCCGAGCCCACCCAGACACCGCCATGGTCTTTGAGCAGCGGCTCCAAAGCGCTAACCAAACCACCGCTACTGGGGATTCCCTTGAGCTTTCCATTTTCTGAGGCAAATGTGACCGGGATGCGATTGGAGACCAGCACCAGCTTCTGACGGTTCATTGGGAGGCCCCGGCGATCCATGTGTCCAGGAATAACAGGAGTTCTTCCGGCGGCCGAAGCCAGAACTCGGCATAAGACTCGCGAACCTCGGTGCGCACCAGGATAGAGATTCCCCGGTTCCGGAGCGTGGCAAAAGCGTCCTCGTCGGTGAGGTCATCCCCCAGGTACGCAACTGGAGTTTCATAACTCGTCTCGCGCAGTATTTCGGTCACAGCGGTGCCCTTGGTGCGCTCAGTCGACCGCAATTCCACCCCGCCGTCGAATGGCAATAGGTTGATTCCATCGCTTTCGTCCAGGCGAGCGAAGGCCGATCGTACTGCCGCCCGAATCTGCTCCTGGGTCGCCTGATCCGCGTTGCGCCAATGGATGGCAAGCGACGTCGGTTTCACTTCCAGGCTTTGTCCCAGCCCCAGCGCATGGAACTCGCGGCAAACTTCCGAGAGCGCATTTTGCTGGCCTGGTCTCAGGGCAAAGAGGTGGTAGGAGCCGTCGTGTCCCAACCATTCCCGCCCGTGGCTGCCCCAGATCTCCGCTCGGACATGGGCGTCCAGCATGCTGCGCAGCTCGCGCGCGGAACGGCCTGAGACCAGAACGAGCCGAACCCGCTCCAGTTTGGATAGCGTCGCCAGCCGGTCTTCCACGCCCGCGTAAGGCGTCGCTTGCAAACGATCGGCGTGGAAGGGCGCCAGTGTTCCGTCATAGTCGAGCATCAACAACGACCGCCCAGCAGAGCGAAGGTCCTGTTCCAGACGAGCGGCCTCCGCCGATTTCGCCCAAACTAAAGGGAACTGGCGCATACGCTCAATGAGATGCCCTGCTCCCAGGGCTGATACCTGCAGTGTACTTTCTCTGGCGTCATATACTGGTCTTTCGAGCAAATTGCGATGGAGAGCCAACTTACAAAGATTGTGGCTACCACCCGGCGGGGCCTCGAGGAGCGAAAAACAACCTCCTCCGTCCGGTTTTTGGAGCAGGCAGCGGCCAACCATAAGCCGCGCGGCTTCGCCCGTGCGCTCCGGCAGAAGGCTGTTGAAGGACCGGCGGTCATCGCAGAATTGAAAAAAGCCTCGCCCTCGAAGGGCCTGATTCGCCCTGACTTCGATCCCGCTCTCCTGGCGTCACAGATGGCGCGCGGAGGGGCTGCCTGTCTCTCCGTCCTCACCGATGAGCCCTATTTTCAGGGTAGCCTACGAAACCTGGAAGTGGCTTCCCAATCCTGCGTTTTGCCGTGCCTGCGCAAAGATTTCATGGTCGACGAGTTCCAGCTCCTGGAAGCGCGCGCTCACCGTGCCGACGCCATACTTCTCATCGCCGCGGCCCTGACAGACACCGAGCTGCGTCGTTTGACCGCAAAAGCCCACGGCCTGGAGCTGGACGTGCTCTGTGAAGTGCATACCGAAGAAGAGCTGGAGCGAGTGCTGGACCTGGAGTGCGATGCGGTGGGCGTGAACAATCGTGACCTGAAGACCTTTACGGTGCGGCTCGAAGTCTCGCTTGACCTTGCGCCACGCCTCCCGGCCGGCGCCGTTCACGTTAGCGAGAGTGGCATCGACACCGCCGAAGACATCAATCGCTTACGCGCCGCGGGCTTCCAGGCCTTCCTGATAGGAGAGTCCTTGATGCGCCGGCCCGACCCCGGGATCGCGCTCGAAAGCCTTCTTCACGCGGCGGCAGGCCGCTTGCCCGTGAGCAGCTGATCGCCTGTGGCAAGTTAAGAGGGGAATGAACACGGAACTTCGCGTCGTTTGTATCAGGGCACGGCTTTAAACCGGGCCGTAACAGGCCGCCAAAAAAGCCGCGCTTTAGAGGCCCCTGTTTCCATCCGGCCGAATTTGTTCGTGACGACCGTAGAGCGAAGTGGACCTGCTGTTTGCCGATTTCGAAGATGACTTCCGACGGAACTGCCATGTGGATAAAGATCTGCGGCAACACCAATCTTGAAGACGCGCGGTTTGCCGCCCAGTGTGGCGCCAATGCGGTCGGCTTCGTGTTCGCGCCAAGTCCCAGGCAGGTGAACGTAGAGACGGTTCGGCAAATAGCCCGAAATCTGCCTCCGGAGCTCGAAACCTACGGTGTTTTCGCGGACGCCGGCCTCGAGGACATCGTCTCGGCTGTCAACACCTGTGGCTTGACCGGAGTGCAGCTCCACCGCTCCTCGGACGACAGGTTGCCCGCCCTCTTACGAGACCGTCTGGATCGAATCAGCATCCTGTCTGTCCTGCACTATAAGGGCGATCAATTCAAGGGCGATCAATTCGAGCACCAAATGATGGAGACAGCCCAAAACACTGCACTGAACGGCGTTCTCGTCGATTCCTCAACCACGCGAGCCATAGGTGGTACCGGTGTCAGCTTTAACTGGTCTGAGGCACGAAACGCATTTCTCCGGGTCGCTCCCAAGATGCGCCTGGTTGCGGCCGGAGGCTTGTCGCCGGAAAACGTGCAGCAGGCCATTCAAACCCTGCAACCATGGGGCGTGGACGTCGTGACCGGAGTCGAGCAAGCGCCAGGGAAGAAGGATCCTGCGAAAGTACTGGCATTCATCCGCGCAGCCCGCGAGGCATCAACCGAGACTGCCCAAAGTTTGGAGGAAAGGCTCAAAGCATGACCACAGCAACCAACACCGTCGCAGGGCGTTTTGGCATCTATGGCGGCCGCTACGTTCCGGAAACCCTGATGGCCGCTCTCGAAGAGTTGGAGCACGCCTATGCCGAAGCGCAGGCCGACCCGGTCTTCCATGCCGAGCTCAACATGCTGCTGGCGGACTACGCCGGACGCCCGACGCCTCTGTACCTGGCCTCGCGTCTGACCAGCCAGCTGGGTGGGGCAAAGATTTATCTCAAGCGTGAGGACCTGCTCCACACCGGGGCCCACAAAATCAACAACTGCCTGGGCCAGGGTCTGTTAGCGCGCCGCATGGGCAAACACCGCGTCATCGCGGAAACCGGCGCCGGCCAGCACGGAGTCGCCACAGCCACCGTCTGCGCCCTGTTTGGAATGGAATGTGTCGTCTACATGGGCGAGGAAGACATGCGGCGCCAGGAGCTCAATGTCTACCGCATGCGCCTTCTCGGGGCGGAGGTCCGCGGCGTCAGCGCGGGTTCCCGTACGCTCAAAGATGCCATCAACGAAGCCATGCGCGACTGGGTCACCAATGTCCACACCACGCATTACCTGTTGGGCAGCGTCCTCGGCGCCCACCCTTACCCGACAATGGTGCGCGATTTCCATCGCGTGATCGGGCAGGAGATCAAACAGCAAATCCTCGAAAAGGAATCCAGGTTGCCGGCTGCGGTCGTGGCCTGCGTCGGCGGCGGTTCCAATGCCATCGGCGCATTTTATGACTTCGTCGACGAACCGAATGTCCGCCTCATCGGCGTGGAGGCGGGGGGCCGCGGTCCTGAGTTGGGCAGCCACGCCGCTCGCTTCAGCGGGGGCAGCCCCGGCGTATTGCAGGGAACCTACTCTTACCTGTTGCAGAACGAAGCCGGCCAGGTCTCGTTGACCCATTCTGTTTCCGCTGGCCTCGACTACCCTTCGGTCGGTCCCGAGCATGCAGCCCTGCATGACCTGGGCCGAGCGGAGTATGTTTCCGCTTCCGACGCGGAAGCGCTGCAGGCGGCTCTGCGCTTGGCCAGGACCGAAGGGATCGTCCCCGCCCTCGAGAGCGCGCACGCAGTCGCGGAGTGCATCCGGCTTGCCCCAAGGTTGGCTCAGGATGACATACTGGTAGTAAATCTCTCCGGCCGCGGCGATAAAGACATGGGCATCATGGCGCGCGAATTGCACCTGGCCGCGGAAACCAAATCCAATGGCGATTGAATTCAACAGAAAACCTGGCCTCGTCATCTACCTCACCGTTGGCGATCCTGATCTTGCGACCACCCGGGAAGTCGCCCTGGCGGCCATTGATGCCGGCGTCGACGTGCTCGAGCTGGGCGTCCCGTTCAGCGATCCTGTAGCCGACGGTCCCGTGATCCAGCGCGCCACGGATCGTGCCCTGGCTCAGGGAACCCGTCTTGAGGATGTGCTCGCCCTGGCTGCCGAGTTGCGGGCCTTGAGACCCTTCGCCGGTTTGGTGATCTTTTCCTATTTCAATCCCGTGTTGCGTTACGGTCTGGAGCGCTTTTGTGCGCGAGCCGCCGGCTCCGGGGTAGATGCAGTCCTGATCACTGACCTGATCGTCGAAGAGGCGGAAGAATATCTCACCCAGCTGCACCATTACGGTCTGAAGCCGATCTTCCTGGCCGCGCCCACCAGTACAGATCACCGGCTGAAGATGATTGCCGGGGTGTCCGAGGGATTCGTCTATGCCATCTCACGGGTTGGCATCACCGGGGCGCAGCAAGACCTCGCTGCCGATGCACGACGCCTCGTCGAACGCCTGCGGCGCTTCACGCATCTGCCCATAGCCGTGGGATTCGGCATTTCGAGGCCGGAACATGTGGCCGCGGTGGGCGAATTTGCCGATGCCGCGGTGATCGGAAGCGCTATCGTTTCTCTGATTGAGCAGGCCAGGCCCGGAACTGCTCCGGCCGGCGTCTCAGCCTTCCTTCAGGGATTGAGGCAAGCCGGTGCTCCAAATGTGAGCGCCGTATCACACGGAGCAAGGTAGAGGTGCATGGATATTGCTGGTTGGCGACAGAAAATCGATGAACTGGATCGGCAAATTGTAGACCTGATCAGCGCGCGGGCCCACGCTGCGCAGGAGATCGGCAAGTTGAAGCGTTCCACCTCGATGCCGGTGTATGAGCCGAATCGGGAACGCATCATTTTCGAGAATGTTCGCGCCGCCAACAAGGGTCCTCTGCCGGACATCGAACTGACCCATATCTACGAACGCATCATAGATGTCATGCGGGCCCTCCAAAGGAATGAGCTGGCCTCGCAAGCAAGGGAGACAGATAAGTAATCATGATTGTTGCTATGCAGGAAAGAGCGACCGAGGAAGAAATCCAGGGAGTGATTGAGCGCCTGCTTCAGGTCGGTTTCAATGTTCACCGTACCACCGGAACCGTCCAGACTGTTTTGGCCGGGGTCGGCACTCCTTCGCATTTCGATCACAAGGATTTCGAGCTGCTACCCGGGGTCGCCGAGGTTGTGCGCATCTCCTCCCCCTACAAACTGGCCGGCCGCGGGTTTCGCCCCGAGGGAACCATCGTCCGTTTTCCCAACGGAGTCGCAGTCGGTGGAGACGAGATCGTCGTCATGGCCGGTCCCTGCTCCGTGGAGTCGCGGGATCAGATATTTACCATCGCCGAACAGGTGAAAGCCGCCGGTGCTTCTTTTCTCCGCGGCGGCGCCTTCAAGCCTCGCAGTTCGCCCTATTCCTTCCAGGGGCTGGGGCTCGAAGGCCTCAAGTTGCTGAAGGAAGTCGCGGAAAGTACCGGCCTCTTGATCGTGAGCGAGGTAATGGAAATTTCTCAGATCGACCTGATGCTTCCTTACGTGGATGTTCTCCAGGTCGGAGCGCGCAACATGCAGAACTTCAATTTGCTGCGTGAAATTGGCATGGTGCGGAAACCGGTGCTGTTGAAGCGCGGCATTGCGGCAACGTTCGAAGAGCTGCTTTTGTCGGCCGAATACATCCTGGCCGGCGGAAATTATGAGGTGATGCTATGCGAGAGGGGCATTCGGACTTTTGAAACCTACACTCGCAACACGATGGACATTTCCGCCATTCCGATCATCAAGAAGCTGTCGCACCTGCCCATGCTTGCCGACCCCTCACACGGTGTCGGGCGCCGTGACAAAGTAGCGCCGATGGCTCGTGCCGCGGTAGCCGCCGGCTGTGATGGTCTGCTGATCGAAGTGCATCCCAATCCCGACAAGGCACTATCCGACGGAGCACAGTCGCTGTTTCCGGATCAATTCGACAAGCTGATGGACCAGCTTCGCATCATCGCCACCGCCGTCGGCAGAAACATAAGAGCCGAAGTACCCGTGACCAGCTAGACGGAGGGGATTCGATCGAATTTGCAGCAAACCAGTCCCGATGGGGACGGAACAATCCAGAGCCCGGCACGGAAGTGCCGGGAAAGGAAACAACAAGAACCGCAAGTCCCCTTCAGGGGACGGTACAAAACCGATTCACGCAACTACGGAAAGGGCTCCCGCAAAACCGGTCCCGAATCCCGGGCCCCGACATCCGGCTCTCACGCCCGCGCTAAAAGACCGCAGCCATGACCATGCAACGCATCACCATCATCGGCACGGGCCTGATAGGCGCTTCCACCGGACTTGCCTTGCGCGCGGCCAACTTCCCGGGCCAAATCACCGGCTGGGATCGTAACCCAGGCCGACTGCAGGTCGCGCTCGATCGCCATGCCGTCGATATGGCCGCGGCAGATCCGCTCGAAGCCGCGGCCGCCAGCGACCTGATCCTTCTCAGTGGCCCTGTCTTCGCCATCCTGGACTGGCTCGAAAAGCTGGCACCTCTGCTCAAGCCGCATCAACTCGTGACCGATGTGGGCAGCGTCAAACTGGCCATTGCGCAACAGGCGCAACCGCTGTTCGGTTCGCCTGGTCAGGCTGGTTTCCTCCCAGGTCATCCCATGGCCGGAAAAGAAGTAAGCGGTTCTGAACATGCCGATGCACAACTGTTCAATCGTGCAGTCTGGCTGTTTACCGAGTTTCCTGATCATCCGTTAGCTGCCGAGTGGCGGACCTGGGTGCAGCGATTCGGCTGCCACACCATGAATATCCAGGCGCGTCGTCACGACGAGATTTGCGCCTGGGTCAGTCATCTGCCTCAGTTTCTCGCTACCGCCCTCAGCGCCATGCTGGAAGACCGCTTCGGAGACGCGCCCGACCTGCGCGCCATCGGCGGCCGGGCTCTGCGCGAAATGACCCGCCTCGGCGCCAGCCCGTATTCCATGTGGCGGGACGTCGCACACACCAACCAGGAAGCTGTTGCTGATGCGCTGTTGTCCATGGAGCAGCGCCTCACCCACCTGCGCGAAAATCTAAAGACTCCAGAGCTGCGGGACGAGTTCGAGCTGGCCAATCGATTTCGCGCCACGCCACCCGCCGACAAGTAGACTAGCGTTCACAAAGCTGTCGTGATCGCTGGAGCAAAATACTTCAATGCCGATAATCGACGTGTTGATGGGCCGTCCCCTGGCCAATTGGGAGGAGCGCGGCGAGCAGGTCGGGCCATCCGCCGGTATCCCTATTTTCGGACTGGATGCGCTGAGCTCCGCGGCATACGGTCCGGAAGCTGCCCTGACTCTCCTGATCCCGCTCGGCGTCCTGGGCATTCACTACATCCTCCCGGTGGTGGCGGCCATCGTCGCGCTGCTCATCATTGTCTATTTCTCCTATCGGCAGACCATTGAGGCATACCCCCAGGGCGGTGGTTCCTACACCGTGGCCTCACAGAATCTCGGACGTCATGTCGGGTTATTGGCCGCCGCCGCGCTTATGATCGACTACGTTCTGACCGCGGCAGTTGGCATCTCTGCCGGAGTCGGAGCCTTAGTCTCTGCCGTGCCCAGTCTCCACTCCCACATGCTCGGCCTATGCCTGCTGATTCTTTTCATCCTCAGCTTCGTTAACATGCGCGGTGTGCGGGATACTGGCGTCGCCTTCCTCGTCCCAACCTACCTTTTCGTTGGCTGCCTTCTGATCGTGATCGTTCTCGGGATCTTTCACGTTGTCGCGACCGGCGGTCACCCGATGCCGGTCATGCCGGTTCCCAGATTGCCGGTCGCAACTGCGACCTTGTCCCTTTGGTTGCTGGCCAAGGTCTTCGCCAGTGGTTGCACTGCCATGACCGGTGTAGAAGCCGTGTCCAACGGCGTCATGGCGTTTCGTGATCCCACAACGGTCAATGCCAAACGCACCCTCACCGTCATCATCGCGTTGCTTGTCGTGCTGCTGCTAGGCATTGCATACATGTGCCAGGCATACAGTATCGGCGCCACCGATCCCGAAGGGTCCAATTACCAGAGTGTGCTCTCGCAACTGACCACTGCCGTGGCAGGCCGGGGCGTGTTCTATTACGTGACCATTGGTTCGATCCTGCTCGTGCTCTCTCTCTCCGCGAATACGGCCTTCGCCGACTTTCCCCGTCTCACCCGTGCGGTGGCAATGAATGACTACTTGCCCCACGCCTTCGCTCTTCGCGGCCGACGCTTGCTCTACTCCACCGGCGTCTACGGCCTGGTATTTCTCACCGCCGGGCTGCTCATCCTTTTTGGTGGTGTCACCGACCGGCTGATTCCGCTCTATGCCATCGGTGCTTTCCTCGCTTTCACCCTTTCCCAGGCGGGAATGGTGATGCATTGGGTGCGACAGCGCGGACCTGGCTGGCAAACCAAATTGGTGGTGAATGGGGTCGGTGCGACTGCAACGGGGTTGACGACCCTGGTCGTGCTGGTAACCAAGTTTGCCGCGGGCGCCTGGGTGACCGCACTCCTCATCCCGCTGATGATTCTCCTGATGAT
>Ga0335072_10006062_pt1 | contig 17744 bp, 9 predicted proteins | sample Lox_Sample_21_FD_206725 | JGI IMG/M metagenome (GOLD analysis project Ga0335072, IMG submission 206725) | Soil microbial communities from Loxahatchee National Wildlife Refuge, Florida, United States - Lox_Sample_2.1 | ecosystem: Environmental > Terrestrial > Soil > Wetlands | place: USA: Florida...
TGTCAGGTACCAGTTGGAGCGCGCCCAATCGAGCTCGTCGGGCCGCGTGGAGAGCCAGTAGACGTTGCGGCTGATCGGCTTGCGGTTGCCGGACGCGAGCTCCAGCTCGATGAAGTAGGTGGCGGACAGGTCGGCCAACGCCGGCAGTGTCGCCAACGGCAGCGCGCTGTTGCCGGCCAGATCGATGCCCTGCAGGTGCCGGGTGTAACGCACGGAGCCGTCCAGGTTGCGGACGCGGATCTGCGCCTGCAGGCCGCGCTCCCTGGTGAGCGTGTGATTGACCAGCATGATCGCGCGCGTATCGTAGGAATACTGGATATGCACGGGCTGATTGGCCATCTGCGCGCCGAAGTAGGCCCCGGCCGGATTCAGGAAATAGTCGTACAGGTGCCAGTGCAGCGAAGGCCACGCGTTGTTGAGCATCCAGTAGATCACGCCGGTGGCGGGGTTGGCCGCATCCATCTGCGCGTTGAATGCCTCGAACTGCGCCCGGACGTCGTCGTAGTTCTCGAGTTGGGCCTTGGCGACGTAGTCCGCGAGACTCCTGGGCGCCCCATATCGCCTGGCCAACGCGATGTCGAACGGCGCGATTCTCGAGAAGGGCGACCAGGCGGCGGCGGCGTGATACTGCCGCACCTGCGGGGACTTCCACAGTGCCTCCTGCTCCTGTGGCGACAGCATGCGCGTCAGGTCTTCCAGCGGCGGGATGTCGGCGCCCGCGCTGGTCTCGGAGTTGAAGCCGAACGCGCCTCCCAGCTTGCCGCCGTACCAGTACGACGGCGGCACCCACGCATAGGGCCCCGTCATCTTCATGCCGGACGGTCCGGTTTCGGTCGTACCCTGCTCGGATGCCGCCGCGACGATGGGCAGCGTCCAGTTTTCGGAGTGCAGGGTCTCGACATACATCCTGGCGATGGCCGGCGGCGGCGCATTGTCGCTGCCGATCAGGAATGCGATCACGGACGGATGGTTGCGCAGCAGGCGCGCCTCGCTCGCCATCGAGGCCGCGGCCACTTCGTCGTCCGCGGCGTTCCAGGGCTCGCCGCCGGTCTTCGCCGCGGATTCCCATTTGTCGCAGCACTCCCAGCCGGCCAGGATCATGATGCCGTCGCGGTCGGCGAGATCGTAGAAGCGCTCACCCTCCAGCTTGCCCTCGCTGCGGATGGCATTGAGCCCGAGGTTGCGGACGTAGCTGAACTCCTCCTCCATGCGTTTGGGGTCGTCGCGCAGGAACATGTCCGGCGCCCAGCCGCCACCGCGAATCAGGACCGGCTTGCCGTTGATGATGAACCGGCGATAGCCCTGGCTGGTGAGCTCGGAGCTGACACTGCGTATGCCGAAGGTCGCGCTGGCCCGGCCGGAAGTCGCACCATCGACGGCCGCAGCCATCTGCAAACCGTAGAGCGGATGCGCACCCATGCCGATCGGCCACCAGACTTTCGGATGGGTCAGGTCGAGGCGCGGATCCGTCGCGGGCGAAAACGACACCGTCTGTGTCTCACCCGGAGCGAGGTGGATCGTTCGCCGCAGGGAAACGCCGGCCAAAACTCCCGTGATCGTTGCATCGTGTGCCGCCGCATCCAGATTTCGCGCCTGCACCTTCACGGTCAGCGCGGCACGCCGGAGATCGGGCAGCGACAGCGCCGCGGTCACCTGCGGAAAGCGCAGCTCGACCGGCCCCGTCCGAATGATGTCCACGCCCCGCCAGGGGCCCATGTTGTTGTCCGGCGGCGTCGGGTTCCAGTCGACCCAGCCGATCGACAGGCTCGTCCTCGGATCGCCCGGACGCACCAGCAGCGCCACCGCGTTGACGCCGGCGTGCACCCAGCGTGTCACGTCGAACTCATGCACGGGGTAGGCGCCCGCAACAGCTGCGTGGTCTGCGACCAGGTGCCCGTTCACCCACACGTCCGCGCTCGCGATGACGCCATTGGTGCGTAGCAACGTGCGTACCCCTTGTGCTCCATCTGCAAGCGTGAATTCGGCGCGATACCACCAGGGAACCACGAACAGATCGCCGCTGGAGTCGGGCGGCACCGCGGTGCGCAGGTTGTCGCCGTAGAAGATGTCTTTGTACGTACGGCGTTCCAGCAGCCCCGCCATCACCGTCGCGCGGCCGGTGACCCGGTACCAACCCCGGGTTGCAAACCCGGCAGAGGAGATGTCGGCGCCGCCCTGCTGTGCCTTGGCGCTTTCCTGAATCTGCCATGCGGCTATGGGGGTCGTGGAGCCGGCGCCGCCCTCGACCCGGGTGGGCGCGAAGGCGGTCTGGGCCCCGGCAAGCGGCGCGGCAGCCAGGGCCGCCAGCGCCGCTATCGCCAGCTTAGTCGGGAACATGATCAAAACTGCCCGCGGACGCCGACCGTATACATGCGCTCCGAGAAGTTCGCGTGCCCCTCCTGGCTGGGCCACACGAGGTAGAAGCGCTCGTACTCGTTCGTGAGATTGGTGCCGTCCACGAACACGGTGATGTATTTGTCGATCGTATACTCGAGCGACGCGTCGAGGTACGTCTGCGGCGCCTCGTACATCTCCATACCGGTGATGCTGCCCACCCCAGACTCCACCGCCCGCTTCGAGCGGTAGTTCCACGCCGCGCGGGCCTGGAAGCGCTTGCTCTGGAACCAGAGGATGAGATTACCCGATTCGGTCGAGTTGTCCTGGAACGGAATCGCGTGTCCGGCCAGATCGGTCTGCCCGGTCTTGCTCGGCGCGTACGTGGCATTGACCTCCATGCCGGTATAGCGCAGGAGCCACGGCAGGAAGGTGAATCCCTGCCGGTAATCGACCTCCGCGCCCTGGATGCTGTTACCGGTGCCCTGCACCGGCTCCACGATCGTGATGCAACGATGCCGCACGACGCCGTCCTCGTCCGGCAGGCCGCAATTCTGCACGCTGCCGTTCTCGATGAAGCTCTCCACGTTGATGCGGAACAGCTCGAGGCCGACCATGCTCACCGGGTTGATGTAGTACTCGAGCGAAGTACCGTAGTTCGTGGAGCGCCACGGATCGAGGTGGGGATTGCCGTTCGAATTGCCCGCCGCCACTTCGTACAACTGTTGCTTCGGCCCGGTCGGGTCGGCCGGGTTGGGGATATAGGTCAGGGAATAGTTCAGCTCCAGGCCGCCGCCCCACGTACTGAGGTCGAGCGGCTGCATGTTCTTCGATGCGGCGAAGCGCAGCGTCAGCTGATTGGTGAGGTCGAGCGCCAGGTTGATGGAGGGCAGGACGTCGTAGTAGCTGCGCTGAGTGACCTGGGTGCCGATATCCGCGGACTCGTCGCCGTACAAGGCGGGGGCGCCCGTCTCATGCTGCGTCACTTCCAGATTCGTATGGATCACGCGCACGCCGACGTTGCCGCTGAACGGCATGTCGCCCAACTGCTCGCCGAAGTCGGTCTGCAGATAGGCCGACGATTCCTTCATCCACACGGCCCAGGTATTCCCGGGATCCTCCTGCGTCTCGGTATCCGGATACAGCGACTTCCAGTACGCCAGGGGATTGTCCATGGCATTGGGGTTGACCGCCCAGAAATTGATTCCCGATCCGAGAAGGTTGCTGTATTCCTGCCAGTTGCTGGACAGCGGCGCGGCGGCATTCGGCATCTGCACGGCCGACAGCGGGCCGGCGCGGAAATAGCCCACCGAATTACCGGCCGTGCACCCGCCACCGCCGGGGTCGCCCGACATGACCACATCGGCGCCGACATAGCGCACCAGGCATCCGTTCGGATCGCTGGCGCCCATGCCGGCGTACACCGGGACGACGTAGGTGTATCCATAGTTGTTGGCGGTATGGACGCTGTTGCGCACGCCGAAGTCGAGGTGGATGCCGTGCTTCAGATCGTAGTGGCCATCGAAGCGCAGCGCGGTGATCGCGGCCTGGCTGCTGTAGTTGCCGGCCGATTCGATCGTCTTCATCGACCAGCCGTCCGGATTGGCGAAATTGGCGGCCATCGACGCCGGCATGCTGATCGTGATGTTCCGGCCGGTGAAATTCGCGACGATCGGCTCCGAGTCCTCCGGAATGCCGATCGGGTTGAATACGCGGTCGCCGCCCAGCTGTGACGGGTAGATGAAGGTACCGCAGGGAGGCGCCTCGCTGGAGGAGACGTTCGGCAGCAGCTGATTGGGCCACAGGCAGCCGTCGGAATCGGAAATGTTGAGGTCCGTCTCCACGAACGCCTGGTTCGCCGTCTCGCGGATACCGCGCACGCTGCCCCTGAAGTTGCCGCCATTGTCGAAACTGAGCTGCAGATTGGCGTTCTGGGCAGTGGAGCCGGTGCTCTCGATCTGCGAGAACGATTCGACGTCGCCCGGCCACTTTTCGTACACCTGGGTGGTGTAGATCTGCGAGCCGGCCCAGCCTGGGTTCGGGCCGCCGTCCGGCGCCGGGTTGTTGTATTGTCCCAAACTGCTGGTGCCGGTGTTCATCGACTCCAGCGGCACATACGTCGCGCCCTGCCAGTCGGTGGAGTTGAACTGCAGGCCGACGTTGCGGTTGTATTGCCTCTGCTGCGCGTAGAAGTAGTCGCTGGTCAGGGTGAATCCGCTGCCGAGATCCGCCTGGAAGGAAGCATTGCCGGCCTCGCGCCTGCGCTCGATGCTCGAGTTGTAGAGGCCGATGTTCTGGCTGCCCATGAATACGCCGTTGGACTTGCCGTCGCCGTTCACATCGACACTGCCGTCCGGGTTCTGGACGATCTTCGAAGGAATCGGATTTCCGTTCCAGGGCGCCACGAAGCCGGTGTAGCCCCCGTAGTTGCCGCCCGCCGAGTTGAGCGGCGCGCTCTCATTGTTCAGGATCACGCCATACTGGTCGAGGCCCTCGCTCGAGCCCGCGTTCGCGCCGTTGCCTTCGGGCCCGTTGCGCGTGGTATCGGAGTAGTCGGCGGCAACCAGCAGGCCCCAGCGGCCACCGGCGTTGTATGCGACCAAGCCACTGGCCTCGGGGCCGGTCTTGCGGGTCACATCGCCGCGTTCCCCGTCCGCGTTGTAGCTGAACGTGAATCCATGCGGCAGATCCCACGGCCGGAAAGTGTGCAGATCGAGCGAGCCGCTGATGCCGGTCTCGGTCTGGCCGGCGGTGGGCGACTTGATGACGTCCACCTGATTGAACAGCGTCGCCGGCAGGGTCTCGAAATCGGGCTGCTGCGAGGTGATCTGGTCCGGCGTGATGAACACTTCGCCGTTCAGCATGGTGCCGACTTCGGGCAGGCCGCGTACGTCCACCTGGCTGCCCTCGCCGGCGTTGCGGTCGACCTGCACGCCGGTGATACGCTGCAGCGCATCGGTGATGGTCGTGTCAGGCAACTGGCCGATGCTCTCCGCCGAGATGCTGTCCTGGATATCCGGCGCCAGGCGCTTCAGCTCGATCGAGCGTAGCTGCGACGCACGCACACCGGTTACCGTGATCGTCTGCAGCACCTCGGATTCATCGGCCTTTTTCTTGCCCTGATCCGCGGCGGGCACCGTTGTCGTCGCGTCCTGCGCTGCAGGAGCCTGCGATGCCAGGGCCGATGCCGCCATGGCGGAAAGCAGCGCCATGGAAACGGCAACTGACACGGGGTGCTTGCGATGTAGGTTGGACACAGGCTTTACCTCTTGATTGATCTCCTCCCTGCCAGGACCGCTTCCGAGCGGTGTTCCCCCCTGCGAAAAATCGTGTTGCTGCGGTCGTCTTAGCTCGAAAACACCACTCTTGCCAACGCCCATTGGCCGTCGCGCGGATCGCCGGTGGCAATGATGCACAGGTCGTGAACGCCGTCCGGCCTCGGCGTGGCAACGGTTGCGTCGAGTTTCGTCTGCCCGTGCGCGTGTGCCGCCGGCGCCAGCGGCACGGTGGCGATCAGTGGCCCCTTGCACGAATCGGCATGGAGCTCGAGCTCGCCGGCCGCGCTGGCCTTGGGGCGTACGACCGCGTCCTTCGCGTCATCGCCGAAGCGCCATGTGATCCGCTCGACGGTCAAAGAGACGTGGCTGACCTTCTTCAGCGGCGCGTGCGGCCACAGCCAGCACATGTTGCCGGCATCGATCTCATAAACCGGCGGTGGGCCGTGCGCGGGCCGGATACCGCCCACGCGCATTCCCGGGTCGCCGCCGGAGCAGGCCGCGAGGTCGCTGCCGTCGCGGCTGAGTAGAGTCGAGGCGTCCAGCACCTGCGTGCGCGGCGCAGCCAGCTGGAATCCATCAGGCGCGAATGTCGCCGCGCGCACCGTCGCTGTGCTTTGTGCCGGAAACGCCAGCGGCACGGTGTAGCGAGTGGAGGCGGAAGTCGGCGCGGAGCCGTCCGTTGTGTAACGGATGTCGCCGTAGCTCGTCTGGTTTGAAATGGCGAGCCGCAACCCACCCGTGTCACCCGCGGTGACATTGAACGCAGGCGCGAACGCCGTGTCGGAGTATCTGATGCCCAGTGCGCGATAGCGTGTTAGCTCGGCGGTCAGGCGTTGCAGGAAGGCTTTCCAGTCATGCAGGCTTGCGGGGGACCAGCCGATCTCCGACAACGCCGCGATGCGCGGGAAAATCGCGTGCTGGTCGTGCGCGAAAGTCGGCATGAACTCCGTCCACAGGCAGGTCTGCACGCCGATGACATGCCTGGCTTCTGCGGGGGAGGCGCCGTTCGGAATGACGGCAGTGTCATAGGCCTCTCGCAGCGTCACCATCGGGGGCTGTCCGGGCCATTCGTCGGGCAGGCCCGATTGATAGTGATCGACGTAAAGTGACTCCTGAGGCGCCAGGATCTCATCGTGGCCCTGGGCGATCGCCTGGAGTGCGATCCGCCCGTTGTCATCCCCGTGCCAGGACATGACCACCTCGGCGACCGGGAGCTTCGCGCCCGCGAGCAGCTCGTCATCCCAGCCCACCGCCGTACGCCCGTGCTCGATGAGGTGGTCGACGACCCGGCTGGTGAACCAACCCTGCAGCTGATCCATGTTCGCGAGCCCCAGGCGCTTCATCCGGGCACGCACTTCAGGCGATGCGTTCCATTGCTGCTTGTCGGCTTCGTCGCCGCCGATCGAGATGTATCGCGAGGGAAAGAGCCGCATGACCTCGTCGAGCACGTCGTCGACGAACTGCAAGGTCTTCTCGTCGGGCTTCAGCAGCCACGGACTGACGCCCCAGTCCGTCCACACCGGCGGACGCTTGCCCGTAACACCAAACCAGGGATACGTGGCCACTGCCGCCTGGGAGTGGCCGGGAAGATCGATCTCCGGTACGACGGTGATGAAGCGGGCGGCCGCGTAGCGCACGATCTCGCGTACCTGGGCGTCGGTGTAGAAGCCGCAGTAGGGTTTGTCGGCAGCGCCTGTCAGTTCGGCGTCGAGGCCCACCGCCGCGCGACATGCTCCGGTTTTCGTGAGGGCGGGGTACTTGGGGATCTCGAGGCGCCAGCCCTGATCCTCGGTCAGGTGCCAGAGCAACACGTCGAGCTTGTCGAGCGACATCCAGTCGATCAGCTTCTCGATGTCGGCCCCCCGCTGAAAATGCCGTCCTGAATCGAGCATCAGCGCGCGCCATTCGAAGCGCGGGTGATCGTCGATGACACCCTCCGCGATCACGGCCGGGGACCCGCGCGTCCAGCCGGGCTGCGTCAGCAGTTGCCACAGGGTCACGCTGCCATAGAACACCCCACGCGCGGAGCGCGCGACAACCCGGATGCCCTGGCCATCTATCAAGATGCGATAGCCGCCATTTCCCGCCACTGTCGCGCGGGGATCGATCTCGAATGTGATTGGCGCATGCGCGTCGTCCTTGGCCGCCGCCTGCAACTGCAACCCGCGTGCGCGTGCCACCAACTGCATGAACCGGTCGGCGATCGGCTGAACCTGCGAGCGGTCGACGCCGCCGACCGCAACCCGAGAGCCATCGGCAATCTGCACCACACCCGAGCCGGCGAGGCGCGCGTGGGTCGGTTGTGGCAACAACGCCCAGTGGGAGGCTGCCGGGGCCGCGCTCGCAAGCCCGGTCATCGCCACGCATACGACGGCGAGCGCGACGCGGGCGAAACTCGCACGGGCAGGCGTCGTCAGAAATGACGACGTCGACAAACCCGCGTGTCTGCCCCGAGAATCGATTGCCGCCTTCATCTGTGCGTTACATCGATAATTGATTCGGACCCTTGACGAATCAATACTGCCTTGTAAGCTATTGCGTGTCAATACGGTAGCGTTATCGTCCTGCTCCGCTACAATAGTTCGGCTATATGACGAATCAACGAACGACGCCGATGCTCTCTCAGCCGATGACCAGCGTGACCCGCCAGTTATCGCGGCGGAGCGTTTTCGAGGCCCTTCTGCACCGCAGCCCCATCTCCCGGGCGGACCTCGCCAAGGTGACGGGCCTGTCCAAGCAGACGACCTCGGAAGTCATCGACGCGTTCGACCAGCAGGGACTGGTTCGCCCGGTGGGTCGAACCAGCGGCAACGTCGGACGGACCGCAGTGTTGTATGAGCTGAGCCCGGAAGGCGGTCACGTGCTCGGCATCGACCTGGGGGCCCGATTGACGGTCGCCCTGGCCGACATTGCAGGCAGAGTCCTCGCCGAGGCCGACGAGGCCACCGACAGCCGGGGGGGCGCCTGGGCGCTCGACCAGATTGCCCGGCTCGCGGGCCGTCTGGCCCGTGACAACCACACCCACCCCAGCCGGATTCACTCCATCGTGCTGGCCACCCCCGGGGTCGTGAACCCCAAGAGCGGCGCCATCGAGATGGCACCCAACATCACCGGCCTGGGAAACCTCAATGTCGTCGGCCTGTTGGGTGAGAAGCTCGGCAGTCCGGTCGCCATCGAGAATGACATCAACCTGGCGCTCCTCGGGGAGATATGGCATGGCTGCGCGCAGAACGTCGCCAACGTAGCCTTCCTCGCGCTCGGCACCGGCGTCGGACTGGGACTCTATGTCAATGGCCAGCTCGTCCGCGGCGTCAACGGCGCGGCCGGTGAGATCGGTTATCTGCCCATCGGCGGCGATCCGCTGCAGGCCGAGTCGCGCCTGCAGGGCTGCCTCGAGTACCAGGTCGGCGCCCACGGGATCGTGCGGCGATACCGGGAAGCCGGCGGATCCGACGTCGACTCGGCTCGACAGGTATTCGAGCGCGCGCAGGCGGGCGATGCGCGGGCCATGGGCGTGATCGAGGAGACGGCGCGTCTGACCGGCCTCGCGGCCGCCACTGTCGTCGCGACGGTGGACCCGCAACTGGTCGTCCTCGGCGGCTCGGTCGGCGCGCGGCCGGACTTCGCGGACCAGGTGGCCCGCGTGCTGTCGCGGATCGCGACACGGCCGGTGGAGATCCGCGCCAGCACGCTCGGCAAGCGTGCCGGGGTGGTGGGCGCCTTGTCCGTCGCCTTGAACAAGCTCCATGACGAGCTGTTCGGTGTTGCGGACCTCGCAGCGGCCCTGCCGCTACCGCCGCCCCGCGCGCAGTAGTGTCATGTCGACGACACTCGAGACCGGCCATTGTTTTGCCGCGGACCTGGGCGGAACGAAGCTGGCTGCCGCCATGGCGGATGCTCGCGGCGAGATCGTCGCGGAACTGACCGAGCCCACGGACCGGCGCGGCGGAGCGTTCGTGGCGGAGCAGATCGCCGTCTGCGCCGACAAGCTGGCGCAGAGCGTCGGCATCGACGCCACGCAGGTGCGTCATGTCATGGTGGGAGTCCCAGGAGCGATCGATCCTCTCACGGGCCGTATCTCCCTGACGCCGAACGTCGTGGGATTGGAAGGCTTCGATGTCCTCGGTTACCTGCGCGGCCGCTTCGGCGCGGATGTGCTGATCGAGAATGACGTCAATCTCGCGATGCTCGGCGAACAGGCGCTCGGGTGCGCCAGCCATTGCCGCAATGCGGCGTTCCTGGCGCTCGGCACGGGCGCGGGTCTCGGCCTGCTCATCGACGGGAGTCTCTTTCGGGGGGCGCGCGGTTCGGCGGGGGAGATTGCGGACCTGCCCATCGGGCGCGACCCGACCTGGCAGATTGGGTCCGCCACCGGCGCGTTCGAGCTCGAGGTGGGATCGCTCGCCATCGTGGATCGATACCGCCGCCAGGGTGGCGGCGGGGCGGCAGTGACGGTACGCGACATTTTCACACTCCTCGAAGAGGGGGACGAAGTCGCCGCGGTCGTCCTGGACGTGACGGCACGCTGGGTGGCCCTCGCCATCGCGACACTGCAATCGCTTCTCGACCTGGAGCTCATCGTGCTCGGCGGCAGCATCGGCGTGCGTCCTGAGCTCTACGAGCGGGTTCGCCGGGCCCTTCCCGCCCTCTTCTCACGACCCGTTGCCATCGAGCCCAGCAGGCTTGGCGATCGCGCCGGCCTCATCGGCGCCGTGTGCGCTGCCGCGCAGGCTCTCCGTCAGAACCGGGCGCCTGCGCAACACGCGCTGCATCTCTCGTGAGCCGCGACGAGTCAACACGGCTCAAGCGGGCCCTGAACCGATGGGATCTGATCCTCTACGGAGTGATCGTCATCCAGCTCACCGCGCCCATGCCGGTCTTCGGCGTCCTCAGCGCGCGGGCCGGCGGTCACGTGGTCACGACCATCCTCCTCGCAATGGTTGCGATGGTGTTCACCGCGATCAGCTACGGCCGCATGGCGGCGGCGCATCCCAGCGCCGGCTCGGCCTTCACTTACGTCACTCAGGAGTTCAGCCCGCTGATGGGCTACGTGACGGGTTGGGCGATGCTGATGGATTACGTGCTCAATCCCCTCATCTCGATCGTGTGGTGCAGCCGGGCGGCAATGAACTTCGCGCCGCAGATTCCGTATCCGGTGTGGGCCGTGGCGTTCTTTGCACTGTTCACCTCCGTGAATCTCGTAGGCATCAAGGGTTCCGCGCGCATCTCGGGCGCTCTGGCCGCCATAACCGGCGCCGTCGTTCTGGTGTTCATCGCCTGCGCGGGATGGTACGTCTGGCACCATGATCCCGGCTCTCCGGGTTTCTTCACCCAACCGTTCTACGACCCCAGGACGTTCCATGTCAGCGCGGTTCTCGGCGGAACGTCGATCGCCGTGCTCACCTATATAGGCTTCGACGGCATCTCGACGCTGTCGGAGGAGGTCGAGGACCCTCGCCGCAACATACTGTTCGCGACCGTCGGCACCTGCCTGGTGATCGGCATTCTGTCGGCGATCGAGGTGTATGCCGCCCAGTTGGTCTGGCCCTCGTCTCTGCCCTTCAAGGACATCGACACTGCGTTCGTCGAAATCGCGGCCAGAGCCGCCGGGCCCTGGCTCTTCGTGGTGATGAACCTGGCGCTTCTGATCGCCGGCATCGGCTCCGGCGTGGGCTCGCATCTGGGCGCGGCGAGACTCTTATACGGGATGGGACGCAGCAACGCCCTGCCGCCGAAGTTCTTCGGAGCCGTCGACCCCAAGCACCGTATCCCGCGGAACAACGTCATTCTCGTCGGCCTCATCGCGCTTTGCGGAGCCTTCCTGATTTCCTATGGGCTCGGAGCCGAGATACTGAACTTCGGCGCGCTGTTCGCCTACATGGGTGTCAACGCCGCGGCCCTGTCGCACTACTACGTGCGCAGCCCCGAGAAGAAGTTCCGCGACCTCTGGCCCCCCGCGGCGGGGTTCGTCACCTGCCTGCTCCTGTGGCTCAATCTGAGCAACGCGGCGAAGGTCGTCGGGGCAAGCTGGATGATAGTCGGAGTGATCGTCGGCGCCGTGCGCACCCGAGGGTTCCGCCAGGGCGTGCTGCGCTTCGAGGTGACCCCCGAGGAATAGTCTCCGTCAACGTGACGGCAGATGCGCCGATAAAAAGACCAGCTCGGAGCTGAGCGGTTGCCGCAGCACGACCTGTACGCCCGATGTCGTCAGCTGTTGGCCCGAAGCCGTGGTATCCGGCGATGTTCCATCCTCGAAATGCAGCCAGTAGGTCGTTCGCGCCTTCAATCCCGAGAGGACGAAGCGGTGCTCCGGCTCCGCGGCAGCCGAGCCGTGAAACGCGAATATCACTCCCTGCCCGCGCTTCGGGTCCCAGTACTCCATACCGTCCCAGTGCACGCCGTCCGGACGCGGAGAAATATGGAAGAGCTCTGCGTCGCGGATGAGAGGCCGCAGCCGGGTCTTGTAAAGAGATATGGCCTTGCGGGCGGCGGCATGCTGTTCGACTGTCCACTCGTTCGTGTTCTGCATCACCGTCAGCCACCCCATCATGCCGCTGCGCAGCATATAGATGAAGTTCGCGGTTGTCGGTGTCGGCCACTTGGCTTCATACGCCTCGAGCATCGCCGCCGGCAGCACGAAGCTCGCGTCATAGAAGGCGCGCCGGTTGGCGAGCGGCGTGTACGTGTCGGTCATCGAAAAGTAGTCGCCGTGCTCGGCACTGCCGAAATCGACCATCCTGCCGCCGTCATTGCAGACTTCCAGCAGCAGTTGCGGATGGAGCCGCCGCAGCTCTGCGTAAATGTCGTAATAGGCCCGCACCGCGTGATAGCTCACATCGGTCGAGTTGGAGCTGGTCACGATATCCTCGCCGTCGTAGTGCTCCACACTCATGCGCCGAGGATCGGGCCGCGCATGCGGATGATCCGTGCGCGTACAGCCCTGCGCGACCAGATAGCCGTCGTGCTCCAGCATGTCGAGGTGATAATCCCGGACGATGCGGTTCACTTCGCCCTGAGCATAGGCCTGGGCCGCGGGGACTCCGAGATCTATCGTCTGGCCCTTGAAGGCCTGCGGCTTCCAGTGGGGTGTCACATCGGCCACCAGCCAGTCGCGGACTCTCGGATCGCGCACGTTGAGCGCGCCGGGCGCCGTATCGAGGCCCGCCTGCGCCCAATCCACCCAGAGGCCGAATTTCATTCCATGCTCATGCGCGTCTTCAGCCAGCGGCGCCAGCCCACGCGGAAACTTGCGCGGATCGGGATACCAGTCTCCGACGCCGCGAAACCAGCCGGCATCGAGGTGGTACATCTCGAAGCCGAGCGCCGCGGCATCGGCGATCATCTTCCTTACCGCGGCTTCATCGATCCCGATGCCGATTCCCCAGCTGTTGTTGACCGTGAAGGGATACTCGGGATTGCTCCATGTGTGGGCTGACCCCAGTACGGCTCGCACCCAGGGCCGCAACTGGTTTCCCGCCCCGTCCGGGCCTCCGGAAAAAGTCCCCAGGAACACGGTGGGCGTCTCGAACCTCCCCCGGGCTACCAGCCGCGTCACCACCGGCCCCGGCTCGGGATCGAGCCCGAGATTGCTGCTCACGCGGTCGCCGGTGCGCCGCAGGGTGAGTCGAGTGCGGCCGCTGAACTCCATGCCTGCATACCACCCTCGCCCGCTCTCCCGTGGCAGGAACACGGCTTCATAAGGAATGATCTCGCGCGGCCTTCCCGGGACCGGATGCGCGAAAGTCGTAGACCATCCCGTCCAGCGATATCCCTCGGATGCGCTGACTTCGTGCGTACCTGCGGCCGTTGGTTCGCCCCCGCCCTTCTCGACGTAGAAGTGCACGAGCTGCGTCTGAGCGGCTACCCGCCACTGCAAACGGAGGCTCTCCATCGGCGTCAGCCAGTATTCGCTGCCACTCAGATTCTGGATGATGATGCGATGCTCCAGCGGGCCGAATTTCGCCGGCGCCCACCATTCCCAGGTGAGACGCAGATGCGGCCGTGGAGTCTCATAGACAAACGCGATCCTGCCGGGGCGCACGGATGAGCGCCCCGGCACCAGCCGCCACACGAGTGGAATCCGCCTTCCAGCCTGCTCGACCGAAGCCGGCAGTTTTTCGGACGCTGTGTTCACCCACTGCCGGCCGCCGGTTGCAGGCCGCAGCATGAGCAATTGCGGTGCTTTCGCGCCGGCCGTCAGGTCGGCGGCCACATCGGAACTCGCCAGCGTGCCGCGGAGCTGGGCATGCGCAAACGTGGGGAACAGGCCGAGCGCCAGAGCCGAGGCAAGGCAAGCTGTGACTCGTCGGATCATACTGCCTCGGGAAGTTACACCGCCGCGGACGGGCTTGTCATGGGCCTCGATGTCATCCGGCACCGGCGCTCGCGGCGAGATCGGCATTGCGGCTGCAGCCCGCGGCCGGGCGTCGTATCATTCCCCCAGCCCCGCCGCCAATCGGAGACCCCTTCGCCATGCGCGCTCGAATCCTTCTTCTGGTGATTGCGGCAACGTTCGTCGCACAGGTCCATGCGGCTGCTTTGCTCGTCGACGTTCCGCTGAAATGGCGTGCGACCTCCGACCTGCGTCTGGGCGCAGCGCAAATGCCGCAAACGTCCGTGCAGTTCGACGTTTTCCGTGACGTACGCGCCGACAAGCAGGCGATCGGGGAGAATCGCGAAGATCCGCAGCCAAAGCCCGTGACGACGAAGGATGACGTGGGCGCGTTCGTGAGCACGAACATGCGTAAGCTGTTCGATAGCGCCGGGCTGAAGACAGTCGACAGCAACGGCGCCGTGACGATCAAAGGGGACGTGACCCAGTTCTTCGCCAGGGAGACGTCCCTCTACCGGTCTGAGGTCACCGTCCACGTGACGGTGGTGGGGCGGGATGGAAAAGTGCTCTACAGCGGCACCGCTTCCGGCGAGGCCAAGCGGTTCGGCCGCTCCTACAAGCTCGAGAACTACTACGAGGTCCTATCGGACGCGGTCGTCAACACCGTGAGCTCGATGCTGCAGGACGCGCAGTTCCAGAAGGCGTTGTCGGGGAGCTGACGCTCCCCTCCAACACCACGGAGCCCAGGCAGGCGGACGGAGCCGCCGGCTTCAGGCGTTCGCGGCCGCCTTCATCTCGGTGACCGCGGCGATCACTTCGTCCGCCACGTTCTTCGGCACCGGGTCGTAGTGCGAGAATTCCATGGTGTACGAGGCGCGGCCGCTCGTCATCGAGCGCAGCTGACCGATGTAGCCGAACATCTCCGACAGCGGCACGGTGGCCACGACCGCGATGTTGGTACCGCGCTCGAGCTGATCCTGGATCATGCCGCGGCGGCGGTTCAGGTCGCCGATGACATCGCCCAGGTAGTCGCCCGGCGTCACGGTCTCGACCTTCATCACCGGCTCCAGCAGGATGGGGCCGGCCTTGCGCATGGCTTCGCGGAAGCACGCCTTCGCGGCGATTTCGAACGTCAGCGCGTTCGAGTCGACATCGTGGTAGCTGCCGTCCGTCAACGTGGCGCGGAAGTCCACGGTCGGGAAGTGCGCCAACACGCCGTCTTCCTTCTGGATCTTGAGCCCCTTCTCCACCGACGGCACGTACTCGCGCGGCACGGAGCCGCCCGAGGTCGCATCGACGAACTCGAAGCCCTTGCTGCGCTCCAGCGGCTCGAACGTGATCCATACCTCGGCGAACTGACCGGAGCCGCCGGTCTGCTTCTTGTGCACGTATTGCTCGTCGATCCGGCGCGTGATGGTCTCGCGATAGGCGACCTGCGGCTCGCCCATGATGCCTTCGACGTTGAATTCCGTGCGCATGCGGTCGAGCGTCACTTCGAGGTGCAGCTCACCCATGCCGCGCAGAATGGTCTGACCCGTCTCGCGATCCGTCTCCAGATGAAGCGAAGGATCGGCACGAACCATCTTCCCGAGCGCGGCGCCGAATTTCTCCTGGTCGCCCTTGACCTTCGGCTGCACGGATACGCTGATCACAGGGTCCGGGAAGCGCATGCGCTCCAGGATCACGGGATTGGCGGAATCGCACAGCGTGTCGCCGGTCTCCGTCTCCTGCATGGAGACGAGCGCGATGATGTCGCCGGCGCGCGCCTCTTCGATCGGATTCGCTTCCTTGGCGAACATCTCGACCATGCGGCCGATCTTCTCGCGCTTGCCGCGCGTGGTGTTCTGGATGGAGGCGCCCCTGGTGAGCACGCCCGAGTACACGCGCACGAACGTCAGCGCGCCGTAGGCATCGTTGATGACCTTGAACGCCAGGCCGCTGAACGGCTCGTCATCCGAGCACTTGCGCTCGCCGACGACGTTGCCGTCTTCGTCCAGTGTCTTGATGGCAGCGACGTCCGTCGGCGCCGGCATGTAGTCGACGACGGCGTCCAGCACCTGCTGGACGCCCTTGTTCTTGTATGAAGAGCCGCACAGCACGGGGTTGAACGCGCCCGTCACGGTGCCTTTGCGCAGACACGCGCGCAGCACGTCCGCCGAGGGGGCGTGACCCTCCTCGAGGTACTTGTGCATGGCGTCATCGTCCATCTCGAGACAGGTGTCGACGAGCTCCGTGCGGTACTTCTCCACATCAGCGAGGATCGCGCGATCCGTCGGCACGTGAATGTCGAGCTTGTCCGCGATGTCCGGCGTCACCTCGAGCACTTGCCACTCGGCATCCTTGTCGTCGGAGTCCCACACCAGGGCCTTCATCTCGACCAGGTCGATCATGCCCTTGAAGTTGTCCTCGGAGCCGATCGGGATCTGTACCGGCAGCGGGCGCGCGCCGAGGCGCTTCCTGATCATGTCCACGCAGCGCGTGAAGCTGGCGCCGCTGCGGTCCATCTTATTGACGTAGCAAATGCGCGGCACGCCATAGTTGTCCGCGAGACGCCAGTTGGTCTCGGACTGAGGCTCTACGCCCGCAACGCCGTCGAACACCACGACGGCGCCGTCCAGCACCCGCAGCGAGCGATTCACCTCGATGGTGAAGTCGACGTGCCCGGGAGTGTCGATCAGGTTGATCTTCTTGTCGCGCCAGAAACAGGAAACCGCCGCGCTCTGAATCGTGATGCCGCGCTTCTGCTCCTGCTCCAGGTAGTCGGTCGTCGTCGACGTCTTCAGGTCCTTGGTGTCATGGATGTCGATGATCGTGTGCTTGCGCCCGGTGTAATACAGGATGCGCTCCGTCGTCGTCGTCTTGCCGGCATCGACGTGGGCGATGATGCCGATGTTGCGGATATCGGAGAGAGCGGTTGTACGGGCCATGGCGAGTTTCCGTGTCGAATCTTCGGTTTACACTGTCGGGCAGCGGGACAGACATGCTGGCCCGGGTCACGCTATGCAAAAAATGATCTGCGCTGAAGAACAGCGCCCTCCTCGATCCCATGCCTGGTGCTGGAAAACCGGGACTCGAGGGCAGAAGGGGCCGGCATCCTATAGAGATGCCATCAGAAGTTCAATCGCGGCCTGCACGCTTTATGAGGGTAAGTGCCAAAAATGAAAGGCGTATTGCAGCCGCCGGGCACATCGCGAGCGAGCCGTCCGCCCCGCTTGAGCCGACCCAGCTTGACAAGTTAAGCATAAAAGCATATTTATGCTTTTATGCGGACCACAGTGGACCTGCCGGATCAGCTGATGAAGCGCGCCAAGATCGAGGCGGTAAGGCGCGGCTCCACGCTTCGGGATCTGCTTGCCGACGCCTTGAGAAGACTGCTCGCCGACCAGGGCCCACCACAGGGTACGCGGATGGACGAAGCCCCTATCAAGCTGCCGCCCGGGCATACGATCCCGATTCGGTCCAATGCCGAAATCGCGCAGCTCTTCGACCAGGAGGACGTGGCGCATCTGAATGACGTGCATCGCCGACGCTAACGTTCTCTTCCCGCTGCTGGTTCAGGGACACGCTGCGCACCAGGTGGCGATGGACTGGTGGCGTGTGCAGCCCGACGGATCAGTTGGCACTTGCCTCCTCACTCGCCTCGCCGTCCTGCGCTTGCTGAGCAATCGCGTTGCCATGAACGGCAATCCGGTCAATCCGGGTGACGCTCTGGGTGCCTGGCGACAGCTTGCGGACGATCCGCGCTCGGTCCATATCGATTCCGAGCCTGCAACTCACGACCACCAGCTCGCCTCCCTGGT
>Ga0335072_10006063_pt1 | contig 17743 bp, 12 predicted proteins | sample Lox_Sample_21_FD_206725 | JGI IMG/M metagenome (GOLD analysis project Ga0335072, IMG submission 206725) | Soil microbial communities from Loxahatchee National Wildlife Refuge, Florida, United States - Lox_Sample_2.1 | ecosystem: Environmental > Terrestrial > Soil > Wetlands | place: USA...
ACGCAATCCAATTAGCCCTGTTCTACGACTACCAGAACAACGTAAAGCAGTACCCGCAGTGGCACGAGGCCTTACGCAAGTACAAACCCCCGGTGCTGGCGGTGTGGGGAAAGAACGACCCTATCTTCATTCCCGCGGGTGCGGAAGCATACAAACGGGATGTGCCAGACGCCGAAATCCACTTTGTGGATAGCGGACACTTCGCGCTTGAGGATCATGCTGCCAAGATTGCACAGTACATCTACGAGTTCTTGGCGCGTAAAGTGCGGCAGTAGACTTCTATTTCAAAAGTGCAGTCCTCGCAATGGGGAGCATGAAGGTCTTCCTCGGCAAAAGTGAGGATCGGGATGGAGGGCGAAATCAAGGCTCCCCATCCTTTTTCTGCTCGTTTCTAGCTGCCTATTTCCTCTTGTCGGCTGCATGTGTGCGAAATATGGAAGTTGTTGGTGCCAGGTGTGTGAACTGTGAGAAAAAGCATCCTTGGCCAGAGCGTATCCTCCTCGTGATCATCTCGATCAAACGATACGCAATCGTCGCCTTTGAAACGGAGGATGCCAAATTGCGATTTGGAGACCGGAAGGCCGTGACATACGTGATGTTTCCGCCAGATTGGCGACTGAGGCTGTTGGTCATCGTTGTGGCACTAACCTTGAGTCCAATCCCCTCTGGTTCGGAGCAGGCGAAGAACATCGCTTGGACAACCTGGTCGAATCGCCTTTTCCATAAAGCGGTACTGGAACACAAGTTTGTGCTTCTGAACCTCGAAAGCAGGTGGTGCGAAGCCTGCCAGGAGATGGAAGCGGATACGTATGCCGATGACAAGGTCCAAGCCTTGATTCGTCAAAAGTATATCCCGGTAAAAGTTGACGAGAACGCCATGCCAGATTTGGCCAATCGCTACTGGAACTACCTATTACCGGGAACACTGGTCTTTAATTTCGACGGGAGCGAGATTGTACGACAGCAGGGTTATCTGGCTCCGCGGGAGATGGCCTCGATGCTTCAGGCGATCATCGACGATCCCTCTCCCGGCCCATCCGTGAAGCCGGAGCCAGCGATTCGATACTCGTCGAGCCCGTCGATCGATGCAGCCGTATTAAGAGACATCAAGAAGTCGTTCGAATCACAGTATGACGTACCGGCACAAGATTGGGCCTTCGCGGTTCAGTACCTCGATCCTGACTTCATCGAATATGGTTTGGCCATTTCAGCAGAGGGCGGAAGGGTAAACGACCGATATCTCCGTCTCGCGACCAGCTCGAGCCGACAACTCATCGATCCTGTATGGGGTGGCGCCTATCAATCGCTCGTTGTCCCGGTGAGTGATGATGACAAGGACCACGCCACCCAGTTTCAACGCATTCAATTTTCCGGTTTCTTGGATACTTCTGGCGACAGCTGGAACACGCCACATTACGAGAAGACTGCATCAACCGAGGCACAAGCCATCGTCATTTTTTCTTCAGCATATGACCGCTGGCATGATCATAGCGATCTGACGGCTGCGTTGAATGTGGCCGGCTATGTGCACAAATTTCTCCAAAGCAGAGAGGGCGCCTTTTACGCCGGTCAAGCTGGCTTTGTAGCTGGAGCAGCCGACAACGAGGACTTCTTTGGTCGAGATGATCGTGCCAGGAGAGCCATCGGGGTCCCTGTAGTCGACAAGAACATATATTCTCGCGAAAACGGATGGCTGATTGCGGCGTTCTGTAAGCTTTATCTGGTCACGAACGATCGCACCTTTCTGGCGGAAGCAGAACAGTCAGCACGGTGGGTCATCGCGCATCGAGCACTGCCGGGTGGTGGATTTTCGCACGGCGATTACGATCCTGACGGGCCCTATTTGGTTGATTCAATTGAGATGGGGCGTGCTTTTCTCGCGCTGTACGCGGTCACTCATGATACATCCTGGCTTAAACGAGCTCAAGCTGCGGTGCCTTTTATCGAAAAGAACTTCGTGCGTGCTGGGGAACCAGGAGTGGTGAGCGCCGTCTCTGGGACCGATCCACGATACAAGCCTCATGCCAATCGAGAGGAAAACGCAGCACTCATCTGTTTCATTGCAGATCTCGCGAAGCTCTCAGGTGAGCAAAGCCATGAACAATTAGCAATCCTAGCAATGCGCTTTATCGTTACCAGAGAAGTGGCGACAGCGAACTTCTCAGCTCCAGTGCTGCTAGCGATAAGCCGATTCGCCCAGGATCTCAATGGCAGCGGCTCCAAGCAAGGTACTGTTCAGGCCGTACAGGTACCTTAATTTACGCGGATACCCCGAGATCATATTCCGCCGTACCACGAATATCCGATCCCAGGCGCCGCGGACCCGCTTCCATCACCGATCTTCTTGAGCGACTCAACAACCTGAATCCTGGCCAAATATTTGAGGTTCTTGTACCCAAGCTGGCGGGGTATGCGAAGGCGAATTGGCGCGCCATGATCTAGCGACAGATCCTCGCCATTCATTCCGTAGGCAAGCAAGGTTTGGGGATGCAGCGCTTCGGGCATGTCGATACTACCCCAAAAATCGTTGAAAGGGTAGAAAACCACCCACTTCGCGTTGGGCTTGGCTCCCACGAGATGGAGGATCAGGCCCAAAGGCACTCCGGTCCATGCAGCGATGTATGCCCAGCCCTCTTCGCAGGCCAGCTGGGTAATTTGCGTCCGCGATGGAAGGCTCTTAAGGTCGTTGAGCGTGAATGCCATGGGTTTTGTGACTAGGCCGTCAACGTAAAGGCGCCAATCTGCGAAGTTGTTGAACGCCAGCCTCAAATAGGGATCGTAGTCGGGAGCTCCGTGATTGACTGGCGACACTCTCGAAATCTGACCCCGACTGAATTCTCTTGCCATCGAACCTCGAGCCGTGAGTATTCTCTGCGCTCCATAGGTTAGTGCCTCACCAACTCCGAAAATGCCCCCATGGTCGGGTGCGAGCAAGCCGTATTGATCCGCGAGTTTTGCTGCAGCGTCTAAGCCGGCAACACCGGCGACGGCAGCGATTCCTGACGCGATCAGTTTTCTACGTGACAATTGGGTGCTCATGGCTGTTTCTTCCTAGTGGTGAGGTGGCCCGTGATCATTGCCCAGCAGCGCCTGCCAAATCCGGCGAGAATCACCATGCCCAAATGGATAATGAGAAAGATCAAGAGCAGGACCGCGTCAAGAAAATGCAACGTGCGAGCGGATTGTTCTCCTCCGAGTGAGGCCACAAAAATGGGACAAACGGCAGTAAAGGTCGGCGACATTGCCAGTCCCGTCCAAAACATGAACGGGAGGAGCACGAAGATAACGGTCAAGTATGTCATTCGTTGAATCAGGTTGTAGTGCCAGGCCTCGGCATCGGTTGGACGTCTTAGCCTGAGGTGATCCAAGACCACACTTTTGACCGCTGACCACCGGAAATGAGAGATGCTCGGGAGCAGGTCTCGGAACAAATGCTTACTCTGGATCCCGAAACCGACATAAACGAGACCGGTGAACAAGGTGATCCAAGCCGCAAGAAAATGCAGATATCGTCCTGGGCCACGGATACCAAGTTCAAGCACGAATGGAAATGGGAGGTTAATGAACGCCGACGTACCCACCGTGCCCGTTTCGCCCCAATGAAACCTCGGGTATGCCAGCAAAATCGCGATGCCGCTCAAGAGCAGCGAAAGAAAGCTGATGGCATGTATCCAATGAGTGATCCGTACGAAAAGCAAATGTCGAGGCTGCTGCCGCGGAATTTCAACCTGTGGTGAGTTGTCCCGGGGCCCAGCGCAGACAGATGCCCCAAGCCGTGAAGAATCGCTGCTCACGGCACCGATCTTGGGTAACCGAGAAGGCCTTTTCTTTTCCAACCTTACTCCAATGACCGCCTGCGAATTTCGTGGCAGGGGCTCGCGCCTCCGGATACGAGGTGTCATCTGAACTTCATCGAGCGGTGCAATAAACCTTTTGGCCACTCGTGCGACCCCATATTGGGTTGACAAGTTCAACAGTCCTTAATAAAATCTGCGCTTCGTCTCTCGTCGAAATTGCCGGCATATGCTCTCTCCCGATCTCCCAAATGGCTGAATGTGTCGGGGAGCGCGAGCGGCACCGTGTAACTCAGCCTGCGCCGAAGTCACAGACTTATCAGTCTCATTGCATTTGATCCAGACCGAGCGGTTGGGTTACGAAATCTGTCAGAGTCTGAGGGGCTCTTACGCAGTCACCGAGTCTACGGCCAAACCTTAGTCCGGCTCAAGCACCCAGTCGCTGCAGTTTCTGTTCGAAATACTCTTTCCAACTCCCAGGCAATGCCTCGATGGTGAGCGTCCGCCGTACTGTTTCAAGATCATCTTGTGCGAATCGCTTTGCCACATACAACTGGGTGATTTCTGAGACAGAAACGGAGTCAGACGGCTGGTTTAGTCGGACGACTTCGTCGCCAGCGCCAACCTCTCCTTCGCGGACGACCGCCAAATAGAATCCTGTGCGACCGCTCCTGAGGAAATCCCTTATGATTCGGTCCGAACCAAATCGAATGCCGAGCTTGAAACACGGCATCCGCGGTTGAGTGACTACTAGCTCAGCCGATCCGATTGAGAATCGCTCCCCGATCAAGAGTTTGCTTTCCTCCAAACCCTCAACGGTAAAATTCTCGCCAAACGCGCCCATTGATAATTCAGATCGTGATAACGCAGCCTTCCAGTAGTCGTAATGCTCCACCGGATAACAGTAGACAGCCTTATCCTTACCGCCATGCACAGTCAAATCTGCTTGTCTGTCCCCGTCCAAATTGAGTCTTCGCAGGGCAATACGGCCCGCAACCGGAGTCTTGTAAATCGAAGTGCTTACACTTGTTCCGTGCCAATCCACTTCACGCGGGAGTCCACAATTCACCGAGACAAGCTTCATATCAGTTTCTTCGCTCGGTTTGGCTCTGGCGAGAAGGGAAAGACAACGTTTCCATCAGGAGCGGGACCAACTGGCGTTGAAATTCGACGCGATGATGCTTCCAACGGCCGGGATATGGCGGCTCCAGCCGGATTCCCGACCACCTTGCTTTTGCCAAGGCCTGTTCTACACTTCCTCGAATTGACCTGACCAGCGTGACCACAACTTTCGGGCGAAGACATCGTACCGCGTGTTCAAGTCGACCTTCACCGTCTGAACAGATAGTCGCTCGTACTTTAGGAAGAAGATGATCCACAGGCTGGCCGCACAGGTCGACTAAGTAGCAACCAGAGGCTTGAAACGATTCCAGGAATTTGTCTGCTGTTAGAGTTGAGAACGCGGTGAGGAATGTATCTCGAACCGCCCGATAGAGCCCGGAATTGCCTCGGTAAAAAAATCGGCCGGACCTTGGAGGTGCCTCACCAATGAATAGAATCCTGACCTCATCCGGCTTGTACCTCCGGCGGAGAGCTTCACGTTCGCGCAGCGAGTCTCCGGTCAAGTCGCTTGGCAGAGCGCCAGCCGCTCGACCGGACGTCTTCGAATTCACCTTGGATCCCTTCCTAGAATCCATACGGACGTCTGCCTCAGTTCAACTTTATTGGCACCACATTCGCCTGAAACGTGGGCGAAAGTGATTTCAAGCGCGCTGCTAAATCACGCTACCGACTTGTCATAGAAAGCATGCATGTGCTCCGAAATGTATTCCAGGCAATCTTCGACGGCGAAGTGTCCAGAATTGAGCCTGTGCATTTCCGCTTGCGGCAATGCTTCAAGGTATGCCTCTCCGCCCTCGCGCGTGAAGAAGATGTCGTCCTGCCCCCAGAAGATGATCGTTTTCGGCTGCTTCTCCCTGAGGAACGACTGCCACTTCGGATACAGGTCGACGTTCTTGCGATAGTCGTAGAAAAGATCCAGCTGGATCTGCCGGCCATTCGGCTTCTGAATGGTTGTATAGAAATCTGAGTTCCAGTTGTCGGGGCTGATCAACTCAGGTTTGGTTGCTCCATGCAGGTAAACGGCTTTCACTGTGTCGTACGCCAGCAGGCTGGCAACAGCTTCTTCGTTCTCGGCCGATCGCTTGTGCCACAAAGCGTCTCGTAGCCCACCCCACGCAGGCGTGAAGCCGACCACGTACGCATTTGTGTTCTGGATAGTCAGCCATTCAAGGACTTCCGGACTTTTGGTCACAATTCGGAAGCCGACTGGCCCGCCGTAGTCCTGAACAAACATACCGAAACGCCTGAAACCCTTTTGCTGCAGAAACTTCCCTGTGATCTCAGCGAGCTTGTCGAAGGTGTAAGAAAAGCTCTTCGGATCCGGCGCGTCGCTATTCCCAAATCCGGGATAGTCGGGCGAGATCACATGAAATCGATCTGCTAGTGCGGGAATGAGGTTGCGATATTGGTGCGAAGAGGCTGGCCAACCATGAAGAAGGACCAGTTTTGGGTTCCCAGGCTTACCGGCCTCTCTGTAGGCGATATTCAGTCCGTCGACCTCCGCATTGGCAAACGTCACATTTGTAGCGACCACTTTTGGCGCGTAATTCATAGTGCTCGCGTGTCCTTTCCGGAAACCGATTTGGCAGTTCTGTGACATTCGATCTTCAGTTTCGGGGAAAGTGACGACGTTTATTCTATTTTTTTTTATCCTATTTCTGAAGGTGCCTTAGCCCGTTGATCGCTATGGAGTTGCGCCATTTTAGCTACTTTCGTGCTGCGACAGAGGAAAACGAGCCTCACTCTTGCTGCTCGATGCCTTCGCGTCTCTCAGTCGGGTGAGCACCTTTTCAAGCAGGGATCGCCTTGAAGCCATTCCCTGCGCCTCTGGTCGGCGGAATGGCACGCTTCCATCATGCCGCCCGGCTCCGGACTCCCCCACCCTTTAATAGATGGTCCGCTTTACAGACATCCGACGAGACAAACGGGCCCAGGAACAATATGGAGGGACGTGCGATCGGAAAGGGAATTTGTGATTTCGGCAAGCGGCCGGCACCTTGGCATGGTCACGGATACTCACGAATATTTACCTCTCATACCTCGCTGCTCAACGTATCGAATCACTCCCAACCCGGAGGTATCAGTAAGTCGAGGGCCGGCGCAAGCCCACGTGGACGCTTGCGCCGGCCGGCAGCTGGAAGATCTTGCATTAAAGAGCCGCGATTCCATTGAAGCCCGCCGCCTCGGGAAGGCCGTCGATGCTGCCCTCCGGGATAAGGGTCCCATCTGGATTGATCCCTAAGACTCCGATGGTGCCAAGACCGGAATTTACTTCGAAGAGATACTTGCCGTCTCCGCTGGTGGTCATGTCGATGTTGACTGCCCCGTCTGGAAGCGTACTGAGAACCGTCCCGTCAATCGGAGTCAGGGCTCCATTTGAAGCTATAGAGAAGCCAGCTATCGTAAAAGTGCCCGCATTGTCTACATATACCGCCCGACCGTTCGGAGAAATCACGTTCCAGCAGTTCCCATTCCCTTGCGTCGGAAGACTGTGGCTGACTGCAGTGACTGTGCCGTTAGCATTGATGTTGTATGAGGAAATGCTCGACGTATCCGTTCCGTCGCTCGGTTGGTTTTCAGAGACGATGAGTCCACCAGTCGGTGTGAAGCTAATGGCAAATGCGCCCGGCGTCACGCTCACGTTGGCGACGACCTGACCGAGTGTTCCATCCGAGTGGATCGGGAAAACGTCGATCGTGTTCGGAACCTTCTCGATCACGACAAGCCACTGACCGTTGGGACTCACAGAAATATCGGAGCCGCCCGAGTTCGCGCTCGTGAGATACATGGTTGAATTCGGAATTTCGGAGAGATGGCCAAACTGGTCCGCTTTGAAACCAACGACCGCCCCTGACCCGCTCGCATTGAGAACATAGACCGTGTGGTTGTGTTCAGCGACAGAAACCGGAAACGCTCCTCCAGTGGACACCTGGTCGACGAGCACGGGCAATCCGTTGACGATGTGAAAGCTCGAAACCGTTCCACTCGCAGAATTGACCGCGAAAAGCTGAGTGTGATCGCCACTTAAAGTAAGCGATCCTTGTGATTGAAGTGGGTCGTTCGATCCGCCGCTGCCACGGCCCCCTGTGTCAACTCGTTCCGTCATAATGAACTGCCCGTTGTCGCCAAGCCGATACGCAAGGATCTCGTTCATGACAGCGTTATTAGTCATAACGAACACGGAGGGGCCGTTGCCTGCATAAGGCCCCGCCGCGTAGATCGGGTAAACGCAAGCTCCTGCATAGAGGGCGATGGTTAAAAGGCCACGAACACACTTCAACATGTTGATGACTCCCTTTGGGGAGATTCCCCGGTGCGCAATATGCTCCCGCGCACCGTCGCCAACTGGCAGACGAACGCGGTGAACTCGAAACATTGCGCAAAGGTAGGAGGCTCCAAAATCACAAAGGTTACACATTCAGGAGAAAATTAACTCGCAAAGAAACGAAGCAGATTCTCTCTATATGTGCAATGCGTCAAAACAGAGGATTGTTTAGCTGTGCGGATTTTCTACCCCCGATTATTGGGTTGGGTAAAAAAGCGCGCTCTCGATTCTTGTCGCATGCTGTGCTATGGGATGCCTTGAAACAGTGACGAGATTATTTCTAGACTATTGTTCCATTGAATATTTCCGAGGGCATGACAGACGCCTGCTCGTTAGCTGCGAGCAGCTGGCGGATTCTCCAATAATCGTGAAGGGATTGACATCGAAGGCCCGAGTGGTAATCGGAAACAGAAAGTTGAGCCGGGACCATCCGTGGGCTCAAGCCACAATTGACCACCGTGCGCCTCCACAATGGAACGTGAAATCGCAAGCCCCATCCCCAACCCCTTTTCCTTTGTCGTGAAGAAAGTCTCGAAAAGACGCGCCGGATCCTTGACACCTTCACCGTAATCTCGAATGCTTAATACGAGACTTTCACTGTCATTGGAACTTGAAAAGATGCGAATAGCTCTCTTCCGATGCTCTGTGCCTTCTAGGGCATCCATTGCATTCACCATCAGATTCAATATGACCTGCTGAATCTGCAAGCGATCACACCAAATTGCCGGAAGCCTCTTCTCCAGGGCAACGTCGACCGTAATGTGGCGCCTGTCTGCCTCATGTTCAATAAGCCTGAGAACTTCGCTGATCAATTCTTCGATTCTGTTCTCGGAGGTCGCAGGCTCCGCTCGACGAAAGAGGGCGTGCAGACGCTTCACGATTTCCCCGGCATCGCCTCCATCGCGTGCGATTCTTTGAAGTGCATGGCGGACTTCATCGCGGTTGGGGTCTTCCCTGTCCAGCCACTCCAGGCCAGCCTCCGCGTTGGCTACGACAGCCGCAATAGGCTGGTTGACTTCATGAGCGATAGAGGCAGTCAGCTCGCCGATCATCGCAACTTGATTAGCTCGGGACAGTTGGTCTTTGAGTGTCCGGATCTCGACTTCGGCCCGTTTTTGTTCCCGCAGATCAAGAACGAATGCAACCCCCTCACTGCCGGCGTCCTCGAATAGGGCAGCGCCGATGAGGACAGGCACCCGAACTCCATCTTTTCGGAGAAACTCCTTTTCATATGGCTGAGCAGTTCCGGTGTCCTTCACTTCGGCCAGAGCGCGTTCATCGCGCTCGTGCAATTCGGAAGGCGTCAGATCGGTCCAACGGACGCAGCCGGAAACGAGATCTTCACGGCTATATTGGAGCATGCGCAGAAATGATTCGTTGGCTGTGACAATTGCGCCTTGTATATTCCAGATGAAGATGCCCAGGATATTGGCCTCAACGAGGCGATTAATCTTCCGTTCGCGATTCGCGAGATCGCGATAGAGTCGCGAATTCTCAAGCGAGATCGCCGCCTGCGAGGCGAGCACTTTCAAGACTGTGACGCGTCCGGAGGTAAAAACATCTGGAACAAGATTGTTCTCAAGGTAGAGAGTCCCGATGAGTTTGGCCTGGTTGATTAATGGTAGGCAGAGAACGGAGCGGGATTGACGACGGACGATATACGGATCGCCTGAGAACGGGTTATGAGATGATCCACCCTCAAAGATCACAGTCTCCCGAGCGCGCATTACGTATCGAACGAGAGACTCCGGCAGCTCAGAGACGTCTTGACAGTCTTTTCCAAGATGAACCGTGACCTCCTCGCCGCTTGTAATTGCTTCGGCCTCGATTTGCAATTCTTCACCGTGGGGAAGAATCAACAAGCCGCGTTGGGCTCCTGCATGCTCGATGGCAGTGCGTAGCAGCTTATCGATTAGCCTTTCGAAGACCATCTCTGCGGAAACTGCCTGTGAGGCTTTGATCACAGTCGCCAAATCCAGCTGTTCGACGGGTGCGGCGATTGCGCCCGGTGAACCCACTAAAGCGTTGTTCTTGCGCAGTTGCGGATAGAGGTTGTCGAGTTGACGCACTTTTCCCTCGGCACCCCAACGGAGATATCCGTATCTTGCCTCCTGCAAATAGGAATTTGCGATCTTCTCGAAGCCTCTTGCCGCGTAAAAGCGTGCAGCAAGTTCGCAGGCGAGGGCCTCGTTGTGGACAAAGCCGTTTGCGTGCGCGGCGTCGATCGCCTTTTCGTACAGTTGCTCGGCATCGAGCACCCGGCCTTCCAGCCGCGCCACCTCGGCCGCCACCAGAACGTGCTTGTCACGGAATGTCGGCGAACAACTCTCCGCCCACTCGCGAAGCTGGCGCAGGTGCTCCGTGAGGATTTCGCGGCGCTTGCGCTGGATTTCTTCAGGCGCGAGATCATACTCCGCCGCAAGCGCCAGCGCAGTGTAGAAATAGTAGTCGAGCAGTTGAATGTGAGCGTCCGCCGACCAGAGGAGTGCTTTTGCCTTTTCCGCGGCGGCGATCGCCGCCTCATAGTCGGCGGATAGGAAGCGCGCCTGGACTTTCAGGATCCAATACCAGCAATTCAATGAGGGCATCCGATCGCCCGTGAGTTGTAATTCAAACGCAATCTCATCGAATCCCGCGCTACTGAACGTAGAGAAACTGTCTGTTGTTCCCCGCATATTATCGATCAGCCGCTGCTGGCTCACGATGACATCAACCATGTCACGGAACTTGGTCTTGCGGACAAACTCAAGGCTGCGCTCCGACTCTTGCCACACCGCGTCCAGATGATCGCCTCGCAACAAGAGGTCTGTAACAATGTGGCTGCAACAGTAGCCGGCATAGGTGACATCACCGGTCTCGACTCCCACCCGAAATGCCTTGTCGATATATTCGAGAGCGGTATCGGGCGATTCGGCCCAGATTGCCACCATCTCCATCGCGAAATAGATCTTTGACTTCAATGCAAGATAGCCGTGACGTTCGACAATGTCACAAGCGAGTCTACCGAAACGGTAGCCATCGCTATAACGCCGAAAGAGCGGCCCGAGCAAAATCGCGAACCACCCGAAGGCCGCACATGAAGCATCGGTTATGCCATAGCTCAAGGTCAGGCTAACCATTTGGCATGGTTGCAGGTACGCCAAATTACCATCGGTGAAGAATGCAGGCGCAAATAAGACCGTGAGCACCCGCATAGCGGCCTGAACCTCGGGATCGGTCATGCTTGCCAGATCGATCAGGCTTTCGATAGACCTCTCGCCAAGTTGCTTCCAAACCTTCTCGAACTCATCCTCAATGCACTGGCGTGTCGGGTGAGCGGGCATGTCAATGCCAAAGATGCGCAGACATTCAAGAGCACTCTCAACAGCCAACGAATGTTGCGCCCTCATGACGTGCAGATTGATCTTAAGGCAGTAAGCAGACGCTTTGTCGACCTTCGAAGTGCTTCTCTCCAGGAGCACGGAGATCAAGCGCTCCGCCTCATCGAAGTGTCCTGTCACATACTCACACTCTGCACGTTCGAGATTCAACTTGAACGCGAGGTCGTAGCGTGTGGTCCATCCAGTATCTTCATTGAGCGTGGCAATCCCCATGCCGAAGTACGAACAAGCAGACGCGTAAGCCGAGGAGCCCTTAGCTCGCTTGCCGGCCATCAGGTTGAGTTCAGCAAGCTCTTCGCGGTCCGCCTGTTCTGTGATCAGGATAGCTCCCAGATTGAGTTGATTGACAATTTCAAAGATGGCCTCGTCGCGTCGCTCGCGCGGTGTACGCGCAGCAAGGAGCCTGCCGATCCGGAGGTGAGTGGGAGCGCGTAACGATTCCGGGATTAACGAATAAGCGGCTTCCTGCACACGGTCATGAACAAACTTGTAAGAACCGTTTAGCCGACGAACCAGTTCCAGGCGAACGGCTTCCCAGAGATCGTCGTGAAGTTCCTCTTCCGACATGTCGAAAGCAGCTAAAAGCATCGTGTTCTCGGCGGCGTTGCCAATACATGCCAATTGCTGGAGCGCGTTCTTCGTCCGGATGGGCAGGCGCGTCAGTTTACCGACCATCAGATCAACGACATTGTCCGTATATCCCTTCGCATAAATCAGATCGAAGTCCCATTCCCAACATGCTTTCTCATGAGAGAAGATCAGGAGATTCTCGTCGACAAGCACACGCAAGAACTGAATTACGAAAAACGGGTTGCCGGCGGTTCTGTCGTAGACAAGATGCGCGAGGGGAGCGGCGCGTTCGAAATTCACGTGGAACGCATCGACGATCAATTCTGTTACGCACCTGTGGCTCAAGGAGGAGAGTTTGATTTCGCTAACTGTAATGCCGATGGATCGGATTTCTTGAAGCTTTCGCATCAGGGGATGGGAGGCGTCAACCTCATTGTCGCGATAAGCGCCGATCAACAAGAGGTGATGTACGTCATCGTTCGCAAAGAGATCTACGACGATATCGAGCGTCGCGGCGTCAAGCCACTGCAAATCGTCGAGGAAGAGCGCGAGCGGCCGTGAGGACTGCGCAAAGATTCCGACGAAGCGCCGAAACACCAACTGAAACCGCCGAGCCGCCTCCTGAGGGGGAAGTTCCGCAACTGACGGCTGGTCTCCGATGATCAGACCTAGCTCGGGAATCACATCAGTCAACAATCGCCCGCTCTCGCCTAGCGCGTCCCGCAGAGCATTCCGCCAAGGGGCCAGTTCAGTTTCGCTCTTTCCCAGGAGTTCTTGGGTCAGACTTTGAAACGCCTGAGCGAGCGTCGAATACGGGATGTCGCGCTTGTATTGATCGAATTTGCCCGACGCAAAAAAACCTTGCGATGGAACCAGTGACTTATGGAGTTCGTTGACAATTGCCGATTTGCCTATGCCGGAATAGCCTGACACCAGGACCAGTTCCGGTTTGCCAGTTGATACCACTCGGTCGAATGCCGCAAGCAAAATATCGATCTCCCGTTCTCGCCCGTACAGTTTCTCGGGAATCAAGAAGCGGTTCGGTACATCTTTTTCCCCAAGACGAAATTGCGTAATCTGATGTTGAGTTTCCCATTCTGAAAGACAGCGTCGAAGATCGTACTCGACCCCCACGGCGGTTTGATAACGTTCTTCGGCTCCCTTGGCCAGCAACTTCATGATGATCGCGGAAATCTGTTCGGGAATGCTGTTTGATCGCTTGCAGGGAGGTATTGGCATCATTGCGATATGGCAATGAATGATCTCCATAGGATCGGAGGCCGTGAAGGGAAGCGTACCCGTTGCCATCTCGTACAGCGTCACGCCCAAAGCATACAAGTCGCTCCGCGAATCGATCGACCGATTCATTCGACCCGTTTGTTCTGGGGCCATATACGGGAGAGTTCCGGCAATGAACTCCGGAGGGTCTGGCGCCTGACGTTCGCGCGCCAGACGCGATGCGATCCCAAAGCCCATGAGTCGGACTTGGCCCGTTGTCATGTCTACGAGAACATTGGCGGGCTTCACATCCTTGTGAATAAGACCCTTCTTATGCAACTCACCTAGTGCCGCCGCAAGGCCAATGGCAAACTGCAGAACCTGCGTAAACGCCATCGGCTCACGGAGTAAATGATTGAGAGTTTCACCTCCAGGATCTTCGAGCGCGAGCATCTGACGTCCGCGTTGTTCAGAAATTGCCAGTGGCCGAATCGCCCAAGCAGAGTTCAATTCGTTCCTTAATGAGTATTCGTACTCCATCTTTCTGAGGGTTTGTGGTGCGGGTTGTGCGGAAGCAGGGGCCAGCAAGAGAACGGCGGACGCGCCGGATGGGTTCGAGTTCTCGCCCCGGTACAGGACATACTCCTCATCGCTGCGGAGAACTTCGATTGCATACTGCGAGAAATCCACAGTTGGCTCGCCCTCATTCATTTGACACCTTCTCTTCGGTCGTCTACCGACCCCAACTTGACGCCTTTCTACCGCATCCGCGCAGTAACCAAAGCAGTTTTCCGCCAAGCTGCCATCGAAGTCCGCGACGGCGATGACCTATTTTCGAAGTCATGGTTTCACATGACTAGAACGCTTGACAGGCAACCTGAAACAAAAAGTCGAGCCAGGACCTTCGGTGGGCTCAAGCCACAGTTGACCTCCGTGCGCCTCGATGATAGAACGCGAAATGGGCAGCCCCAGCCCAAGACCTTTTTCTTTGGTTGTGAAGAACGTTTCAAACAGGCGTGTGGGATCCCTAACACCTTCACCGTAATCCCGAATCCCTAGTACAACGCAGTCGCCTCCATCGGGGTTGGAGAAGATACGAACTGTTCTCTCTCCATGCGGGGCGGCATCCAAGGCATCCATCGCGTTCATAATCAAATTCATCAGAACTTGTTGAATCTGCAATCGGTCACATTGAACTGTTGGAAGCCCTTCTTCAATCGCTACTTCGACCTTGACGCGGCGCCGGATCGTGTCATTCTGAAGTAGCTTCAGAACCTCCGCGACAAGGTCTTCGAGACTGTGTTCTGTGGTTAGAGGCGCTGTTCTGCGGAATAGAGCTCGCACGCGCCTAACGATTTCTCCAGCGTCATCCCCATCTCTCGCTATTCGCTGTAGTGCCTGACGGGCCCCTCCAAGATTCGGTTCCGGCCTATCCAGCCATTTCAGTGCAGCCTCCGCGTTGGCAACAACCGCCACGAGTGGTTGGTTAATCTCGTGCGCAATTGATGCTGTCAGCTCACCAATCGAGGCAAGTTGGTTGGCCCGAGTCAATGCTGCTTCTGTTCTCCGCAATGCAGCCTCTGCATTCTTCCTTTCATGAACATCGATATTGACGCCGAACCACTTAACTACGGAACCCGTAGAATCGAGGAAAGGTGCTCCCCGAAAGAGGAACCAGCGGTATTCGCCGTCGTGGCGCTTTAGCCGGGCTTCGTATTCTCCCGCACGGCCTGTGCGAATCATATCCATCCAGTATTCAAAGAGCGGTCCAAAATCATCCGGATGAAGAACGGCCTCCCAACTGTATCCAACAGCCTCCTGCATGCTCAAACCGGTGTACTCCAGCCAGCATTTGTTTAGAAACTCGGCAGGTCCATCCCTTGCAGTCATCCACGCACAGATTGGAAGTGCGTCGATTATAGTCCGCCAACGCTCGTCCAGAAGCTCTTCTTCTCTTGCGCCCTCGAGCGAAATTGGAGTGTTCCCAAAGCTAGTAGAAACGTGCCACTGCCTCACGCCGCCTGAAGGCTCATACAAGGGCATCAGGTTAACAATTGTTGTTGTGAATACACCGTCGTGGCGGCGAAGGCCGAGGACGGTCTGCGCCGGCCCGCGCTCCGCCATGGCCTTGTTCCAGCCATCTTCAAACCGAGCCACATCATCGGAATAAATTGCACAACGCCAGCCGTCGCCCAATGATCGCTCAATCGTGAGCCCGGTGTAGTCGAGCCAAGCTTGGTTCACGATCTCAACATTCCCACGAGGGTCGCATACAAACACCAGATCGGCAATTCGATTAGAAGCCACCATCCTAGTCATCTTCACCCTTGAACGCTGTTGACGGAAACCACATCCTCCAAAGAGAACCGTGAATCAAGACCTGCGTGCGCTCCAGAATCCAGAAACGAATTTGACGAGGGCCGAGACGCAGACGCAACTCCCGCACGCCTTCCGGTGAAAGCCTCGGCCCTGCTGCAATCGACTTGCTAAATTTGATGTCTCTCACGGGCAAAAGATAGATCAAAAATGTTCTATCTTCAGGGGTTACTTGTCGAGGAAACTGAGATTCTCAGCCCCCTTTGACAAATTTGAGACGGATATTTGCCCCGGACAGCCTTTGAGCGCCTTTACTGTCATATGACCGACCGAGCGGTAAAGTTGAAACGTTTGTCAACTGTACGAAATCTGAAAATAACGACCGGTCGGTATAATACAACATATTGAGAATGCTATTCTGATGGCGTCGCGGAGTTTGCACCGGTGGCCGGAAACGAATATTGGAAGGATCCAGGCATTCTTCTGAACTGCGCGGAGGACGGTTTTCTGGGATATGAATCAGGCAGCGTCTTTCATCTTTGTTGTGGATGATGATTCTCGCGTCCGTGAGGCCCTGTGCAGCCTTTTGGAGTCTGCGGGATACCGGACAGCTGCATTCGAGAGCGCGGCTGACTTTCTCGAGAGCGACAAGCCCGATTGCCCAAGCTGCGTGATTTTGGACTTGGAATTGCCCGATGTAAATGGTCTTGAAGTTCAGCAGCAACTTTCGGATTCCGATAGCCCTCCCATCGTCTTCGTTACTGGCCATGGCGACGTCTCCTCGTCCGTAAGAGCGATGAAATCCGGTGCGGTCGAGTTTCTTTTGAAGCCAGTTCGGAAGCAGGAACTACTGAAGGCGATTACGGAAGCTTTAGAACGTGATCGTCACGCGCGTACATCACGCATGACGACGGCGGAGTTGCGAAGGCGGTACAGTCGGCTGACTCCCAGGGAACAGGAAGTTCTCCCACTTGTCGTCGCTGGTTTTGCGAATAAACAAACCGCCGCAGAACTTGGAAATAGCACGGTTACAGTGGCCATTCAGCGCGGACAGATCATGCATAAGATGGGCGCACGTTCTCTGGCGGAGTTGATTAGGATGGCCGACAGCCTCGGGATTGCCCGAAGGGATTATCCCTAGCGGCCTTCAACAAATTCTCGTCAAAAAGCCGATGCCTGCTCCGCCATGGTGGAAGCACGGACTTTTCAAGCCTGCCGTTCTCAGAAATCAAGACACGTCGGTGCCCCAGGCTTCGATTCGGCTTTTGCGGGTACAGCCCGGCTACGCCTCATAAATAAACTTGTGATAGGCAGACCGCAATTTTCTCTCTAGACTTTGGAACGTGGTCAAGGCCCGCCTCATTGCGGTAGTGGATGACGACTTCCGGGTCCTGGAGTCACTCGAAAGCTTGCTCGAATCTACTGGATATGCTCCAGTCGTTTTTGATTCCGGAGAAGCATTCTTGCAATCGAAAGCCGTCTCGCTCGCGAGTTGTCTGATCACAGACATTCGAATGCCGAACATCGACGGTGTGGAACTGCAGCGAAGACTGGTGCGACAGCGGCCGGAACTACCGATTATTTTTATGACGGCTCATCATGACGAAGAAATCGAGCGCCGCGTTGTCCAAAGGGGCGCGGCAGGTTTCCTGCGCAAGTCATTTAGCGCTTCCGAGTTCTTGCGGGCCATCAGGCGCGCACTAGGTGAGCCCGAGACAGAGTAGTAGGGTCATACCGGAATCCGTTCGTTGTTCCTGATCTTCCCTTGCCCTTAGTAGGGGCATCTCTTGATTCGCTTGGAGGTAAACAAATGCTCTCTCGATTGCACCTTCAAAACGACTCGTTGAATGGTCGTGTTCCGGTTAAGACTGCAGGGTCGAAGTCTAAGAAAGCATGGGCGGTTGTCCTGGCCGGCGGTGACGGCACAAGACTGCAGCGCCTGACTCTCCAGATTTCAGGCGACGCTAGACCGAAGCAGTTCTGCAAACTCATTGGCGAGCATAGTCTGCTGAGGCAGA
>Ga0335072_10006064_pt1 | contig 17743 bp, 16 predicted proteins | sample Lox_Sample_21_FD_206725 | JGI IMG/M metagenome (GOLD analysis project Ga0335072, IMG submission 206725) | Soil microbial communities from Loxahatchee National Wildlife Refuge, Florida, United States - Lox_Sample_2.1 | ecosystem: Environmental > Terrestrial > Soil > Wetlands | place: USA...
TTACAATCCTCCAGATCCAGGTCGCATATCTCGCCGTCTTGCACCACGAAGGTGATCCGCTAGCTAGTTGCCGGATACCGACAGGCTCCACGTGCCGGCGCGGTCACCGGTCAGTTGGTGCAGGCGCCAACCGGGTGGACCCCTGACGCCGTCGATATCCTGCGCGGAGATCAAAACGGCGCCCGGGACAACACGCCGAAAGGCCATTGCGCCATTGCGCCCCGACCCCGCCGGATATACATCGATCCCACCGTATATCCCGGGACTCCCGCCATGCAGATCGCCAAATGGGGCAACAGCCTCGCCGTCCGTCTCCCCGCTGCCGTCGTCGAGGCATTGCAACTCAAGGAAGGCGACGACATCGAAATCCACGTCGCCGGTAGCCATTCCTTCGGCATTGCCCGCAAGCCCGGCCGCGACCTACTGCTGCAACGCCTGCGCGCGTTCCGTGGCCGCCTGCCCGCGGACTTCAAATTCGACCGTGAGGAGGCCAATGCCCGGTAGCTTCTTCGACACCAACGTCTTGCTCTATACTGTCTCGCAGGACGCGGCGAAGGCGCAACGGGCAGAGACATTGCTCACCCAGGGCGGGACGATCAGCGTCCAGGTCCTCAACGAGTTCGCCAACGTGGCCCGGCGCAAGATGCGCGCGTCATGGCCCGAGACGCGGGGCATGCTGGCGTCGCTGCGTGGCCTGCTGTCGGTGCGTCCCGTCACGACCGAGGTTCACGAGGCCGGACTTGTCATCGCTGAGCGCTACCGCCTCGCGGTCTACGATGCGATGATCGCGGCATCCGCGCTCGACGCCGGGTGCAATACGCTGTGGTCCGAAGGCCTGCAGGACGGCATGGTCCTGAGCGGTCAGGTCCGCGTTGCGAACCCGTTCTCCGCGCGCTCCGGATAGCACCCGCAAAGCGCCCCGCTTGCCCCCCAGCCGCCCGCCGCTACCATGCGCACCCACGGACCGGGGGAAACGACATGCGCCACACACATCGGAAACCGCGCGGCCACCATCACCGCCCCACCGCGCCCTCCAGCCCGCCGGTGCACGCGCCATGACCCGCCAGTACTGCATCGTCCACGACGAAGGCCACGTCCGCATCGTCACGCTGAACCGTCCCGAGGTGCTGAACGCCCTGCACGCCGACGCCAACGACGAACTCGCCGCCGTCTGGGACGAATTCGCCGCCAACGACGACCTGTGGGTCGGCATCATCACCGGCGCCGGCGAACGAGCGTTCTCCGCCGGCAACGACCTCAAGGTGCAGGCCGCAGGCCGCCGCCGCCCCAACGGGCCAAACGGTTTCGCCGGCATCACCCACCGCTTCAACCTCGACAAGCCGCTGATCGCAGCAGTGAACGGCTGGGCCATGGGCGGCGGCTTCGAAACCGCGCTCGCCTGCGACATCATCATCGCCGCCGAGAATGCCCTCTTCGCCCTGCCCGAGCCACGCGTCGGCCTGATCGCCGGCGGTGGCGGCGTGCATCGCCTGCCGCGCATGATCCCCCGCAAGCAGGCCATGGGCATGATCCTGACCGGCCGCCGCGTCACCGCCCGCGAAGGCTACGAGCTTGGCTTCGTCACCGAAATTGTGCCAGTTGGCCAGGCGCTGGAAGCCGCGAAACGCTGGGCCGGGATGATCCTCGAATGCTCGCCCAAGGCGGTCCGCGCATCCAAGCAGGCGGTGTATCGCGGCCTCGACATGCCGTCGCTGGAACAAGCGATGCGCACGGTATTCCCGGCGCAACAGGAGAACATCGAAAGCCAGGACTACATCGAAGGCCCGCGCGCGTTTGCGGAGAAGCGCCGGCCGGATTGGAAGAACAAATAACCCAGCATAAGGTCGGTCCCATGCCCCTTCGCATCCATAACCTCTACTGCGACGCCAACGGCGAATCGCACTGGCGCGACATCGACGTCGAATGGGCGGAGGAGAACGAGGCCGGCAAGCTTTCGGCGCGCCAGGCCGCAACCGGCATCATCTTCCGCCAGACCCAGGCAGAGCATGACCGTCCCTGGCACCCGGCACCGCGGCGGCAGTACATCATCAACCTCGATGCCGGCGTGCAGCTTACCGCCAGTGACGGCGAGGCGCGGGTGATCGGCGCCGGCGAGGTGATCCTGGTCGAGGACACCACCGGCAAGGGTCATTTGTCGAAATCGGTCAACAATCAGATGCGGCACTCGATCTTCGTGCCGATCGAATAGCGAAGGAACCAGCCCATGCGCATTCACAACATCTATGTCGACGACGCCGGCGAAACGCATTGGCGCGACGTCGAAGTGGAATGGGTCGAGGAACGCAACGGCAGCAAGCTCTCCAAACGCCTGCCCGCCACCGGCATCATCTTCCGTGAGACCGGCGGCGACTACGATCTGAGCTGGCATCCGGCACCGCGGCGGCAATACATCATCAACCTCGACGGCGGCGTGCAGATCACCGCCAGCGACGGTGAGGCCCGCCAGATCGGCGCTGGCGAGGTGATCCTGGTCGAGGACGTGCGCGGCAAGGGCCACCTGTCGAAGTCGATCGGCGGCAAGATGCGGCATTCCATCTTCGTGCCGATCGACTGACGCGGCATTGCCCGGGCGCGCCGGCGATGCCATGTCGCCGCGCGCAATGACGCCTCAGGAACATAAACCGCCTCCGGAACGGTTATATGGCCGCGCCCGCGGGCACAAGCTGCGCCCCCGCCAGGAGAAATTGCTCCAGGTGACGCTGCCGCGCCTGACGATTCCCCCCGCCGCCGCCGCCAACCCCGCGGCCGCCTTCTCGCGTCCGCCGCGCAAGGTCTGGCTCGAAGTGGGCTTCGGCGGCGGCGAGCATGCCCTGGCCCAGATCGCCGCCCATCCGGACATCGGCCTGATCGCCTGCGAGCCCTTCGAGAACGGCATTTGCTCCTTGCTCTCCCGTCTCGTCCCCGAGGGCGAGGAGGCGACCGCCGCGCTTCCCGCCAATTTGTTGCTTTGGCCCGACGACGCCCGCGTCCTGCTCCGCTCTCTCCCCGATGCAAGCCTCGACCGCCTGTTCCTGCTGTTTCCCGACCCGTGGCCGAAGGCCCGCCACGCCAAGCGCCGTTTCGTCCATCCGGCATTGCTTCCGCTGCTTGCTCGCGTGCTCTGCCCTGGCGCCGAGTGGCGCGTCGCCACCGACGATCCCACCTACCAGGCCTGGATCGCGGACGTGATGGCCAACCAGAATTTGTTTGCCGCGCCGCCGCCGCGGGACCAGCGCCCGCTGGACTGGCCGCCCACCCGCTACGAAGCCAAGGCGCTGCGCGAGGGCCGCCAGCCGCTCTACTTCAGCCTCGTTCGCCACCAGCCGCCCTGAACGCCCCGGCAATGCAGACGCGGTGCAGGGGCGAACCACCAGCCGGGCCAAACTCCAAGTTGCTCGCACCGCCCTCGCGCTACCCCGCGAAACGCGCGAACGAGCGCGCCAGGACCTGGTAGATCGGCCGCTTGAAGTCCACCGCCAGCGCCGGCAGCTCTGCCAGCTCAACCCAGCGCCAGGCGTCGAATTCCGGATGCGGATCGAGGTTCAGCCGCACGTCCGCATCCTGCCCCGTGAACCGCAGCGCGAACCAGCGCTGCCGCTGCCCGCGATAGCGTCCCTTCAGCGCCACGCCCAGTAGCTGTGGCGGCAGATCGTAGGTCAGCCACTCCGAATGCTCTGCCAGAATCTCCGCACGATCGGTGCCGATCTCCTCGGCCAGTTCGCGCAGCACGGCAGAGCGCGGGTCTTCCCCCTCGTCGATGCCGCCTTGCGGCAACTGCCAGCCGCCGGGCGCGCCCTCCGCATTCGGGAGGTCGGCACGCCGCGCCACAAACACTTTCCCGGCGCGATTGAACAATACCGCGCCGACATTGGGCCGATAGGGCAGAATGCTCATTGCCGCGCTACCGTCGTCTCTGCCGGCGCCAACACCGGCCGGAACTCCCACGCATTCGCTCACCCTTCAACCATGCCAAGCGCAACGCCATCGGGAACCGACGATAGCGGCGGCAGGCCGGACCTGGAACCACACGCCGTCAATCTCCTCGCGGCGGCCACGTCGCCAAGCCGAGGCGTCATTCGCCATCGAAGGATTTCACCCGCATTTCCCGACCCGCAAGCCAGTCGCGTTCGAAGCTGCCGCACCCAGGGCAGCCATCGGACAGCGCCGCCGGAGCAAACAGGCGGCCGCAGGCCCGGCATCTGGCACGCAGTGCCACCGCTTCAATCGCCAGCTCCGCGCCCTCTGCAACCGATTCCCTGGCAACCAGATCGAAACAGAAATGCAGCGCCTCGGCTTCCACCGCGGCGGCGGCGCCGATCTCAAGCACGATCCGCGTCACCTTCCGCAGTCCTTCGCGGGCCGCATGATCCGCCACCAGGTCGACAATGCTCTGGCTCAGTGCCAGCTCGTGCATGCTACCACCCCACCCGAATTGTCGTCCTGGACACTGCAACTTTGGGAGGACGGCCGCGCTGTCTGAACCTGCCGCCGCGCGGCCGTCGATGATCCACATCAATGACTGCCGGTGACGCCCGCGTCCAGTTTGGATAATTGTCGGATGTCCCTATCCGGTTGACGCAGGGACGGCCCGCGGGACCGCCCTGGGCAAATGCCCTGGGCAAATAATCGCAGAGCGTGCCTGCGCTGACCGGATAGGGACATCGTGGAGGAGCATGGGGAGCCTGTCATGTGCGCCATCTGCGGCTGCGGTCAGGACGAAGCCCGGATCGGCGATCCGCATGGCCCGCTTCCGGCCGATCACGTCCCCTCCGGCGATCCCTGGCACGGCGCCGTCGCGGCGATGCACGTCCACACCCACGCCGACGGCACCACCCACGCGCATCCGCACCCGCATGGGCTGGAACATGGCCACGCGCACAGCCACCAGCCGGAGCAATTTGCCCACCACGCCGGCGCGACGCGGCTCGTGGCCGTGGAGCAAGACATCCTGGCGCGCAACGACGCCATCGCCACGGCCAACCGGCGCGCCTTTCAGGCCGCGCGGACCCTGGCGTTGAACCTCGTCTCCAGTCCCGGCTCGGGAAAGACCACGCTGCTGGTGGAAACCCTCAGGCGCATCGGCAACCGGCATCCCGTCGCGGTGATCGAGGGCGACCAGGAAACCACCGCCGACGCCGACCGCGTCCGCGCCACCGGCGCGCCGGCGATCCAGATCAACACTGGCAAAGGCTGTCATCTCGACGCCGGCCAGATCCGCACCGCCTCCGAGCGCCTCGGGCTCCCAAAATCCGGCATCCTGTTCATCGAAAATGTCGGCAACCTGGTATGCCCCGCCAGTTTCGACCTCGGTGAGGACCGCAAGGTCGTCATCGTCTCGGTGACGGAAGGCGAGGACAAGCCGCTGAAATATTCCCCCATGTTCGCGGCATCCGGCCTGATGGTCGTGACCAAATGCGACCTGCTGCCGCATCTTGATTTCGACCTCGACCGCCTGATCGACAACGCCCGGCGCATCAATCCGGCACTCGCCGTGCTGAAGCTTTCGGCCAGGACCGGCGAGGGAATGGACCGCTGGCTGCAATGGCTGGATGCGGCGCGGGCATTGCGGCTGGCAGCCGACTAGCATGGCCGCGAAGCCCGGCATGGACCCTCCCGTCCATTGCGGCGTTTCCCCGGCGGCGGAGCCTGCCGCGCCGCTGTACAAACGCGTGGCCGTCAATGCGCCCACCGGCGGCATCGAAATTCAAGCCATCGACGCACCCCGTCTGCGCCTGCGGGTCAGAGGCCAGGTGCAAGGTGTGGGCTTCCGTCCGCATCTCTGGCGGCTGGCGACGCGCGCCAATCTCAGCGGCTTTGCCGTGAATGATCAGGACGGCGTCCTGATGGAGGTGCAAGGCGCCGGGGTCGCCTGCTTCCTCGACGACCTGATCTCTTCGCCGCCGCCGCTCGCCCGCATCGATGCCGTAGAGCAATTGGGGCAATGTCCGGCGCTCGCAGAGGAGCGCCGCTTCGTCATTCGCGACAGCATCGCGGCAGGTCCGGCCCGCACCGCGATCGGCCCCGACATCGCGACCTGCCCTGCCTGCCTCGCCGAATTGTTCGATCCCGCCAACCGCCGCCACCTCTACCCGTTCATCACCTGCACACAATGCGGGCCGCGCTTCACCATCACCCGCCGCCTGCCGTACGACCGCGCCACCACATCGATGGCGCCGTTTCCCCTGTGCAACGCATGCGCGGCCGAATACGCCGACCCCGCCGACCGGCGCTTTCATGCGGAAACCACCTGCTGCCCCGCCTGCGGCCCTCGGCTTGAAATGCCGGTCGCGGAAATCGCCACCCGCCTTCTTGCCGGCAAGATCGTCGCCCTGAAAGGGCTCGGCGGATTCCATCTGCTGTGCGACGCGCGCGACGACAATCCGGTGCGGCGTCTGCGTTCCCGCAAGCACCGTGACGGCAAGCCGTTCGCGGTGATGGTGCCCAATCTGGCGACGGCGCGGCGTTTCGCCATCCTCCACGATGCCGCTGCCGCAATTCTCCAGCATCGGGCAAGTCCGGTCGTCGTCCTGCCCGCCCAACCCCGGCACCCGCTTGCCGAGGGCGTATCCAACGGACTGCCGACCATCGGCTTGTTCCTGCCCTACACGCCGTTGCACTGGCTGGTGATCTGGGAACTGCTGGGACGGCCGGCGGGCGTCGACTGGATGTCCGAGGCGACCGATCTGGCACTGGTTGCCACCTCTGCCAATCGATCCGGCGAACCGATCGTCATCTCCGGCACCGAGGCACGCGAGGACCTCGCCGGCATCGCCGACGCCATAGCCGACCACGACCGCCCGATCGTCACGCGTGCCGATGACAGCGTGGTGCGCGTCGTGGCGGGCGCCCCCGCCTTCATACGCCGCGCCCGCGGCTTCACGCCGATATCCATCCGCCTCGCCCGCGACCTGCCACCGGTCGCCGCGCTCGGTGCCTTGCTCAAAACGACGGTCACGGTCATCCGCGGCCGCGAGGCCTTCGTCTCGCAGCATGTCGGCGATCTCGACACGCCGGCAGCGGCGGCGTTCCTGGAAACCACGCTGCACCACTTGCTCGAGACCCTCGACGTGGCCCCCGTCGCCGTCGCCTGCGACCTGCATCCGGATTTTGCCAGCACGCGTCTTGCGCATCGTCTCGGCCTGCCGGTCTGGCCGGTCCAGCATCATCACGCGCATATCGCCGCCCTTGCGGCAGAGCATGGCATCGACGGGCCATTGCTCGGCCTCGCGCTTGACGGGTTCGGCCTTGGACCCGATGGCGCCGCCTGGGGCGGGGAATTGCTCTGCATCGACGGCGAATATTGCGAACGCCTCGGTCACCTCGCGACGCTGCCGACACCCGGCGGCGACCGCGCAGCCCGCGAACCGTGGCGGATGGCCGCTGCCGCCCTGCACGCCATGGGCCGCGCCGGCGAAATCGAGCGACGTTTCGCCACCGAACCTCTGGCATCCTCCGTGCGCAACCTGCTGTCGCGCGGTGTTGCGTGCCCGCCGACCAGTTCCGCCGGCCGTTGGTTCGACGCCGCCGCCGGCTTGCTGGGCGTGTCGCATCGCCAGTGCTTCGAAGGCGAAGCCGCCATGCGGCTTGAAGCGCTCGTCACCGAAACGGCCGTGCTGGCGGACGGCTGGCGCGTCACGCACGGCGTTCTCGACTTGCTCCCATTGCTCTGCCGTCTCGCCGATGGAATGCCGCGGGCGGACGGCGCCGCATTGTTCCACGGCACCCTGATCGCCGCCCTGATCGCATGGGTCGCCGACGCCGCCGCGGCGCGGGGCGTGCGCACGGTAGCGCTCGGCGGCGGCTGCTTTCTCAACCAGGTCGTGACCGAGGGCCTTGTCGCCGGCCTCACGGCGCGCGGCCTGCTGCCCTTGATCGCCCGCGCGGTCCCGCCCAACGACGGCGGCCTGTCGCTGGGCCAGGCATTCATCGTGGCCTCGACGCTGGCCAACGGCCGGACACGGGAGGAAATCGGACCATGTGTCTCGCAATTCCGGTAAAAATCATCGCGCTGACCAGACCCGGCATGGCCAAGGTCGCGCTCGGCGGCATCGTCAAGGAAATATCCGTCCTGCTGATCGATGATCCGCAACCGGGCGAGTACGTCATGCTGCATGTCGGCTTTGCGCTGGCCAGAATCGACGAGGCGGAAGCCAGACGCACACTGGATTTGCTCGCCGATCTCGAATCGGCCGGCATGGACGACAGCCCGGCCGTGCACGACCCCGACGCCACGCACCAGGACATGGCCGCGCCATGAAGCACCTCGACGAATATCGCGACGGCGACACCGCCCGCACCGTCGCCGCGGCGATCCGCCGCGAAGCGGATTCCAGCCGCCGCTACCGGCTGATGGAATTCTGCGGCGGCCACACCCACACGATCTTCCGCTACGGCATCGAGGACCTGCTGCCGCCCAATGTCGAAATGGTGCACGGCCCCGGCTGCCCTGTCTGCGTCCTGCCGATCGGGCGGCTCGACATGGCAATCGCTCTCGCCCGCCGCGACGGCGTGATCCTGGCAAGCTACGGCGACATGCTGCGCGTGCCGGCCTCACGCGGCCAAAGCCTGTTGAAAGCGAAGGCGGACGGTGCCGACGTCCGGATGGTGTATTCCAGCCTCGACGCGGTGAAGCTCGCCGCGGCCAATCCCGGCCGCCATGTGGTGTTCTTCGCCATCGGCTTCGAAACCACCACCCCGCCCACGGCACTCGCGATTGAAGCGGCGAGCCAACAGGGGCTGCGGAATTTTTCCGTATTCTGCAACCACGTCCTGACGCCACCGGCGATCGGCGCCATTCTTGACACGCCTGCCGTGGACGGCGAAGACGCCGTGCTGATCGACGGCTTTCTGGGCCCCGCCCATGTCTCCGTGGTGATCGGCAGCGCGCCTTATGAATCGTTCGCCGCCGGATACCGCAAGCCGGTCGTGATCTCGGGCTTCGAACCGATCGATGTTCTGCAATCCATCCTGATGCTGGTGCGCCAGCTCAACGAGGATCGCGCCGAGGTCGAGAACCAATATATCCGAGCCGTCAATCGCGACGGCAACCCGCGCGCCAAGCAGGCCATGGCGCGCGTATTCGAACTACGCCCCACTTTCGAATGGCGCGGACTCGGCGAAATTCCATTTTCTGCGCTTCGGATTCGAAGCGAATACGCCTTGTTCGACGCAGAGCACTGCTTCGATGAACCTTATGTTCAGAGCAATGGCACCAAGTCCTGCGAATGCCCGGCGGTCCTGCGCGGAGCCAAGAAACCGACCGACTGCAAATTGTTCGGCCATGCATGCACGCCGGAAACGCCGCTCGGTTCCTGCATGGTATCATCGGAAGGCGCCTGCGCCGCCTATTACACCTATGGCAGAATGCGGCACGCCGATGCGAGGGATAACGCCGCGTGATCATGCCGCCGATACGTTCGCCCCACACAGGCCGCATTGACCTGACGCACGGCGCCGGCGGACGCGCCATGCAACAACTGATCGATGCGGTGTTCCGTCCCGCTTTCGACAACCCGATCCTGGCTCGCGCCGATGACCACGCCAGGTTCGAAGTTCCGGCCGGGCGCCTCGCGATGTCCACCGATTGTTTCGTCGTCTCCCCACTGTTTTTCCCGGGCGGCAATATCGGCTCGCTCGCCGTGCACGGCACCGTCAACGACGTCGCCATGTCCGGCGCGCGCGTGTTGTACCTGACGGCGGGCTTCGTCATAGAAGAGGGCTTTCCGCTGGCCGACCTGCAACGCATCGCCCACGCGATGGGCGATGCCGCGCGCGCCGCCGGCGTCGCCATCGTTGCCGGCGATACCAAGGTGGTGGAGCGCGGCAAGGCTGACGGATTGTTCATCAACACCACCGGCGTCGGGATCGTGCCGGCCGGTATCGATATCTCCGGCGACCGCGCGCGCCCTGGCGACGCGGTCCTGGTCTCCGGCACCATGGGCGACCACGGCGTGGCCATCATGGCGCATCGGGCGGGACTGGAATTCGAGACCTCCATCGTCTCCGATTCCGCCGCCTTGAATGGCCTGGTTGCGAATATCGTCGAAATCGTTCCGACAATTCGCGTCCTCCGCGATCCGACGCGCGGCGGCCTTGCGGCGACACTCAACGAACTCTGCCACCAGTCCGGCGTCGGCATGTCGCTCGACGAAACGGCGGTACCGGTGCGGCCCGAGGTGCTCGGCGCCTGTGAACTGTTGGGACTCGATCCGTTGAACGTCGCCAATGAGGGCAAGCTGGTCGCGATCGCGCCCGCCACCGACGCCGCGCGATTGCTCGATGTGTTGCGCCGCCATCCTCTGGGACGCGACGCCGCCATCATCGGCAAGGTCATCGACGACCCGGCACGCTTCGTACGCATGTCGACCCGCATCGGCGGCGAACGAATCGTCGCCTGGCTCGCCGGCGAACAACTGCCGCGCATCTGCTAGAAGCGCCGGGGGCTTTGCCCCCTCCCCCTCATCCAGCCAAACAGATGGATTGCAAAGGCAGCGCCTTTGCTGGGGGGTCCAGGGGGGCAAAGCCCCCTGGTTGGGGTCCAGGGGCGAAGCCCCTGACACTCTACCGCTTAGCGCGCCGCTGTGGACGCGACAGTGCCTCGATCGCCGCCGCCGCGGTACGTGTCAGCGTGGCACCGCCGATCAGCCGGCCGATCAGAGATTCATAATTGGCAAGGTATTCGTCCATCGACAGATGCTTCTCGGCATAACTCCGAGCCTTCTCGCGCAGCGACCGCGCCAGCCTGGTCTCCTCCAGCACGCGCTGAATGGTCCGCGCCAGCCCCGGCGGATCGAAGAACGACGCCAGCATGCCGTTCTCGCCGTGTGTGATGAACTCGCGCACCGGCTGTGTATCGCTGCCGATCACGGCACAGCCCGCCGCCAGCGATTCGCGCAGCGACCACGACGCGACGAACGGGTAGGTCAGATACACATGCGCATCGGAGCGTTGCAGCATCGTGAGATAGACCTGGTAGTCAAGCCGTCCGGGAAACACGACGCGGTCGGGGTCGAGGCGATCTCCGACTTCCTTCATCATGACTTCGCGCCACGTGCCTTGCTGCGGCGGATTGCCATAACTGACCCCGTCGCCGCCCACCATCACCACCTTCACGTCCTTCCGCGCGCGCAGCAGATGCGGCAGCGTGCGCATCATGACGTGGAATCCGCGATACGGCTCCAGATCGCGCGAGACATACGTCACCAGCTTGTCGCCGGGACGGATGGTCATGTCGCCGATCTTCAGCGGCGCCCGCCGGACCTGCGGGTTTGGCTTGCACACGTCCAGATGCACGCCTTCGCGCAACAGGGTGATCTGCGGCTGCGCCCAGGCGGGATAGGTGGAGAACTGCCACTCGGTCGGCGTCTGGCCGTGACAGCCCAGGTTCAGCGCGATGTGGTTGATGGCGTTCTTCGCCCGGATGCGCGGATAGTCCAATGGCTCGGCCGGAAACTCCGGATCGAACCCCACGTCGATGCCATCGTAATGATAATAGAATTCGAAATAGCCAAGCAATGGCACGTCGGGCCAGACATCGATCAGGTTCAGCAGTTCGCCCCAACCGTGGTGGCCGATGATGATGTCGGGCGTGAACCCGAGCATCTTCAGGTTGGCGGCGGTGTGGGCCACGATCTCGGCGCGGCGGACGCCGCCGTCCAGCTCGCGCGCGGCAATATGCGTCTCCGCCGCTGCACCGGGCGGCTTGCGATACGGGACCGTACGCACGCCCTCGATGTGATTGGCGTTCGGCTCGGTGATGAACACCACCTCGTGCTGCTTCATCGCCGCGAGGTGCCGCACGATGTGGAGAAACTGGCCGGGGAAGTTCTGGTGGACGAACAGGTATTTCACGCGTCAGCCACCCTCGAACCGTGCTGCCTGCGACCGCGGAATGGCGGGCCTGCTAACGGTGGCCAGCCGGCCGCGCGGCGCGGGGAGCCCGTCCCGGCCGCGCCGGTTTCGCGCCGGCCGACGATTGCCGTTCCGCCGCCGTCGCCTCATCGCGAGGGTGCAGTTCCACGCGAAAAGCTTCGAGTGCGGCGAGGTTCTCCGACTCGCAGGCTTCCTCGGCACCGACCGGTCCCGCGGTTCCGCCGTCGACGAACGTGGCTTCGTAGTTGCACCGCCAGTTGCGGGCGGCCGCGCCTTTCAGCCTGATCTTGATGCCGAGCAATGGCAGCGCCATGCCGCGGCTGCCGCAGAACTTGCCGCCTTCAACCCAGGGGGACAGCCAGCCGCGGCCCAGCACGGCCTGATATTCGATATCCTCCGGCGCCACGCCTTCGCGTGGCCTGACGGCAAAGCCTTCGATCCACGCCTTGCTGCCACGCGTTCCAAGCCATTCGCCGAGCTGCGCTCCGACATCCCCGGTGCGTTGCACGTGCGCCACGACCTCAGGCTCCGGCTGCCCTGCGCTAGGCGCCGCGGCTGCCGCTGCCTGCGGACCAGCCCCCCGCGCCTGCCCTGCCGCCTGCGCCTGCGCCGCCGGGGGGGCAGCCGCGCCGTCGCCGCTCAGCCGCAGCACCTGCAAGCGGGGCGCCATCTCGGGCCCATGCCGCGGCGACTGATAGACCGTCACCAGCACCTGAGCCGGACCCTCGGCAACCCGCACCAATGCGGCGGTCCCGTTCAGCCAGCCGTCCTGGCGGAACGTGCTGATCGTCACCGCCTCGGGTCGCCCGGCAACGCCTGGCGCCTGCGAGACGCGGACACCCGGCAGCCCCGTCGTGGCGTCCGGCGACGGGCTGCCGGACGTCTGGAACACGCAGAACAACCCCTTGTCCAACGTCATCAGGTGGCCCGACACCCGCAGCTCCGACACGCGGTTCTGCGCATCGTCGGGCGCGGCAGGCGGTGCGGCGGGCGCTACCGGAGCAAGCGCCAATTGCGGCTCCGGCCCGGTCATCACCGCGGCGGCTGGTTCGGGCATGCGCTCGTCCTGCTGTCTTGGCGTTCTTGCCATGGTTGTTTGCTCGATAACCTGATGGGGGTCGAATGGTGATTCGGTTGCATCGGCGGATCAGGCGCTTTCATGGCCTGTCAGCCCGACCGCCGCAACCAGAGCATTGTTGATGCCGCGCGCCGCGATTCCCAAGGGCAGCAGCAGGCCACGCCCGCTACGGCGAATGCGCTCCGCCGGCGCCCCGATATCGAATGTCGCCACCGTCAGACCGGCAAGCCACAGCTCGGTCAAAGCGAAGCTCCAGGTCTCGGGCCCGACCGAGGGCAGCAACGCCAGGCTGGCCCGCTGCGCACGGATCAGCGCCACCGCTTCCTCGGGTTTGAATTCGCCGGTGACGAACACGCGGCCGGTGGCGAGCAAGCGGGCATCATCGATGGTATGGCCGACGACGACAAATTCGAGCGGCAGGCGGCGTTCCGCGGCGTCGCGCGCGCACGAGAGCAAGACGTCGTAGCCCTTGTGCACGCCGATCGCGCCAAGCAGGCAGACGCGGCAGCGTCCGTCGCGCGGCTGCGGCGGTGCCGGATCGGGGATCAACCCGTCATCCTCGTGCGGGACGACGGCCGGCCGCAGGCCGGGAAAGTGGTTGCGCATGCGAACCGCGGCATCCTCCGACGGCGCGGCGATGCGACGAGCGGCGGCCAGAAACCCGGCGGAGCGGCCGCGCAAGGCGGCAATGGAGATGGCTTCCTCCGCCACCCGGCCGGCATCGGCAACGCACGCCTCGCAGCCCGCCAAATTTGGTTCGCCGCAATAACGACGCGTCGGGCCGACCAGCGCGATCTGCGGGCAGAACCAGGGATAATCGTGGATGAACACCTCGTAGGGCACACCGAGCCGGGCAACCAGATCCAGTATCTCCGGCGGGTGGTGCAGCGTGTGATGCACTTCGACCAGCCGTGGCGACGTCGCGCGAAGCACGCGCAGCAGCGCCGCCATTTCGCCAGGCAGCGCATAGCCGAGATTGGGAAATCCGGCGTCGGCGCCATCGATGACAACCAGCGGCCCGGTGCCGGGCAGAAGCTGCGGCCGCAGGATGATCGGGCGCAGGCCGGCGGCGCGGTGGCGGGCAGCGGCAATGCCGACCTGGCGTTCCACGCCACCGCCTTCATCGTGGGTGACCAGGATCGCCGAGCCCGCCGCACGCGGCACGGCGCGCCAGCGCACCAGGTCGATGCGCCGGCGTGCCTCGGCCATCGGATCCGCCGCGATGAATTCGGCCACCAACTGGTCGTAGCCGGGGTGCAGCTTGTTCAGCAGTCCCTCGTTGCGCGCCTGCAGATAGCGGCCAGCCTGACCGAAGCTGGTGCCGGCGAGATGCGCGACGAACACCCCCGGCACCGCGACGTTCCGCCAGCCGAGCGCACGCGCGCGCAGGCAGAAATCGTTTTCCTCGCCATAGCCCTGCGCGAAGACGTCGGCTCGGAGCGGACCGGTCGCGGCGATGCATTCACGCCGCAGATAGAGGCAAAACCCGACGCCAACCGGAATATCGACAAGCTCCTGCCCGTTGGCGCGCCGCGCGGCGGCGTCCAGCCGCAGCGTCTCGCCACGACCCGGCGTCGGATTGCTCCCCGCCGGACCCGGATAACTCAGGATGCTGGCATGGTTGGAGAATGGCGTCGCGGTGCCGATGTCCGGCGCGGCATGGCACGCGAGGCGAAGGCGCTCTACCCAGCCGGGCGGCACCAGCGTGTCGCTGTTGAGCAAGATCACGTCGTGGCCTGGAGCGGCGGCGATGCCGTCGTTCGCGCTGGCCGGGAAGCCCTGGTTCCGCGCATGCCGGATCAGCCGCACGCGGCCGCTCTCCGCCAGCCGGTCCAGTGCCCGCCGAAGCTCTTGCTCTGGCGAGGCGTCGTCGACCACGACGATCCGGTCCCGCGGCGCGGCGGTGGCCAGGACGCTGTCGAGGCAGGCGAGCACGGTCGCGGTCTTGCCATGGACCGGGATGACGATGGCCACCTTCCGGTCGCGGCGCGCGGCCGCCGCGGCAGGACGGGCCGCCACAACATCGGCCGGGATGGCGGGGAGCGGAAATGGCGCGATGCGGCCGGGCTTCGCGGCGAGATATTGTGCCAGCGCCGCCGCCGCCGCCGTCGCCGCCGCTTGCTCCGCGGCGGGGTCGAGCGGGCTGCCCATCAGGTCGCGCCCGTCGCGACCGCGGACGTGCAGCGGCCGGGCAAGCCGCGCCAGCGCCCCTGGCGGGACAATGAAACCGCGGGCCCGCGCGAGCGGCCCGGAATGGCCGATCACGACCGTCTGGTCGGAAGCCGTCACCACCAATCCACCGCCGGTACCACCCGCGATGTGCAATTCGGGATCGCGGTCCGGATCACCCGGATGCCACGCCCAGCCGCGCAAGCCGCCCTGGTGCGCCTCGACGAACCCGACAACCCGGCGGATCGCGCCGACCTGGATCGGACTGCCGAGAAGATGCCGGGTGCCGATGCACACCGCGATCTCGCCCGCGCGGCCCCAGTTTCGCGGCAGGGCAACTCCCGGAACGCGCTTGCCGTCCAGCCGGACGTCAGGACTGCCCGTCGTGACGGGCCGGATGACAAGCCGCCCGTCGCCGGTCAGGCCGCACCAGCCCGGTGCACCGGCGCTGCGGGCAATGGCGTCGGCCAGCGTCTCCCCCGCCTGGAGCAAGGCGGCGTCGGGTACATGCCGGGACAGGGCGGCGGCCAGCGCTGCCCCCGCGCCCGCGGCCTCGCCCGTGCCAACGCGCGCCACCGCCAGCCCCAGCCAAGCTTCGCGGACATCGTCGGCCTCGGCGATGCCCCGGAACAATGCCGCCGCCCGCGCGGCGTCAGGGCGAAGGCAGGCGCTTGCCAGGGTCAGCGTGACGGCGCCGTCCGTCGGCACCAGGCGGTGAGCCCGGTCAAGCCAGCTTATCGCCTCGCCGGTTTCGCCGGCGGCCAAAGCGCGCTGGCCTCGCAGCAACGCGTGGCGCGCCAGGGCGGCGACGCCGCTTCCGGGGGCAGGCAGCGCGGCTTCGCCGTCCAACGGCGACGGGACCGCCTCGCTCTCCCGTCGCCCACGGGAAGGCGCCGAGGCCAAAGGGCCGCGAGCCGCGGCCGCTTTCCGCCCGGCGCTCAATGCCCAGTGCTCACTATGCGTCGCCTCCCCACATCCCCCGCCCGTAGGGAAGGCGGAGGCCCTGCTTCGTCACCGTGCGGCGACTTGCGCTTCAGGCATGACGGGTGAGGGGGCCGGCAGTCCGGCAAGATCGTTCTTCGCTTCTTGCAGACCCTGGGCCACGGCGCGCTCCAGCCAATGACGGGCGCGGTCGGGATCGCGCACGCCCGCCAGGCCGCGGGCCAGATAGCGGCCATACATCATCTGCGCATAAGCGTGGCCGCGCTCGGCGGCGACGCCGAAACAGCGCTGCGCTTCCACACGGTCGGTCGGCACCTCGTGGCCGCCGCCCTTCATCGCGCCGACCGCGAACATCGCACCGACATGCCCCCGTGCGGCGGCCTTCTCGAACAACACCAGCGCCGCGGCGTGATCCTTCGGACCGCCGCGCCCGTTCAGCACCATTTCGGCAAGCATCACTTCGGCTTCCGGCATGCCGACATCCGCCGCCCGCTTGATCCAGGCGCGGCCGGCGACAGGATCGGCGTCCACCCCCCGCCCATCCACCAGCATGCGGCCATACCAATACTGGGCATTCACCACGCCGTCGGCTGCCCGGCGCAGCCATTCCGCCGCCTTGCGGTCATCGCGTTCCACGCCGACGCCTTCGGCCAGGCACACGCCAAAATTGAACGCGGCGACCAGATCGCCGGAAGCCGCGGCAGTCTCGAACCACTCGCGGGTTCGCAGCGAATCTTCCTCGCCGCCGACGCCCTTCAGCAACAGGTTGGCGAAGTCGACCTGGGCGTTGCGGTCGCCCGCCAGGGCGGCGGCGCGGAACCACTTTGCCGCCTCGTCCTGATCGCGCCCGACGCCCGCCCCGGTGAGGTGCAGCATGCCCAATGCCCGGGCAGCGCCCTTGTGGTTGGCTTCCGCGGCACGGCGGAACCAGATCGCCGCTTCCGCGAAATTCGGTGGGAGCTTGCCGCCCTTGGCGTAGAGGTCGCCGACCACGGCAGCGGCCTCGGCGTCACCGGCGAGGGCGGCGCGGCGCAGCCATGATTCGCCCTCGGTGGCGTTCGCCTTCACGCCCCGCCCTTCAAGCAGTGCCACGCCCCAGCGGGCCTGGGCCCCGCGATGACCGCGCTCGGCCGAGCGGCGATAGAACTCGGCTGCAGCGGCGGCGTCGGCGGTGGTTCCCAGGCCGCGCTCGGTGACCATGCCAAGCAGGTAAAGCGCGGTGGGCAGGCTGGCGTCGGCCGCCTTGCGCAATTGTTCTATGATCGCTGCCTGCGATTCCGGCGTGGTGCCGTCCCGCGCCATCGCCAGGGCGTAGCCAAGGTGGCCTTGCGGGCAGCCTGCCGCCGCCGATCGTTCATACCAGCCGCGCGCCTCGTCGAGATTGCGCAGATTGTCCGGCCCCGAGGTGAGGATGAATCCCAGCAGGGCCTGGCCGTCCGCGGACCCGCCCTCGGCGGACCGGCGCGCCCATTTCTCCGCCGCGACAAAGTCCGGCTGCATCGCGGCGTTGCCGGCAAACAAGCCGGCGGCACTGCCGATCGAATCCGTCGCCAGCCCGTGGACAAACAGCGTCGCCAACAGCACCTGGGCCTCGACATAGCCCTGGTTGGCCGCCCGCTCGAGCCATCGGGCACCTTGCGCGCGGCTCGGCGGGACACCGACGCCTTCCAGATAACAGCGGCC
>Ga0335072_10006066_pt1 | contig 17738 bp, 16 predicted proteins | sample Lox_Sample_21_FD_206725 | JGI IMG/M metagenome (GOLD analysis project Ga0335072, IMG submission 206725) | Soil microbial communities from Loxahatchee National Wildlife Refuge, Florida, United States - Lox_Sample_2.1 | ecosystem: Environmental > Terrestrial > Soil > Wetlands | place: USA...
GGGACAGTTCGGCCCGATGATGCGGGTCTTCTGGCCCTTGTCCACGTTGTAGGCCCAGGCATACGCGCTGTCCTGCACCGGGATTCCCTCGGTGATGACCACCAGCAGCGGGATCTCGGCGTCGATCGCCTCGATGATCGCGTCCTTGGCGTACACCGGCGGGACGAAGATGATCGACACGTCGGCGCCGGTCTTCTCGATTGCCTCTTTGACGCTGCCGAATACCGGCAGCTCCACCGGCTCGTCGTCGACGTTCTTGTGCGCCACGGTGGTTCCGGCCTTACGGGCGTTGACGCCGCCGACGATGTGCGTGCCGGCCTTGAGCATCCGCGCGGTGTGCTTGGTCGCCTCGCTACCGGTGATGCCCTGGACGACGACCTTGTTTTCGGAGGTCAGAAATATAGCCATCGGTCATGTCTCCTTATCAGGCGCTCGCCAGCTCGGCGGCCTTGTCGGCAGCCTCGTCCATCGTGGGCACCAGCGTCACCAGCGGGTGGTTCGCCTCGGTCAGGATCCGGCGACCCTCGTCGACGTTGTTGCCGTCGAGGCGCACGACGAGCGGCTTGTTGGCCTCGTCGCCCAGGATCTCCAGCGCCTTGACGATGCCGGTGGCGACGGCGTCACACGAGGTGATGCCGCCGAACACGTTCACGAACACGCTCTTGACCTGTTCGTCTCCCAGGATGACGTCCAGCCCCGCGGCCATCACCTCGGCGGAGGCGCCGCCGCCGATGTCGAGGAAGTTGGCGGGCTTGACGCCGCCGTGCTTCTCGCCCGCGTAGGCCACCACGTCCAGCGTCGACATCACCAGGCCGGCTCCGTTGCCGATGATCCCGACCTGGCCGTCGAGCTTGACGTAGTTCAGGTCGTGCTCCTTGGCCTTCAGCTCCAGCGGGTCGGTGGCGTCGCGGTCCTCGAACTCGACGTGACCGGGCTGCCGGAAGTCCGCGTTGCCGTCCAGCGTCACCTTGCCGTCCAGCGCCAGAATCTGGTCGTCGGGCGTGCGCACCAACGGGTTGACCTCGACCAGCGTGGCGTCCTCGCCGACGAATACCTCCCACAGCTTGGCGATGGTGACCGCCGCGGCGTCGAGCACCTCGGCCGGCAGGTGGCCCTGCTCGGCGATCGAGCGGGCGAACGCGAGGTCGACTCCCTTGACCGCGTCCACCGGCACCTTGGCCAGCCGCTCGGGCTTGGTGGCCGCGACCTCTTCGATCTCCACTCCGCCCTCCACCGAGCACATGGCCAGGTAGGTGCGGTTGGCGCGGTCGAGCAGGAAGGAGATGTAGTACTCCTCGGCAATGTCGCTGGCCTCCGCGACCAGCAGCTTCTTGACGACGTGGCCCTTGATGTCGAGGCCGAGGATGTTCTTGGCGTGGTTGTAGGCGTCCTCGGGGGTCGCGGCGTACTTCACGCCACCGGCCTTGCCCCGGCCTCCGACCTTGACCTGCGCCTTGACCATGACCGGGTGCCCGATCTCTTCGGCGATGGCCTTGGCGCCTTCGGCGGTGTCGGTGACCCGGCCGGGTGTCGTCGGGACTTTGTGCTTGGCGAACAGTTCTTTTGCCTGGTATTCGAAAAGATCCATGGGCTCACTTCTATGTGTCGGCCTATATGTAAGCGAGCCGGGGTTTTTCAATGCCCGCTTGCGGGGAACTGTATCGACACGGCGCGAAGGTTCCGTCGTCGGCATCGGTGGATGTGGCAGATCTCACCGCGCACTGCGGAGTGATTCAAATCACATTCACAGTGGGATTTCAGCCTTAGCTTGCGACGCCCCTCGGTCGGCGGTTAACGTCGCAGGGTCCAGATAACGTTATGGTTACGGCCCGAGGGACAATCAGGTTGACCCAGCAAATCCCGGAATGGTCTCCTGCGCAAGGAGAGTCCTGGGGCTCGCGCGACCGCATGGCGGAGATCCACCGCAACGAGGTCACCGACATCATCCCGTTCAATGAGTTCGGGAACCTCGATGACCTGGACTTCAGCGACAACTCCACGTTCGACAAGGAAGCCCGGGTACTGCGGGCGCCTGAGCTCGACGACTTGGACGACACCGACAACCTGATCGTCTCGCTGCTCGCCCGCCCGACAGTGGTCGAGGCAAGCCCATTGCGGCCTGATCTGCGCAAACGTCGCACCGACATGGATTCGCCGGCCCGCCGCGGCCAACACCGCAGGCAGCTGGCCGGACCGGCCCGCGGCCGGGTCCTGATCGGCGCGGTGGCAGCCGGTGCGGCGGCAGCCGCCGCGCACTCCGCCACCCACGACGCCGAGCACTCCAAGGCCGAGACGGTGCTGGCAGCCGACTCGGCGACCATGAACGGCGGGCCGATCACGACCTCTGCGCGCGGCATGCAGATGGTGACCGTGCAGCCGGCAGCAAACGTCGCGGTGCATAACGCCGAGCTGGCCCACGGCCTGGCCTTTGCTCAGGAACGAGCCGAGCGCGAAGCCAGGCTGCAGCAGCCGCTGTTCGTCATGCCGACCAAGGGCATCTTCACCTCGGGCTTCGGCTACCGGTGGGGCGTACTGCACGCGGGCATCGACCTCGCGAACTCGATCGGCACACCGATTCGCGCGGTGTCCGACGGTGTGGTCATCGACGCAGGCCCGACGGCCGGCTATGGGATGTGGGTCAAGCTGCGCCACGCCGACGGCACCGTCACGCTCTACGGCCACGTCAACACCACGCTGGTCAGCGTTGGCCAGCGTGTGATGGCGGGCGACCAGATCGCCACCATGGGCAACCGCGGCAATTCCACCGGCCCCCACCTGCACTTCGAGGTGCTGCTGGGCGGCACTCAGCGGATCGACCCGGTGCCGTGGCTGGCCAAGCGAGGCCTGAGCGTCGGCACCTTCGCCGGTTGAGCCTTGACCGAGCCGAACAACCCCGCACGCCCGCCTTACCAGCCGCCGAGCCGACCCATCCGCACCGGCAACGGCCCGGACAGCGCCCCCCAAACCCGCATCATCCGGCGGGCACCGACCGGCCCGATCCCGCAGGCGGTGGACGACGCCCGCACCACCCACATTCCGCGCCAACCATCCGCACCCGCCCGTGTTGCGCCCAGCCCGCAGGTCCCGCTGGTCGGCACGCCTAGCAGCGCAACGGCGGTCGCCGCGGCGGCGATCAGCATCATCAGCGGCTGGGCCACCTCGGTGGTGGCGACCGACCTGATCGCGGGCTGGTGGAAATCCGACCGGCTGTTCTGCGTCGCGGTGGCGTTCCTTGCACTGGTGTTCGCGGGGGCCACGATCTCTGGGGTGATCCTGCTGCTGCTGCGGCAGCCGCTGAGCCGCTACCTGATCGTGGCGGGCGCCGTGGTCGCCATCCTGACCTATCTGGGCGTCTTCATCGCCGGTGCACGGGTGGCCTGGATCGTGCACGCCCTGCCGGTGCTGCCGATCGCCAGCGCCGTGCTGACTTTGCTTCCGCGGACCAAGGATTGGCTGCTCGACGACTAACGTTGTGGGTCTTCGCAACCCATCGAAAGGGTGGCCCATGCTTGAAGTGATCGACAAGGGGTCAGCCTCCCAACCGCACCCCGTTCCGCTGCTTTTTGTTCACGGTGGGTGGCACGGAGCTTGGTGTTGGGACGAACACTTCCTCGACTTCTTCGCCGATAGGGGTTATCGCGCTGTCGCCCTGAGTCTTCGCAATCATGGAAATAGCCCACCGGTGAAGCGCATGCGAACCTGTTCGCTGGCGAATTTCGTTGACGATGTCGTCGGTCGCCGACAAGCTGCCCTCGCCACCCATCGTGATCGGGCATTCTTTCGGCGGTCTGATTGTCCAAAAGTATCTGGAGTTCCACGAAGCACCCGCTGGGGTGCTGCTCGCCTCCGTATCGTCGCGAGGGGCGGGTGGATTCTTTCTGCGCGAGGCGAAAAAGCACCCGTTGACTTTCATCAGATCGGCCATCACGGGCAAGAGCCTGAATCTCGTCAAGACGCCCGAACGCGCACGTGAACACTTCTACTCCGCCGGAGTTCCCGAGTCCCAGGTCGTCCGTTACGCTGCGGCCCTTGGTGAAGAGTGGGGAGGCAGACTGACTCTCGACCTCTGGGCGCTCAACCTGCCCAAGCCCGAACGCGTCACCACGCCATTGCTGGTCCTGGGTGCTGAACTTGATGGCTGTGTAACGGAAGCGGAGACACTGACGACGGCACGCGCATATGGCACCGAGGCCCAAATCTTCCCCGACATGGGCCACGACATGATGCTCGAGCCTGAATGGCAGGCAGTCGCCGAAGCTATCGACGGTTGGCTCACCGACCGACGGTTGTAAGTCTCAGAACTATAGCTTGGCCACGGGCGCGTGGTTGTGCATCAGCTTGACGCGCCCGGAGCTGCCGAAGTCGATCAGCGACATCGCCGATTCCCCAACGCCGGACACCTCTTCCACGCGGCCCAGCCCGTACTTGTCGTGGGTGACCCGGTCACCGGGCGCCAGCACCAGCAGCGGACGCTTGCTGCCGCCGCCACTGCGGGTCGGCGACGGGCGCGGCGTGCCGAACCGGCCCGCGCCGCTGACCGGCGCGCTGAACGACGGCGTCGGGTCAGTGCGCCGCCAGTCGATCAGCTCCTGCGGGATCTCCCGGAGGAACCGTGACTCCGGGTTGAGCATCGGCTGACCCCACGACGACCGGACTTTGGCCCGGCTCACGTAAAGCCGCTGCCGCGCACGGGTGATCCCGACGTAGGCCAGGCGGCGTTCCTCGGACAGCTCTGTGGGATCGCCCAAAGCCCGCATGTGCGGGAACATTCCGTCTTCCCACCCGGTGACGAACACCACCGGGAATTCCAGTCCCTTGGCGGTGTGCAACGTCATCAGCGTCACCACGCCGGCGCTGTGCTCGGGGATCTCGTCGGCGTCGGCGACCAGCGACACCCTTTCCAGGAACTGCGCCAGCACGCCGGTGTCGGGCACGTCTTCATCGTCGGCCGCGGTCTCGTCGAGCGCCTCGGCATTGGCCAGATCGGTGGCGAATTCGTGTGCGACGCTGACCAGTTCGTTGAGATTGTCCAGCCGGGCCAGGTCTTGCGGGTCGGACGAGGACTCCAACTCGGCGCGGTATCCGGTGCGCTCCAGGACCGCCTCGACGACCTCGCCGAGTTCGCCGTCGAGCCGGCCGCGCAGCTCGTCGAGCATCTCTACGAAACTCGCAATTGCCTTGGCCGAGCGGGTGTTCAGCATCGGCACCTTGCCCTCGGCGGCGGCCTGCAGCGCGACGGCGAAACTCGAACCGGTGTTCTCGGCGTACACCGCCACGCACGCCTCGGCCCGGTCGCCGATGCCGCGCCGCGGCGTGTTGAGGATGCGTCGCAGGCTGACCGTATCGCCCGGGTTGTCCAGCACGCGGAGGTAGGCGACCAGGTCGCGAATCTCCTTGCGCTCGTAAAACCGCACTCCCCCAACGACTTTGTACGGAATGCCGGCGCGGATGAACACCTCCTCCAGCGACCGCGACGAGTTGTTGGTGCGGTAGAAGACCGCGACGTCGTTGTAGGTGATGTCGCCGTCGGCCGTCAGCGCGTCGACTTCCTCGGCGACGAACCTCGCCTCGTCGTGTTCGTTGTCGGCGACGTAGCCGACGATCAGCTCGCCCGCGCCGGCATCGGTCCACAGCCGCTTCTCGCGGCGTCCGGCGTTGCGGGCGATCACCGAGTTGGCCGCCGACAGGATGTTCTGCGTGGAGCGGTAGTTCTGCTCCAGCATGATCGTCGTCGCGTCGGGGTAATCGCGTTCGAAGTCTTCGATATTGCGAATCGTGGCCCCGCGGAAGGCGTAGATCGACTGGTCGGCGTCGCCGACCACGCACAGCTCGCCGGGCGTCACGCCGTCTGCATCATCGTCACGGCCGACCAACTCGCGGACCAACACGTACTGCGCGTGGTTGGTGTCCTGATACTCGTCGACCAGGATGTGCCGGAAGCGCCGGCGGTAATGCTGGGCGATCTGCGGGAAGGCCTGCAGCACCGCGACGGTCTCCCCGATCAGGTCGTCGAAGTCGAGGGCGTTGGCCGCGCGCAACCGGTGCTGGTATTCGGAGTAGACGGTGGCCACGGTCCGCGCCAGGTCGTCCGTCTCGTCGTTCAGGTCCGCCACGGCCTGCTGCGGGTCGATTAGCTCGTTCTTCAGGTTGGAGATCCCGTTGGCCAGCAGCCGCGGCGAGTACCGCTTGATGTCGAGGCCCAGGTCCTTGCCGATCATCTGCAGCAGGCGCCGCGAATCGTCGGCGTCGTAGATGGAGAAGTTGGAGTTGAGGCCGGCGAGCAGCGACGCCTGGTTGCGCAGGATCCGCACGCAGGTCGAGTGGAACGTCGACACCCACATAGAAGACCCAGCCCGGGCTCCTATTAGCGCCGCCACCCGTTCACGCATTTCGGCGGCGGCCTTGTTGGTGAAGGTGATGGCCAGCACCTGCCCGGGGCCGACGTCGCGCGCGGCCAGCAGATAGGCGATGCGACGCGTCAGCACGGCCGTCTTGCCGGAGCCGGCGCCCGCGACGATCAGCAGCGGCGAGCCCTCGTGCAGCACCGCCTGACGCTGTTGGGGGTTAAGACCGTCGAGCAACCGATCGGTTTCGGTCTCGGTTACGTGCGCACTCGTCATGACCGCCCCAATTTACCGCCGTTCGGCGACACCTTTGCGCTAGCACGCGTTCAGATGGCACACTCAATTCGTGCTCAGCACGCAGCGTCGATTTTTCTACGGGTACCGGCCAGCGGTGCCCGTGGTTTAGCTGCTTCCTAGAGCCCCGCGGTCCGCTTCTGAGATCCGGGGCTCGTTTCTTGTGTGAGGCCCGAAACCGGATGAGACCGCAACAACCTCCACACGAGAATCCGGAGTCTGAAATGAGTATCGAAACAGAACAACTCACCGATATCGACGACCTGCGCCATGAGATCGACCGGCTCGACGCCGAGATCCTGGCGGCGGTGAAGCGTCGCACCGAGGTGTCCCAGGCCATCGGCAAAGCGCGGATGGCCTCCGGCGGTACCCGGCTGGTGCACAGCCGCGAGATGAAGGTCATCGAGCGCTACAGCGAACTCGGTCCGGACGGCAAGGACCTGGCCATGCTGCTGCTCAGGCTGGGCCGCGGACGGCTCGGTCACTGATCCGGCCGGCGCCGAGTGTGAACGCTCGGCGCCGAGTGTGAACGCGGGGCGTAATCCTGGCGATTTCTCCACCCTGGTTTCACTCTGAAAACCAAGGATTCACACTCGGGACCGTCAATTCACACTCAACGCCGACAACGCTTCACACGGCCGCACGTCAACCTGACTAGGGTCACAGGCATGACTGCGGTTGAACAGATCCCGGACATCACAGCGACCTCCGCATGGAAGGCGCTGGCCAAGCATCACGAGCAGATCGGGAAGACTCACCTGCGCGAGTTCTTCGCCGACGACCCCGACCGCGGCCGCGAGTTCAACGTCACCGTCGGCGACCTCTACATCGACTACAGCAAGCACCGGATCAACCGCGAGACCCTCACACTGCTCACCGACCTGGCTAAGGCCGCCAACCTCGAGCAGCATCGCGACGCGATGTTCGACGGAACGCACATCAACGTCTCGGAAGACCGCGCGGTGCTGCACACCGCGCTGCGGCTGCCGCGCGGCGCGAAGCTGACCGTGGACGGGCAGGACGTGGTCGCCGACGTGCATTCGGTGCTGGACGCGATGGGCGATTTCACCGATCGGCTGCGCAGCGGCGAGTGGACCGGCGCCACCGGCGAGCGCATCAGCACCGTCGTCAACATCGGCATCGGCGGCTCGGACCTCGGACCGGTGATGGTGTACCAGGCGCTGCGGCACTACGCCGACGCCGGCATCTCCGCGCGCTTCGTCTCCAACGTCGACCCGGCCGATCTGATCGCGAAGCTGGCCGACTTAGACCCGGCCACAACGCTTTTCATCGTCGCGTCCAAGACATTCACCACGCTGGAGACGCTGACCAACGCCACCGCGGCGCGGCGCTGGCTCACCGACGCGCTCGGCGACGACGCGGTGGCAAAACATTTCGCGGCCGTATCCACCAACAAGAAGCTGGTCGACGAGTTCGGTATCGACACCCACAACATGTTCGGGTTCTGGGACTGGGTCGGCGGACGCTACTCGGTCGACTCGGCGATCGGGCTCTCGGTGATGGCCGTGATCGGCCGAGAGGCGTTCGCGGACTTCCTGTCTGGGTTCCATATTGTCGACGAGCACTTCCGGACGGCGCCGCTGGAATCCAACGCGCCGGCGCTGCTCGGGCTGATCGGGCTCTGGTACTCGGACTTCTTCGACGCGCAGGCCCGCGCGGTGCTGCCGTACTCCAACGACCTGGCCCGGTTTGCGGCGTATCTGCAGCAGCTGACGATGGAGTCCAACGGCAAGTCGGTCCGCGCCGACGGCACACCGGTCACCACCGACACCGGTGAAATCTTCTGGGGCGAGCCGGGAACCAACGGCCAGCACGCCTTCTACCAACTGCTGCACCAGGGCACCCGGCTGGTGCCGGCCGATTTCATCGGGTTCAGCCAACCGATCGACGACCTGCCCACCATGGACGGCACCGGCAGCATGCACGACCTGCTGATGAGCAACTTCTTCGCCCAGACCCAGGTGCTGGCGTTCGGCAAGACCGCCGAGGAGATCGCCGCCGAGGGAACCCCGGAAAACGTTGTGCCGCACAAGGTCATGCCCGGCAACCGCCCGACCACGTCCATCCTCGCCACCCGGCTCACCCCGTCGGTGGTGGGCCAGCTGATCGCGCTGTACGAGCACCAGGTGTTCACCGAGGGCACGATCTGGGGCATCGACTCGTTCGACCAGTGGGGTGTGGAACTGGGCAAGACGCAGGCCAAGGCGCTGGTGCCGGTCATCACTGAAGACGCGTCGCCGGACAAGCTTTCGGACAGCTCGACCGACGCGCTGGTCCGCCGCTATCGCACCCAACGCGGCCGCGCGGGCTGACCCTCGTCGCCCGTCGCGCCGAGTGTGAATCTTGCGACGCGACACGCCAGCCGAGCGTCGCGCCGTTCACACTCGGCCGCGGTGGTGCAAGGTGTGCTTCGAGGCGGCGCCCCAGGGTGGCATGACGCTGACCATCGGGGTGCTCTTCGCCGATGTCCGCAACTCGACCGCCCTCTCGGAGACGCTGCCACCGGACGAGATGGCCGCGCGCCTCAATCGCTTCTACGCCGAGCTCACGCAGGTGATCGTCCAGCACGGGATCGTCGACAAGCTCATCGGTGACGAAGTGATGGGTCTCTACCTTCCGCCCCTCACCCGCGACGGCCGGTACGTCGACGCGATGGTGAGTGACGCGCTCGCCATTCTGCGCACGCAGGGTCGCCGCTCGGCCAAGGGCCCGCCGCTCGAGGTGGGGATCGGCTTGGACGTCGGCCCGGCGTACGTCGGGGTCGTCGGCGAGGGCGAGATCCGCGACTTCACCGCGATCGGTGACGTCGTGAACACCGCGTCGCGGCTGCAAGCCGTCGCCGCGGGGGGCGAGATCGTCATGCGCGAGACTGTCGCGCGCATCGCCGCCGTCGACGGGGGCGAGGTCGTCACGCTCGACCTCAAGGGCAAAGCCGAACCCGTAACGGCACGCCGGATCACCGTGGCGAGCTAGCGTCAACGATGTGACCGGCGGCCCCGCCTTTGTCGATTTCCACTTCGACGTCATGTGCCCCTACGCGTACCAGACGTCGCGCTGGATCCGCGAGGTTCGCGATCTGACCGGCCTCACGGTGAACTGGCGCTTCTTCAGCCTCGAGGAGATCAACCGGCAGGAGGGCAAGAAGCACCCGTGGGAGCGAGAGTGGTCCTATGGCTGGTCGATGATGCGCATCGGCGCGCTGCTGCGCCGCCGCTCGATGGCCGATCTCGACGCGTGGTACGAACGCGCCGGCCGCGCGCTGCATGTCGAGGGCAACAAGCCGCACGAGAAGGCCGTCGCCCGCCACCTCCTCGAAGAACTCGGCTTCGACCCGGCACTTGTCGATCAGGCGATCGCCGACCCGACAACGAGTGATGAGGTGATGGCCGAACACCAGCGGGTCGTCGACGCCGAGGGCTACGGGGTGCCGACGATGTTCTTCCCCGATGGGCAGTGCCTTTTCGGTCCGGTGCTCATCGATCCACCCACCGGCGAGGCGGCCCTGCGACTGTGGGATGCCGTCGTCGCCTGGACGGAGTTCCCGCATCTATACGAATTGCAGCGACCGAAGACACCCGCCGACCAACGGCGGATCAGCGAAACCTTCCGTCCCTACCTCGAAGCACGGGACTGGGTGTCGATCAACCGCGGCAAGGTCATCGGCTTCGATGCCCGCGAAACCAGCTCCTAAGCAACGGTTTCCGGTTTACCCAAACCGCTTGGCCACCGGTAGCGGAAGCACCCGCAACAGCTGCACCACCGGCGCCCACGGCCACCATGGCACTGCGGCCCGGCCGGGCTCGCGCTCGATCGCGGCGACCAACGACTTGACGCCAGTTTCGTTGTCCACCATGAACATTGTGCTCTCCGACTTGGCCGTCATCTCCGATTCGATGTAGCCCGGCTCCAGCACCGACACCTTGATCGGCCCGCGGGCGTACTCGGCGCGCAGTGACTCACCCAACGACCGCACGCCGGCCTTGCTGGCGGCATATGCCGCCTTCACACCGGGCACGCCTTTGGCGCCGAGCACCGACGACATCAGCACCAGATGCCCCGACCCCTGCTCCCTGAACATCGCTAGCGCGGTTTCGATTTGGACCAGGGCCGCAACCAGATTGGTTTCGATGGTCGCCTTGTTGGCCCACAGCTTGCCCGATCCCAGCCGCGCGCCCTTGCCGATGCCGGCGTTGACGATCACCCGGTCGATGCCGCCGAGGGTGTCGGACAACTCCGCGAACACCTTCGGCACCTGCTCGTGGTCGTTGACGTCCAGCTCGGCAATGGCGATCTGCACGTCCGGATACCGTTGTGATAGCTCGGTTTTGAGTTCGTCGAGACGGTCGGTGCGACGGGCGCACAGCGCCAGGTCTCGCCCCTTGGCCGCGAATGCGCGCGCCATCCCGGCGCCCAGGCCGGAACTCGCACCGGTGATGAGGATCTTCTGCCGAGTCATGCCACTATTTCAGCAGACGCGACATCCGCCGGTCGGCCAGCACCTTGCCGCCGGTCTGGCAGGTCGGACAGTACTGAAACGACTTGTCGGCGAACGATACTTCCCGGATCGTGTCGCCGCACACCGGGCAGGGCAGGCCGGTGCGGGCGTGTACCCGCATGCCGGAACGCTTTTCGCCCTTCAGCGTCGCGGCCCCCTGACCGACCGAGCGGGTCACCGCGTCGGACAGCACGGACACCATCGCGTCGTGCAGCGCGGCCAGCTGTGCCTCGGACAGCTTTCCGGCGGTGGCGAACGGCGACAGCTTGGCGAGGTGCAGGATCTCGTCGCTGTAGGCGTTGCCGATGCCGGCGATGACCTTCTGGTCGGTGATGACGGATTTGATCCGGCCGGTGTTTCCGGCCAGCAACCCGGCCAGCTCATCAGCGGACAGTTGCAGGGCATCCGGCCCGAGCGCCGCGATCCCGGGCACCTGCTTCGGATCGGTCACCAGCCATACGGCCAGCCGCTTCTGGGTGCCGGCCTCGGTGAGGTCGAAGCCCGGCGCCTGGCCGGGCGGGCCGAGGTGGACGCGCAGCGCGATCGGGCCCTTGCCGGGCTTCAGCGGCGCGCCGGCCAGCTTGTCCGACCAGCGCAGCCAGCCGGCCCGGGACAGGTGGGTGATCAGGATCAGCTCGCCCGCCTGCAGGCCGAGGTATTTGCCCCACCGGTCGGCGCCGGTGACGGTCAAACCATGCAGCGCGCTGATTGGTGGGTCGAAGGTCTTGAGCACCGAGAGCGCGGCGACGTCGATGCGCCCGATGGTCCGGTCGACGGCGTGCCGACGAAGGTGGTCGGCCAGCGCTTCGACTTCGGGCAGTTCGGGCATGTATCCAGTGTGCCGGTCAGCGGCGGGCGGTGCGCCTCACGTCGCGCGAGAGCAGCGACAACAGCCAGCTGACGATCGACAACACGATCGCGGCCTTGATCGCGGTCCACCAGAAGTGGTCGATGGCCAGGCCCCAATGGGTGGTGTGCTCGGTGATCCGCGCGGTGATCCACAGCATCAGCGCGTTGACGACGATGTGGAACAGACCCAGCGTGAGGATGTAGAGCGGGATCGACAGGATCTGCACGATCGGCTTGATGAACGCGTTGACCAGACCGAAGAGCACCGCGACGGCGAAGATGATGCCGACCCGCTGCAAGCGGGTGTCGCCGCCGACGAAGGTGAGCCCGGGGACGAGCTTGGTGACCACCCACAGGGCGAACCCGGTCAGGGCGGCGCGAATGAGAAATGGCCCCATGGCGGTGAACCTACTCCCAGCCGGCCGAAAACTAACCGAAACCGCGAGTATCCGGTACCACGGGTATTGACTTCTTCTAGCGGGCTTCCTACCGTCTTTTCATGACCACTGCGGTGAAGCAGACAGGGCCCGGCCGTGAAGAGTTCTCCGACCGATTACTGAAGGGGTCGGTGAAGAAGTCCTATCAGCCGGTCGTCGACATCGACTGGGACGCGCCGCTGGACCCGGACAAGTTCTATCTACCGCCGCGGACGGTGTCGCTGTACGGCACGCCGGTCTGGGATGGTATGACCCGCGCCCAGCGCATCGAACTGTCCCGCCAGGAACTGGTGAACACGCTGTCGGCAGGTATCTGGTTCGAGAACATCCTCAACCAGGCGCTGCTGCGCAAGATCATGCACACCGACCCGACCAGCCGCGCCACCCACTACGCGCTGACCGAACTGGGCGACGAAACCCGGCACATGATCATGTTCGGCAAGGCCATCGAGCGGGTCGGTGCCAAGCCGGTCCGCCCGCGGCTCTACCAGCGGATCATCATCAACACCCTGCCGTTCTTCTTCCGCGGCTCGGTGCTGTGGGTGGCCGCGCTGATCGGCGAGGAGATCTTCGACTCGCTGCAGCGGCAGATGATGGACGACCCCGAGCTGCAGCCGATCATCCAGCGGCTCATGCGAATTCACGTCACCGAAGAGGCCCGCCATATCCAGTTCGCCCGCGACGGCCTGCGCAAGCGGACGCCGACGATGCGACGGCCGGAGCGGTGGTTTGTCGGCAATATCAACGGCCTGGGCGGCTGGTTCTTCCGCTACCTGTTCACCAACACCGTGCAGTACAAGCGTGCCGGTCTCAATGCGCGTGAGGCCCGCCGCGTCGCCCGTAGGAGCCCGCATCGCCACGAAGTGCAGGTCGCGGGCTTCGCCCCGCTGGCGGAGTTCCTCGACGAAGTCGGGCTGATGGGCCCGCTGGCGCGCCGAGGCTGGACGCGCACCAGGTTCCTGTGACCGACGACGTCATCGTCGTCGGCGGCCGCGTCGCCGGCCTCCCGACGCTGGACGGCGACGTAAGCCGTTCGGTGTTCGACGACGACACCAACACCTGGGCGCTGACCACCGACAACGGCGAAACCCACCAAGCGCGGATTGTCATCAGCAGCCAGTCGCCGCTCGTGCCTTGGTTGCCGAACCTAGAGGGCAGCAACGACTTTCGTGGAAGTTCGTTTCACGCCGCGGCACCCGATCCGGACTTCGATCCGACGGCTCAGCGCATCGCCGTGCTCGGCGCCGACGCCACAGCCGGTCGGCTCATCGCGCGGCTGACCAGGAGGGCCGCGTCGGTCAAGGTCTTTCCGCTGGCGCCTCGCCGCGTCATCGCACCCACCCGGCGCGCCCGGCGCTATCTGCGCCGCCAGGCCGAGGTGGTGACATCGCAGATCGACGCCGTCACCGCGTCGGGCATCCGCACCGCCGACGGCATCCGCCACGACGTCGACACGATCGTCTACGGCACCGGGTTCGCGGTCGTCGAGCAGGGTCCCGTGCTGGTCGGCGCTGGTGGGCTGACGCTCGGGCAGGCCTGGCAGGACGGCAGGGAGCCCTACCTCGGCATCGCCGTCCACGGCTTCCCGAACTACTTCCTGATCAGCGGCCCGGACACCGAAGCGGCACAGCGCTACGTCACCGATTCCCTGCAGCTCATGGCGGGCGACACTCGGATCGAAGTCCGCCGAAGCAGCCAACAGCTGTTCAACGAGCGGGTACACCTGCACGGCCCGCCGCCGCATCTGGCGGCGGACGCGTTCGACGTGTCGTCTTCCATCGGTGTGCACGACGACATCTACGACGGTCCGGCAACCTTGACGATCGCTGAGGCCGGCCGATCGGTACGCGTCCGGCTGAGCGGTCACGTCGACCCAATCGACGGCCAATACCATTGGCAGGGAACCGTTTTCGACCAGCTCCCGGCCGACGTGCTGACGAAATCGCGAACGGTGGACCTGGCGGTCGGCGAGCACAGCGCGCCGGCGCGCATCACCGAAGCCACCGCGCAGGGCACCCACTCGATCGCCGGGGTGGGCACGCCGCCGTTCGCCCCGTCGAACGTCGAATTCACCGTGTCGCAGCCTTAGCGCAGCGCTTTCGCCCCTGCCGGTTGACGCCACGCCCGCGTACCCTGTTTACGTGCCCCGATAACGGTTTTTTGGCCGCGGCCTCGTGGGTACACCAAGAATGGTGGCGAGTCCATTGGCAGGCGAAAGCAAGACGCCCGACGTCGTAGTCGTCGGCGCTTCGGCCGGCGGGGTCGAGGCACTGACGGACCTCGTCGCCGGATTACCGCCCGATCTCCCGTATTCGATTCTGGTGGCGCTGCACATGCCGGTCGGGGCGCCGAGTGTATTGGCCCGCATCTTGGACCGCAGCGGACCGCTGCCTGCCGCTCAGGCGGTGGACGGGGAAACCTTGCAGGCGGGCACCATCCGGGTCGCGGTTCCCAATCGCCACCTGCTGCTGGATAACCACCGCATCGCTTTGACGGAAGGTCCGACGGAGAACGGCCACCGCCCGGCGATCAACGCACTGTTTCGGTCGGTGGCGCTGATCTTCGGTCAACGCGCCATCGGTGTGCTGCTGTCCGGCGTACTCGACGACGGCACGCTGGGATGCGCGGCGATTCGCTCGCGCGGCGGCACGACAATTGCCCAAACCCCCACGGAGGCCTTGTTTCCGGCGATGCCGCTCAATGCGATTGCGGCCGGAGTCGTCGACTATGAAATGTCGGCGCTCGAGGTGGGCGGCCTGCTCAAGCAATTGGCCGATCGCCAATTCGAGGAATTCGCGATGGAACCCGACGCACGCATGGAGCTGGAAAACAGGATCGCCATGGCACGAAAATTTCCAACGGAATTCAACACCGAAGAACTGGGGCCGCTATCGGGCTATACCTGCCCGGACTGCAATGGATCGCTGATCTCGGTCAGCGAGGGCAACTACCGCTGCCAGGTCGGTCATGCGTGGACGGCCGATGCTTTGCTGCGCGCACGCGACGACGAGATCGAGGGCGCGCTCTGGGTCGCAATGCGCAGCCTGCAGGAGAAGACCAAGCTTTCGCGGCGGCTGGCCGGGCAGGTCAATCCCGGGATACTGCGCAACCGGTACGAGTCGATCGCCAACGAGGCGGAGCACGCGATGGGCGTCCTGGGCAACCGGTTGTCGGCGGGCCAAACCAAATTCAAGGGACCGGATGGGTAAGCCGGTCAGCGCGCTATCGATTTCCACTGTGGCGGCGGAGAACTTCTGCCTGCTGGCCCCGCGCGGCGTGCTCGATGGTGGCACGTACTTGCAACTGCGCGACACCATAATCAAGGCGGCCCTGGATGAGCCACGGGCCGTGCTCGTCGACGTCAACGGCGTTGACGTTCCGGCCCCCACCGCGTGGTCTGTGTTCACCAGCGCACGCTGGCATGTCAGCACCTGGCCCGATGTGCCGATCCTTCTGGTGTGTTCAGACCCCGACCGTCGAAAGAGTATCGCCCGCAACATCGGAAGCCGCTACGTGCCGGTGCACGCCACCATGACCGCGGCGTTGGCCTCCCTCACCGGTGGTCGACCGCTTCGACGGCGGGCTCACACGGAACTGCCTGCTTCTCTTGCCAGCTTGCGTCAGAGCCGTGAATTTGTGGCCGAATGGCTTGCGAAATGGTCTCGGCACGAGCTCATCCCAGTGGCCACGGTTCTGGTCAACGTTTTCGTCGAAAACGTTCTGCAGCACACCACTGGGGCGCCGCGGCTGATGCTCGAATCCGATGGTGACGCCGTCGTGATCTCGGTGGAAGACGACAGCTCGATACCGGCGGCTCGCCACGAGGATCCGTACCGCGGCGGCGAGCCGGTGTCCGGTCTGGCGATCGTCGCATCGGTATGTCGAAGCTGGGCCAGCACACCCACGCCGTTCGGGAAGCGAGTGTGGGCCGTCGTCGGCCCGGAGAACCGGCTTTAGCCGAGCCCGAGCATAACCGGGCACGCAGATCCAGCCGGGTAGTGTTCACCTTCGCGGCACGCGGACAGCGGATGGGACGAAATGGAAGCAGAGACGGACGAAGCATTCGAGGCGCTGCTGCGGTACATGCGGGATTCGCGTGGATTCGATTTCACCGGGTACAAACGCACCACGCTGATGCGGCGAGTTCGGCACCGGATGGCCCAAGCCGGCTACGAGGCGTTCGAAGAGTATCTCGACGCGTTACAGGCCAGCTCCGAGGAATTCTCGGCGCTGTTCAACACCATCCTGATTAACGTCACCTCATTCTTCCGCGACCCCGATGCGTGGGAGTACATCTCCGACGACGTCATTCCGCGAATACTTGCCGAGCGCGGCCCCGATGCGCCAATCCGAATCTGGAGTGCGGGCAGTGCCTCCGGGCAGGAGGCCTACACACTGGCCATACTTTCGGCCGAGGCGATCGGCCAAGATGCATTCCGGCAACGGGTGAAGATCTACGCGACCGATGTCGACGAAGACGCGCTCGCAGAGGCGCGAGCAGCCAGTTACGACGCGAAGGCCATCGAGTCCCTGCCGACAGAACTGCTCGATAAGTACTTCGAACAAAGCAACGGCCGCTACACCTTTCACAAAGACCTGCGCCGCGGGGTGATCTTCGGTCGTAACGACCTGGTCAAAGACGCGCCCATCTCGCGGGTTGACCTGCTGGTATGTCGCAACACCCTGATGTACATGAATGCAGAGACACAGCGAAATGTATTGGGCCGCCTGCACTTCGCACTGGCACCGCAGGGCACGCTGTTCCTTGGCCACGCAGAGATGTTGCTGAGCCATACCGATCGATTCAAGGCGTTGAACCTCAAGCAACGAATTTTCCGCAAGGCACCCGGATCGCACAGCAGTCTGGAGCGTTACGATCCCGCAGCGACGATGTATGAGCGGCACGGCGATCTGCCCGGCCTGACCACGGTGCGCGAGTTGGCTTTTCGCGCCAATCCGGTCGCGCAGATCGTGGTCACCGGCGAAGACACCGTGGCGATGATCAACCAGCAGGCCGAGACGATGTTCGGCTTGTCCGCCCGTGACATCGGCCGGCTGTTGCGTGATCTCGAGGTGTCCTACCGGCCCGTCGAATTGCGTGCCTATTTGGAGCAGGCCAAGGTAGAACGTCGATCCGCCCGCATACAAGACGTCAAATGGCAGCGCCCGGGCTCCGAAACGGCGTGGTTCGAGATTCACGTCAACCCGCTGGTGGACGCCGAGAACGGTCTGCTGGGTGTGTCGATCGTGTTCTTCGATGTCACCGCGACCCGGGCCTTGTTGGACAAGGTCGTTCAG
>Ga0335072_10006067_pt1 | contig 17734 bp, 17 predicted proteins | sample Lox_Sample_21_FD_206725 | JGI IMG/M metagenome (GOLD analysis project Ga0335072, IMG submission 206725) | Soil microbial communities from Loxahatchee National Wildlife Refuge, Florida, United States - Lox_Sample_2.1 | ecosystem: Environmental > Terrestrial > Soil > Wetlands | place: USA...
CGCCCGCCACCTCGAAAGCCAGCAGGAGGATCAGCCAGCATGAAGAAGAACCTGATCGGCAAGACGCTGCTGCGCCGCGGCCGCTGCCAGGCGGCGCTGACGCCACCGGCCGCCGCGCGGCCGGCCGATCCGGACGGCGGCGACGGCATGATCTGGGTGTACGCCGTCACCGCCGGGCTTGATCGCGGCCGGCTGGCCGGCCTGACCGGCGTGGCCGGCGAGCCGGTCCGCGCGGTGACCGAGTCGGGCCTGTCCGCGGTGGTCGGGTCGCTGGGCGACGAGAGCAGCGGCGGCACGCCGCTGTCCAGCCTGCTGGTCGGCCTCACCGCGATCGAGACCACCGGCCGCGCGCATCACGAGGTGATCGCGCACCTGGCCGCCGGCCAGCCCGTGGTGCCGGTCCGGCTGGCCACGGTGTACCCGGACGAGATGACGATCCGGGTGCTGCTCGCCGAGCGTCATGCCGAGCTCACCGTGCTGCTGGACTCGTTCCGCGGCACGCAGGAGTGGGGCGTGAAGATGTACCTGGAGCCCTGGGCCGACGGCGCGGGCGATGACACGTTCGGCAGCCTGGCCGCCGGCTCCTGCCAGTGGCCGCGCTGGGCGCGGGCGGAGGAGGACGCCGAGCGGATCGGGTACGTCCTGAGCGACATGGCGGTCGCGACCCGGCGGCATCCGTTCCCCATCCCGCGGGCCGGCGGCCGGCGCATGGTGCTCAACGGCTCCTACCTGCTCGACGCCGGGCGGGCCGGCGCGTTCACCGACGTCGTTGCGTCGGTCGCCGCGACGCACGCGGCGCTGCGGGCCGATGTCACCGGCCCGTGGCCGCCGTACTCGTTCGCCGACCGGCACGACATCTGGTGACGCCCTGGCACCCGGCCGCTAGGTGCGCGGTAGCCCGAACCCCCAGTTCAGCACCTGCGTGGCGGCGACCGCGCCGGACGCGGGGCCGGTGGCAGGACTGCCCAGGACGTCGCCGATCAGCGTCAGGCCGTTGCGCTCGACCTCGAACAGGAGGCAGTGCAGGGCGGCGTTGGTAAACCCGTCCTTGATGCCCTCGGCGCCCGGATAGTGCCCGATCAGCTGGTTGGTGTTGTTCCACCAGTAAGCGTGGTGCCCGGGTCCTTTCTTGATCTGGTAGAACTGCTGATCCACGATCGCGCGGAAGGCCGGCAGCTTCATCGCCGCCAGCCCCATCGTGACCAGGTCGGCCGGGGTGGAAAAGGTCGAGGTTTCGGTGGGATAAGGCAGCCCGTCCGGGCTGGTGAAATGGGTGTGCAGCATGCCGAGCTTCTTGGCCATGGCGTTCATCTTGGCCAGGAACGCCGGCATGCCCGGACCGTAGGCCAGGGCCAGGGTATAGGCGGCGTCGCAGCCCGAGGGGAGCAGCATCGCCTCGAGCAGTTGCTGCGCGGTCAGGACGTCGCCGGGATGCAGCCCCGCGCTGTTTGCGCCGTATTTCGCCACGTAGGCGAGCACGCTCTGCGGGACCCGGATCTGCCGGTTCAGGTCCCCGGCCTGCATCACCACCAGCGCGGTCATGACCTTCGTGATGCTGCCGATCGGCCGCTCGGTCTGCTGGTCACGGCTCCACAGCAGCGAGCCCGTGGTGGCCACCGCGAGCTCGCCGCCCAGCGCCTTGACGCCGCCCGGCGCGCCGACGATCTTGACCGGGGCCGGGAGCGAGGGGGACGGCGACGGCCTGGCCGGGTCGGGCCGCTCGGCGGCCGGCCGCGGGTTGCTGACCGCCGACGCGGGCGCCGGCGCCGGTGACGCGGTGGCCCAGGCGATGACGCTGCCGACGATGACGCCGCCCACCGCCGCGGTGACCGTCACGCGGACGGGGATACGCATGTCGCTCCGGTCCTCATCGCCAGTAATGCCATTGGATGACAGTAACGCCCGCCCCGGCCCGCCCGGCCAGTGCTCCGACCGGCCAGGCGACCGGAACCAACGCTAGCGAAGCATGATCCGCTGATCCACGCGTATCCGTGAATATTTAATCTTTCGCGCCGTTCATGGTTTTAAAGCAAGCTGTTGAACGCGCCGGCGCACGCCGTCCGGGTCACCCGGCCCGGCGGGCGAGCGCGCGGGAGAGCCGGGCGCGGGTTATCGTGTTCCTGGTGCGATGCCAGGTGCGGCGGTCATAGCCCGCCGGTCCCGCCCTCGGCGGGACGACCCGGTGTGATTCCGGGGCCGTGCGGTGATACCCCGCCATCTCTCGGGCCGATCGGCCCCTGACGACCTCAGCGAGCGTGAGCGTTTCAGGTGAGGATGGTGAGGCCGGGTGTTCACCGGACGGGTTGGAGAGATCGGGCAGATCGAGGCGGCCACGGACGGCAGCGTCGTGGTGCGGGCGCCGCGCAGCGCGGCCGGGCTGGAGCCCGGCGGCTCGCTGTGCGTCAGCGGGGTCCGGATAACCGTCGAGCGGGTGGCCGGCGAGCTGGTCGCGGCGCGGGTCAGCGAGGAGACACGGCGGCGCTCGGTGCTCGCGGATTTCCCGGCCGGGAGCCGGGTGAACGTCGAGGCGCCGCTGGCCGTCGGCGACCGGCTGGACGGCCACCTGGTGCAGGGCCATTCGGACGCCGTCGGCAAGGTGACCAGGGTCGAGGACGAAGGCCTGGGCCGGCGGATCTGGATCAAGCCACCGGAGCGGTTTGTCCGGCTGCTGGCGGCCAAGGGCGGGATCGCCGTGGACGGCGTCAGCCTGACCGTCGCCGAGGTGGCCAGGGACCGGTTCTGCGTCGTGGTGATCCCGGCCACGCGGGAGGCCACCACGCTGGGCAGCCTGGCCGCCGGAGACCGGGTCAACCTGGAATCCGACCTGGTCGCCCGGCTGGCGGCGCGCTGGCCCGGCGACGCTCCCGCGAAGCTGGCCCGGGCGATCGGCGGGCTGCCATGGGCCGGGCCGCTGTCCGGCCCGGCCGGCGTGGGTAAGGCCGTGGCGCAGCTCGCCGCGGGCGGCGGCGTGGTGATCTGGGACCCGGACCGCGAGGGCGAGGGCGACGTGGTCTTCGCCGGGGCGCGGCTGCGGCCCGAGGCGTTCACGTTCCTGCTGACGCAGTGCTGCGGTCATCCGACCGTGCCCTGCTCCGCCGAGGTCCTGGAACGCCTGGAGCTCCCGCCGGTCCCCGGGGACGGCGACCGGCACGGGACCCGTCCGCACGTCCCGGTCGATCTGGCCGAGGGCACCGGCACCGGGGTGTCCGCGGCGGAACGGGCCGCGACCGTGCGCCGCCTGGCCGACCCGCAGGCGCGGCCCGCCGACTTTCTCCGCCCGGGCCACGTGTTCCCGCTGGCGGCCCGGCCGGGCCTGCTGGCCGAGCGCGGCGGGCACACCGAGGCGACCGTGGCGGCGTGCCTGGCGGCCGGGCTTGCGCCGGTCGGCGTCTGCTGCGAGGTGATGAACCCGGACGGCACCATGGCCTGCGCTTCCGATCTGGAAACCGCGGCGCTGTGCTGGGGCCTGCCGATGGTCGACGTCGCCGACCTGCGGGCGTGGCTGTAGCGGCGCGCGGCGCGCGGTCGGCGTAGGGCTGGCCAACCCGGCCTCGGGACCAAGGGCCCGGCCGGCGGTGGCCAATGCCCCTGCCGGCGGCAACCCGGCTGACCGAGGCTGGCCTCAGGCGACCTGCCGGGAGGTGACGACCATGCCCAGGCCGGCCCGGGCGGCGGAGCGCCCCCTGCGGCAGTGGGCGCGGATGCTGGTGGGCCGTAATGAGCTGCGACGGGGCTGCGACCGGATCGAGGCCGCCGTCGTGCTGCTGCTGCTGGCCGGGTTCCTGGGCGCGATCGTCGGCGCGTTCTTCCTCGGCGCGCACATCTACCACCACGAGCGGGCCGAGGCGGCGCAGCTGCGCCCGGGCACGGCGGTTCTGACCCAGCACGGGCCGTACAACACCGGGCTGAACGGGGTCGGGGACGCCACCGCTCGCTGGCATGCGCCGGACGGGCAGCCGCGTTCGGGCGTGCTGACCACGATGAACACGCCGGGCATCTGGGGTGCGGCGGCCGGGCAGCGGGTCCAGGTCTGGCTGACCGGCAGCGGACAGCCGGTTCCGCCGCCGCCCGGCAGCACCGAGGTGATGTTCACCGCGATCGTGATCGGGATCTCGGCGACCTGCGGGGCCGGCACCGTCCTGATCGGCGGCTACGGGCTCGCCCGGCTACTGCTCGACCGGCGGCGCCTGGCGGCCTGGGAGTCTGCCTGGGAGCTGACCGGGCCGCGGTGGACGCCCCGCCGCTGAGCTAACAGCTGTAAAGTAGACGCGTGGAGACGGCGCGCAGACGGCAGCGCAACGCGCGCGGACAGGGCGCCCGGCTGACCGGCGATATCGTGTCCGGCGCGCTGGCGCTGATCGACCGGACCGGGTCGGACGAGGCCGTGACCCTCCGCGCGGTGGCCAGGGAGATCGGCATCGCCGCGCCGTCCATCTACGCGCACTTCCCCGACCGCGAGGCGATCGTGGCCGCCGTCGTCGTCCGGATCTTCGACGAGCTGACCGCGGCCATCGCGGCCGGGATCGGCGAGGCCGGGGACGACCCGGTCGATCGCCTGATCGCGGGCTCCGAGGCCTACGTCGCCTTCGGCGTGGAACACCCCGCCCGCTACGGGGTGCTCTTCATCGGCCGGCGGGCCCAGGACGACGAGACTCCTTCCCCGGTCCCGCCGGGCCCGCACGGGCCGCCCCCGGACGCCGTCGGCGCTCAGGCGTTCGCGCTGCTGGTCGGCGCGATCGAGGCGTGCGTCGCGGCCGGGGCCTCCGCGAGCCGCGACGTCGTGGCCGACGCCACCGCGGTGTGGGTCGCCCTGCACGGCACGGTCAGCCTGCGCACGTCCCTGTCCGGCCGGTTCCCGTGGCCGGACCAGGTCGAGTTCGTCCGGGGACTGGTGCTGACCCTGGCCAAGATCACGCCGGTGTTCTGGTGACGGGCGGCCACCTGGCCGTCCCGGCGAGATCCGCCGGTCGCGGACCCGCCCGTGGTCGCGACGGAGCGTAAATTCTGCTCTTTGTTTTCTTCGCGGGCGAATGCCCGGGCGGCGAACGCGGCGGCCTGGGTCCTGCGTTCCATGCCCATCTTGGCGAACAGCACGGACACATAATTCTTGACCGTCTTCTCCGCGAGGTACATCCGCTCGCCGATCTGCCGGTTGGTCAGGCCCTCGCCGATCAGCTCGAGGATCCGCCGTTCCTGCGCCGTGAGCGCGGCCAGCGGATCGGTCCGGGCGGCCTCGTCCCGCATGTGCTTCATGACGCGGGTGGCCGCCTCGGGGTCGAGCATGGACTCGCCGGAGGCGACGGCGCGGACCGCGCCCACCAGGTCGGTGCCGCGGATCTGCTTCAGCACGTAGCCCGCCGCCCCGGCCATGATCGCGTCGAAGATGGCCTGGTCGTCGCCGAACGAGGTCAGCATGAGGCAGGCGACGTCCGGCATCTTCGACCGGATGTCGCGGCAGACGGTGATCCCGTTGCCGTCCGGCAGCCGCACGTCGAGCACGGCCACGTCCGGCCGCAGCGCCGGGATGCGCGCCAGCGCGGACTGCGCCGTCCCGGCCTCGCCGACGACCGCGATGCCGGGCTCGGCCTCCAGGAGCTCCCGGACGCCGCGGCGGACGATCTCGTGATCGTCCAGCAGGAACACGCCGATCTGGCCGCCTTCCGGTTCGCTCCTGGTCACGTGCGGACACCTCCTCCGACGGCCGCCCCGGCCGGGAACCGCCAGGCCAGGCGGGTCCGGCCGCTGGCCTCCACCACCGCCTGGCACGAGTCCTCGCCGGCGGCGATGCTGACCCGGGCCGGGGCGGACTCGCTGCCGAGCACGCCGAGGGCGTCGCCCAGCAGGCCGAGCAACTCGGCCCGGGCGCCGGGGTTCAGCGCCCGGTCGACCGGGCCGCTGAAGCTGACCTCGGGCACCGGGTCGAGGCCGCCGCACAGCTCGAGCACGTCCTGGCGCAGACCGCGGCCCGGCGACCGGTGACCGAGGCCGAAGATCGCCACCCGGACCAGCCGGACCGCCCGGTCCAGGTCGGCCACGGAGGACTCGAGCCGACGGCGCACCTCCGGCTGCGTGGTCAGCGAGGCGGCCCCCTCCAGGGTCAGCCCGGCGCCGAAGATCTGCTGGATGACCTTGTCCCGCAGGTCGGCGGCGATCCGTTCCCGGTCCTCCATGACCGTGACCTCGCGCAGCCGCTCCTGGAGCCGCGCGCTTTCCCGCTGCGACCGGCCGATCCGGTCGCGCAGACCATGGGCGGCGACCGAGATCAGCACGCCGAGCGCGCCCCACAGCAGCACCCGGCGCAGGGTCACCGCGTCGGGGTCAATGACCGGCGTCAGCGAGATGATCCCCTGAAGGATCATGATCGCGGCGACGATGCAGGCCGACTCCCACTTGCGGTGGAACAGGGCGGTCCAGATCAGCGGGATCAGGATGACGATGCCGACGCCGGACGTTGGGCCCGCGGCCAGGATGAGCGCGAGTACCGACGCGGTGTAGGTGAGCGGGACCAGCACGGACAGCCACGCGGGCAGCCGCGCCCACGGGAGCAGGAACTCCGCCGCGGTGACCAGCAGCAGGATGATGCTGGCGGCGACCGCCGGGTAGGCCTGCGTGCCGGGCGGCAGCGCCAGGCTGGCCTCGGCCAGGACGGCCACCGCCGCGAACGGGACGACCCGGGCCACCAGCCCGGGCCCGCGGAACGGATAGCCGGCCGCCGCCCCGGGAGCCAGCCACGCCCCCGGCGACGACGCGGACCCGGCTCGTGGTCCCATCGGCGAACCTCCTGCCGCCGGGTCGCGCAGGCGTACGGAACGATTACCAGCAAGATCCTACGCCGACCCTTGTGACCTGCCCAAAGTCGGCTGGGGCGGTCGGGGGGGCCGGGTGGCACGGGTCAGCGGGCGGCGGCGCCCTCGGGCTCGCGGGCCGGGCTGGAGAACACCATGGCGCCGTCCTCGACGCCGCGCAGCTTGAGGGTCCGGACGTCGCGCAGGTAGCTCTGGTGGACCTGCCACGGGAAGCGGCTGCCCTGTTTCGGGAACCGGTGGGCGGAGCGCTGGATGTAGCCCGAGGAGAGGTCGAGCAGCGGCCGGGTGCCGACCGTGGGCGTCCGGTTGACCGGCATGGCCTGGCGCATCCCGATGGATCGCATGTGGTTCAGCAGGCGGCAGACGTAGCCACAGGTGAGGTCGCACTTGAGCGTCCACGAGGCGTTCGTGTAGCCGACCGCGATGGCGAGGTTCGGCACGCCCTCGAGCATCATGCCGCGGTAGGTCAGCCTGGTGGCGGGGTCCACGACCTCGCCGTCGACCGACAGCTCGATCCCGCCGGCGAACAGCAGCTCGAGGCCGGTGGCGGTGACGATGATGTCGGCCTCGAGCTCGGCACCTGATCGCAGGCGCAGGCCCCGCTCGGTGAACGTCTCGATGCGATCGGTCGCGATCGACACCGTGCCCGCCCGGATCGCCCGGAACAGGTCGCCGTCCGGCGCGATGCAAAAGCGCTGGTCCCACGGGTTGTACGGGGGCGTGAAGTGGGCGGCGACGTCATAACCGGCCGGCAGCTGGCGGACCAGCTGGCGGCGCAGCATCCGCTTGACCAGCTCCGGCCGGCCGCGGCTGAGCCGGAAGAACGCCTGGGTGGTCAGGGCCTTGAACCAGCGCAGGGCCGGGCCCGAGTACCGCTCGGGCAGGGCGCGCTGCAGCCGGGCGGCGATCGGGTCGCGGGCCGGGAGCGCGGCGATGTAGCTCGGCGAGCGCTGCACCATGGTCACGTGGGCGGCGGCGCCGGCCAGCGCGGGGACCAGGGTCACGGCGGTCGCGCCGCTGCCGATGACCAGCACGCGCCGGCCCGCGTGGTCGAGATCACCCGGCCAGGCCTGGGGGTGCACCACGGTCCCGCCGAACCGGTCCAGGCCCGGGAAGTCGGGCCGGTAGCCGTGGTCGTAGCGGTAATAGCCGGTGCAGCCGACGATAAAGCCGCAGGAGACCTCGGTGACCTCGCCGGTGTCGGTCTGCTGGGCGGTGACCCGCCAGCGCGCCTCGTCGGTGGACCACGACGCCGCCACGACGCGGGTGTTGAACCTGATGCGCCGGTCGGTTCCGTCCTCCGCCGCGGTTTCCCTGATGTAGGCCAGGATCGAGTCGCCGTCGGCGATCGCCTGGTCGCCGCGCCACGGCCGGAACGCGTAGCCCAGGGTGAACATGTCCGAGTCCGAGCGGACGCCCGGGTACCGGAACAGGTCCCAGGTGCCGCCGATCGCGTCCCGCGCCTCGAAGATGGCCCAGGACGCCCACGGGCACCGCGTCCGCACGTAGTGGGCCGCGCCGATCCCGGACAGGCCGGCCCCGACGATCAGCACGTCAAGATGCTCGGTGGGCGTGTTGGTCGTCATCGATCGTCTCCGCGGGGGGTTGGTCCGGATCCGGGTTCAGGCGTCCAGGCGCTCGGGGCGCTCTTGCGCTCAGGCGCTCAGGCGCTCTTGCGCTCAGGCCAGCGTGAGGAACATCCGCTCCACCTGCTCCTCGGTCATCGGCGGCTCGCCGTCGTGCTCGCCGTCCCCGGCCAGGCTCTGGCGCATCGCGCCCGCCACGATCTTCAGCCCGGCCCGGTCCAGCGCCCGGGACACCGCGGCCAGCTGCGTGACAACCTCGCGGCTGTCGCGGCCCGACTCGATCATCGCGATGACGCCCGCCAGCTGGCCCTGGGCCCGCCGGAGCCGGTTGAGCACCGGGCCGGTGACCTGCTCCTCGACCTTCATGACCCGTTCCTTCCCATGCCTTCCCAATAATACCCCTTGGGGTATGAGGGTGGCATTCCCGGCAAACCATTGCAGTGCCTGACCAGCATCAACGAACTGTGAGTGACGTGGCCGTAAACGAAGTACTTGTATAAGGCGTCCTATCGCTGAGGGAAACGCGGATCGGGGGGCGCCCGATGGCCGCGCTCGCACTCGAAGCTTCCATCGGCGATCAGCGAGGAGGAACCCCCTGATGAGACTCAACCGGCAGCACATCGGCGCGGGCGCCGTACGCGCGCTCTCGGTCACGGCCGCGGCCGCGACCGCGTGCGCGCTGTGGGCGGGCCCGGCGTCCGCGGCCACCGCGTCCGTGACCAGGTACGCGACGACGACCGTCGTGTCGGTGCCGAAGACCGGCTACACCCACACCAGCATCACCCTGTCGGCCACCGAGAAGGGCCCGGGCGGCAACCCGACCGGCACCGTCAGGTTCTGGCTCGGCACCCGCCCGCTGTGCACCGGGACCCTGTCCAAGCGCAAGACGTCCTGCAAGGCCCAGTTCACCAACCCGGGCACCAAGACGATCACCGCCAAGTACTCCGGCAACCGGCTGCACAAGCCCTCGTCCGGCACTGGCGTCATCAAGATTTCGAACAAGCCCGTTACCACGAAGTCCGCGACGACCACGACCATTACCAGCCCGGACCCGAGCGTCATTAAGGTGGGCGACTCCTTCACCATCGCCGTCAGCGTGACCTCGGGAACCGGCACGCCGACCGGGACGGTCGTCCTCAAGCCCACCGCGGCCGCCGCCGGCACGACCACCTGCACGGCGACGCTGACCGCCGGGAAGGGGTCGTGCACGGTCAAGCCGGCCGACTACGGCGTCATCGATTACACGGCCACCTACTCGGGCGACGCGACCCACAACGGATCGACCGACGCCGGCCCGTGGGCGCTGGAGGTGCAGAACGTCACCACCACCACGGTCGGCCCGGCCACCGCGGCCGCGGGCACGGTGACGCTGACCGTCGACGTTTACGCGATGGGGGCGGACATCACGGCCAGCGCGGGTGGCGAGGGCTCGGTGGCGTTCACCAACGGCACCACCGCCATCGCCGGGTGCGACAAGGTGCTGCTAACGACGTTCGACAACGGCAGCGGTGACAACGTGGGCACGTGCACGACCACGCTGGCCGCGGGCACGTACACGATCAACGTCGCGTACAGCGGCGACGAGGTCAACGAGGCCTCGAATGGCACGGCGACGCTGGTCGTCAGCTAGACCCGGCCGGATCGCCGGATAGCAGTCGCCGGGGCCGCCTCTTGGGGGGTGGCCCCGGCGCTGTTTGTCTTTGCCTTCTTTTTACCTTGGGCTTACCGCGTTGCGAAGCTCGGACGTAAACGGAATATCCGCAGAAGACGTCCTAAATCCCAGGACGTGGTCTTCGGAGGATCTTGCCTGATTACCACGCTCGGTATTAAGGGTTCTATCGGGCGCGATATCAGGAGGAATCGCCCATGAAGCTCAACCGGCGCCAGCTCGGTGCCAGCGCCCTGCGCCTGCTCTCGGTCACGGCCGCGGCCGCGACCGCCTGCGCGCTGTGGGGAGGCGCGGCATCCGCCGCAACGGCCTCGGTCGCCAAGCACGCGACGAAGACGACCATATCGATCAGCCCCGCGAAGGCCTACTCCACGTCGTGGGTGACGTTCTCGGCCCGGGTCCGCTCGGCGGGCGGGGGCCGGGCGCAGGGCACCGTCAGCTTCCAGTGGCGCAACGAGAAGCTGTGCACCAGGCGCCTGGTGGCCGGCAAGACGCACTGCCTGATCCGGGTCGTGGGGATCGGGAAGTTTGCGATCCGCGCGCACTACAGCGGCAACGCCACGCACCTGGCGTCGGTCTCCGGCCGTGACTTCCTGACCATCCGCCGCGCGCCCACGGTCACGAAGATCACGAATGCGGCCGGCGGCACCATCACCACGGGCGGGGCGTACACCTTCCATGTAACCGTGTCCGCGCCGGCCGGCGTGGTGCGCCCGATCGGCACGGTCGTGGTGCAGCCGAGCGCGTCCGCCGACCTTCCGTTCGCCGAGTACGGCTGCGAGACCACGGTCATCAACGGGAAGGGGTCGTGCACCGTCCACCCGCCCGCCTACGGAGTCGTCGGCTACACCGCGACGTTCCAGGGCAACCCCATCTGGAAGGGCTCGACCTACGCCGGTCCCTACGATCTGGCCGTGCAGAACGACACCAGCACGACCGTCACCGCGACGTCGGCCACCGCGGGCGACATAACCCTGACCGCGACGGTGGTCGCCAACGGCGCGGACATCGCGGAAGACAACGGCGGCTCGGGTACCGTCTCGTTCTCCGTCAACGGCACTCCGGTGACCGGATGCACGGAGCTGCCGCTGGCCAATCCGACCAAGGGCGGCGACAACGTCGCCACCTGCACGGCCAACGCCACCCTGAACGGCCTGACCGCTTCGACGACGTACGACGTGACGGCGGTGTTCTCCGGCGACCCGACCAACGTCGCTTCGACTTCGCCCGACTACGAGCTCACCCCCACACCATGAGCTAACCAGCTCGCACACCACTCGCCGGGGCCGCCTCTTGGGGGGCGGCCCCGGCGCCGTGTTTGCTCTCGGTGGCCAGGCGGCAGTGCGGCGGCCGGGACACCGGGCGCGACGGGCCCAGGCAGACCGGCGGGAGCGGGAACCAGCGCAGGGCCTCGAAGTCGGGGCTCAGCCCGGTCGGCCCGTCGTCGAACCCCGCGCCACGCTCGGCGAGCAGCGAGCGAGCCTCCTGCAGGTAGCGCGGGAAGACGTCCTCATCGGCGTGGGCGCGCTGCCACGGATAGGCCATCTCTCCCTCCGGGCCGTAACCCAGGTCCGACAGGTCCGGGGCGGCCGGGGTGGCCTGCGCGCCGCCTTCGTGACGCCACTGGCCGGTGCGCGGATCGAACCGGTACTCCGGCAGCAGCCGGTAGCCCTCCGCGGCGACCAGGTCCACGGCGTCCATGATGAAGTCGGCGGCCACGGCCGAGATGAAGTAGTTCAGGTTGAGCCGGGCCCAGCCCGGCTTCAGCCCGTCACAGCCGTCGGCGATCTGCTCGCGCAGCGCGAGCGAGCTGGCCGGCGGGATGTCGAGCAGCCGGTGGCCGTATGGCCCCGCGCACGAGCAGCCGCCCCGGGCCTGGATCCCGAACAGGTCGTTCAGCACCGCGACCACGAAGTTGTGATGCAGGTAGTGCTGTTCCCCGTGGCGGATGCGGAACGACGCGATAGCCAGCCTGCGGGCCTGGTGGCTGCCGAGGATCTCGATCCGCGGATTGCTCTCCCAGCGGCGCAGCGCGCGCTGCCAGAGCTGCTCTTCCCGGGCCAGGATCAGCTCCGTGCCGATGGCCTGCTTGAGGCCGAACACCAGCCCGGCCCGGATCGACTCCACGATGGCCGGCGTGCCGCCCTCCTCGCGCGCGACCGGATCGTCGAGGTACCGATGGCCGACCGGGTCCACGAACGACACGGTGCCGCCGCCCGGCGTGGTGGGCACGGCGTTGCGCACCAGCTCGCGCCGGACCACCAGGACGCCCGGCGTCTGCGGGCCGCCGGGGAACTTGTGCGGCGAGAGGAACACCGCGTCCTTGTGGTCGTCCGCGCCCGGCTCCGACTCGGCCACGCGGATCGGGACGTAGGGACCGGCCGCGGCGTAGTCCCAGAACGACAGCGCACCGTGGGCGTGCAGCAGGCGGGACACCGCGCCGGTGTCGGTCAGGATCCCGGTGACGTTCGAGGCGGCGGAGAAGCTGCCGATCCGCAGCGGCCGCCGGGCGAATTTTTTGAGTTGCCTGCGCAGTTCGGCCACGTCGATATGGCCATCCCGGTCCAGCCCGATGACCACGACGTCGGCGATGGACTCGCGCCAGGGCAGCTCGTTGGAGTGATGCTCGTAGGGGCCGACGAACACGACCGGCCGCCGGGTCGGCGGGATGAGCGCCGACAGCCCGTACCGCTGGTCCAGGCCGGCCGGGATGCGCAGCTCCAGCATGCCGATCATCTTGCTGATCGCCGCGGTCGAGCCGGACCCGCAGAAAATGACCAGGTCATCCTCGCCGCCGCCGACCGCGTCGCGGATCATCCGGCGCGCGTCCTCGCGCAGCCTGCCGGTCCGCCGTCCGGTTCCCGAGCTCTCGGTATGGGTGTTCGCGTACCACGGCAGCACGGTGTCGCGGATGAAGTCCTCGATGAAGTCCAGCGATCGCCCGGAGGCGGTGTAGTCGGCGTAGGTCACCCGCCGCGGGCCGAACGGCCCGTCCATCAGCTCTCCCTCGCCGAGTAACCCCCGGCGGACCCGCTCCAGCAGCGGCGACGTCGGCAGGCCCGCCGTCGCCGGATCGCCCCGGCCCGCACCGTCTGCACCCATGGCAGCAACCCCCGTCCCGGTGAGCGGCGCGCCGGACCCCCCCGTCGCGAATGGACCCCTCACCTCCGTGCAATCCCATGCTACCTCAGATACCCCCTGGGGTATTTCAGGACATCTGATGCCGTGCTGGTCGTTCCGGGGCGCCGGACCAGGGGCTCGCGTGAAATTTCACGGAGAACCGTCGGGTCCGGAGTCCCTGGGCGATGACGATCGGGCTGATTCGCAGCGAGACCGTGGGCGACCTGCGCACCCTGACCGCGACCGGGGCCAGCGGCCGGACCCGCCGCAACATCACCGGCGCCACGGCCGGGGCGCTCGGGCTGCTCGGGGCACTGCTCGGAACGGCCGTCGCCTACCCGGCCGTCTTCGCCTACAGCTGGCACGACGTCCTCATCGGAGAGGCCAACCTGTTCCCCGGGCTCGGCCTGCTGCTCCAGGTGCTGATCGGCCTGCCGGTCCCGGCGGCGGCCGGCGGCTGGCTGTTCGCGGGGCGCCAGCCGCCGGCCATCGCCCGCCAGCCGCTTGCATAAGGCCGCCGTCAGGCTCAGGGGATGAGGACCGGGCGGCGGCCCTGCTGGTCGCGCCCCCACACCTGCGCGACGTCGGCCAGCGGCACCCGCTCGATGTCGACCCGGACCTTGCCCGCGGCCAGCAGGTCCAGCAGCTCGCTGAGCGTCCCTGTGATCACTTCCATCGGCGGCATGGTGCCGGTACCGTTGCCGAGGATCTCCAGGCCGACGCTGCGCAGCGCGGCCGCGGGCAGCGTGATGACCGGCCCGGCCATCTCGCCGGCCTGCAGCAGGCGGACGCGCGAGGAGCGCAGGACCGCGTCATGGTGCTCGATCGAGCTCAGGAACACCTCGGTTGGATGGCCCCACACGTAGTCGAGCACAACGTCGTAGCCGTGCTCCCCGGCCTGCGCGGCGAACGCGGCGGCGAGCGCGCCATCGGACTGGCGGAGCTGGATCGTGGCATCGGCGCCCAGATCCGGCAGCGTGTCCAGGACCTGCTGGTTGCGTCCGGCCGCGACCACCCGTCCGGCGCCGAAGTGGCGCGCGGCCTGGATCGCGAGCTTGCCGGTCACCCCGGTGCCGCCGAGGATCAGCACCGTCTGCCCGGGCTCCAGCGGGCACCGCCAGCCGAGCGCCAGCCAGGCGGACAGGCCGGGGTTCCACGCCGCCGCGGCCACCGCTTCGTCGAGGCCGTCCGGTATCGGAAACGTCATCTGCGGGCTGGCCACCGAGTACTGCGCCATCGTGCCGAGCCGGGAGCCGAACAGCACCCGCTGGCCGCCGGGCCGCAGGCCGGCCCCGATCACCCCGGGCACCGTGGCCGTCTCCCCGGCCGGCCCGCCGCCCTCGCCGGAGCCCACCGAGTAATGCGAGCCGTCCGCGCGGACGCGGTCGATGTTGTTCAGCGGGGCCGCCGTGACCTCGATGAGCTCCTCGCCGTCCTGCGGGACCGGCTGCGGGATCTCCTCCAAGCGCGGGGTGCCGAACCCGTGCAGCACGGCCGCCTTCATGACCGGCTCCGGTCGGCCGGGCCGAGCTGCCCGATCCTGGCCTGCCAGGACTTGAGTATGCGCGGCTCGCGCGGCTGGTGCAGCCGGCCCGGCAGGCTCCGCGCCCGCGCGTGGCCGCCCTCATGCCGCCGGCCGGGCAGTTGCCGGGCGAGCGCCTGCGCCCGGAGGCGCGCGCGCTCGTGCCGGGCCTGCGCCGAGCCCTGGCCGCGCAGGCCGAACGTGTCGGCCACCCAGTCCACCGCGACGCGGTGCACCAGGCGGATGGTTCGCACGGACATAGATAGCCTCCCGTAACGTAAAGAGTACGTCGTACTTCTTAAGAGTACGCTGTACTCTCAACGTAACGTTAAGCTAGGCGCGTGTCAATGCAGCCCGGCGGCCAGCCCATCTGGATGCGGCCCGAACCCGGCGCGCGCCGGCCGCGCTTCAGCCGCGAGCAGATCGCCGCCGCGGCCCTGGCGATCGCGGACGCCGAGGGGTTCGACGCGGTCTCCATCCGCCGCATCGCGACCGCGCTCGGCGCCGGCACCATGAGCCTGTACCGGTACATCAGCGCCAAAAGCGACCTGGTCGCGCTCATGGACGACGCGATCATGGGCGAGTCGCTGATCCCCGACGACGAGCTCCCGGACGACTGGCGCGAGGCGCTGGCCATGATCGCCCGCTACACCCGGGCGGCGCTGCTGCGCCACCCGTGGGCCGTGCAGGCGCTGCAGGGGGGCGGGGCCGCGAGCCAGGACGGGGCATTCGGCCCGAACGGCATCCGGCATTTCGAGCAGTCCCTGGCCGCGGTGGCCACCGCACCGCTGGGCACGACGGCCAAGTTCGACCTGATCGCGCTCGTCGACGACTACGTGTTCGGCCACGTCCTGCGCGCGGGCGAGCAGCAGGCCAGGTCCGCCGCGGACGAGCCGGAACACGCGGCCGAGATCGCCGAGTACATCCAGCGTCAGATCGCCACGGGCCGGTTCCCGCACCTGGAGAAGCTGACCCACGACCCGGCCGCGCAAAACCTGGCCGACCCCGGCCGGCTCGACGAGCGGTTCGAGCGGGGCCTGCGGGCTCTGCTGGACGGGGCGGCGGCCGAGGCCAGCGGGCCCGGCGATCAGTAGGGCTGGACCGACTCCTCCTGCTGCAACGCGGTGATGTACTGCATGCCGCGCGACCGGATCAGCTCGGCGCTGACCACGGTGGAAAGCTCGCCGAGAAAGTCCTCCCGGTCCTGGTTCACCAGGATGTAGTCATATACCCAGGCCCAGGTCTGCTGCAGACTGCGGACCCGGAGCCGGTTATCGGTCTCGCGCGCCTGGCCCCGTTCGGCCAGTCGCTTCCGCAACTCGTTCTCGGTCTGCGTGGTCACGAAGATGCCGATGACCCGGCGTGACGACATGGCCCGGACCTTGACGAAGCCGGTGGGCTCCAGCTCGGCCGCCAGCGGCATCGGGTCCTGGCTGTCGAGCAGCTCGCGCGGCGAGCCGTAGTAGCTGTCCGCGTAGGTGCGGGTGTACTCGATCAGCTGCCCCTCTTCGCGGAGCTTCGCGAACGCCTCGTCGGAGACGAAGTTGTACTCGATCCCGTCTCGCTCCGTGGGCCGGGGCTGGCGCGTGGTGTAGGTGGGCACCCGGCGCACCAGCCCGGACAGCACCATCCAGTCCAGCGCCGTGCCCTTGCCGGCGCCGCTCGGGCCGGAAACTACAAAAAGAGGTGGCCTCGCATCCAATTTCCTGGTGCTCCTACCGGTACCCAGACAAGCCGCCGCGTGGTATACGAACTTACCTCGTGCCGTTCCAGCTCAGACGGCCCCCCGGCGGCGCTCGCCACCGTCGCCCGCGGTCAGTATGGCGGGCCGCGGCCGCGCGGGCACCGATCTTCGTGAACAGAGCGCCCGGCCCGCCTCCCGCCCGCCTGGATGTGCGGTCGCGCCGGGCATCTGGTTCGCTTCTGGACATGGTCTTCGCTGAATCCCCCGATCCCGGCGCGCCGCCGCCGTGGTTCGCCCAGGCCCTCGCCGTGCCCGCCAAGCGGGCCGCGGTCGACGTGGACGGGACCACGATCGCCTACCGCTGCTACGGTGACCGCGGCGAGGACGGCGCCATCCTGCTCGTGCACGGCGGCGCGGCGCACGCTCGCTGGTGGGACCACATCGCGCCGCTGCTGGCCGACGGCCACCAGGTGATCGCGGTCGACCTGTCCGGGCACGGCGACAGCGGACGCCGCGAGGCCTACACGCTCGACCAGTGGGCGCACGAGGTGATGGCGGTCGCCGCCGACGCCGGGTTCGACGAGCCGCCCATCGTCATCGGGCACAGCATGGGCGGCTTCGTCACGCTGCGCGCGGCGAGCATCTACGGGGCGCGGATCGCCGGCGCCGTCGCCATCGACTCGCCCGTCCGCGACATCACCCCCGAGCAGCGAGCGGCCCGCGACCGGCGGGCGTTCGGCCCGCTGAAGGTCTATCCGTCGGCCGAGGCCGCCATGGCCAGGTTCCACCCGATCCCGGACCAGCCCGCGCTGCCGTTCATCGTCGAGCACGTGGCCCGTACCTCGATCCGGGAGGTCGGCGGCGGCTGGAGCTGGAAGTTCGACCCGCGTATCTTCGCCCGCCACCAGCTCACGCCGGCGCTGCTGACCCGCCTCGACTGCCGGGTGGCGTTGTTCCGGGCCGAGCACGGCATTGTGTCGCCGCAGGTGAGCGACGTCATGTATGACCGGCTCGGCCGGCTGGCCCCGGTCATCGAGATCCCCGCGGCCGGGCATCACGTCATGCTCGACCAGCCACTCGCCCTGGTGACGGGGCTCCGCACCCTGCTGTCCGACTGGGACCATTCCACGCCCGCCACCCGCCGCTGACATGCTGGCGGAATGCCTGACGTCATCCGCCGGGTCCTGCTGCTCGGCGGGGCCAGCGAGATCGGCCTGGAGATCCTGGCCGCGCTGAGGCTGCCGCCGGAGGCCGAGATCATCCTGGCCGGACGGGACGAGGCGCGGATGGCCGCTGCGGCGCGGCCGTTCTCGTGCCGGGTGCGCACGCTGCGCTACGACGCCGTCG
>Ga0335072_10006068_pt1 | contig 17733 bp, 13 predicted proteins | sample Lox_Sample_21_FD_206725 | JGI IMG/M metagenome (GOLD analysis project Ga0335072, IMG submission 206725) | Soil microbial communities from Loxahatchee National Wildlife Refuge, Florida, United States - Lox_Sample_2.1 | ecosystem: Environmental > Terrestrial > Soil > Wetlands | place: USA...
TCGAAGAGATCCCCGCGGATATGGCCGAAGAAGCGCAGGCCGCGCACGAGGCGCTCGTCGAACTGGTGGCGGAAGGCGAAGACGAGCTGATGCAGGAATTTTTCGACAAGGGCACGCTGCCCGCCGAAGACCTGAAGAAGGGGCTGCACGAGGAAGTGCGCGACAAGAAAGTCTTTCCGGTGCTGCTCAGTTCGGCTCTGCACAATATCGGCAGCGACGCGATCCTGAATTTCATGGCGGAGATTTTCCCTTCGCCCGAGTACCGCGCCAAGTGGCAGGCGTTCGCGACACCCGACATGAAGGGCGAACGAGTGGAACGCAAAATCGCGGATTCCGAGCCGCTTTCGATTTTCGCGTTCAAAACGCTGGCCGATCCGTTCGCCGGGCGCATCACGTATTTCAAAGTGATGTCGGGCGTGCTGAAGAACGACGCCACGCTGCAGAACTACAATCGCAATTCGGCGGAGCGCTTCCAGCACATCCAGGTGACGCAGGGAAAAACGGCGACGGCGGTGAACGAGCTGCACGCCGGCGACATCGGCGAAATCGCCAAGCTGAAGGAGACGGTTACGGGAGAAACGCTGGGCGACAAGAACGCGCCGATCTTCTACGGGGCGGCGCGGATTCCGGAGCCGTCGATCACGTTCGCCATCGAGCCGAAAACGCGGGCCGACGAAGACCGCATCGGCGTGGCCATTCACAGAATCCTGGAAGAGGATTTGGCGCTGCGTTTCGGCCGCGACCAGCAGACCAAGGAATTTCTGCTCAGCGGCGCGGGACAGCAGCACATCGAAGTGGTGGTGGCAAAGCTGCGCAAGCGCTATCACGTGGAGCTGACGCTGAAGCCGCCGAAGGTTCCCTACCGCGAAACGATTCGCGGCAAGGCCGACGCGGAAGGCAAGCACAAGAAGCAGAGCGGCGGGCACGGGCAGTTCGGCGTGTGCCGGATCAAGATGGAGCCGCTGCCGCGCGGCAAGGGTGTCGAATTCGTCGACGACGTTTTCGGCGGTGCGATTCCCAAGAACTGGATTCCGTCGGTCGAGAGAGGCATTCGCGACGCGGCCGAACGCGGATATCTGGCCGGATTTCCGGTGGTGGATTTCCGCGCGATCCTCTACGACGGCAAATACCACGACGTGGACTCGAGCGACATCGCATTCAAGATCGCCGGCACGCTGGCGTTCAAGGAAGCGATGAAGCAGGCGCGGCCGGCGCTGCTGGAGCCCGTGATGCACGTCGAAGTGTACGCGCCGGACCAGTATTCCGGCGACCTCATGGGGAATCTCAGCCAGCGACGCGGGAAAATCAGCGGGAGCGATACGCGCGCCGGAAGCGTGGTGGTGAAAGCGCTGGTGCCGCTCTCGGAAATGTTGAGCTACGCGAACGAACTCATTTCCATGACGCAGGGACGCGGAACGTATTCGATGGAGTTCTCGCATTACGATTTCGTGCCGAACGAACTGGCGGAGAAAGTGATCGCGGCGCACAAGCCGCACGCGGAAAGCGAGGAAGCAGAGGGAATGTCGGCGTAGGTGCGGGTGGGCTCAGTCTGATAAGGCTTTGAACGTATTTTGTTTTGCGGCCTCCGCCAGCGCCTGAATATGGCCTTGCGAACTGGCGAGGCAAGGCTGCCTCCTTCCGCGGCGGGGTGCTGATGAGCAGCGCGGCGGAATCAGCGGGCAACAATGCGCGACACAGAGGACATGGAGAAAGTCCGAAGAGCGCACCGCAGAGACGCAGAGGCCGCAAGCTCTGCACACCCCTCGTCGTGAGTCCGGGTCAGTTGCCGCTGTGAACGGTGGAGTTCGTGGGGAGCGCGTTTTTCGCTGTGACCGCCGCCTTGGCCTTCGGAGTCACGTTGCGCGCGTTTCGCTGCGCGCCTCCCGTCCCTGCCGGGCAGCCATAGCCGAGGCACGGTCCCGTCATGCGGATCATGCATCCTGAAAGGGACAGCACGCAGGAGAGCAACACGGTGATGCCAAGAACCTTTCGCATTCGATTGCCTCTTTTCCGGAGAACGCGAGGGACGGGTCGGTTCTGCGCGATCAGATTTTCGCATTAAACGGCGTTTGGCATATTGATTTCTGGTGGGCGCTGTGGCGAAGGGCGAGCGAACGTTCCTGGGCTTCCGCAGCCGGCGTGGCGGGAGCGGGCGGGTCTGAGACCCGCCCCTGCGAAGCCACAAAAGTCGGACGTTACGAAAGGCGCGGAAGGAAGAAGCCGGTGTGGCGCTTGTGCTCTTCAAACGCAGGGCCGAATTCGTGGCTGAGGAGGTTCTCCTCACTCCACGCCTTCCACGTCAATCCTGCGAGCACGAAGGCGAAGGCGACGATAACGCGATAGTGGCCATCCGCCAGGACCGTGCCCACCAAGGCCAGCAGAATCCCGGTATAGATCGGGTGGCGGATGCGGGAATAGGGGCCGGTCCGAATCAGTTGATGATCGACGCGCAGCGAAACGGTGCCGCTCCAGTAGCGACCGATGTGTTGGCGGGCCCAAATCGAAAAGGCGAGGCCGGCGCAGGTCAGGGCCGCGCCCGCATCCCGGACGAGCGTGTTATAGGGTATGAACCGCTCGTTCAAGACTCCCAGGTACGAGCCGGGCCGAAAAAAGAGCGCCATAGCCACGATCAGGACGATCCAACGCAGCAACCATTCGCCCCCCGGCTCGCGCTTCTTCACGGCGTTCTGGCGCGTGGCGGCGACCAGCCACCAAACGGTCCAGATGATCCATGCAGCCTCGATCACGTTTCCCGCGCTAAATCGGATCATCGCCTTTTTCCGAAATGAAATAACGGCGCCGAGGCCTTCGCATCGGGGAGCCTGGGGGTTTGGGCCTCTGTTTGTGTTACGTGCGACAGAGGCAAAATATTTCGCGCGTAGCCTCGAACGCCGGCCTCGTCATGCAAGGGACGGCAGGGCGAAATTGCGCTGGCCAAAATGGCGCTTGCGAGGGGACGCCGGATTGGGTCAAGCTTCCGCCCCATGAAAAAGAAAGATCGAACCAAGAAGCTTCGCGACGCAACAGTGGCCATCCACGCAGGAGAAACGCACAGCCATGTGAACGGGCCGGTGGTTGCGCCGGTCGCGCGCACGTCAAACTTCACGTTTGCGAGCGCGGAAGAAATGAAACGCTGGGCGGAAGGAAAGAGCTCGGCGTACATCTACACGCGCTACGCCAACCCGACGCTGGCCGTGGCAGAAGAGAAAATCGCGGGCCTGGAAGGCGCGGAAGCGGCGGTGGTAGCCGCTTCGGGGATGGCGGCAATCTCGAGCGCGCTGCTTTCGGTTTTGCGCGCCGGGGACGAACTGATCGCCACGCGGCAAGTTTATGGCGGCAGCTACCGGCTGATGCGCGACGTCTTCCCGCGATTCGGAATCACGGTGCGGCACGTGGAGGCGGACCTCGAGGGAATCGAGCGGCTGGTGAATCCGCGGACGAAGGCGCTCTACGTCGAGACGCCAACCAACCCGACGCTGCGCATCGTGGACCTGCGCAGAGCGGCGGCGTTCGCGAAGGAGTGGGGCCTCGTTTCGGTGGTCGACAACACGATCGCCAGCCCCGTGCTGCAAAAGCCGATCGAGCTGGGGTTCAACATCGTGGTGCACAGCGCCACAAAGTTTCTCGCCGGGCATTCGGACATCGTCGCGGGCGCGGCCGCGGGAAGCCGCGCGCTGATGGACAAAGTTCGCAGCAACATCATTTACCTGGGCGGCTCGATGGACCCGGGCGCGGCTTTCCTTCTGACGCGCGGCATCAAGACGCTGAGAATTCGCGTGGAGCAACAATGCCAGACGGCGATGGAAGTGGCGAAATTCCTGGCGCGGCATCCGAAAGTGACGCGCGTGCATTATCCGGGGCTGACTTCGCATCCGGACCATGCGTTGGCCAGACGTCAGATGAGCGGTTTCGGCGCGCTGTTGTCGTTTGATTTGAAAGGCGGGCTCAAAGCCGCGCGGCGCTTTTGCGACCGCCTGCGATTGTTTCTGCTGGCGGCGAGCCTGGGGGGCGTCGAATCGCTGGTGATCTTGCCGATCTATACGTCGCATTACAAGATGTCGCTCGAGGAGCTGCGCGCCGCGGGCGTCGAACCTGGGACTGTGCGCGTTTCTGTGGGACTGGAGGATCCGGCAGACCTGATCGACGATCTCCGCCAGGCGCTGGCCTGAGGAACCTGCGCGTTGAAGTTCCCGCCGCTGTGTGCCAGAATCCGGGCAAACGGTTACGCGGAAAGAGCCCAGACATGTTGCCGCGCCGATCGCTTGCAACCCTTATCCTTTGCTTGTCCTTGGCGGCGGCTGGCCTGATAGCGGCCGGCACCGCGCGGGGACAAGGTCGCCCCGGCCCCGGGAGCCCAACGGCCGCGCCTTTGCCAAACCCCATAGGGTCTCCCAGCGTCTTTGCCACCCGCTCTGCGTCCGTCACCATTCGGGTAAACGATGAAAACGGAATGCCCCTGGGCGAGCAAGCATTGGTGAAGCTTTCGAGTCCCATGAACCAGGTGAATCTGTGGCGCACGACGCAGGACCGCTCGCAAGTGATCATTGATGGAGTGACTCCGGCGGACTACGAGATAGAAGTGAGCGCGGCAGGGTATGAGACGACGACCCAGGACGTCGACGTAATTTCTCCAGACGAGAATTATGACGTGTTCGTGCGGCTGCGGCGCAATGCGTCGGGCGAAGACGTTGGGCTCCCGGGCCAATTGCTGGTGGGCAAAGCCAGCAAGGAGGCCCAGAAGGGCATCGCGGACATGTCCGCGGGGAAGTTGACAGATGCCGAGAAGCATCTGGAGAAGGCCTACAAGATTGCGCCGGGCAATGCGGATCTCAACTACCTGATGGCAGTTCTGTGTTCGAGGACGGACCGGACGAGCGCGGCCGAAACATATCTGAACGAGGCCATAGCGATGAACAGCAAGCACGTGCGCGCGCTGACCTTGCTGGGCGAATTGCGTCTGCGGCAAAAGGACTACAAGGGAGCTATCGCTCCCCTGCAGCAAGCGGTTGCGGCCGACGTGGGATTCTGGATGGCGCGCTGGCTGCTCGCCGACGCGTACCTGAGGAATGGCGAATTCGATCAGGCACGCCAGCAGGCGGAACTGGCGATCCAGAAGGGCAAAGGGGAGGCAACGGAGGCCGAACTGGTGCTCGGAGAAGCGCTGGCGAATCTAGGACGCCGGGAAGAGGCAGTCCAGGCGTTCCAGACTTTCCTGCGCGAGTCGCCGGGGAGTCCCGCGGCGGAATCCGTTCGCAAATTCATGGCCCAGCTCCAAACCTCCGAACGCCCGGCCTACAAAGAAGCATCGACGCAGACGCCTCTTAGTCCAAGACTGCCGGCCCCGGCCGCTCTTTCGGCAAGCGCGCCGGAGGCGGGGCTGTCGATACCGACGTGGCATCCTCCGAGCGTCGATGACGAGAAACTGGCGCTCGCCGCTGGGGCAGTGTGTCCGGCACCTGAAGTGATTCGCGGCGCTGGACGAAGCGCGGAGAAACTGGTCGACAGCGTGGGACGCTTTGAGGCAACGGAACAGGTGGTGGACGAAGAGCTGGATCCGTTCGGAAAACCGTGGGCCACGGCGAGACGCAAGTTCGACTACATGGCGTCGATTTCAGAAGCTCAGAACCGCTGGCTGAAGGTCGACGAATCCCGCACCTCGCTCTCCGATGAGGGAGATTTCCCCGACCATATCTCGACGCATGGCCTGGCCGCGCTGGCGCTGGTCTTCCATCCCCTGCTCCGCGACGATTACACGATGACTTGCGAGGGACTGGGCGAGTGGAAAGGGCAGGCAACGTGGCTGATCTACTTTCGTCAGCGGCCGGACAGGCCCGATCGTTTTCTGACCTACTCCTTCACCAATGCAGAGTATTGGGTGGCGTTGAAGGGGAGGGCCTGGATCACCGCGGACACCTTCCAGATCGTTCATCTGGAAGCGGACCTGCTGAATCCCATGCCGCAGATCCAGCTCCTGAGGCAACACCAGTCCGTCGATTACGGGCCTATATCCTTCAAGAGCAAGCACGCCCAGCTATGGCTGCCGAAGACGGCCGAGCTCTATTTCGATTTCCGGAAGCATCGCTATTATCGGCGGGACGGCTTCGAGAATTACAAGTTGTTCGCGGTGGACACGAGCGAGAAGATCGGGCAGCCCGCCGGTCCGGACGACGTTCAGCCTCCGCACCACTAGAAGCCATCTCATAAATACTGGGCCGCGATCGAGAGACACGGCTTCAGGGGCTAAAAGCCCTTCTTTCGCGGAACTTGACGGCGGGGCTGAAGCCCCGCCCTTCCGTTCAGCCATTTATGAGTAGCTTCTAATCTTCGCCCGGTTGTTGCAGGCATGGTTCCCGTGTTGTAGCCTTGCCCGGCGGTGAGGCGCCTGTCCTGACTTGGTAAATGGTTGATACGGCAAAGTCCCATTGACGCCGCCGCGTGGAGTTCATAACATTTTGTAGTTCGAGAAGGTCACTGCGCGACCCGGCACCGGCGGCGCCTGTTCGACGCAGGCAAAGCAGTCAGAGAAGCGGGATCAAAGACGATGCGCCACACGACATTATGGGTCACCCTGGTGGCCACGGCGGTATTCGCGGCGGGCTGTGAGGAAACGAGCGTCAAGCAAGTGCGCGTGCAGCCGCCCGCGCCGGTTCCTCAGCCTGTGGCTGTGAACTTCAACCAGCCGTTTCCGTTCCCGCCTCACGTCTCGTTCATTTCGCTGGAAGACACGCGGCCCGCGATCGACATTCTGCTCGAGAACGTGCGGATGACCTACGAAGAGGGCCAGGCGGAATACAAGGCCGGCAACGTTGATATGGCCAAGGCCGACTTCGAGCGCGGCGTCAACCTGATCGTATCGAGCGGCTTCCAGGTGGATTCCGATCCGCAGCTTTCGCATCTGTTCGACCAGATCGGCGACGCCATGCACTCCTACGAACTCGATGAGGAGGAGAGCACTGCGGAGGAAGAAGCGGAGACTCCGAGCATACCGGCTCCCATCGACGAGATCGCGGACCTGACGCTTCCGCCGGGCGATCCCCGGCTGGCCACGGCGGCACAGGAAGAGCTGTTGACCGTGCCGCACGACATGCCCCTGACCGTGAATGCGTCGGTGCTGCAGTACCTGAGCTTTTTCACGACTGCGCGCGGGCGCGCCATCGTGGCTCGCGGGCTGAGCCGCGCGTCCCGCTACAGCGCGATGATCCGCTCGGTGCTGAAGCAGGAAGGCGTTCCGAGCGACCTGATCTATCTGGCTCAGGCGGAAAGCGCGTTCCTGCCCGACGCGCTTTCGCGCAAAGGCGCGCGGGGTATCTGGCAGTTCATGCCCTTCCGCGGCGAAGAATACGGGCTTGACCGCAGCTACTGGATCGACGAACGAAGCGACCCGGAAAGCGCGACGCGCGCGGCGGCCCATCATCTCCGCGATCTGTACGGGATGTTCGGCGACTGGTACCTGGCCATGGCAGCCTACAACTCCGGCCCCATGAACGTGACCCGCGCGATCGAACGCACCGGCTATGCCGACTTCTGGGACCTCGAAAGGCTGCACGCGCTGCCCCGGCAAACGGAGAATTACGTGCCGATCATCATCGCCCTGGCGCTGGTGGCGAAGGATCCGGCGATGTACGGCATCCAGGTGGACCCCGAAAAACCGGAGCCGTTCGAGACCATCCGGCCCGGCCGACCGATCGATCTTCGCCTGGTGGCGGATGCCACGGGAACGGACGTTGACGACCTGCGGGACCTGAACCCGGAGTTGCTCCGCAACGTCACGCCCGCCGATCCGCAATTCGCTCTGAAAGTTCCCGAAGGCGATGCGCAAAAGTTCGAGCAGAACATCCAGCAGGTTCCCGAAGACAAGTGGACGAGCTGGCGCTTGCACGAGGTGGTGGACGGAGAAACGCTCCACGACATCGCGCGCACGTATCATGTGACGCTGACGTCGCTGGAAGACGCGAATCATTTGGACTCGGGCGCTACCGTCCCTGACGGCTTCTGGCTGAGCGTTCCCATGGCGCCGCCGCGAGCCCGCCTGGTGCACTATCGCGTGCAGCGCGGCGAGACTCTCGAGGCCATTGCGGACCGCTTCGATGTGACCGTCTCGGAGCTGAAGCGCTGGAACCACATTCGCGGGAACCATGTTCGGCGCGGAGAGAGGCTGCGCATTTACGCCGGCGGCGAGCCGACCCGAGGAGTACGCTCGAGAACGGCAGAGACTCGAACCAGCGAAATCCGGGACGTATCGGCGACGTCGCACGGCGAGGCGACCGATCCCGTGCGCCACCGCGTGAAGCGCGGCGAAACTCTGTACTCGATCGCCCGCCAATATGGCACCACTATTTCAGCTCTCCGTGAATCCAATCCCTTTCTGAGCAACCGCGAGCTCAAAGCGGGCGACGTACTCACCATCCAACGTTAGATACGGGACCTCGGCTGCCCCTAAATTATTCCATCTGCTACACTTAACTGCTGGCTAAAGGCTCCCGGCAAGGCGTGGAGTCGCAACCTTGCGCTGAATCGCCAGACGGCTGACTGTTACTGGATGGCACGGCTGACTCCCCCTTTTGGGAGGGTGGGGCGCGCCAGAATGTCGATCCCGCTGCTTGCTCCTTGACAAACTTCAGAGACTCCGTTTATAAGCGGCCGAGACAGTCTATGGCCATCCGCCAGGCCGGAGACCCACGGAGGAACGAATGTTCTACGCCAAAATGAACGACGACGATGACGAATTGCCCCGCTACGAAGAAGAAGATGAGGGCCTGGAGCCGCCGCACGATGGAGATGTCATCGAGGAAGGCGAAGAGACCATCGTCGAGATAGGAATGGGCGAGGAAGAGCCGGAAACTCCTTCGCAAGCACCGGGCCGCAAGCAAGCTCCGCCTGCCGCGAAAAAAGCGAAAAAGGCCGCGCCGAAAAAGAAGGCCAAGACCAAGGCGAAGCCCAAGGCCAAGCCAAAGGCTAAGCCAAAGAAGAAGGCGCGCGCGAAGAAACCGGCGAAGAAGAGCGCGCGACGCAAGAAGCGCTGAAGCCGGACGTTCTCTTGCCTGGCACCTTGTGACGAGGGGAGCCGGAGTTCCCGGCTTCCTTCCTGCTTCGCCGCGCTCTCCCGCACAGCCGAAATTGTTTTCGCGCGATTCAGTCTGCCGTGACGCGCGGTTGACGGCTTTTGTTCCTTTTCACTTTCATTGCGGTGGACTCCGCCTGATTCATACCGGAACAGCAGCGCGATAGCCGTTGCGCTTTTCGTGGGCGCGACCGTTGATCGCCTGACCGATTTGGCCTGTTGAATCCCGAAACCGAAAACTTTTGTTGCCGTTCACATGCCAGCGCCGCTAGCATACGCGCGCGATGAAGCGAGCGGTGGAGCGTATCCGGCGAATGCGCGGCGGAGCGCAGTCCCATCTGATGAGGTGCGACGACGGCGCGTACTACGTCGTGAAATTCCAGAACAATCCGCAGGGGGTGCGGATTCTGGCGAACGAATTGCTTGGTACAAGACTGGCGGCGCGGCTGGGGCTGCCGACGCCGGCCGCGGAAGTCGTCGAAGTGCAGCAGGAGTTGATCGAGAACACCGAAGACCTGGTGATGCAGTTGGGCCGAGGGCGCGCGCCATGCCGCGCGGGGCGGCAATTCGGTTCGTGCTATCCGGGATCCCCGGCGGAAACGACAGTGTACGATTTCCTGCCCGAGGGAATGTTCGAAGAAATAGAGAACCTGTCCGATTTTCGCGGAATGCTGGCCTTCGACAAATGGACGTGCAACACGAACGGCCGCCAGTCGATCTTCTTCCGCCCGGCCGGGGAGCCGCGCTACCGCGCGCAGATGATCGACAACGGATTCTGCTTCAACGCCGGCGAATGGAATTTTCCAGACGCGCCGCTTCGCGGAATTTACTTGCGACACCGCGTCTACGCTTCGGTGAGCGGCATCGATTCCTTCGAACCCTGGCTCTCGCGCATCGAGAGCCGCATGGGCGAGGCGGCGCTCGACGAAATCCAAAGCGAGATTCCGCCCGAGTGGTACGATGACGACGCGGAGGCCCTGGAACGCCTGCTGGAACACTTGTGGAGGCGGCGCCCCCTGGTGCGGGAGCTTCTGATTTCCACGCGCACGTCGAGCGCGCAGCCCTTTCCAAACTGGAAGTGAATCATGGCTACGTTTCGCTATCGCATTCTGCGCTACATACCAAACCCGGTCCGCGACGAATGGGTGAATATCGGAGTCTTCATGGAGGAGGCGAACGGACCGCGCCAGTCGATGCGCGTGATCGAGGAATCGCCGGAAATCGCGCGCGTGCGCCGGCTCCATCCGAGCGCGGATGAAAAATACCTGCGCCTGCTGCCCTCCGAGTTTGACGCGATCCTTAAGGCGCCGCGGATCGAGGGAGTGAGCGTTTTCGCCAAGATCGAGCAGACGCTCTCGAACGTCTTGCAATTCGCTCCCGCCACGGGAGTCATGGCGGAGGATTTCGAAGCCGAATTCGACCGGCTGTACCACGACCACGTGGCCCCGCCGGCCCGCACGCGCGGCGGCATCGTGGAGAGCGCGCGCGGGTGGATCAAAGCACGCCTGGACGACGTTTTCCGGCGCCACCGGGTTCCGCGGCTCGAACGGCGCATCCCCGTCGAGGAATTCACGGAACCGGGCGACCCGTTCCGGTTTGACTACGGTTACCAGAACGGCGTTCGAGGCTTTCTGCACGCGGTCGCGCTCGGCCGCGATCCGGTGCAAGCCAAAGTTCTGGCGTACACGGCGGGGCGCGTGCGCGCGCGCATTCCGAACTGCGAATTCACGGCGATCACGGAAACCGGGCCCTCCGCCGGCGATCGACGGCACGCATTCGTGACGCGGCTCTTCGAAGACAGCGGCATCGCCATCGTCCCCCTCAATCGTATCGAAGTGTACGCGGAGGAATTGAAAGGGCGACTGGGATGATCGCCGGGGTTGATGGGGCACCAAGAGAAGACAACTGCTTTTGTTTTGCAGCCTCCCTTAGCGCTTCGAACTTTGTTTCGCGAATTGGCGAGGCACCAGTGCCTTGCTATCGGCGCGACGCAAAACGGCCTTCTTGCCACAGAGTCACAGAGTCCGGATAGGAATCTTTTGGGATTCGATTTGCAAGTCAGCGCCCGATTCGCCAGTTCGCGGAACGACAATGCGGAACGCTAATGGAGGCTGCAAAACAGTCAGGCGTTCACTCGTTAAAGGGCGCCGGAACGGGGGAAATCAGAACCGCTTTTGTTTTGCAGCCTCCATTGGTGATTCAAATTTCGTTTCACGAACCGGCAAGGCCCCGGTTACCTTGGTTTCTACGTAATTTGCAAGGTAACCTCGATACGCCGGCTCGCGTCGCGTTCCTTGAAGCCGAGCGGCAGGCTGCAAAACAGGAAGCAGTTGCACCCGGTTGCACCCAGTTGTACCCATTCCATCTCGAAAGGCAACGCAAGGCTCCCTCGACGAGCTACTGAATCTTTCCCCAGAATGGCAAATCCCGGCGACCCAGAAGCGCCTCCGCGGCCCAGCGGCCCAGATACGAGGAGAGCATCACGCCGTGGCCGGCAAAAGCGCCCACCACGACCGCGTTCTTCCTGCTCTGCGGGTGCCAATCGAAGACGGGCTCCCACGACTCGCGAAACAGGATCGGACCGCCCCAGCGGTGCGTGAAGCGCACGCCCGCAAGCGCAGGGTGCAGCCCGCGCACGCGCCTTTCGAGCGAAGCCAGCGTCTTCACTGTCTCGGGACTCGAGATCGAAACGGAATAGAGGTCCCCGGGCACGCGCGGCGAAACCAGCCCTCCGCCCCAGATCACGCCGCCGTCGCCGAAAACGCGCCCCCAGAGATAGGGCAGGTCCACGGTATAAAACGGCTTGCGCGGGGCCAACCCGAGCCCCTCGAGCGCGTCTTCGCCGAGCCGTTCGGCGGCGATCGCCAGCGTGAGCCGCGCGCCCGTCGTGTCTTCGACGATGCCCGAAAGCCCGAGCGACAGCGCGTTGGTCGCGAGAAGAATTTTGCCCGCGCGCACCGCGCGATTTTCCGCGCCCAGCTGCAGCACAGGCTGCTCGCGCCATTCGACATTCGTCACGGGAGAATTTTCGAAAACCTGCGCGCCCAGACGGTGCGCCGCCCGTGCGAGCCCGCTCACCGCCTTGCCGGGGTTCAAAGTGCCGCCCGGAACTTCCGCTACGGCGCGTAAACGGCCCGAATCGTTCCAGGCGATCGCGGAGCCGGGCGCGGCCTTGCCGCCTCGGCCGATTTCCCACGCGCCGGGAAGGCTCAGCTCGCACTCGACGCCCAGCTCGCGAAAAATCTGCTCCACTCCGGCGAGCACGTCTCCCAGCCCCGGCAGGTCTCCGGCGGCGCTCTCCGCCAGCGCCATTCCGCCCGTCCTGCCGCTGGCGCCCGCGCCTATGCGCGAGGCTTCGAAGACGGCGACGGTTTTTCCCGGGTCGCAGCGCCTGAGCCACGCGGCCGCAGCGAGGCCCGTGAAGCCGGCGCCAATCACCGCGAAATCGGTGTGGTCAGAAAGCGGAGTGGGAGCAGGCGTGAAATCAATTTCCCAGGGAGGATCGCCCCAGTCGACTTTCGTTTTGGCAGGAGCATGCATTGGAGAACTGGGCTGAAACAGCTGGAATCGATCTTGTTCTGCAGCCTCGCGCTGTTCTTTCGAGACGGAGTGGATAGACTGCTTTCTGTTTTGCGGCCTCCAGTGTCGCTTCGCATTGTCGTTCCGCGAACTGGGAGATCGGCGCTGCCTTGCAGGTCGAAGCCAAATGACTCCAACCCGGACTCTATGTCCTCTGTGACTCTGCGGCAAGAGAGCCGATGCGCTAGAGAATGGCTTCGGTCCAGTCTTCGAGGGTGCGCTTCACTTTGCCCATGAACTGGTGGGCCGTCGCGCCGTCTACCACGCGATGGTCGTAGGAGAGCGTGAGGTAAACCATCGAGCGGATGGCGATCGCGTCGTCGATCACCACCGGCCGCTTTTCGATCGCGCCGACGCCGAGAATGGCGACGTTCGGCTGGTTGATCACCGGCAAACCGAACAGCCCGCCGAACACGCCGGGATTGGTGATCGAGAAAGTGCTCTCGGCCACTTCGTCGGGCTTCAGCTTCTTGGCGCGGGCGCGCTCGGCCAGATCGTTGATCGACCGCGCGATGCCCAGGAAGTTTTTCTCCTCGGCGTTCTTCACCACGGGCACGATCAAACCCCAATCGAGCGCCACGGCGATGCCGATGTTGCACTCCTTGTGCAGCACCACGTTCGTGCCGTCCACGGACGCGTTCACCGTGGGGAACGAGCGCAGGCCTTCCACCGCGGCGCGCACGAAGAAGGGCATGAAGGTCAGCTTCGTGCCGGCCGTCTGCTCGAACTTCTCCTTCGTTTTCGCGCGGACCGCGGCGATTCCGGTGACGTCCACCTCGTCCACCGAGTACACGTGCGGCGAGACGCGCTTCGAAAGCACCATGTGCTCGGCGATGCGCTGCCGCATCACGGACATGGGCTGCACTTCGTAATGGCCGAAATAGAGTTTCTCGCGCGGAACCGCCGTCTCCAGCGCGGCGGTCGCTGCGCCGCCGGTCGGAGGAGGCGGGGGCGCCGATGGCGCGCGGAACGGAATGGGAGCGCTCGGCGTCTCGGCGCCTTCCGCGCCGCCCTCGATCGCCTGCAAAATGTCCTTCTTGCTGACGCGGCCGCCCGCGCCGGTTCCCGGCACTTGCGTGAGGTCGATCTGGTGCTCGCGCGCCATGCGCTTGACGAGCGGCGAGCTGCGAATCTTCTCCGTGGACGCAGCCGCGGCGGCGGCAGGCGCTTTCGGAGCCGCGGGAACCGCAGCGGGCTGGGGCCTTTGTTGAGTGGCGGCGGGCGCCTGAGCTGCGGCTTGGGGCTTCGCGGGCGCAGGGGCGGGCGAGGCGGCTTGCGCGCCGGCGCCGTCCGCATCGATCACGGCGACTACCGTCTGCACCGGCACGGTCTGACCTTCGCTGACCTTCACTTCCTTCAGCACGCCGGCGGCAGGCGACGGAATTTCGGCATCCACCTTGTCCGTCGAGATTTCGAACAGCGGCTCGTCGCGGTCAATCTTGTCGCCGGGCTTCTTGAGCCACTTGGTGATCGTGCCTTCGAAAATGCTTTCGCCCATCTGGGGCATCACGACTTCCATTTCACTCCTCCCAGTGTAAAAAGCCAGAATACCGCGCCGAGGCCAGACTGACGGCCCGCATCCTGCGGCGAAGTTCCAGGGTGTTTCCCGAACTAGTATTTTGCCAATTCGCGCGCGGCTGCGACAACTTTTTCCGCGTTCGGCAAGAACCGTTCCTCGAGCGGCGGCGAATACGGCACGGGCGTGTCCGGTGCGGTGACGCGGACGATCGGCCCGTCGAGGTCCTCGAACGCTCCCTCACAAACGATGGCTGCGATTTCGCCCGCGATGCCGCCGGTGCGGGTGTCCTCGTGCACGATCAGGAGCTTGTTCGTCTTTTTTACCGAATTAAGTATGGTCTCGCGATCGAGGGGAAGCAAGGTGCGCAAGTCGATCACTTCCGCCTCGATTCCCTCTTTGGCGAGGAGTTCGGCCGCTTCGAGCGCGGTGTGCGCCATGGCCGCGTAGCTGATGATGGTCAAGTCGCGGCCCTCGCGGCGAACTGCCGCTTTGCCGATCGGCACCGTGAAATCGCCCGCCGGTATTTCGTCTTTCACGCGCCGGTAGAGAAACTTGTGCTCGAAAAAGAGAACGGGATTGTTGTCGCGGATGGCCGACTTCAGAAGTCCCTTCGCATCGTATACGGTGGAGGGATAAATCACCTTCAGGCCCGGCGTGTGCACGAAATACATTTCAGGATTCGCGGAATGAAACGGCCCGCCGTGCACGCCTCCACCCGACGGCCCGCGCAGCACCATCGGCACGGGCGCTCCCCAGCGATAGTGGGACTTCGCGACGAAGTTGGTCACCTGATTGAAGCAGCAGGCGATGAAATCGATGAACTGCATTTCCGCAACGGGCCGGAGTCCCAGATAGCTCATGCCGCAGGCCGCGCCGACGATGGCCGTTTCGCTGATGGGCGTGTCAATCACCCGCTCGGGACCGAATCGCGCGAGCAGGCCTTCGCTCACCTTGAACGCGCCGCCGTATACGCCGATGTCCTCGCCGAGGGCCACCACCGCCGGGTCGCGGTCCATTTCCTCAAAGAGGGCCTGGCGGATGCCTTCGAGCATGGTGATGGCAGCCATCAGCGCTTCCTCCGCTTGGGCCGGGCGCCAGCATGGCGCTGCTTCTCCTGGCTTCGTTCGCTCCGTTCGCGCACAAATTCTTTGTCTTTCGGTCCGCGTCCGAAGGGAACCCGCAGCGCTGGAGCGCTTGCCAGTTCGTCTTTCGAAGCCGGCGCGGGCTGGGTCGCCGCCTTCGCGGCGTTCGCGCCTGGCGCAACAACAACGGCCGCCTGCGAAGTTGGACCATTCGCCGCGGCCACTTCCTTCGCGCCCGGAATCTCGGCTTTCGCGACGAAATCCGCATCGAGGCCGCCCAGTTTCGGCGCGGTCCATTCCGCCTGAATGCTCGATTTCGGCGGCGTCACTTCTTCCTTGGGCCGCTTCCAATCCGCCTCGATCTTATGGCAACCGTCACAGTAAGCGCCCTCTTCGGCCAGTTCGGGCGGCGGCAAGGGAGATTCTTCGGCGAACTTCTGGTCCGCGTCGAGTTCGCGTTCGATGCGCGCGTCGATTTCGGCTTTCTTCGCCGCGTCCCAGATTTTGCGCTCGGTGAGATACTTCTCGTAAAGCGGTATGGGATCGCGCGCCTTCCAGTACTCGAACATTTCCTTGGGAACGTACTCGGCGGGATCGTGCTGCGCGTGGCCCTTCATGCGCATGGTTTTCGCTTCGATCAGGACGGGCCCATTTCCCGCACGACAGCGGTCGACCGCTTCCTTCGTCGCGGTGTAAACAGCGACCACATCGTTTCCGTCCACAACCGCGCTGTGAATTCCATACGCTTTCGCGCGGTCGGCGAGGTTTTTCAGCGGCACTTGGCGCGTCACGGGCGTCGAATACGCCCACTGGTTGTTTTCGAGAACCAGGACCAGCGCGGCGCGTTGCGTGGCGGCGAAATTCAGGCCTTCGTGGAAGGCGCCCGTCGAACTGCCGCCATCACCGATCCACGTCATCGTGACGATATTCTGCCCCAGGTAGCGCCCCGCCATGGCCACGCCCGTCATCACCGGGATCAAATCGCCCAGCATCGAAATGGGCGACACCGTGTGCCGCACCTTCAGATCGCCGAAGTGGCTCGTGCCGTCTTTCCCGCGCGTGGGCGAGGTGTATTTCGCCATGTGCTGCGTGAAGATGTCGCGCGGCTTGAATCCCTTCACCAGCAGCGCGCCGATATTGCGGATCATCGGAGCGAGCCAGTCGCGCGGTTCCAAAGCGTATGCCGTTCCCACCGAAATCGCTTCCTGCCCCAGGCTCGAATAGAGGCCGCCGACGATCTTGTTCTGGCGGAAGAGCCGCACCATGCGCTCTTCGAGCTGGCGGTTGAGCTGCATGTAGTAGTAGAGATCGAGGTACTGCTCGCGGCTCAACTCTTGACCCGCGCGGCTCGACGCGACGCTCATGCGCGGCTTCCCTTCAACACTTCCGCTTCCATTGGCACCAATTCCTTCCGCTCTTCGCCAGGACGCGTCAAACCGATCTTATGCTCCAATTCGTCCGCGCCCACTGGAATCATCTCCCGCGTGAAAATTTCTCCGAAGTGCAGCGCGAGTCGATCGCGAACTTCGCGTGCGTCCACTGAACGCCCCAGCAGGCGTTCGAGAGACGTTGCGCGCCGGCCGGAAATCCCGCAGGGCACGATCAGGTCGAAGTAGCGGAGATCGCTCGACACGTTGTAGGCAAATCCATGCGACGTGACCCAGCGGCTCAGATGCACGCCGATCGCGCCAAGCTTTTCTTCGCCCGCCGCCGATTCCACCCAGATCCCGTGCCGCCCTTCGACGCGCCTTGCCTCGGAGCCGAAATCCGCGCTCGCGCGAATCATGGTTTCCTCGAGTTGCTCCACGTACCAGCGAACATCGCGGCGGTGCTCGGCCAAATCGAGAATGGGATACCCGACCACCTGCCCCGGGCCGTGATACGTGATGTCGCCGCCGCGATCCGTGGGATGAAACGCGACGTTCATCTGCGCCAGCAAACGGTTCCCTGCCAGCAGGTTTTCGCGTTTGCCGTTGCGCCCCAGCGTGATCACGTGCGGATGCTCGCAGAAAAGCAGCATATCCGGCACAACACCGGCCTTGCGCGCCCCGACCAGCCGCCGCTGCAGCTCGCAGGCCTCGCCGTATCGGATCAGCCCCGCATCCACCACCCAGCAAATTGTCGTGTACCGATTCACAATGAATTTATCTTAGGCCGTCGAACTGGCGCGGTCCAGCGAGTCCGTAGACATCTGTCTCACACGGGTTAGCGAGACAACCGCGCCACGCCGGTTCGCTGGACACAATTTGCAAGGCGCGGGAGGCTGCAAAACAAAAAAACTGAAACCGCGCCCAGCCACCAGCTAAATATTGATCGCGAGGCCGCGGACGGAATTGAAGGCGTCGCCCATCGCTTCCCATACCGTGGGGTGCGCGTGGATGGTAGCCGCCATGTCGTCGAGCGTGCCTTCCAGACCCAGCACGGCGGTCGGCTCGGCCAGAATTTCGGTCGTCAGCGGACCGATCGCGTGCACGCCGAGGATTTCGCCGTAC
>Ga0335072_10006069_pt1 | contig 17733 bp, 24 predicted proteins | sample Lox_Sample_21_FD_206725 | JGI IMG/M metagenome (GOLD analysis project Ga0335072, IMG submission 206725) | Soil microbial communities from Loxahatchee National Wildlife Refuge, Florida, United States - Lox_Sample_2.1 | ecosystem: Environmental > Terrestrial > Soil > Wetlands | place: USA...
ACCGACGTCACGGCTCTCCTGGCCCGGTCGCATGAGGTCGAGCCCGGCAGTGGCGTCCTTGCGGTCAAGCGCCGGGCTCCCCCGGCGGGACTATTTTGACATCAGCCAGCTCACGCCCCGAAGGGGATAAAGCCGCGCGCTCCGCGCAGCGAAAGTTTGGCTTTTCGGTTGCTATGACAACCGAAAAGCCAAACTTTCTCGCAAACGCGTACTGCAGCACCGGCGATGAGATCCTCGACTGGTCTCGACGGCTCGTCGCGGCCGGGGACGGGAGCGCCGGCGGCGGTAGAGTTTCATCGGATGAGTGATCACGAGGCCGCGTTTGGCCAGGTAGGCAGGTCTGCGGCGTGTGCCGCCGAGGCCCATGACGACTGCGCTCACCTTGTCTCTGTGGGCGGGGGGTTCAACCCGAGGCTCCTCCGCATGGAGTTCGGTGCCGGGCTGTGCTCGTGCTCGTGTCATTCCTCTTGCCCGGTCGCCACCGAGGGGTACCGGCTGACCGTGTCCCCGGAAACCTGGCGGGATTCGTGTACGTGCCCGGGTGCCGAGCAAGAGCTGCAGGACGCCCGGCACCGCTCGCGCGCCCGCAAGGAGGCATTCGAGTCCACGCGAGCACAGGCCGCCGGTAAGGGCCGGGACGAGATCCGCGCGATCTACCTAACCGAGCTGCAGGCCAAGGGCCTGGCAGTACCGGGGGAAGACGTTCTCGGTGCCGTGGTCAACGAGCTCAGGGCTACGACTAGCCCTGCGGGGTCGCGTAAACGGGGGCCGACCAGGTGGCGTCGGTTGCCGAGATCTCGGTCTCGGGGCCGGTGACGGCCACCTCGAACTGTTTACGTAGCTGCGAGCACACTCGACGATCCAGATGCCGCAACCAAACATATACACAAAAACCCACAAATCGCCTGTATCCTGCCTCTAGTCGGCTCGCAGGCCGATGAACGACCGGGGACAAGGGGAAGCATCGTGGGGCCGCTTCTGCCGTTGGCTGCATGGGTACGCAATCCGTCTCTGCGGAGCTGGCCTGTGCTGCTCTTTCTGCTGCTTATCGCCATTCCGCCACTAGCCCTAGTCGTTTTCGACAACAATCCCACCACGTCGACTTTCGATCAGGCGGCCTGGATTCTCGCCGGGTACTTCGCGCTGGCCTGGCTGCTGCTGATCGCCGTGATAGTCCGGCCCGCCGGGATATCCCTGCTGCTGCTCAACGTGGTGGTGGCAATCGCGCTGGTCACCCAGGTACCGCTGGCCATCACCCTGGAAAAGTCGCTGCACGCCGGCAGCTCGAACGTGTTCATCAGCGTCGGCACGATCGGCGTTCCCGAGGAGCTGGCCAAGGCGGTCCCGATCATCGTGATCGCCCTGATCGCCCGGCGCCGCCTCATGCCCGCCGACTACCTGTTCCTCGGGGCCGTGAGCGGCCTGGTGTTCGGGGCGAGCGAGGCCGAGCACTACATAGCCAACGGTGTCGGGATCGGGCCCAACGTCGCCACTGATCTAGAGGCGACGCTCTCATACGTGTGGCGGTTCCCGACCGATCCGATCCAGCACGCCTGCTGGGCTGGGATAACCGGGTACTTCATCGGGCTGGCGGCCAGCGGTCGCTACAAGTGGTGGCAGGTCAGCTGGGTCGGTCTGGTGATAGCGAGCGTCCTGCACGGGCTGAACGACTGGGACACACTGAACGGCCATTACGACTGGGTGGCGATCATCGTGCTGAGCGGGCTCCTGTTCCTCACCTACGCCAAGGCCGACCCGCCCGTCGTCGCCGCCCGGAAGGCCACCGCCGCCAAGGGAGCCGGCCCAGCCCCGGCGGGCGCCCTTACCTCGACGCATGACATCCAGGCCGAACTGGAAGCCATCAGGAAGCTGCTGCCAGGCGAGCCTGACTAGCGCTACGGGCCGGGACCGGCTACGTCAGCGCCATGCCCGGGATGCGGGCGCGGACGGCATCCAGCTCGGCCTCGTCGGAGATGCCCTGCCAGTCGTAACGCGGCGTGTACGGGGCCTCCATCGTGCGTGCCTCATCGTCGGTCAGCTCGATGTCCAGCGACGCGACAGCATCATCGATCTGCTGCGTCGTGCCCGCGCCGACCAGCGGGGCGACGACGACGGGCTGCCGGCGGAGCCAGGCCAGGGCAACCTGAGCGCGACTGACGCCGCGGGCTCGGGCAACCTGGCCGACGGCGTCGATGATCGCGTGGTTAGAGGCCTCGTCCGCGGGTGCGTAGAGCATGTCGGCGTAGGCGCCATCGGTCTCCGCGCGCGCGGTCGCCCGCGCCTGGTCCCAGGCGCGGGCGAGGCGGCCGCGGGCCAGCGGGCTCCAGATGACGGTGCCGACGCCCTCGTCGAGGCAGAGCGGGATCATCTCGCGCTCCTCCTCGCGGTGCAGCAGGTTGTAGTGGTCCTGCATGGACACGAACCGGGCCCAGCCGTGCTGGCGCTGCAGGTGCAGGGCCTTGGCGAACTCCCAGGCGGGCATCGATGACGCGCCCAGGTAGCGGACCTTGCCCGCCTTCACCAGGTCGTGCAGGGCCTCCAGCGTCTCCTCCAGCGGCGTCGCGTGGTCGTTGCGGTGGACCTGGTAAAGGTCGATGTAGTCGGTGCCGAGCCGCCGCAGGCTGTGGTCGGCCTCGGTCATGACTGCCTTGCGGGATAGCCCCCGGCCGTTCGGGCCAGGCCGCATCGGGTGGCGCAGCTTGGTGGCGATCACCACCTCGTCGCGGTTCGCGAGCTCCTTCAGCGCCCGGCCGAGGATCTCCTCGCTGGAGCCGTTGGAGTACAGGTTCGCGGTGTCGAAGAAGTTGATGCCGGCGTCCAGCGCGTGCCGGATCAGCGGCCTGGCCTCTTCCTCGCCCTTGGACCAGACCGGGTGGCCGCGGTCCGGCTCGCCGTAGGTCATCGCCCCGATCGCGATCGGCGACACGTCCAGGCCGGTCGCGCCTAGCTTGATGTAGCGCATCCTGCTCCCTATCGTTGTGGAGAACTCTCCGGATAGCTTACCGGAGAACTCTCCGGATAGTCAGGAGGCCACGTGACCCGTGCCGATGCCCGCGAGAACCGCGCTCGGATCCTGGAGGTCGCCCGGGCGGCGCTGGCCGAGGACGGGAGCACCTCGATGAACCAGATCGCCCAGCGCGCGGGCGTCGGGCCCGGAACGCTGTACCGGAACTTCCCCACCCGCGAGGCGCTCGCCCTGGCCGTCTACCGTCTCGAGATCGACCAGCTCACCGGATCGGTGCCCGGGCTGCTGGCCGCGCTCCCGCCCCGGGAGGCGCTCCGCCGCTGGACCACCGACCTGGTCAGTGCCATGCGCAGGAAGCACGGGCTGGGCGACGCCCTCAGCCCGGCCGCCCACAAGTCCGCCGCCGACCAGTCTTACGGCCCCGTCATCGCCGCCATCACCCAGCTCCTGGACGCCGGCAAGCACGACGGCACCATCCGCCCCGACGCCGACCCCCGTGATTTCCTCCAGCTCACCGGTGCCCTCTGGCGCGCCGCGATCGGCCCCGAGGACCGCTCCCAGCCCATGCTCAGCCTCATCCTCGACGGCCTCAGCCCGCGCCCGTGAAGCGAGGCGAACGTCGTAGGCAGCCGGCGGCCGGGGCCTACCAGGGGGCTACGAGTCCTGCCAGGCGCATGCACGTGCGGACGGTGCCGCCCAGACCCGGGGCATACTAGTTCGGGCCGGAGGCATTCTCATCGCCTGCCGGCATTGGTACGGCCCGCCCCCGGGCTCGCCACCAGGAAAGAGGAAGCCCCGTGACCGTGCCCCGTACGATCGACGCCGTCGTGTTCGACTGCGATGGCCTGCTCGTGGAGACCGAGTCCGGCTGGACGAGGGCCGAGACCGCCGTCTTCGCCGAGAACGGCTTCGCCTTCGGGCCCGCTGAGAAACGGCTCCTCCTCGGCGGCACGCTGGAATCCGGCGGAGCCAAGATGGCCGGGCTTTTCGGCCAGCCGGCCAGTGCCGGCCCGGCGCTCGCCGCCCGGCTGGCTGAGCTCACCTGGAAAGAGCTGAGGGCCGGCGCGCCTGCCCTGCCGGGCGCCCGGGACCTTGTCGGCTTGCTGGGCGATCGCGGTATTCCGGTCGCCGTCGCCAGTAACAGCTCGCGGCGGCTTGTCGAGGTGGCCTTGCGCTCGGCCGGGCTGGAGGACCTGTTCGAGGTCGTGGTGACGGCGGACGACGTCGATCACGGCAAGCCCGCGCCGGACCTGTACCTGCTGGCTTGCCAAGGCCTCGGGGCCGACCCCGCGCACAGCGTGGCCTTCGAGGACTCACCGACCGGGGTTGCCTCGGCCCGCGCGGGCGGGCTGTTCGTCGTCGGAGTGCCGTCCGTTCCGGGTACCACGCTCGGTGCCGATGCCTTGTACGGGTCGCTGGCCGACCCGGATCTGCAAGCCTGGGCGGCGGCGTGCACCAGTCCGGCCAGCGCGCATCAGTAAGCAGCCGGTCTACCGGGTGCTACGACCCGCCGCCCGCCCCGGTAAGGGAGCGGATGTCCTTGACGATCGTTTGCACGACGCTGAAGGACTTCTGGGCGCCGTTAAGCCACGCCTCAATGTCGGTGTAGGCGTCGTTGGGCGCGTTGTAGTGCTTGATCGCCACGTAGCCGACCTTTGACATGGTGTCTGCGTCCACCTGCTGCGACCACGACGCGGTTATCTGAGAGGTGCCGATCCATTTGCCGTCAAGGCCGTATCTGACCGTGTTGCTGGTCCAGATCCAGAACGGCGGGTTACCGGGCTCGTAGAGCAGGACGACTACCCCGACGTGGCCGCCGTGCAGGTCCGTCCATTCATTGGCGCTAGTGTTGATCACGATTTCGCCGTTTTGATACAGGACCACACTGGTGGTGGCCTGAATGTCAGCTGGTGTTATCTCGTCAGTCTGGCTCACTTCGATCGGCCATGGCATGGGGACTCCCCCTCCGAGGCATCGTTACCACCAAGGACGCTACGCCGGATTTGCCACTGTCGTCTAGGTCCCGGACTACTGATTTCGCCTGGCTTCTCATGGTGACGCATTCGGTGTGAATGGGTTCCATTTCGGCCGATGCCGATCGTTATGCGGGCCGCGAGCCTGCGTACGTCACGCGAGGTCGGTATGGAAAGGAAAGGCCTTTCGCCTATCTGCTGTACTTTCTTTCCGCCTACAGCCTTGGCGTCACGCGGCCAGGTCGGCGAGCAGCTCCGCGCCGAGCTGCTCGCCGCCACGAGGCCACGTTCCATGGCTAATGGACTACGCGTACTTCTTGGACGGAATGCACGCGATGATGATGAGGCCGATGAGGCCGAGCAGCACGCCGAGCGTAATGCCCAGGCCCATGCGGCCCTTCTTGTTGCCGACGAATCCGGCGGCGGTTCCGAAGATTGCGCAGCTGATCAGGATGATGACTGGCGACATTGCGTTCTCCCTGTCCCATGCCTCAACGAGGCGTTCCTGATCTGTAGTCACCAGACCAGGAACGCCGTTACACGATCAGCCGCGCATTTAATTCACCAGGTGACCGCCTGCCAGCTCGCGCCGCCGTTGCTGGTCAGCAGCAACTGGCCGGGCATGCCTTCGGTGTTGCCGTCGGTGTAGGCCGGCCCCGACACGGCGACCCCGTCGGTCGTGGTGGTGAACCCGATGTCGTTGAATCCCGCCCCCGCGTTGGGGGCCTCGTAGCCGGTGGACCACTGGGCGCCGCCGTCACCGGAGTAGTACAGCCAGCTCGCGCCGCTGGCCGCGCCGACGACAATCTGCTCTGGCGTGCCGGCTGAGATCCCCCACGGGTCACCGCCGAACGGCGGCGTGCCCGCCTTGGCCCAGTGCTCGCCGAGGTCGTTGCTGACGTAGAGCTCCTTCTGCACCGAGCCCGCGGCCGCCCCGCCCGCGCAGTACAGCGCGAGCGAGTCCGGGCCGGTCACCGCGACCGACGATCCCGACCAGTCAGCCCCGCCGCACGAGGCGGCCCGCGTGGCGAAGGTGAGCCCGCCGTCCGCGCTGACCACGACGTTGTTGCCGTCGAGCACCGCGGCCACCCGGGCCTGCGTGGCGATCGCCCGTGTGCTGCCAACCGTCGTGACGAAGTGCCATGACCCGCCGTCCAGCGCCCGGCGGTACAGGAACTCCGTCTGCGAGCAGCCGTCCGCCGTGCAGGCGTCGGTGAGCGCGAGCACCTGGCTGTCGATGACCTCAAGGTCGACGATCGACTTGCCCGGGCCGTCGATGGCCGCCCACCGCTCTCCGCCGTCAGTGGTCTCCCAAAGTCCCCGGCCAAACACGAAGCCGACCGACGGGTCGGCGAACCGGATGCCCCACACCGCGCTCTGCGCCGTACTGGTGTACGGGTCGGCCAGCGGGACGACCGGCGCGGGCAGCCCCACCCAGGTCGCGCCGCGGTTCAGCGTCCGCACAATCGAGGTGCACGGCTTGACCGAGCATGGCGCCGTGCCCAGCACGAACGCCTCATCCGCCGAAACGAACGTCACCGAGGTCGCCGCGAACTTAGCCGGCACCGGCCCGCCGGCTGAGGTGGTCACCGGCCCCGTGGCCGGGGCCGACGCGGGAGCGGCCGGCGTGGGCGTGGTGGCCGCGGGCGTCGTCGGCGAGCCACTGGAGGTGCCCGGCCCACCCGACGTAACGGACCCGCCCGCCCCGGCCCCCGAGCTAGTGCCGGGCGATTCGCACCCGGCCAGCAAAAGCGCCGCAAGCAACGCGGTTATGCCAACCGCGACCCCCGGCCCGCGCATCAAAATTCTCATAAGTCCTCCAATGTCGTGGGCTGAAAAGCCCTTACGGCATTGAAGACGCCGGAGCACGCTGTTCGGTTAGGGTCAGTGCCGCTTACCCCGTGCCGGGCACCTTTCCGGGTTGTTCAGGCCAGGTCGATCCAGAAATGGTCCTCGCCGCCTCGGTGGCCGTCCGGCCCGCCGCCGTTGGCCAGGATCACCCGGCGCGATGGCTCGTTACCGGTGTCGCAGGTCAGCAGTACCCGGTCCAGCCCAAGCTCACGGCACTGGCGCAGGCCCGCCGCCAGCATCCGGGTCGCGTGGCCCTGCCGCCGCCAGGGAGCGACCACGTGATAGCCGACGTGGCCGCCGGCCTCGGCCAGTTCGGGAGTGAGCCGGTGTCGGATGACGAGCGTCCCCAGGTAGTACTCGCCGGAGATGTACCAGAAGATCGTGGTCGGCACTCCCCACCGGACGTGCACCCCGCGACGGGCGTTGACGTACCCGGCGAAGTCGTCGCTGGCCTCCTGCAGCCACTGCGTTTCCGTGCCGCGCAGCAGGCAGTCGGCCTGCTCTCCCACCAGGTACGACACCCGGACGTCCTGGGTCGGCCACATAAGCTGCGGCGGCTCGCTCAGGTGAATCATGACGCCTCGCTTAGCCGAAGAGGGGGAACCTGCCCGCGACAGGTCCGAGGATTGACTGGTCGGCCTGGGAGATGGCGAGGCGGCCGGTTCCCTTGAGGGCACAGCTGACGTCGTCCCAGCTAGCCGGCAGCGGAGATCCGGCGAGCTGGTCCAGTACCTGCCGGACCAGTGCGAGCGAGGCGGGATCGGGTTCGGGGGCCGAGGCGAGGGCGACGCTCATGTCCAGGTAGTGAATGGCTGCCTCCACGGCCAGGGTAGCGGTGAAGTCCGCGGCCGGCAGCGTACGGCCCTGCGTGGCCAGCACCTGATGGGGGCAGGCGCGGGCCGCGCGAATGGCCGCCGCCGACGTCTCCTCCCACTCAGTGGCGAGCATCGGTGCCGTGTAGGCCGAGGCGGCGATCCTGACGTGCCGGGCGTGCCGGGCCGCGCCGTCGCCGCCCAGTGCGGCGGGATGGCCGCTGGCCGGGGAGTACGGCCGCCAGTAGGACACGTCATCGGTATCGGGCGCTTCCTCGGCCGGGCTGGCGAACGTGACCAGCGCCCGCCGCGCGTCCAGCAGCAGGTGGTAGAGGACATCCTGTACCGTCCAGCCGGCGCAGCGGCTCGGCCGCATCGCGGTGGCCTCGGTCAGGCCGTCGGCGACCTGCGTGATCTTGCTGTACGCGCCGGCCAGCGCATTCTCCGCGGCTGTGCGGCCTGGCTGGGTCATGCCGCGATTGTGGCAATAGCCGCCGGGGCTGCGCTACCTGTTTATTGCGAGCGCCAGGCCGTGATGGCGTCCTCCCAGGACCGCAGGTAGGCAGCGTATCCGTCGGCGAATTCGCCCAGCGCGCGGTCGGCCGGGTCGCTGAGCGCGGTCAGCTGGTAAGTCACCTCGACCGCACTGTGCTGGCGAGCACCGCGCCCGCCGTCCGGGCTGATGGTGACGGTCACCGTGCCGGCGTGATCGCCGGGGGCCACGCGGGCGTAGGAGATGCGCTTGCCCGGCTGGCGGTCCGTTACCAGCCAGATGGTGGGCTGGCCGTGGGCGCTGGTCTCGAAGACCGTTCCCGGTTCGGTGTCGTCGGCCGCCGGGGCCGGGAAGCGAGGATGCCAGCCGGGCACCCAGTCCTGTTCGCCGCGCGGGGTGAACAGGCGGAACGCCTCGTCCGGCGGGAGGGCGACCCGGATGCGCCCGGTGAGCCGCCGTGTCGAGTGGCGCCGTGTCGAGGTCATGGTTCCTCCTGCAGCTTGTGCGCGTCGGCGGCGGTCAGGGCCAGCCCGTAGACCGCCTTGAGCTGGTCGATCTTGGCCAGAACGGGCGGCCCGAAGGGCGCCTTGCCCTCGAAGGCGTGCAAGACGATGCCCTCGACAAGATCGCCCAGGGACAGGTCCAGGTACTCGGCCAGCCCCTTGAGGACCTTCAGCGTGTTGCGCTCGATGCGCAGCCCGGTCTGTGTTCGCTCTACCGTTACCACGGTAACATGGTAACAAGCTTTCCAGGTGCCGGACTACCTCTGTCGGGGTCCGTCGCCTAAGTTAGGAAGCGTCCTGCAACTGACCTTCCGGCACCGCGGGAGTGTGCCTGCCCTGCATCAGCGACCAGGCCCGGCCGAGGCCAGCGGCGAACGAGGCGACGAGCACGTACGCGACGAAGTACACCAGGTTCTGGTCGGCCGGGCGGGCGATGAGGAACGCGCCCGCGACGAACTGGGTCAGGAAGGCGGCCATCGCCAGGAGGAGCAACGGCACCGCTGATTCGCCCTTGCCCAGGCCGCGATGCAACCGGACCGTGCTGGCCATGCTGACCACGGCCATGAGGACGGCCGCATAGCCAAGATTGTTATCCGGGATCAGCGCGATCAGCGAAACGAAGAAGCTATTGATCAGCGCGGTGAACGCGGAACCGGCCACCGCCCGCGCCTGGGCCGACGCTCCCGTTCCCAGCACTGATTCCGCCCGCACCGAGATGGCGACAAACAGCAGCCCGATCAGCGCCGCGGCCGCACCCGCCGCCCCGGCAAAGAATCCGATAAAATCATCGGGAACCACGTGAATTCTCCTCTTGCGCAATGTGCCGGCGGAAGACCCGCCATCCACGCAATTATGCCGATTCAGGCGGCTCGGTCAGCGCGGTGATGCACGAAGTAAGCAAGCGCCGCATCTGGTCTTGCTCGCCATCGGCCAGGTTGGCCAGCATTTTCTGCTCGACGCGGCGAACCGCGGCGCTGGCCACCTCGAGCTGGCGCCGCCCGCGGGCGGTCAGCTCGGTCGGCAGTGCCCGGCCCACGGGCGCCTGCTCTGGGCGGACGACGAGTCCCTGCCGCTCGAGGGCCTGCAGCAGCACGTTCATCGACTGCCGGGTGACGAACGCGCCGCGGGCCAGCTCGGAGTTGGACAGGCCCGGCCGCTGGGCGAGCAGCTCCAGGCAGGAGTAATGGGTGATCGTCATGCCGAGCGGCCGCAGCACCGCCTCCAGGGCCGCGTGCAGGGCGCTGGCGGCCGCCTTCAGCATGTACCCCAGCGATGTGTCCAGCTCGATTCCGGGCTCGCCTTGACTCATGTCAGTAGTCTGACATACATTGGTGTTTGTCAGAAGACTGACATACCATGGAGGAGGCAAGGATCATGGCCGTAACGGGACCCGACTTCGTTTCCCTGCAGGTGCGCGACCTGGAGCGTTCCGCCGCTTTCTACGAGCGTTACCTGGGGCTGAAGCGCTCCGACGCGGGGCCGCCGCACGCCGTCGTGTTCGGCACCAAGCCGATCGCGTTCGCCGTCCGCGACGTCGTCGCGGGCACTGACCTGGACGCGGTCGCCCAGCCGGGCCAGGGAGTGGCGCTGTGGCTGCACGCCACCGACGCGCAGGACATCCACGATGCCCTCGCCGCCGCCGGCACCACGATCGTCTCCGCGCCCATGGACGGGCCGTTCGGCCGCACTTTCACGTTCGCCGACCCCGACGGCTACCACGTGACCCTCCACGACCGCGGCTGAGCCGAGGCCTGGCCGCCCTACCCCAGGAAGTCCTCCACGATCCGCGGCAGTGAAGGCGCTTCCAGCATGGTGTAGTGGGTCGCCCCGGGCAGGATCGCCATCTGGGATGCCGGCCGCGCGGCGCCGTCCCACCCGGCGTCCCGCTGCCCTCCGCCTAGCAAGGCGAAGAACTCGGCCACGACGCCAGGCGCGATGCTGTCCGCGTCACCGAACACCAGCAGCAGGGGCATCGGCAGCGCGGCCACGGGGTCAGACCAGTCGTAGGGCTGGCGCAGCAGCCCGCCCGACGCGTCCATGAGCGCGGGGAACAGCGACTCATCCGGCGCGACCGCGCGCCACTTCTCGTACAGCGGCCCCTGCTTGAACTGCTCGAGCAGCCCGGCGTCCATCCCGTCGAATGCCGCCCTGATCTCCGGGTACCAGGCCGACTGCCGGTGCGGCGCGGAGATGAGCACGAGCCGCCGCACCAGGGCCGGGTGCTGGATGGCGCACCGCAGGCTAGCTCCGCCCCCCATCGAGTAGCCGAGCAGGTCGGCCTCCGGAAGGCCGAGGTGAGCGATCAGGCCAGCGAGGTCATCGCCCAGCTCTTCCCACCGGAACGAGCCCGCCTTACTCCGTCGGCTATGCCCGTGCCCCGGCAATTCCACGGCGATAACCCGCCGGGTCTTCGACCACTGCTCGCTCAGCTCGTCGAAATCGCTCGCCAGCCCGTACCCGCCGTGCACCAGGACAAGAGGAGGATGCGCGACCCCGTCCCCCCGGCTCTCCCAGTACATCTCGCCGCCCTCGACGGCCGTATACCCGCTGTCCACTCAGCAAAAATAACAGCCACCCGGTGTGGGTCGCGACCTTGGAATGGCGCCCTGACACGGGCTTCCGCCAGCCTCTTCACCAGCCCCCGCTCTTCACCAGCCCCCACGACTGGTCGTAAATGCCCGTCGACAGTAGTTGACCGCGACCCCCCGGTTGGGGTCAACTGAGCCATGAAGGCGCGCGCGGCGGCCGGCAGCCGCCTGGCCGAGGCGGTCGCGACCAGGATCCGCCGGGTGAGCGGGCCCGAGGAGACCGGCACCCGCGCTACGCCGTCCATCACCCCGGCCGCGGATGCCGGGACGAAGGCGACGCCGAGGCCGTGCCGCACGAGCCCGCCAGCGGTGCGGTAGTCGGCCACCTCAAAAGACACCTGGCGGTCAAGGCCGGCCGCCGCGAACGCGTGGTCCACGACCGCCCGGGTGCCCCACCCCTCCGGGAAGTCGACGAAGGACTCGCTCGCCAGGGCCGACAGGGTGGCCTCGCCCGCCTCCGCCAGCGGATGTGACATCGGGCAGATCAGCGTCAGCTCCTGCTGCGCGAGCGTCCGCACGCTCAGCCCGGCCGGCGGCTCGCCGGGAAAGGACAGCAGCGCCAGGTCAAGCGCCCCGCTGAGCACCTCGCGGCCAAGCTCGGCCGACCCGCCGGGAAAGGTCCGCAGCCGCACGACGACCCGCGGGTGCTCCCGGTGGAACCGCCCGAGCAACCCGGGCACGTCCACCGGCCCGGTCGACAGCATCGTCCCGATCATCAGCGAGCCGCGCAGCCCGGCCGCGGCCTCCGCCACCGCCTCGGTCGCCGCCTGCGCCGCCGCGAGCGTGGTCCGCGCCTCGGGGAGCAGCGCCCTGCCTGCCTCCGTGAGCGTCACCCGGTGCCGGTCCCGGTCGAACAAGACCACCCCGAGCTCCCGCTCCAGCCCCTGGATAGAGCTGGACACCCCGGACTGCACCACGTGCAGCCGCCGCGACGCACGGGTAAACGACAGTTCCTCGGCAACGGCGACGAAGTACTCAAGATGCCGTAGCTCCATTCCCCCAGTCTGGCAGCTGTCCGGCTCGCCGCGGGTAGCGTGACGCCATGGCGACTCTTGAGGACGCGGCGGCACTGGCCGCGCGACTGCCCGAGGTGACCGAGGGCGAGGACAAGCACGGGCACGGGCAGCGCACCTGGGCGGTTGGCGGGAAAGTATTCGCCTGGGAGCGCCGGTTCAGCAAGGCGGACATCAAGCGGTACGGCAGCGAAACCCCGCCCGAGGGGCCGATACTCGCCCTCCGGGTGGCTGACCTGGCCGAGAAGGAAGCCATCCTCGCCGCGCAGGCCTCCGGCTTCTTCACGATCCCGCACTTCGACGGCTACAAGGGCTACCTGATCCAGCTCCAGGCGGTCGCCGATGGCGACCTGGCCCAGGCGATCACCGACGCCTGGCTGTCGCAGGCCCCGCCGGACCTGGCCGGCCAGTTCGTCAACGGGGACATTCCTGCTTAATTCGTCTCAAATAGCGAGACAGACTTGCTCGAAATGCAAGACAAGATCTACGGTATCTGCCATGCCTGACACCTACATCCATGGTCACCACCCATCTGTCCTGGCCTCCCACACCTGGCGTACGGCCGAGAACTCGGCCGCCTTCCTGCTGCCAGAGCTGACCCCCGCGATGTCGATCCTCGACGTGGGCTGCGGCCCCGGGACAATCACGGCTGGCCTGGCCGAACGGGTACCGGACGGGCACGTCACGGCCATCGACGCGGTGCCGGGCATCATCGAGAAGGCCGCCGTCGACTTCCCGCGCGACAACCTCACCTTCACGGTCGGCGACGTCTACGCGCTTGACTACGCCGACGACAGCTTCGACGTCGTGTTTGCCCATCAGGTTCTCCAGCACCTGAACGACCCGATCGCGGCGTTGCGGGAAATGCGCCGGGTCGCCAAGCCCGGCGGCCTGATCGCGGCCCGCGACGGTGATTACGGCGCGATGGTCTGGTACCCGGACATGCCGATCCTCACCGAGTGGCGAGAGCTCTACCGGCGGGTCGCCCGCGCCGCGGGCGGCGAGCCCGACTCCGGCCGCATGCTGCACGCCTGGGCACGCCAGGCCGGCCTGACCGACGTCCGGCGATCGTCGTCGAACTGGACCTACTCCACGCCCAAGGAGCGGCAGTGGTGGGGCAACAGCTGGCACGACCGCGCGACCAAGTCGTTCTTCGCCACGCAGGTCCTGGAAGGCGGTCACGCCACCCGCGAGGACCTGGAGCGCATGGCCGGTGGCTGGCTCGAGTGGGCCGCCAACGAAGACGGCTGGTTCACCATCCTGAACGGCGAGGTCCTCTGCCGCGCCTAACCCTTAACACCGAGAGGTTTTATTTAGGCTTACGACCTAGGGGCGCCTAGGGGTGACGGGCCTAGCCGGGGGAGAGGAGCGAGTGTCTCCGCCTGGGCTGGCCAGTCGACGCTCCAGGTCAGTGAACGCGTTGATGATCGCCTTGGCCTCGAAGGCACGGTTCCGTTTACCGACAGTCACCTGAGTGAGGATTCCGGCTGCGGTCAGGCGACTGACGGCCTCATTGACCTGCGGGAAGCTACGTCCGATCAACTCTGCTGCGGCGGTGACGGTGAGGATGGGGGCACCGGGGATGGCGCGGAGTAGCAGATCGGTCGCCGAACCCCGGCGAATCGTTCCGAGCGCGGCTCGCCATCCCTGGTCGATCTGCTGGACCCGGGCCTCGAAGGCCGCCGCGTCCTCGACGGAGCGGATGCAGGCGCTGGCGAACTTCTCCACCCAGAGGTTGGTTCCCTCGTGGGCTTGTTCGCTGGTGGGGGGGCCGAGGTAGCGGGTGGCGGTTAGGCCGTCCACGTAGCCGCGCGCCCATGTGGCGAGGATCAGTGAGATGGGCGGCAGGACGCGGGTGGCCAGCCCTCTGCGGCGCAGCACGAGGTGGATCAGTCCACGTCCCGTCCGCCCGTTGCCGTCGGCGAACGGATGGATTGTCGCGAACTGCGCATGGGCGAGTGCGGCCTGGACGACGGTTGGAAGGGCTTCCTCATTGCAGAACGCGCACAGGTCGTCGATCAGGCTCGGCACCAGTTCGGGAGGTGGCGGGACAAACGCCGCGGAGCTGGGCGAGAACGAGCTTCCGCCGATCCAGTTCTGCTGGTCCCTCAACTTGCCTGCGTAAGCCTGGTGACGAATGCCGGAAAGGAGGCGGCCATGGAACTGCAGCAGGATCTCGGGGGTGATCTGGTCGCCCGGCCTAATCTGGAGGATCGCGGCGTTCATGGCGCTGACGTTGCCCAGTACCTCCAAGCTTTCTGGCGCCTATCTCGAGTCCCTCGATCCGGGAGGACACGATCGACTCAGCGCGTAGCAGCAGGCGAGCCAGGGCCTCGGTGTCGACGAGAGCCGACGCCTCACTATTCAAGCGGGCGATGGCAGCCTCGGCGTAGGTAACATCCGCCGCCACGTCACCGTCAAGCCTGATGCCCCTGCCCACCAGGGCGTCGGGAACGTAAGCGTCGTACTCGCAGGGAAGTCGCTCTCCCCGCGATGGCGAGTCGGGATTGCCCGCCCAGCGAAAGCGGATGAGCCGTGACATGAGCCCCTCCTCGTTTAGGGTTATCGTACAACCCTAAATAAAAATGCAAGGGTAAGCCGGCTCAGGCCGCGCTACACATCGCGCCTTAGCGTGGCGAGCACCCGGGCGAGCCGGGTGGCTAGCTCGTCTCGCTCGCGGGTGACCTGGGCAAGCTGCTGCTCCAGCTCGATGATCCGGCGGATGGCCGCCATCGTCATGCCCTCGTCCGCCATCGTGACGACCTGCTGGATGACCCGGATCTCCACCCGGGTGTACCGGCGCTGGCCGCCGGCCGACCGCTGCGGCGAGACGACCTGCAGATCGTCGACCCGGCGCAGGAACGCCTGCTTGACCGCGAGCATCTGCGCGACCTGGCCCACCGTGTAGAGGGGCACGTTCTCGTCCTCGAAGGGCTCGAACGCCTCCATGTCGCACCTCCCTGCTCACCAAGAACTCATCAAGAATGCTAAGCGACCGGCGTGCGGTCTACCGCTCGCCGGTCGCTGGCTGTACCGCTAGCCCAGAGGCTGACACCGCTTAGGCGGCGATCTCCTTCTGCGCGTTGACCTCGATCTTGCGGGGCTTGGCCGCCTCGCGGACCGGGATCCGCAGCTCGAGGACGCCGTCGGCGTGGCTGGCCTCGATCGCGTCGGCGTCCAGGTTGTCCGACAGCCGGACGCGCCGGGTGAAGCTGCCGTAGTAGCGCTCGCGAACGATCTGCTCGTCGCCCTCGGTCTTGGCCTCCTCGCGGGTCGCGCTCACCGAGAGCACGCCGCGGTCGACGGTGACGTCGATCTTCTCCGGGTCGACGCCGGGCACGTCGAAGCGCAGCACGACCTCGCCGTCGCGGCGGAGCGTGTCCATGGGCAGCGCCTGCGCGGCAGCCGGACCGAACGCGACCGGGGCAAACGCGCGGCGGACGATCCGGTCGAAGTCCCGAGTGAACGGGTCGATGGTGGTCAGGTACATGTGGGTGCCTCTTCCTGTGCAAGAAACTTACAACTCAAGTTATAGATTCCTTAGTCTGATTCTGTCAAGTTAGCTCAGCCGAAGGTTGCAAGAAGCAGGCACCGTGTGGGCACGCAAAAGGCCCCGGCCGCACCCAGAGGTGCTGCCGGGGCCCGGTTAGCCGAGAGAGGCTACCGCTCCATCTTGCGCCAGATCGGGCGGGGAACCATGCGCATGGCCGTGGCCAGGCCGGCCAGGGGAGCGGGCACCCAGACCACGCCAGAGCGCTTCGCCCGCAGCGTCACCGGGTCGAGGGCGGCGGCCACCGCCGCCCCCACCCCGGCTGGCGTGGTCGCCAGCGGGGCCGGGTCCATGCCCTCAGTCATCCGGCCGGTCACGAAGCCCGGCCGGACCAGCAGAACGCCGACGCCGGTGCCGTGCAGCTCGTCAGCCAGCCCGCGGGCGAACGCGTCGAGCCCGGCCTTGGCCGCCCCGTACACGGAGTTGAACTTCCGCGGCCGGACCGCCGCCACCGAGGACAGCACGACGATCGTGCCGCTGCCGCGTGCCCGCATCGGCCCCGCGAAGGCCAGCAAGGTCGTCACGTGCCCGGTGAAGTTCGTGGTGATCATGGTGGCCGCCCGCGGCACGTCGCTCGCCACCACCGGCTGCGGGATCAGCACGCCTGCCGCCGCGATCACCAGGTCGGGGACGCCCGCCGCGCACACCTCGTCGGCGAACGCCTGATGGCTGGCGACAACCGCGGCGTCGTAGCGGGCCACCGAGACCCGCAGCCCCGGGGCCGCGGACGTCAGCGTCTTCCCGGCCGACTCAAGCCGCTGGGTATCGCGGCCCGCGAGGATCACCTCGGTGCCGGCCGCCAGCTTCAGCGCCGAGACGATCGCCAGGCCGATCTCGCTGGTGCCACCGATCAGCAGGACGCGATGAGAAGAAGTCATTTATATAGCCCCACGATGAACAGGGCCAGCCATGCCGCCTCGCAGGCGAGCATGAGGCCGTCCCGGGTGATCAAGTCCTCCACCGGGCGCACGGTGCGGCGGCCGGTGAGCACGGCGAACCTGGCCAGCGCCAGGGCGAGCGGCAGCGCGCTGGCGATGTGCCAGTAGCGTGTCGCCGCGCCTTCGCCCGTTGCCCACATAACATACGTGGCCACCATGGCCGCCGCGACCACGGCCTGAATGACCCGGATGGGCCCGGCCGAGTAGAAGCGGGTCACTGGGCGGTGCCGGACCGCCCCGGAGCCAAGGCTGGTCAGCTCCGCGTAGCGCTTGGCCACCGCGACGCTCAGCGCGCCCAGGCTGCAGACCGCGAGGAACCACGGGGACGGCGGGACGTGCGTCGCCACCGCCCCGGCCAGCACGCGCAGCACGAACCCCGAGGCGACGAGGACCATCTCCAGGTAGGGGATGTGCTTGCCGCGCAGCGAGTAGAAGGACGACGTGAGCAGGTAGCCCCCGGTCACCGCCGACACCACCGGCTCGCCGATGGCGAAGCCGGCCCCGACCGCGACGACGGCCAGGATCGCCGCGATGCACAGCGCGTCCGGCACCGGGAGGTCGCCCGAGGCAATCGGCCGGTTGCACTTGACCGGGTGCCTGCGGTCCCGCTCGACATCCATGACGTCGTTGACGAAGTACACCGAGGCCGACGCGCAGCCGAACGCCACCGCCGCGACGATCGCGTACGCCAGCCCGTCGGGGCGGCCCATTGTCGCGCCGGCCAGCGGCGCGGCGAAGACGAGCAGGTTCTTCAGCCATTGCCGGGGGCGGGCCTCGCGCAGCACCGCCAGCCACCACCGGGCCGTCAGGCGCCCGGCTACCGGCCGCAGCGCGACTGGCTCAGCGTGGCCGGCGGGGGAGACCGCCTCTTCGGAGCTGACCGCCGCCTTCTCGGCGGTCACCTGGCGTACACCGCGGTGAAGTCCCGGCTCCAGACGGAGTAATACCTGTCCGGCGCGCCCTGCTGGCTGGGAAGGAGGTTTACCGGTGTGGGGTCCGATGGCTGGCCGCCGGCCTGGTAGTACTCATACGACGTCCAAAACGGGT